>Ga0209347_1000192_pt1 | contig 171521 bp, 157 predicted proteins | sample AutmiccommuBRH23_FD_187382 | JGI IMG/M metagenome (GOLD analysis project Ga0209347, IMG submission 187382) | Deep subsurface microbial communities from Mt. Terri, Switzerland - Autotrophic microbial communities BRH/23 (SPAdes) (version 2) | ecosystem: Environmental > Aquatic > Deep subsurface... | reverse complement strand
ACTTTTCTAATATAAGCCATACAAATTATTGTAGTATAAATGAGATGATTTATCTCCACTTAGTGCACTGAAAACAGGAATTTTGAGCGTGAAATTACCCTGTTTTTCGAAAAGTGAGAAACTCAGGTTCTATTCTGATCGGCTGGTTTGTGATCACAATTCAAAACAAGATGCGCAAAGCATAACCAATCTCATTTTTTACGCCGCTCCTGAATGATGATAGATTTTCTTCACCAAATAATTTCAGGTCATTTTGTGTATTTTGTGGTAAAAATAAAACAGGATCATCTGATTTTTCACAAGGAGATGTCGTTTGAGTATAAAATTACGACCGGTTACCAAAGCCAATTTTGGATCTGTGGTCAATCTGGAAGTCAGCCAGGATCAATTGAATTATGTTGCCAGCAACTTATATTCCATTGCTGAGTCAAAGGTTTTCCCTGAGTGCATCCCGCTGGTGATTTATGCCAACGAAACCCCGGTTGGATTCTTGATGTATGCCTTTGATAACAAAGATGCCAGCTACTGGATTTGCCGTTTGATGATCGATCGCTATTTTCAGGGGAAAGGCTATGGACGCGAGGCGATGCAGCAGGTCATCAAGGAAATCCGTAAACGTCCTGGGTCCGATTTTGTTAAATTGAGTATCAGTCCGCAAAATCAAGCTGCAGAAAAATTGTATCTACATCTTGGATTTGAGAAAACTGGCGAGATTGTGGAAGGCGAAGAAGTAATGTGTCTGCATTTCGAACCTGGCTCATAAGATTTTTTCAACCAGTTCTTCATACGAAAAGATGGACGCTTCCTGTCGGATTAACGGCTGCCAGTAATATACTTTTCCAAATCCTGGATCAACATATCGCGATCGCTGAGCAGGGTCTTGACCATATCGCGCATGGATATGATTCCCAGAAATTGATTTCCTTCTTTCACCAAAAGATGGCGAAAGTTGCGGTTAATCATGATTTGCATACATTCCTCAAGTGGAGTCTCAGAGGAAACGGTGACAACATTGCGGGTCATGAAAATTTCCACCTGCATCTCCAGAATTGCTTCACTCTCTTCTGCCAGATAACGGATCATATCACGTTCGGAAATGATGCCGACCAGGCCGGTTTCATTAAGCACTGGTAAAGCGCCAACCTTCTTTTCAACCAGCATCTCAATGGCAGCACGCATACTGGTATTCGGCGATACATAATAGATGTCATTCCCTTTTTGGTGAATCAATTCTTTTACTTTCAACATGTGATCTCTCCTCCAAGCGCCAGTGAATGGAAATTTTCCGATCAATCTGTACTAAAAGTGTAGCGAAAATCTATAGTTTTTCAAGCGTGTATATGAACTTTTTTCCTCACCAATAAGAGTACATTTGGAAAAGTAGAAATACTCCTATTAGAATAAGTTCAAAGGCCTATCACCAACTTGGCAATCATAAAGTAGATCAACAAACCGGTTGCGTCCACAATGGTGCTCATCACAGGACCAGAGACAACGGTTGGGTCAATCTTAAGTTTGGCTGCAAGCAATGGCAAAACCGCTCCGGATGCATTCGCCCAAATGACAATCAGCATGATGGATACAGCCACGGTAATTGCAACGCTTGTTGGTGTACCCCAGGTAATGGCACGAATATAAGCAAAGACCGCCATCCCCAGCCCTAGCATCAAACCGACACGCAATTCATGCCACAGGGAATGCAGGGCATCCCTGATTTCAATATCACCAATGGCTAAACCACGAATGATGGTACTGGTGGTTTGAGAGCCAGCATTTCCACCCGTACCAATCAGGAGCGGTATAAAATAAGCCAGGGATACCACAGCTGCCAATTCTGTCTCGAACAATCGCATCACTGTACCGGTCAGGCTACCGGTGATAAAGAGCAACATCAACCAGCCGATACGCTTCTTTGCGATTTGTATAGGTCCAATAGAAAGGTAAGGTTCATCCAAAGGTAAAGCACCACCCAGACGCTGGAAGTCTTCAGTAGCCTCATCCTCAATTGCTTCAATGACATCATCAATCGTGATCACACCAATCAGTCTGCGTTGTTCGGTGATGACAGGCAGTGCCATTAGGTCGTATTTTGTGATTACTTTTGCAACCTCTTCCTGATCAGTACCTGCTGGGACAGCAATCACTTCAGGATCCATTATTTCTTCCAGAAGGGTGTCAGGTTCAGCAGTGATCAGATCGCGCAGGCTGACTACACCGGAAAGGACGTCGTTTCGATCAACAATGAACAGATAGTAGATTTCCTCGCGATCAGGTTTTAGCGTTCGCAGGATATGGATGGCATCGGCTGCACGCATTTTATTGCGCAATACAATGAACTCCGAGGTCATCAACCCACCAGCACTATCGTCCTTGTGAAGCATTAGTGGGCGAATCTCATCTGAATTATCCAATCCTGCCAGAATGATCTCTGCCTGAGCATCATCAATATCACCCAATAAGTCAGCAGCTTCATCAGGCTCCATCTCATCCACGATGCGAATGGCACTGGCTGAGTCAAGCGCGCTGACTAATTCAGCGGCTTCGCGATCTTCCATCTCTTCCAGAATATCAGCAGAGACAGAAGGATGTAAATGGGGTAACAACGCGATCCTGTCTTCATCTTCCAACTCGTAGAAGATGTCAGCCTGATCGGGCGAACGTAATGCTTCCAGAACCAGCATGGCTGCATTGACGTCATTTTTTTCCAACGCAGATTCGATCTGCGCCAGAATTGTATCGGTATTGATTTTCAGCATCGATACACCTCCTGGGCAAGTGGCCCTGGAGGCGGTTCAGCTAGTTAAGAACAAGAGACCAGGGCATCACCTGAATGAATTAAAGTGCGGCTATACGAATGAGGTTCCCGCTCAGCGGGAGGTTGTTGCTCGTCCATGATCTCCAATCACAATTTCGTAAATATTATTAACAGATATTATACGACCGATTAATCACCTTGTAAATTGATTCGTGTGAAATTCGTGTGAAATTGATACGTACGCCTTTTCGTATCCCTTTAAATCTTTGACTTTAAACCAGATATCTCATCCAGCGCATTGCACTTAAGGATCAACCTAAAATGCTTATTCCAAAAATTGACACCAATCATCAAATTACCAACAGTGCATTGCACCTTTCACTTGATTGGGTTCTCTTTTAACCCAGGTGCAATTAAGTTGTCATTTTCAGTCAACATTTTTTAGGACGGGTCATTTTTGGCTACTAGCTACCAGCTATACCATACCCTTGGGTACAGGCTAACTCCTATAATCGGTTCACGAAACGCTCAATGCGTGTGATTGCTCGTTCAAGTTTTTCAAATGAGGCTGCATAGGAACAACGGCAGAAGCCTTCCCCGCCTGCACCGAAAGCAGAGCCAGGAACAATAGCAACCCTTTCTTCATTAAGCAATCGCTCTGCAAAAGCTTCGTCATCCAGACCGGTAACTCCTACTTTAGGAAAGGCATAAAAGGCACCTTTGGGTTCAAAGGTCGGCAAACCGATACGGTTGAACTCGCCCACCACGAAACGCCGGCGACGGTCGTATTCTTCGACCATCATCGCAACGGCTTCGTCTACATCAGCTAATGCTTCCACCGCAGCAATCTGGGCAATCGTTGGTGAGGACATTACCGTATATTGGTGAATTCGAACAAGTCCGCCAATCAGAGAGGCTGGTCCTAAAGCATAGCCGATTCGCCAACCAGTCATAGCATAGTCCTTCGAGAATCCACCTAATAGCAAGGTACGTTCCTTCATGCCCGGAAGGGTTGGGAAACAGACATGTTGGTGACCAGAATAGACCAGACGGTCATAGATTTCATCCGAAATCACGATCAAATCGTATTTTTCTGCAATCCGGGCAATTTCGAGGAGCCGCTCGCGTGTTGCCACCGCGCCGGTGGGATTGTTGGGGAAACCAAGCAGAATCGCTCGCGTTTTGGGGGTGATGGCAGATTCGATGGCCGTTGGATCAACGTCAAAATTATCCTCCATCCGGCAGGGAATTTCGACTGGAACACCGTCCGCCAGAATCACCTGTGCCTGATACGAAACAAAACAGGGGGTTGGGATAATCACCTCATCACCAGCATTAACCAATGCTGTGGCTGCCAGATAAAGAGCTTCGGAGCCACCAACCGTAATAATCGTCTCGTTTTTTGGATCATATTGGACACCGTAAAGCATTTGCAAATGTGCTGTCAATTTCTCACGCAGTTCAATAATCCCGGCATTGGAAGTGTAATGCGTATGACCTTCCTGTAACGCCCGGATACCAGCTTGAATGACACTGGGCGGTGAATCGAAATCTGGTTCGCCAATTCCTAAGGAAATAACATTTTCCATGGTAGCGGCAATATCAAAGAATTTGCGAATCCCTGAAGGTTTCAGGCCACTGACACGTTGTGAGAGATAGGATTTCGACATGTAGGCTCCTTTAGAAGTTTTATGGATCTTGTTTTGATAAATTAACGGATTGATGAATTATCGCCAAGGTTAAGGCGGGAAAAATTACCCTGTACCTGCGCCTTACTGCCAAGAATGGACTCTTCAATAATAGATTGACTCAGTTCGACTTCACTATCCAGGATACTATTCCGCAGAACAGCGTTCTCAATTTTGCAGTCTGCACCAATGGAAACATGGGGTCCGATCACGGAGGATTTGATCACTGCGCTGGGATGGATGTACACCGGCTGGATGATGGAGACATTCTCCGCCTTACAATCCCCTGTATTGCCATTACCTTGCTCTAGCAGATGGCGATTGGTGTCCAATAGTGCTGCCGGGATTCCGGCATCGAGCCAGACATTTATCCGTTGCACACGCATTTTCACACCGTGTGCGAGCATGAGGTTGACCGCATCCGCAAGGAAGTACTCACCTCGCAGGGTAATTTCACGTTCCATCTGTTCTTCTATTGCTTTAATCAGTTGGTTGCCATTTGCGAAGTAATAAAAACCAACCATAGCGAGGTTGTTTTCAATGCTCTCAGGTTTTTCGACGAGCTTGACAACCGTATCATCATCATTGATGACGGCAACCCCAAATCGCCTGGGATCGGGCACCGCTTTGACCCAGACGCCAGACTGGAGTGTTGCGTCGCGCAGCATTGTGAGATTCGTCTCAATCAGGGTATCGGAGAAGGTCATGATCATGGGTCCATCCTGAAGAAATTCGCGTGCCTGATAAAGGGCATGCGACTGACCACGCATATCTGATTGAAGAACGAAGTGGTAGGTTTTCTCCGGGTGATATTTTTGAAGGTGGGCTTCGACCTGCTCCTGCTGGTTGGGACCGACAATGAAAATGTATTCAGGTTCAAAAGTCTCAGGCAGCGAATTGAATTGTCCAAGGACATAATCGAAGAAAGTTTTTCCCGCAACAGCAATCAGGGGCTTTGGTTTGCTCCAGGTATGCGGGCGCATACGGGTTCCCAACCCGGCCATAGGTATGGCTATTTTTAATTTTGTCAAAACTTCCTCCCAGATACGTTATTTATATACTTTATTAATATCACCTCAATAAATCGGGGTAAGCAGGTTTTTTTGGCGTGCAAACCACGCCAAAAAAACCAACCACCAATTATTGAAAGGACACCTTTATTGTATCAAAGGATTGCCGATCAATACTAATGTAAGGTATCCGGGATTGGAGTTATTTTTGTTATCAATCACGCAAATGAATTATTATTCCCGAATGGAGATTGGAGGGAATTCGTTGATGAAGGGATATGCATATCAGTGGTGTAAGGTTAAAGCATTTGATCGGGGACTGTTAGTCTTTTATTTACCTGAATTATTTTGTTTTGTGGAATATTTCCGTTTAATTTGAACATCAAATGCTTTACCCGTACTTATTCAGCTATCAGACCAAATGCTGATACGATCATCCCAGGTTGAACTCAATTCAAATTTCCAGTATAGTAATGCATAAATAAGAGGATTTGAGACCTATGTCCATTGAAACAATATTAAACGATGCTGTGAATTCCTACTTGCTATTTATTCCCGGAACATACACAGAAATCTTTGTCGCTGCACCACATCATGCACCGCTGAGCGTTGAGACTTTGCCCTGTGAGAGTCATCCATCATCGGACGAAAATACAGGATTGATTGCTTTTCACCTTGCTCGTTTACTGGGATGTCCCTGTCTCATTGCTGGAAATTATTTTCTTGATTCGAATAAGCACAAGGGTAGTGATTATTTTAAGAAAATAGAATCTCTGAAACCAAAAATTCTGATTGAAATTCATGGTCATGGCAGCCTTACGGCAAAATTTGATATTGAAATTTCTTCGGGTTCATTGGACAAATCTTCCTGGTCGGAAAAAATGGCAGCACAGTTGCAGCAAGAGATGGATTCTATACCAGCATTGAGAAACTATTCGCTATCCGGCGAATTTAACAGAATTTACTTTAAAGCCAGCAAATCATTGACAATCAATACCAACCTATGGATGGCTTTTCACATTGAACTTCCACAGAAATTGAGAGAGACGAAAAGTGAATATATGCCTTTTTGTGAGCTTTTAGAAAAGGTGGCTGTTGATATGATTTGATTTCACAAGTTGTTCAGCAAAAAGAAAGCTACAGAACTTTTCAGTTGTTCTTTTCAGTCAACATTTTCCAGGATTTATATCAGATTTTTAGCCGTCAGCCGTCTGCTGTGACCAGTCCGCTTAACTTCAAAACTCATGACAAGAAATGACTAGACAAGCATTCCCTGCGGGTATACAATTCTTTTTTTGTTTAATTCTTGAGGTGCTTATGTCGATTCCTTCCCTGCAGCATATTTATCGATTCGAGGTAAAACCATCCTTTGCGAATGATCCGCGCTCTCAGGGTTTTCTAAACGACGCACGCGCATTGGGACTTGATCAGATCCGCTCGATCCTCTGTTCGGACCTGTATTTCCTACGCGGGAATATGTCGGAGACACAGCTGACAGAGATTGCCGGACGATTATTGCACGACCCGATCATTAAGTTGGTTATATGGGATGATTTCCTAGAAAATCAAGAGGATTTGACCGCGGTCTCATCTGATGAAATGGTAATAGAGGTAACCTACCGGCCAGGGGTAACTGACCCGGTAGCTGAACAGTTATTGCGTGCCGCCCGCATGATCAATGATTATAAACTGGATGCAGCCTCCAGCGGCCAACGCTTTATTGTGCATGGCAAGGATTTGAACATCGATTTAATGCAGCAACTCGCGAAGAGGTTGTTTGCAAATGACGTGATCCAGTATTTTGCACTGGGAACTATCACCCCCAGTTTTCCACAGGACACGCTGGCTTCCGGACGCGTGGAGCAGTTAGCTTTGCAGGATAAATCCGATCCGAAATTGATTGCACTTTCACAGGACCGACGGGCTGCATTGAATCTGGAAGAAATGCAAGCAATCCAGGCTTATTGCGTCCGTGAAGGACGTGACCTGACGGATGTCGAGTTTGAAATGATCGCACAGACATGGAGTGAACATTGTGTCCATAAGACCTTCAAAGCGCACGTGCAGGTGGAAAATCCCAATCCGGATGATCACCGCTTTTCAAGCGAATATACCCATCTCTTCAATCAGACAATTCGCGCTGCTACCCGCCAATTAGATAAACCCTGGGTACTATCTGCCTTCCGCGATAATGCCGGGATCATCGAATTTGGGGATCGGCATGATCTCTCATTTAAAGTGGAAACTCATAATCACCCTTCAGCTATTGAGCCGTTTGGTGGTGCTAATACCGGTATCGGTGGGGTGATCCGTGATGTGATTGGTGTATCAGCCAAACCAATTGCAGCAACCGATATCCTCTGTTTTGGTCCGCAAGATCAGGCACTCAATACACTGCCGGATGGTGTCCTGCATCCCAGACGAATTGCTTCGGGGGTGGTGAGTGGAATTCAAGATTATGGCAACAAAATGGGCATACCGATCGTGAATGGTGCGATCTATTATGACCCAGGCTATACGGCCAACCCGCTGGTGTTTTGTGGCTGTATTGGTCTGGCTCCTCGCGATTCGCATCCCCGTCAGGTGCAACCAGATGATCATATTATCGTGCTGGGTGGAAGAACCGGTCGTGACGGCTTACGCGGCGCTACCTTTTCCTCCATGACAATGGACGCCATGACAGGAGAGGTCTCCGGAGCATCGGTACAGATTGGTGCACCGATTGTGGAGAAGGGCCTTGTGGATGTGCTCATGGAAGCACGCGACCAACGGCTGTACAATGCCATCACTGACTGCGGGGCGGGTGGACTCTCCTCAGCCGTGGGAGAGATGGCGAGCGAGTGTGGCGGCGAGGTGCAACTGGCGGATGTGCCACTCAAGTATCCTGGTTTGGAACCCTGGGAAATCTGGCTTTCAGAAGCACAGGAACGCATGGTCATAGCTGTTCCAGAGCAGAATCTGGATGTATTGCAGGATATCTGCGATAAATTTAGCGTCGAAATGACCGATATTGGGCAGTTCAACAATAGCGACAGGATCCGGGTTTATTATCAGGATCAGGTGGTGCTGGATCTCGATAATCAGTTTTTGCATAACGGCTTACCACAACGAAAATTACAGGCAACAATCCGTTCTCCGAAGCATCCATCTGGATGGCTAAATCCCGAAGCAATATATCCTTTGCAGAGTGCTGGAGAGCGATTATTGCGTTTACTCGCACATCCAAATATTACCTCAAAAGAATCGGTGATCCGGGTGTATGATCATGAAGTGCAGGGTGGAACAGTGGTCAAACCCTTGAACGGGGTGATGGATGATGGCCCCTCCGATGGCTGCGTGATCAAACCACTAGTGGTCGTGGGAGAGTATGCATTTGTGGTCAGCGCAGGGATCAATCCGGAATTTGCAAAACAGGATCCTTACCATATGACGATCAATGTGATCGATGAAGCGATGCGTAACGCTGTTTGTTGTGGGGCTGACCCACAGCGGATTGCAATTCTGGACAATTTTTGCTGGGGTGATCCAATGCGGGTGGAAACGATGGGTGACCTGGTGCAGGCTGCGCAGGCTTGCTATGATGGCGCACTGCGTTATGGTACACCTTTTATCTCTGGTAAAGATTCCTTTAATAATGAATATTTCGGATCGGATGGGTTGCGCCATGCAATTCCACCAACGCTGCTAATTTCCGCACTGGGAGTGATCCCGGATTGGCGGCTCGCGCTCACCAGTCATCTCAAACATGCTGGTGATCTGCTCTACCTGGCGGGGTATTTTTCTCCACGTTTTGGTGGCAGCCATCATAATTTAATCGCTGGTATGCCTTTAATAGAGGAAGGTCTTCCAGTCTGTCATCTGGAAACGCCGATGGTTTATCAACGAGTCTATCAGGCAAATCAGCGCGGTTGGCTACTATCAGCCCATGATCTGAGCGAAGGCGGTCTGGCCATCGCTGCAGCGGAGATGGCAATTGGAGGACGGCTTGGGCTGCGCTTGACACTGGAAGACCAGCAAGCTTATCGTGAAGCCTTTGGGGAGACTGCAGGCTGCATCCTGGTTGAAGTGGCAGCCCATCATCAGACAGATTTTGAAGCGCTTTTTAGCGCCCTTCCGCTGCGTAAACTTGGTGATGTGATATCCGAACCCTTTCTGGAGATCAAGACAGAGCATGGGACTTTCCTCAAAATCGGCCTGGAACAAATGATAGATGCCTGGAAGAATCAGAACATCACGGAGGTGACAGCATGAAACCACGTGTCCTGATTTTGTTTGCACCTGGCATCAACAGAGATGGCGATCTGAGTGTAGCTTTTCAAGAAGCTGGTGCAGAGACCAATATCCAGCCGTTGCGTATATTACGCGAAACCAGGCTGGATTGGCTTGATTACCAGATTCTGGCATTACCGGGTGGTTTCTCATACGCAGATGCTCTCGGTGCTGGGAAGTTATGGGCGCTGGATTTGCAAGTTTATTTTAAGGAAGAGATGCAACGTTTTGTATCTGCAGGCAAGCCGGTGATCGGTATCTGTAACGGATTTCAAGCGCTGGTAAAATCAGGCGTTTTACCTGGGGTTAATGGTTCTGGAAAGCCACCAGGAGCCACGCTAACCTTCAACCAGGGTGGGCATTTTGAGTGTCGATGGGTACATTTACAGCCAAAGTCACAAGTCTGTCTGTGGACACGTGGAATTGAAAGCACGATTGATTGCCCAATCGCGCATGGCGAAGGCAACTTCCAAATGCAGGATCCGGCTGAATTGAGTAATCTGGAGCTAACAGGGCAGATAGCCCTTCGCTATCTGAAACCGGACGGATCTTCGGCTGCTCGTCAATATCCGTATAATCCAAATGGTTCAATCGGGGACATTGCCGGGATCTGTAATCCTGGTGGAAATGTATTGGGTTTGATGCCGCATCCCGAGGATCATATTTTCGAATTCCAGAATCCAAAACGCGAGACCCGGCGTAATCATTCCGGTCTGGTCTTATTCCAGAATGGCGTGCGCTACGCCCGTGAAAACTAAAAGGAGACACGATGTTGAACGAACAGGAAATTATGCAAGTATTGCCATTAGCATTGGAGAGCAGCGATCTGACTTTACCAGGCAAACAACAAGGCAAAGTACGCGATTGGTACAGCCTGACAGATCAGAGACGCTTGATTGTCACCAGCGACCGCCTATCCGCGTTTGACCGCAATCTGGCAGTGGTTCCATATAAGGGGCAGGTACTCAACCAACTGGCTGCATGGTGGTTTGAGCAAACTGCAGACGTAATCCCCAACCATCTCATCAGCATCCCCGACCCGAACTGTGCCATCGTCAAAGAAGTGCAGCCATTGCCTATCGAAGTGATCGTACGTGGCTATATCACAGGTGTGACCAGTACAGCATTGTGGTACCGCTATAGTCTTGGAGAACGTGAAATTTATGGTTATACCTTCCCGAAAGAGTTGAAAAAAAACCAGCAACTGTCAGAACCAATTATCACTCCGACCACCAAAGGAGGAGTAACAGGGCATGATGAACGCCTGACATGTGCCGAAGTGGTAGAGAATGGTTATCTGGAAGCAGACGACTGGGAGACAATCCAGACAGCGGCTTTGCAAATTTTCAAACGGGGGCAGGAAGTGGCTGAACTAGCAGGACTTATCTTGGTCGATACTAAGTACGAGTTTGGCCGTTCGGATGCTGGTGAGATTATCCTGATCGATGAAGTCCATACCCCGGATTCTTCACGCTTCTGGAAGTCTGAGAACTATGTTGAACGCTTTGAACAGGAACGCGAACCCGAAAACTTTGATAAGGAATTTATCCGCATGGCATATGCCGAGTTAGGTTATCGCGGCGAAGGTGAACCACCGCAGGTACCAGAGCTGTTGTGGGTGCAAGCCTGTCAGCGTTATATCAGAATTTACGAGATGTTAACCGGGCTGCCATTTGAACCAGCAGCTTACCCGGCTGAAACCCGTATCCAACAGAATTTACTTAAAGTAGGTGTTTTATGAAAAAGTCTTACATTGTTATACTGATGGGGTCGAAAGCTGATCTCGCTCACGCCCAGAAGATCCAGGATACAGCAGAAGTATTTGGGATTCCGGTTGAGATGCGAATTGGCTCTGCCCATAAAACCGCTGCACATGTAATGGAATTGTTGAGCGTATACGAATCCGACCCGACCCCCAAAGTATATATCACGATTGCCGGGCGCAGTAACGCTCTCTCTGGCTTCACTGATGGATTTGTTAAAGCGCCTGTAATCGCCTGTCCTCCGCCTTCGGAAAGCTTTGGTGGGGTAGATATTTACTCATCGCTACGCATGCCGTCCGGAATCGCTCCTGCTGTGGTACTCGAACCTGGAAATGCTGCGCTGTTAGCTGCAAAAATGATCGGCTTGTTTGATACCGAAGTACAACAAAAGGTTGTGGATTTTCAATACAACAATGCCTTGATTGTAATAGAGGACGACAGTTCACTTCATGAATAATATGGATAATTTATCTCACGACGATCGTCCGCATGAGGAATGTGGCGTACTCGGTATATATGCACCCAATGAGGATGTAGCCCGCATGGCATTCTTTGGATTATACGCACTGCAACACCGCGGTCAGGAGGCTGCCGGGTTGGCGGTCTCCAATGGGCATAATTTGCGACTTCATAAGGATTTAGGCCTGGTTGCGCAGGTCTTCACCCCAACGGTAATGGAAAAAATGGAAGGGGATTACGCCATCGGGCACACACGTTATTCGACCACCGGTTCCCCAACCGTGCGCAACTCGCAACCTTTCATGATCGACACAAAATACGGTCCGCTGGCTCTGGCGCATAATGGCAACCTGGTAAATGCCGGAGAGTTACGCGAACATCTGATGCAATCTGGTGTTGGGCTAACCTCGACTTCGGATACCGAAGTGATGATCATGATGCTGGCTGGTGCTAAAGGAGAAACCTGGTTTGAACGCATCAAAGACGCTATGCAGCACTGGGTGGGAGCATATTCACTGGTTCTGCTGACAAAAAATCACGTCTTTGCAGTGCGCGATCCATGGGGTGTGCGTCCCTTGAGTGTTGGGATGCTGCCAAATGGTGGACATGTGGCAGCATCAGAGACTGGTGCATTGTTGACACTGGGCTGTGAAGCGATTCGTGAAGTCAAACCAGGGGAGATTGTAGCACTCAGTGACACAGCGCTGCAGGTCAACCAGGCATTACCACCAGCAAAAAAGAGTGCTCTTTGCACCTTTGAACATGTTTATTTCTCACGCCCGGATGCCTATTGGGATGGTCGTAGTGTGCATGTGGTTCGACATCGCCTGGGGGAGGAACTCGCTGAGCAGGCTACTGTGGAAGCAGATGTGGTCATCCCGATCCCGGATTCATCGATTTCAGCCGCGATTGGGTATTCCAAAGCGTCCGGTATTCCCTATAATATTGGTTTCATCAAAAACCGTTATATCGGACGCACCTTTATTGAACCGACTGATTATCTGCGAAAACAAGGGGTCGCATTGAAATATACTGTGGTGGTTGATACCATCCGGGACAAACGTGTCATCATGGTCGATGATTCGATCGTACGTGGAAATACTACCGGACCATTGATTCAATTGCTACGAATTGCGGGAGCACGCGAAGTACACGTTCGAATATCCAGCCCTCCAATCCGACACCCCTGCTTCTTGGGTGTCGATATGGGTACTTACGAAGAGCTGATCGCCGCTCACCAGACTGTCGAGGAAATCCGTGGCTATGTTGGTGCGGATTCATTAGTCTATCTGTCGCTCGAGCGAATGATGAAGGCAATAGGACGCGAGGATGGCTACTGCAATGCCTGCTTCACAGGCCACTATCCCATTTCCGCGCTAAATAGTTTCAATAAGACTGGTTTTGAATATAATATCCGCTGAAAGGATGCTTGAGATGAGAGTATTGTTGATTGGTTCGGGTGGGCGAGAGCATGCAATTGCCTGGAAGCTAGCACAATCACCGCAGAAACCTCAATTATTCTTTGCACCTGGCAATGATGGTATGAATGAACTGGGCTCCTGCATTGCGATTGCTGTGGACGATGCAGCCGGAATGACGGTATTTGCCTTGGAAAATGCAATTGATCTGGTTGTGATCGGGCCGGAGATTGCGCTTGCCGCTGGAGTAAGCGATGCACTCCAACAGGCAGAAATTGCAGTTTTTGGTCCCTCGCAAGCAGCAGCCCAACTTGAGACTTCAAAAGCCTTTGCCAAAAACTTTATGGCACAGCAGCATTTACCGTCAGCTCGTTATGCCGTCTTTAATGATTACCAGGCTGCCATACTGCATATTGAGCAGCTTGACTATCCGGTTGTGATCAAAGCCTCCGGACTGGCAGCTGGCAAGGGCGTACTGATTCCAGAGACTCATGAGGAGGCAATAGCAGCCATCCAGGCGATTCTGGTCGATAAAGCATTTGGTTCAGCCGGTGAGCAGATTGTGATCGAAGAACGTCTCTCTGGGCCAGAAGTGTCATTGTTAGCTTTTTCAGATGGACAGCATCTGGCGTTGATGCCCTGCGCTCAGGATCACAAACGCTTACTGGATGGTGATTTAGGTCCCAATACGGGAGGAATGGGTACTTATGCACCTGCATCATTGCTGGATTCCCAGCAATTGGAATCCATCCGCGATACGATCCTGCTGCCGGTTATTCAAGGGCTGCATGGGATGGGTACCCCATATATTGGTGTGTTGTATGCCGGATTAATGCTTACCGATGATGGTCCAAAGGTTCTCGAATTCAACGCCCGTTTTGGTGACCCAGAGACGCAGGTAATTTTGCCATTGTTGGAGAGTGATTTATTGGAGATTTTAATTGCCTGTACGCAGCAGCGATTGGATCAGATATCCATCCAATGGACCCAACAATCAGCTGTGTGTGTCGTTCTGGCATCTGGTGGTTACCCTGGAAAATCTATCACAGGTAATTCGATCGGAGGGATCGATATTCCAATCTCTGATGGTTATATATTTCACGCAGGTACCCGCTGGCGTGATAGTAATTTTGTGAATGATGGGGGGCGTGTGCTGGGGGTCACTTGCTGGGCAGAGGGTTTGCCACAGGCAATTGAACGAGCCTACCAGGCTGTCGCGCACATCCACTTCGATGGGATGCAATTCCGGTGGGATATCGGCTTCAAAGGTCTTCCAGACCAATCCTCTTCCGCTGCTTATCAGGCGGCAGGAGTCGATATTGATGCCGGGAATCGTGCTGTTGCTTTGATGAAAGCAGCTGTTCAATCGACTTTCACACAGCAGGTTCTCTCGCACGTTGGCAGTTTTGGCGGCTTATTTGATATCTCGACTTTAGGTCATGAAAATGTATTGGTCGCTTCCACCGATGGGGTCGGCACCAAAGTTGAGCTGGCAGCGCGACTCGAACGATACAAAGGAATTGGGGAGGATATTGTCAACCATTGTGTCAATGACATCCTGGTGCAGGGTGCGCGTCCGCTTTTCTTCCTGGATTATTTTGCTACCGCACGATTAATCCCTGAGGTGGTGGCTGAGATCGTAGCGGGGATGGCGACTGCCTGCCGTGAAAACGGTTGTGCCCTGTTGGGTGGGGAGACGGCTGAGATGCCCGGTGTATATACAGAGCATGCCTTTGATGTCGCCGGTACGATCGTCGGGGTTGTGCAGAACACGGCAATTTTGCCCAACAAAGCGAAGATGAAACCATGTGATTTATTGGTTGGTATTAAATCCAGTGGACCCCATACCAATGGATATTCATTGATTCGACAATTGTGTCTGGATGAGGATCTACTGATCGAACGCGTGGATCTGGGTGGGAGTCTGGCAGATTTATTGCTGGCACCTCATCGATCTTATTACAAACTTCTCTATCCACTGCTCGGTCAGGTGAAAGGACTCGTGCATATAACCGGTGGTGGTTTTATCGAAAATATTCCCCGTGTCCTGCCTCACAACCTGCAGGTGGTAATCGACCGCAAAGCCTGGCAAGTTCCCCCCCTCTATCGCTGGTTGCAGCAAAAAGGACAGGTTTCGGATGCCGAAATGTACCGGATCTTCAATATGGGGATTGGCATAATCGTAATAATTGACCCTGCATATCTGGATTGGATAAGGTCACAGATAGCCGAGCCTGTTTATGTGATCGGTTATGTGAGCGAACATCAGGTACAGCGGGTGGTGTTAAAATGAGTGTTGAGAATTCTCCCGCACGTCTGGTGGTGTTGATCTCCGGAAGTGGTACAAACCTGCAGGCATTGATAGATGCCATTGCAGATGGGGAACTGTCCGCAGAGATTGTTGCGGTTATCTCAAATAAACGCGATGCCTACGGATTGGAACGCGCACGTCTTTCCGGAATCCCAACGGTGGTCAAACCAAAGTTTAAAGAAAAATCCCGCGAGGAATATGATGCCGAACTGGCGCAGGTTGTCCATGCTTTTGCACCTGATTGGATTGTGCTGGTAGGCTGGATGCGCATCCTCAGCATGAGCTTCCTGCAGCATTTTCCCAATCGCGTCATCAACCTTCATCCAGCATTACCGAGCACATTCCCCGGAACAAACGCCATCGAGCGTGCTTATGAAGCCTTTCGACTTGGCGAGATCATCGAAACCGGTGTGATGGTACATCTGGTACCGGATGAGGGGGTGGATATCGGTCCGGTGTTAGCGCAGAAACATATTCCAATCGAGCCAGGCGAAAGTTTGGAAGAGCTGGAACAAAAAATACATATGGCTGAACATAATTTACTGGTCAACACAATGAAACAATTAATTTCCAAGGAGAAGCTAAATGCCTGAAGCACTACTTTCTGTTCACAATAAAACGGGTCTGGTCGAATTTGCACAAGGTCTGCATAAATTGGGTTGGAAGCTGATCGCATCGGGAGGAACTGCCCGTTTGCTGCAGCAGAATAATATTCCAGTTACTGAGGTAGCGGAATATACTGGTTCACCTGAAATTCTGGGTGGTCGTGTCAAGACGCTGCATCCGGCAATTCATGGGGGAATTTTGGCACGAGACAGTGAGGAAGATCGAGGGGAACTGGCGAAGTTCAATTGGCAGCCAATTGATATGGTGGTGGTAAACCTGTATCCATTTGAGGAGACCATCTCAAAACCCGGCGTGACCTTATTAGAGGCGATTGAACAGATCGATATCGGTGGTGTGACGCTGATCCGTGCAACAGCCAAGAATCACCAACGGGTGACACTGGTTTGCGACCCTGAAGATTATGAGTGGGTGCTGGCTGGCTGGCAGATCGGAGGGCTAAACGAATCCCAACGCAAGGATCTGGCAATCAAGGGTTTTCAAATCACAACACAATATGATGCCAGAATCGCAGACTATCTGAGTGGTAAAGAAAATGTGCGATTGGATCTTTATCCGTTACAAAGTCTGCGTTATGGGGAAAACCCACATCAATCTGCACAATTGTTTGGCTACCAGCATGATCAGGGTCCTCTGGGTGGACGTATCCTGCAGGGCAAGGAACTCTCCTATAACAATCTGCTCGATCTGGACGCTGCCTGGCGGGCTGTGGTTAGTTTTGAGAAAAGCAGTACCGTGATCGTCAAGCATCTCTCCCCGTGTGGAATCGCTTCAGCCGAGCGACAGGTGGACGCCTATACGCGTGCCCTAGCAAGCGATCCTGTTTCCGCCTTTGGTGGAATTGTCGCTGCCAATCGTAATCTGGATGCAGAAACAGCAGCCGCAATTAGCCAACTGTTTGTGGAATGCATCATTGCCCCCGGTTTCAGTAGCGAGGCATTGGAAATTTTTACGAAAAAGAAAAACCTACGTCTGATAGAGATGCCTGACCTGGAGATTGAGCCAGCGATGGAATATCGTTCGATAACACGAGGGGTATTGCAACAGTCCATCGATCGGGGAGACCCGGTTGATGCAGCTTGGCGGGTGGTGACTGAGACAACACCCACACCTGCACAGATGGATGATTTGAAATTCGCCTGGAAAGCCTGCCAACATGTCAAATCGAACGCGATTGTTTTTGCAGCGAATGAGGCGACAGTAGGTATCGGTGGTGGCCAGCCCAACCGGGTGGATTGTGTCGTCATGGCGGCACAACGGGCAGCAGTAAAAGCTCACGGGGCAGTGATGGCTTCAGATGCTTTCTTCCCCTTCGCGGATTCAGTAGAAAAAGCAGCTGCAGCTGGGATTGTGGCAATTGTTCAGCCCGGTGGCTCCATCCGTGATCAGGACTCGATTGATGCATGCAATCGTTTGGGTATTGCAATGGTCTTCACCGGAGTGCGGCATTTCAGACATTAAAAATTTAGTTATTGAGCTTTTCAAGCTGTCTGGAAGTAAAAATATAACCACCAGGTTAGTTGATAAGGTTCTGATCTGCTATTGACGGCTGACTGAAAACATTTATAATGCAATCAACAGTATTCGCCAAATTTGACGATTACCTGAATGGAGGTAAATATGGCTGAGAAAACAACTGAATGGCCTCGAAATCCAAAAATTAAAGAAGCTCATGAGCATATGCGTGCTGCAAGGGAAAATATGCACAAAGTTGCTGAATCATTCCTGCCAGAAGGAGTACGCGAGCATCATCGAGCCGCTCGTAAAGAATTCTTGCTTGGGTTACGCAGTTTGCTTGATGCAGCTATAGATCATCATGATCAAGTAAGAAAATAGCATCTATTTAGTAACCTTTTTAAAATCGACAGAAAAGAACATGTCTTTAATACAGCATGCTCTTTTTAATTGGATATCAAATGATTTACCTTCTCAGCATAATCCAAAGCAGCAAGATTAAAGCAACAACACCAGATATTGAAGCGAACACCGTCTCACCTGCCAGATAAAATTGAACGCCACTTAATAGAAATGCTACAAAGATGATCGCAGTGGTTGTTTTTCCCTGAGATCGTTTTAACCGGTCAATTTCACGTGACAGCGCTGGAACCCTCACCTCAAGCCGTCCCTGTTCCAACCTGGTCATTAGGTTATCGGTTCTTGCTGGCAACTTTATTAAAAGCTGACTTATCCGGACGACCTCATTCCAGATCATCGTCCATCGGTCTCCGTTCTCCTTTTCGATCAACTTTCCCGCGTAAGGGGTCAGATTCTCGAAAATATTGAATTCCGGATCCAATCCTGTGCAAATTCCTGAGAGGATGCTCACACACCGTCCCAGCAGTATCAGGTTATCAGGCGCTTGAAAAGGCATTTCATACAACAAATCTTCAAATTCCCGCATGAATTCACGCGCTTCCTGTGCATGCATCTTTCTTAATTGGGTGGTTGATTTTCCCCAAAAACGATCAAAAACCCGTTGACTGGCTCGTTCCAATAAATCGAGATCCGCACCCGGAAGCAGCACATCCAATATCTGATATGATTTGATTAATCGTTGCGCATCCTGTGTTCCAACCGCCAGCACAGCCTCACGCAGACCTTCATATGTAGTTTCACGCAAACGGTCTGTCATTCCAAAATCAACAAACGTTAATTTCCAATTTTCCGGATCATCCCCCTCCGCTGGCGTCTGCACGAACAGGTTGCCTGGATGAGGATCGGCGTGAAAAAATCGATCTTCAAAGATTTGTTTAAGATAGGTATTAAAAAGCCTTTTTGCCACAGCACTACGGTCGACACCAGCTGCTTCAATCGCGTCATAATCGGTGATCTTGATGCCCATGACATTTTCCAGGGTCAGGACACGTTTCGTGGTCCTGCTCCAGATCACCTTTGGAACACAAACATTTGGTAAGTCTCTGAAATTCTCCGCAAAAACTTCTGCATTTTTACCTTCATTAATATAGTCAATCTCTTCATACAAAGAATCGCTGAATTCCTCCAGTAATTTTGATACGTTGGCATGCTTTTGGATCGGTTTGTACTTCTGCAGCCATCCCCCCACAATCCTTATTGCTGAAAGATCGACATTGACGATATCTTCTATGTGCGGGCGTTGTACTTTCACCACCACTTCTGGTTGGGAAGTGTCATCTATATCTGTCACACATAAGCGAGCGATATGTACCTGTCCAATGGAGGCAGATGCAAACGCGGTTGGATCGATGTCACTGAATATCTGATCAAGCGGCAATCCAAATTCAGCTTCAATCAATGCCTGAATGGGTTCAAAAGGTTCTGCCAAAACCTCATCCTGAAGACCAGCCAGTTCAAGGGTTATCTCACGTGGCAATACATCCAGGCGGGAGGATAAGAACTGTCCCACTTTAATCATCACTCCACCCATCCGAACAGCCAATGTGCGAAAACGCCGGGCAATTTTGGTTATCCGTCTTGACCTGGTTGCACGAGCCAACCGTCTAAGGCCCAGATGGGGGAGAACTATATCCCACCAGATAAAACTTCCGATTGTCAATCCAAAGAAAAACAGAATTCGAAAATAACGCCTGCGAAGCATGAGAATGATTATACCCCTCGATTAATCGGAAGGATGAATTTCAGATAATATTAAGCTTAATGTGGCTGGTTGATTTCAATTAGATTGCCATCCGGATCACGGAAATGGGCTGTGTGGATACCCCAATCAGCGCGGTCGGTCGATTGTGTAAGCAGTTGGACACCCTGTTCATGAAGAACGATGCAGGCGGTATCGACATTTTCAACACCAAACACCAGACATTACTGATCCTGTGCAGGTGCTGAAGTGGGCAGAGGTCATTGCTGATTGCTTAATTATTTTGAAAATATATTCAAAATTTATCCAGGGTTCGTAAAAAAAAAATTCAAAATCACCTATAATTTAATAGAGACCATCCCACCTTCAGAGCAGCAAGTCTTTTTCTCAGTTTCCACCTTTTTCACTATAAATGTGATTTGTAAATCACCCCATAAACTGTTTCAGTATTATTATCCCGGGAGGTATATATGAATTGGAAAAGCTTTTTCAGTTTTGAACGAATGGTTACACCGGTAATCATCAGAGTGCTATTCTGGATTGGTTTCATCGCCAGTCTGATCGGTGGAGCAGTCATTTTCTTCGGTGGAATTATTAGCGGAATTTCCAACAGTGAATTCACGACGATCATAGGTGGATTCTTTGGTGGTCCGCTGGCTGCCATTTTGGGAATCCTGATCGTCAGGATTTATTGCGAATTGTTAATCCTGTTCTTCCGCATCAACGAGACCCTGACGGATATCAAGAAGATCCTTTTAGAAAAAAGTCAACCTAGTTGAAAGTCGAAAGTTGACAGGTAAAAATATTTAACTGTCAACTGTCAGCTTTTCCTTTCACCTAAAGCTTTCCGACTTGATCCTTTCGACTATCAGGTATCCCTTCTCACTATATCATTCTTAAGTGCATACGAGATCGCCTGTGTGCGGTTTTCGAGTCCAAGCTTGGAGAGGATATTGCTGACATGCGATTTGACCGTCTCCTCACTGATGAAAAGCGTCGCAGCAATCTCACGATTGGTGCCGCCGACTGTCAATTGTTCCAGTACCTGCTGTTCACGCAAAGAGAGCGCAATATCCGGCGAATCATCTGCCAGGGACTGAGCTGTTTGTTTATCCAGGTAGATTTGTCCAGCAGCAGCTGCCCGTACCGCAGCAAGTAGAATTTCCGGTTCGCTATCTTTACGTACATACCCAAGCACACCATTACGCAACGCGGCGACAGCTCGCGCAGGATCGGTATAGGCAGTCAATATAACAATACCCGGTGGTTTCGGATGGCTCTGCAGCTTTTTTGCGGCTTCCAAACCATCCATTCCTCCAGGCAACAATATGTCGAGAACAATCACATCTGTCTGGATAGTTGGTATTTTCTGGAGCAATTCTTCTGCGCTGGCATATTCCCCGACGATTTTCATATCGGAGAAAGATTCGAAGTAAGAGCGCAAACCACGCCGTACCACCAGATGATCGTCAACCAGAATAATTCGTATCATGAAGATTCCTTGTGAATATTATAACGCTTTCAGTTATAAGCGCCGTTGTCTGTTAAGTATACGCAGGTGGGTTAAGAATGCCCACAGACCATTCAATACGAGGGCGATTGCCAGCAGAAGTACAAACCCAAGCGGTTGCCGAACGAGTAAATCATCCCGCAACAAACTGGCAATAGTATCTCCAACGTTGCTCCAACCAAAGAGACGTTCGCTATCCAGCGGTTGAACAAAGGGAATTACAACACTGATAATTGCCAGCCCTGCTGATCCCATCGGGAGAACCGGAGCGATCAGGGAAAGAGCTGCTGCCAACCAGTTGTTGTTGAACTGGGCTGCCTGCTGTTTGATAATAGAAAATTGGGCGGCAGGTCGAGCGGATTGGGGCAGCAAACTGAATGCCAGCACAAAACCAAGCACAAGTGCAAGGTAGAAGACCAGTTCCCAGGCAGTAAAAACATCATAAAGACTTCCAAGAATAAAACCGGGCAAAAGCACTACCAGAGCAGGGATGGCATATACAAGCCATAGCCAGCGTGGTTGCAACCTGTCGGTCAAATGGCGGCGGCTGAGGATGGTGAGACGCAGGAACAGGATGGCATTGGTGAGCAGCAATAGTGCCACTCCGAGAATTAAGACTGTCGATGTTATGGGGATTTCCATAATTGCGATCCAGCCCAGCAGGGAGCTGGTGGCAGCAATTCCAAAACATAAAATTGCCAGATTAAAGCTGCTCCAATGCACCTGTTCCAATTTCTGAGTGGTGCCAGATTTGAAATCAACGGATAATTTTCGATAATAAATGGCAAGTGAAATAAAGAGGATGAGCAACGGCGTGGTCAGGATGATAATTGGTAACCATTGGGGTAGAAAACGAAGATCATACAGAACATCAATCTTAAGTGCACTTTCAAGCATTGCTGCTTCCATTATGGGTAGAACCAGCGTACAAAACAGGTAAGCACAGCTGCTACCAGCGATGATTAATGCCAGAAAGGTGCGAAGGGGAAATTCGAAAGCCAGATCTGTTTTGATATTGCTGGTTCCTGCAATCTGACCACCAATAGCACCCAATCCGGTCCCCATCAGGATCAGCAACCAGAAGGTGACGTGTGTCCAGGAAAATATACCGAGGGCAGCATCAATGATCAGGATCGTGGATTGGGCTTCCGACGCAGGATTCAGTCCATGGTTCAGCAGGGCATCCATCCCCTGAATGGCAGCCGAAGCTGCAATAATCATCGCAAAGGCAATCATGGCAGCGATTGCACCGGATGTGGCACTCAGTAAAATTTTTATTGAACGGTTTTGAGCTGGGATGAAATGGGCTGTCAGCCAGCCTGTGGCGGTGAGTAGTGCGGCTGCCAGGATCAACCAGAGCCAGACCGCGCTGCTGACAGAAGCACCGAGATAGATGCCAGTTTGGGCAAGAATGATGGGGGTCGTCGCGGCAGCAGTAAGTAATCCTCCTAATAGTGCGATCCATGTGATTTTGTTGGGGCGGGAATCAACAGGGATATCGATTTCCTCCTCCATTACAACAGTCAGGAATGGCAGATTAACCTGTAGCACAACCCCCTGACCAGGTTGGGTCTTGAAGGAAGCCTGCCCACCCATGGCTTCGGTACGCTGGAGTATCCCGCGCAATCCCTGACCTGGTTGTTTGGCAGATGGTGAATAACCCTGTCCATCATCTTCAATCTTGAGTGTTAACAATTGGGATACGGAATCTTGTTGGAGACTCAGGTTAACGTGCGTTGCCCGCGCATGCCGTGCAATGTTGCTGAGTGCTTCCTGAACAATCCGAAAGATACCTTCTTGCCAGCCAGCAGGCAGTCTTTCATCAGATGGCAATTCGCTAATCTGGCAAATAACCTGTGCACCGCTACGAAAACCGAGTGCATCACATTGTTCCTGAATGGCCTGCGTCAGCCCAACACGCTCCAATGGTGCCGGGGAAAGCTGTAATAGGAGGACATTCATTTCCGTCAGCGCTTCCTGTGCCGACTGTCGCAGATCTGCCAGGGTGGTCTGAGCACCTAGGGGGTCCGACTCCCAGCGTTGTTCAATAGCGGCCGCACTCATCTGAATGCTGAACAATTGCTGTTTGATCGAGTCATGCAATTCTCGCGCCAGGCGGTTGCGTTCCTCCTGGACAGCTCCCTGCGCCACCTGAGACAACCAACCTTCTCGCAAGGTGGCAACATCCTGATCGAGACTGCTCAATTCCTGAACTTGCAGGAGTAACGGGTAGAGCGGATCCGGCCAGCGTTGACGGATGGCAGGAAACGGCAATCCAGAGCACAGGTTTCCAAGCACTCTGTTGATTAGTTCCAGGCGTGAGGTAATTGGAACCAAACTACCCAACCCGAGCAGGGTGACGAGTAGCAGGATCAAAAACCAGGGAGTGTTGACCCTGACCAGCAGCATGGTTAAAAACACAACAATGATCAGAACAGCCGAAATATAAGCATATAAACCAAATGGTGAATAATTCTTTTTCATGGTTAACTCCTGCTTACAGGATATATCCACAAAGACTAAATGTAATCCCCCTAAAGAGGGAAATAAAAAATTCAATTCAAGATCGCATACAAAGATATAATGCAATTAATAGATGTCCCTTTCTTCCTGTCTTTGCGTTTAACTACATGAGTACTCAAATCTAAATGCTCAGAGCAAGAAAGGCTTTTATGGAAGATTATATGATTCATAATCGGGAAAAACTTTATAAACAAAACACTGAAGAATCAGAATTGGTTTCCAAAGCCAAACAAGATCCAAAGTCTTTTGGAAAATTATACGATCTTCATGCCCCATCAATTTATCGCTACGTCCTAAGCAGAATTGGAAATGTCCAGGAAGCGCAGGATATTACATCGCAGACCTTTCTCAAAGCGCTGGAAATGCTGCCACTCTACAAACATCGCGGTTACTTTTCTGCCTGGTTGTTTTCCATCGCCCGCAGTAAATATATCGATCATTTTCGCAAGCATAACCAGGAAACCAGGGCATTCATTAATAAAGATCTGGAGACCGAACCAGACGTTTTATCCACTGTTGTGGGTCGAGAAAGATTGACTATTTTAAATGACATTCTGCGATTATTACCGGAGGATGAACAGGATCTGCTGCGTTTGCGAAATGTTGCCGAGCTTTCATTTACTGAAATTGCAGAAATTTTAAAGAAAAATGAAGGTGCGATCAAAAAAAGATATTACCGGTTACTGGCACGGCTCCAAAGCCAGCTGGAGGAAGAAAATGAAATCTGAAGAGTTTAAATACCAGAAAATTGAAGATGAAATTCAAATGTTATTAACTGTTAGGGAAAACGGAAATGGGTTCCTTTCAAATTTACGTGTTCAACTATTAAAACAATATCCACTCACTCAGCCTAAAAAGCCAATGTTTGCATTTCGACCGGTTTGGGTAGCTACTTTTATATTGATATTGGCGGTCACATCTATTCTGGTCATTGGACCTCAAAGGGTTTATGCCTCTTTTATGAAATTATTAGGGTATATCCCCGGTGTGGGTATCGTAGAACAAAACAGCACAATTCGCATCCTGGCAGAACCAGTCAGCCAAACAAGGGATGGGATTACAGTAGCAGTCAATCAGGTTATTTTGACCAGCAGTGAAACCCGTCTGGAGTATGGTGTTTCAGGCGTGCCGCTCTCTTCGTACCCTGAAGGCGAAATGGTCAGTGGTTGTATGGAGCAGCCCTACTTGCTATTGCCAGATGGATCGAATATTTCAATTTCAGATCCGATACCAAACCATCTCAATACCGCTGATTTTATGATACCTTGTATCTTTAATACGCTACCCGGGACAGTTCCCACCGACTGGATTTTAGAACTGCGGTTTATCACCGCTCCACCGGATTTTGAGATTTTACCGGTCGTTGATGTTGTTTCAACAACACAATCACAAGTCGAGGAAGTAGATACAACCCAACCTGAGATAACATCGACACAACCTGAAACCATTCCATTTGCTCAAGTCAGTATTGAGAAATATATAGAAACTGAAGAAGGATATATTTTGCTGGGTGTGGTGCGACCTGATATTGCGGAAGGCGAATGGTTACAAATCACCGGTGCAGCCACCATTCGGGATGCGAATGATCAGAAAATCAGTTATGAATACCCGATGGAAATTCAATACCAGCAAGAATCCGATGAACCAATGAATGGTGGTGGATCTTTTGCCTTGCAGATCAAAGGATCAGGCGTATCATTTCCTATCACAATCGGTTTCTCCGGTGTGGTTATCTCTCCTGTTGATACCCAGGCGAAAGCTTCATTAACTGTGGGTGTAGGTGAAAATCCACAACCTGGTGATGTAATTGAGGTAAACCAAACAGTCGATCTGGCTGATTATCCAATCCAATTATTGACTATGACAGTTGATTCGAGGAATGGTTATTCCTTCCATATTGATCCTGGAGAAGCGTTAAGTTCAGTCAGTGTACAGATTAATGGATATCAAGCAGTTGGAGCTGGTGGAGGATCTACCTGGGGTGGATCATTCCGCACCAGTCTGTCATACATGGAATTGCCCACTGGTAAGCTTGAGATTATCTTTGATAATCCGATGCGAGCCAGTGAAACAGAAGCCTGGACAACCACCTGGCAACCAGAATTCGAGAGAATATTCAAGGATGATGGACTTTCTCAAACTATTTGCTGGGATGCGAACACGCTGAGCACCATCCCTCCAATCATATCTGGATTGGAGGGAAAGGTGATCGTTACTAACACCAATCCTCAGTTGGAGATCTCAATCTCAAATTTCGATGGCAGTCAGCAGAAAGTGATTTCTCAGGGGAATGCCAGGGCTGCTCTTTCCAGGGATGGTAATTTTCTGGCATTTTCCAGTGAGGAAGGGATCGTGATCAAAAATCTCCAGAATGATAAAACCACCCTGATCAACGGTCAATTCGGAAGGATTATCCTCTGGTCACCAGATGGAGACAAAATTACCAATGTCCGCTCTGGTGATGCGAATGGCATTTTTGTCATGAATAAGGATGGTAGCAATCAGATACAGTTGACAAATTTGGGGTATGAAGAACTCTCCGGATGGTCTGTGGATGGCAGTACTATTTATTACGCCATCCCAGGAGCCAGTGGAGATGGCTTTATGCTACGTTCGGTGAACATCACGACTGGCGAATCAAAGGATATCTTTATTCTGGAAAATTCTTCTCTCAAAGCACCGTGGTCAACCGTTTCTCCTGACGGAAAATGGATTGCCTATCGAGCAAAAGACAATGCCAGCCTGTACCAGAAAAATATGGATGGCAGCCCAGCGCGATTGATGCTGGATAACCCGGCGATTGCGATCAACGGGATCGCCTGGGATAAAGGTGGGGACTTATTAGGTGTCAGCCTGATCACTGAGCAAAATCAAGAAGGTGAGATCTTCATCATCGCACCTGATAGTTGTGAAACATACCGATTGACCAGTGTGATTGGTATGTTGGACGCTGTTTATATTCCATAGTGGAATTCTGATGTGAAAATCGGATGGTGAGTTTATCTGGTTAGATGACTCACCATCCGAACAAGGTTGAGGTAATTTAAGTATGAAATCGAAACAATTTTTACCACTTCTGTTGAGCATTATAATGTTGTCTGGTTGCCAGACAAATACACCAGAAATTTTCCCTACCATAACGACAAATGAACAACCTCAAGAAATCCTCATACAGACACATACACTTATTACTGCCACGCAAATGCCAACACCATCGCCAACATTCACACAAACGATTACCCCATCTTCATCGGAAACTCAACCTGAAATTAAATTTACATTCATCTCCGAGACAATTCCTGATGGAACAAGATTTAACCCAGGGGAACAATTTCGAAAAACATGGTCGATTAAAAATAACGGCACACAAAGTTGGGATGGTTTTGGTTTGGCAGTTGAATCTTCAAATCCAGAGGGCGAATTATTAGGCAGCCCAGCGATAATTTCATTGCCCGTAACAGTCACATCCGGCCAATTGTTTGAAATTAAAGTTGATTTAACAGCCCCAAAGGTTGATGGAAATTACACGGTTTATTATCATCTTCAAAATCAAAATGGTATGCCTGTGGAAAACACTCGTATTTGGGTAAACATAATTGTGGGGAATAGTGCTTCAACTTCTGCAAATAATATTTACGCAACCTATCAATCATCCGATTTGCAAGCAGGAGAATTCGCTGTAGATTTTTGTATGCAAATCCCTGATGAACGACAATGGTACCCATGGGGAGTTTCTTTGATAGTTGTTGGAAATCATTACCAACCCTCTGGAAGTCGAATTGATCCCGGAGGTGCGATCACAGCTTACAAGTGTTTCAGCTTCTCCTACCCTCTTCAGATATTATCCGGGACAGCTTTCCAATTATCAATTGAAAGGGTCGAGTTACCACCGGAAGTGCATCAGGCTGAAAATTGTCTCAGAGCTCAAAAAAATTTAAAAGTATCCTATCCAGGGTTGGATTTCACCTGCACAGGTCCCGGCCTATTTTACACGAACCTTGTTCTTCCAGCTGGAATGACCAAAGCAGAAGCTGATCGTCTGATCTTGGATGCCATGTCGAGCACCATTTATGGTCCATGGATACTGGAAGGCAACTATCCATGAGTCTTTAATCCTTCATTGCGAAGTTCAACGATGGAAATTTCTGCTTGACCATATTCATGTGATAGGTCTCTCGAAACAAAGCTACGTATTTCTGCTCTGAATCCAGACATAAAAGATTATTCGTGCGCTCATTAATGCGTTCTATATCTTCTTCCGGACCCGTTACCCAGCGGGCAATATCGATGGAAAGTCGTTCGAGTGTGGTGGGAACATTGTATTCGTTATCCAGGCGTGCCTGGACAACATCAAACTGCAATTCGCCCACCACTGCCAGAATGGGTTCCCGTTTGAAGGCGTCAATATTATAGAGCACCTGCACAGCACCTTCCATTTCCAATTGGTGTAATCCTTTAATGAATTGTTTTTGTTTTCCTAAATCCATATTGCGCAAAAGGGCGAAATGTTCGGGGTGAAAACGAGGGATTGGTGCAAATTTTAAAGGTTTATTTTCACTCAACGTGTCGCCAATTCCCAGATCTCCGGTATTGGGAATTCCCAGAACATCACCCGGATAAGCTTCTTCAATAATCTCACGTTCGTTGGCAAAAAGTTTATAGGGACGCTGGAGTTTTATTGTTTTTCCAGTTTGAGCATGGATCACATCCATTCCACGCGTAAATTTTCCCGAACAGATTCTTAAAAAGGCAACACTGTCGCGATGTTTGGGGTTCATGTTTGCCTGAATTTTGAAGACAAAACCGGAAAATTCTTCATCCGTTGGGTTTATTACCCCCTGATTACTTTCAAACGGTTGCGGCGGAGGAGCTAGCTGAACAAATGATTCAAGAAAGAGACGAACACCGAAATTGGTCAAAGCACTGCCAAAATAAACCGGAGTTTGTTCTTCATTTAACATCCGCTGTTGATTAAATTCAATTCCGAGTCCATCCAATAATTCAATATCTGATTGAACTCTATCAATGTGGTCACGATTCATGAGCTTGGCATCCAGCAATGATTTAAATGTAAAGAATTTCTCAGGTGCCATGCGTTCATTCCGTTCCGTGCGTTCGAACAGATAAATGCCAATTTTTTTGCGATCGTATACGCCTTTGAAGTCGATACCATCCCCCAAAGGCCAATTGATCGGCACCGGTTGCATGCCCAGAACGTTTTCAATCTCATCCAGCAATTCCAATGGAGAACGGGCAGGCCGATCCATTTTGTTGATGAAAGTAAAGATCGGTATCCCTCGCTTGCGGCACACATCAAAAAGCTTGCGTGTCTGTGGTTCAATTCCTTTGGCAGCATCCAGCACCATCACCGCGCTGTCCACAGCCGACAAAGTTCGGTAGGTATCTTCGGAGAAATCCTGATGTCCGGGCGTATCCAGTAGGTTGATCACATGATCCTGATAGGGAAATTGGAGCACGGTGGAAGTAATTGAGATTCCTCGTTGGCGTTCCATTTCCATCCAGTCCGAAGTGGTGTTGCGTTGATTTCGTCGGGCACGTACATTACCAGCCAGATCGATGGCATTGCCATATAATAACAGCTTCTCGGTCAGTGTTGTTTTTCCAGCATCCGGATGCGAAATGATCGCAAACGTGCGCCGGCTGGAGATCATTTTAGATGTTGTTGAATCCATAGTTTTTTAGCCTTGTTTTTTTAATTTTTCGAAAGTTCGTAGCCTTTGAGAGCCAATCCACCAACAATGGTGGTAAAAGGATTGATTTCCTTGATACGGTCGTAACCAAATCGTTCGGATAATCTTTCAATAAAAATAGGTACTTCAGACGAGCCGCCGGTACGTAATACAGCCTGAATTTGATCAGATTTCAGTCCGCTCTTAAGCATCAACTCATCCAACGCTTTATCGACCATATCCAACTCTTCCTGAATTAATCTCTCAAAATGTGTTCTTAGGATCAATTCTTTGAATTGTAGATCTTTCTCAAAAAATGAGAGCGAGGTCATATAATCGGACGATAAATTGATCTTGGCGTTTTCCAATTCACGAAAGAGTTTGAAACCTAATTTTTCATTAACCAGGGTTTCCAAACGTTGAATGCCAATCGGATCACTGCCAGAACGTGCCTGGTTGAAGATATCAGCAAATTTTGGCCGGCTGAGTTCAATCATATTCTGCCAGCTATAAAGCATATCGAAGATGTGTGCCGGGAATGGCAGACCATCAGGTAATGATGAGCCTTCCCCGAAAAATTGAAACAATCTGCGCATCAATACCGCTGTCAAATCATCTCCACCCAATAATACACCCTGCGTGGCGATGGTTTTAGGTGGTGTTTTACCCCCAACTTCAATCACGGTCATATCCAGGGTACCACCACCGAAATCAAAGACGATCACATTTTCCCGCCGAGCTTGTGTTTGATGGTAGAGATAAGCTCCACCAATGGGCTCAAGCTCAAAAACAACATTCTTAAAACCCGCCAGATGGGCTGCCTCTTTAATTTTTTGTTGGGCACGGGCATCAATCTCAGGATCATCAGAGAATTTGACCGGACGTCCCATTACAACATTCTCTACCTTCCTATTGACCTTGCGTTCACACCCTTCCCGCAAGCGGGTCAGCAGAATTGCAATCAACTCCTCCACCTTATAAAAACGATCAAAAATCTGGGTGCCTTCATATTTCGGATCACGCAACCCGGTTTTAATAGACTGCATTAAGCGTCCATTGGCTGCGACATCAACTTCAACGATAATGTCCTGCATATAAATAATCGGGCTACTGCCAGCGCCGGCAACGGTGATCTCCACCTCACCCAAGTTGCGGCTTTCCCAAAGAGGTCGTCTACCAGTCTCTTGTTCCAGATAGGTCTCAATCGCCTGTACCCCAACCGAGACTTCGTGCTCGCGGTTGATGTAGGTAAATGACGACAGAACATAAGGGTTCTGATTACGCGGATCGAGCTCAAAAAGCGAAAGCTGATCACCCTGATAAATGGCGATCGATGAATTGCTCGTTCCAAAGTCTATTCCAACAAACATAAAAATGCCTCATTATAAATTTGCAGATGCCATGATTTCTGGACCAGAAAAGAACTGGTGCAAAATTGAGAATGTTGACATCAACTATTCATCATTTTTGATCAGTTTCTGCCCGGCTAAGTATCAGATCGATATACGAAAAGGAATGAAGATGGTGCCCCCAACCATCGTGCATGGCAGAGCCTGTGTACGAATTATTTCATTCCTGTATCATGCTGATGATTTTACCAAAAAAATGGTAAAACGATAAGGGGCATATATTATGGTAAAATTTTTTCACTCAAGTCATCCCCCTTCTCCACAAAGAGGTCACATGCAATATGAAGCCGTCGTCGGGTTAGAAGTACACGCCGAGCTGCAAACCGCCAGCAAGATGTTTTGCGGTTGCCCGGTGGTGGATGCGACCATCGCTGCACCCAATTCGGCAGTCTGCCCGGTTTGTTCGGGAATGCCAGGGGTGCTTCCAGTAGTCAATAAGAAAGCAGTCGAATATGCCATCCGCGTGGCACTGGCGTTGAACTGCCAGGTTGCTCGCACCAGCATCTTTGCCCGCAAAAATTACTTTTACCCGGATCTGCCCAAAGGTTATCAGATCTCGCAATACGAAGAACCGCTGGCAGAAAATGGTGAACTGGTCATTGATACTCCGCAGGGAGAGAAGACCATTCGAATCCGTCGCGTGCACATGGAAGAGGACACGGGTAAGCTCACGCATGTCATCCCGGAAGAGGGTGAATCCTACTCCCTGGTAGACCTCAACCGCTCAGGTGTTTCGCTGCTGGAGATTGTCTCCGAACCTGATTTATCCACTCCGGAAGAGGTGACTACCTATGGCAGCAGTCTGCGTGATATTGTACGTACATTGGGTGTCAACTCAGGAGACATGGAAAAAGGAGTCATCCGTTTTGAGGCAAATGTCTCGATCCGATTAATAGGTTCAAAAGATTTAGGTACCCGGGTGGAGATTAAGAATCTGAACACATTCCGCGGCATGGAACGTGCCATCCGTTACGAAATGCAACGACAAGCAACCCTGCTGAATGCCGGTCAACCGGTAATTCAGGAGACACTCGGTTGGGATGAAAGCTTGGGTGTTACCTATTCGCAGCGTGGAAAAGAAGAAGCACATGATTACCGCTATTTTCCTGAGCCTGACCTACCTCCCCTGGTAGTGGAACAGGAGTGGATTGACCAGATACGTGCACAATTACCGGAACTACCTCGTTCCCGAATGTTGCGAATACAACAGAAATATGCACTTTTGGTGGAAGAAGCTCGCATGCTGACATCGGATGTAGATACAATGAAATTCTTCGAGGATTGTATCCAAAGCGATCCCTCTATCCCACCCAGGACGATTGCTAACTGGATTTGCGGACAATTGTTTGCCTGGTTCAATACCAGCGGGGAAAGCATCAAGTCAATGAAAATCGAACCAATCCATCTGATCTCATTGATAGGTTTTATTCAGGCTGGAAAAATCAACCAGAGCACCGGAAAAACAATACTGGATTTGATGCTGCAAACTGGTAAGCAAGCAAACGAGATCATCGCAGAGAAGAAACTTGAACAGGTGTCCGATCATAAACTGATTGAGGATATGATCGATCAAGTGCTGGCTGAAAACCCTGAACAGGTGTCCGCATATTTAAATGGAAAAGAAACCCTGGAAAATTGGTTCTTCGGTCAAGCCATGCGCCTGGCTGGGGGTAAAGCTAACCCCACCATCATCAGGAAAACCCTAAAAGAGAAGCTTAGAAATTTGAAAAAAGCCTGTAACGAATGAATTTCTCACCAGATAATTCTACTTCGCCATCAAGCTGAAAACCTAATCGCAGGATTCCTTTTATACGAGTTCTCGTCGGGGGAAGTAGGATAGTAATCGATTTAAATCCCATCTCTCCAAAAGCGCGCTTGATAATCTCCTTGTAAATTATTATGCCCGTACCCCAAAAATCTGGATGTAGCACTAAACCTAGATCTGCATCTCCATTTTCATATTGTAAACCGCCCCAGCCTGCAAATTTGCCGTCAATGATAAATGCCCAGGGTCCATACCCATACTCTTCCCATTGCTTCTGTTTGCCTTCCACCCACTCGATCCAATCGGACTCTTCCAGATTATCGCCTGATAATGGCATATGACGGAGCACAAGTGGATTTGTATTCACCGCAATAATATCGGAAATATTTATATCGCTTAACCGTTTAAATTCGAGGTGCATATCAGTCCCTGTTGGAAATATTGATGAACCGGTAAACTAGTAATTAAACAGACTGGTAATTTACTACAATTATACCGATTATCTAATTCAGAAAAGGACGTTATACTGCAATTACACTTGCTTAATTAAACATCAACTCAATGTGAATTCAGGGTTCTCCTTTAGAAATAGATCAAAATCCAGCTCTCCTGGTGACTGGCCATATCCAGTCAGAATAGCTGCGGCTTCACTACGATGTTGAATACCATGGGCAACAACGTGTAAGATCGTTTGCCATACCTTTAGCCCTTTTGGGGGATCAACGACGTACCCGAGGTTGATGCTTTCATCGCTCAACCTGGCAACATAATCAAACCAAGCGGTGCGTTCTACATCCCAACGGTTCCTCAGTGCAGGTACGTCAGCAAAATCATCTGCTTCAAGGATGTGATCTTCATCCAACCCCTGTAAGACAGAACGCCAGCCGTACTCAGTATCCAACGTATGCACAAGAATACCGCGCAGGCTACCCCAACCGGGATTCGGTGTGGTCAAACGCGTAAATTCGTACACCGAAATACGCTCGCATGAAGTGAGAATACGGTCGTTAGCCCAAAAGTTGAAGTGAATCAACGTAACAATATCGCTCTTGTTCATTACCTGCATTAATCCTTTCTCAAGGAACCCAACATTGGTTCTGCCATTGATAACTTTACGGTCTCTTTTACGCCAGGGTCAATATCGTTATCTCGTAACCTTTCCGCAGCCATGCTAAGAAAATTTATGCCCCAATACGCCAATCGTCCCCGAACAGGACGCATTTATCGTTCCTGAATCAGGATAGCAAAGTCTGGCTCAATTAATGGAGCACCATGAGTCGCCACATATTGCCAAAATGCATCAAGAGCAGCCCTATCTCCAATTTCTAATGCTTCATGCAATTGTTTTAGTTGTGGACTAATAATCTTTTTTGTCATAATTTCTTCCAGAATGCTTTCGCTCTTCGCAGATTAATTGCTGGCGTTAATGGCAAGCGAGTGTATCCCAGCATTTGTCCGGTGCATGCCATATTAGGTAGCTTTAACCTGCTTTGTTCGATAACGAAGGTAAACTGTACCATTGCGAAAGCTGCGTTCCACCAAAAGTTCGAGTTCCATTCGCAGGTTGTCAGGCAGGGCTGATTTACTGCCTCCCACGAGAATCGGGATAATGAATAAATGACATTCGTCGATCAACCCGGCGCGAAAGGCGTGGGCTGCAAGTTCAGGACCCCCGATGAGAATGTCGTGTTCGCTGACCGCTTTCAGATGTTGAATCGCTTCCGGATCGAACGTTTTCGCAAGCTGTGTATTTTGGGTGGATATAGTCTCCAACCTCCTGGAGTAGACGATTTTGTTAGCCGCTTGCCAGGTCTCAGCGAAGTCGCGCATGAGCGGAGATTCCTCGGCCAGGTTGGGATCAGTCTCCCACACCTTCATGGTCTCATACATTCGCCGTCCTAAGAGATGAGTGTGCGTTGCGCGTACAAGGTTAGTGATAAATCTGAAATATTCCTCACTTGGCTCTGTCCAGTCAAACTTCCCATCCTTGTCAACAGTATATCCGTCAAGTGATGTGTTCGCCACGAAAATCAAATTAGCCATATTCGACCTCCAGATATACCTGTAAATAAGATTTCTTCAATCTCACTTTTCAACTTTACGCCAGCTGCTGTCAGTTCCTACGTCGCAGTATCCAAATCGTCAACAAGAAACCCAATCGCTGGTGCACCTTCACTGACGCACATAGCGCAAGTGTGTGGCAGCTGAACCATCAAGAACCTTGTCAATGCGAAACTGTGGTACGGGCTCGCGAAGGTTCTCGAAGAGACGCCGCCCACTGCCGAACAACAAGGGTGCCAAGGCGATTTCCAGCTCATCAACAACACCCATGGTCAGGTACTGCTGGATCACATCAGCTCCACCCGCAATACGAATATCACGACTGCCTGCGGATTCCCGAGCCAGCTCAAGGGCTCGTTCCGGCCCGTCATTTATGAAGTAAAAGGTCGTCCCACCCAGGCGCACCCAGGGTTCGCGCTTCTCATGGGTAAGAACGTATACCGGTGTGTGAAACGGAGCATCCTCAGGCCATGATACCTCGCCTTGCTCGAACATTCGCTTACCCATAATATTGGCACCGATGCGCTCCGTGGTACTGCGAAGCAGATCATTGACTGGCCCGGTCTCTCCCCCTGGTCCAAGCTTTAGGTTCTCGCGGATGTACTGTTGGTTGAGTGCCCAGCCCATCAGCGCACCCCACTTAGCACCCCAGTTCTTGTACTCAGGTTTGTCCCAATTCTCCAAGGTCATTCCTTCCGGTGCCATGTAGCCATCAAGGCTAAGTCCGATATTTACAAATATCTTACTCATGATTCTCCTTTCGCGACTCTGGATGTCGGCCTGACTTTTAATTATACGGACTCTTATTATCCAGCAATTATTCTGTATAGACTACCAAAAGAAAAGTGGTAACTGCAAATTTACTTAATTATTTCAAATAATCAGCTAGTACCTAAACTTAAAATATTATAACGATCACTTTTGGGAACAAACATTTATGAGCGACCAATAAACCCCAAAACCGCGCAGACTCCCACCTGTCATGTGAATGCTGTGTTCTTCCATGTTCTTTCCATTATTCCGAATTAGTTTGGACGCTTATAAAGTGAAGGCGACCAGCTATTAGAGATAACCAAAATAGTCCGACGACTATGCCAATGACAACCAGTATGATGGGATTTATAAGGCTAGAATATCCAATCAAAGTTGGGTAAAGCAAGACAGAGCAAAACAGAATGGATACAGTAATCATCACCACCGCTAGAATCAATGCTGGTTTGTGGATGGGATGCCATTTTTCATGTTGCTTAAAGAGCCATGACAACAGAAGCGCAGCGAGAGATAAGCTGAATAACGACCCGATGATTGCAAAGATGTGGATAAAACTGAAAGTTGTTTCAGGAACTGCATTAACCTGGACTGGAAATATCCCGGCAATCTGGGCGGTAGTTACGTGTGGAACAGTACTGCCACCCTCATTTGTAGGGAAGACTCCCGCAGTCAACATTCCCACACCGTAAGCGCTTAGGAAAATTCTCCCTACAACCGATCTTACTGAATGAATTAAATGTTGATGAAGTCCAACAGCTAGAGCGAGAGATCCCAGACCAAGGCTAAAAAAAGTCGTGGCAGTGAGGAACTCGTATGGGCTAAGATTATAATTACCAGCAAATGAGTTGAGAAGACTGTAAGCAGGATTTAGGAAATACAGCGTTAGAACGACTATCACGAAATACACAAAAGAAATGAGAGCAACAATCACAGGTTGTATCCTTGTTAAGTGAGTAGTGTAACCTCTCATTTATACTCCATTCAATACTTGCTCAAGCAACGATACTCATAGAATAGGCTAATTTTTAAGAGACGAAAAGGTTCCGTATAAGTATCCAATTAGGGGAAAGAAATAATAATAATATATGCTATCTTCATGAAATCTGATGCAAAATAATAATTTTACAACCCTGACCATACCATAATACGTCGATTCCTGCTTTTTCACAACATCATCATTCTGCTACCTTCCGCCATTAATTTTCTATCCATTTACGTGAAGCAGGTTATGACAAACATGCGGTAAAGGAATATTGGGCCATTAGGAAGGTAAGACCACTAAGATCTATACCCATATGCCCAATCGCGGACCAAAGGCAATGCGAACCTCGGTAGTTAAGTAATTCTGTTTGTTCAAGGTACTCCCTGCTCTTGTCTGGGGAATTAATCCTTTCCTAGACTTTGACGAGTTATACTAGAAGTTACTCGAATCATGCTCCCTGACATGATTTTTCTGATGAAGTACTTGGTTGAAATTTCGGTATGACAAATACACAGGATAGACTGGAAGAATTCACGTTCAAATGACGATTTTCATCATATTGACTATACTCAAATGAAGTGATAATCTAATGTAAGAGGCAAGTGGAGGAGTTTGTGAATATTCTGGCAAAGCATTTTCTTCCCTGAAAAGCGGGCACAACCGAAGTGTCCGCTTATATTTTTTCCCCTTCCCATGCTTCAAAAACAAACCTTATCAGGAATACAGGAGTATAGTTTATGGCTTCTACAACCAATGCATTTGAAATGGCTCAGGCCCAATTCGATCATGTCGCCAAATTATTGCAGTTAGATCCGGAAGTGCGCGAAATTTTACGCTGGCCACTGCGTGAATTTCAATTCCGTATCCCCGTGCGGATGGATGATGGTACACTACGCGTTTTTCAAGGCTTCCGTGTCCAACATAATGATGCACGTGGACCTAATAAAGGCGGAATTCGCTTCCACCCGGCAGAAACAATTGACACCGTTCGTGCTTTGGCTACCTGGATGACATGGAAATGCGCGGTGGTTGATATTCCATTGGGTGGTGGTAAAGGTGGTGTAATTGTAGATTCCGCTACCCTTTCTACTGGCGAGAAAGAACGTCTGGTACGTGGATATGTACAACAGATGTGGAAGAATATCGGTCCGCGTCAGGACGTGCCTGCACCTGATGTTGGTACAAGCCCCCAGATGATGGGTTGGATGATGGATGAATACTCCAAGCTGACCGGTCAATATACCCCAGGTGTGATCACCGGTAAACCTGTTGGCGGTGGTGGTTCACTGGGACGTACCGAAGCGACCGGGTATGGTGTGATCTATACTGTACGTGAAGCTTTAAAACATCTGAAATTGGACCCAAATAAATGCACAGCCGCCATTCAGGGTTTTGGTAACGTTGCCCAATATGCTGCTATCGGATTTAATCAATTTCTGGGTGGAAAAGTAGTGTGTGTGTCCTATTGGGATCGTGAAGATCGCATACCTTACACTGTCAGCAAAGCTGAAGGTATTGATACGCACTTCCTGATGTCAATCACCGACCAATATGGATCAATTGACAAGACCCGCGCAAAAGAAGCTGGCTATGTAATTGAGGATGCCGAAGCCTGGATCAGCAAAGAAGTCGATGTTCTGATCCCCTCTGCACTGGAAGGGCAAATCAATGCAGAAAGTGTCCATAAGATCCACCCACGTGTCAAAGTGATTGCTGAAGGAGCAAATGGGCCGACAACACCGGAAGCTGATAAAGTGATTGAAGAAAAAGGCATTTTTATGATCCCCGACTTCCTGTGCAACGCCGGTGGTGTGACAGTATCCTACTTTGAAGGTGTTCAAAATGATATGAACTTCTACTGGAGCAAAGAAGAAGTTCTCGAAAAAGAAGATCAAAAAATGACTTCTGCTTTCCTGGCTGTATTAGAAATGTCGCTGAAGGAGAAAGTTTATATGCGTGACGCAGCCTATATGGTTGCAATTGCCCGGGTGGTCAAAGCCATGGGCTTACGTGGGTGGATTTAATTAATAATTAATTAAAAAATTGGCGGAAAATCATCCGCCAATTTTTAATTTAAAATAATTATTTAAGGGATTTCACAACGCGATGGATTGACTAGAATTGGAATCCTTTCAGCATTTTTAACATCATCGTCTTGAGTAATACAATTGCCCCCCGTACACATAATCGTAGACCTTTTCATAGAGGTTAGAATATCTAACTCCTCGATTTTCCCATTGCTATCTCGCTTCAAAACCTCCACTGAATAAGTCCCCGAGTACACAAAAGTCATGGTGGTACCACTAATATCCTGACCGCCTTGCCCTTCAATTCTGCCAGAAAATGGGCTGGTCGGGTATAAACGGTATTCAAAAACGCCATTCAGGTTTTTGAACTTGACCTGAAATGGTCTATTCAATGAAGGAATACAACCGCTGAGCCATTGGGTCCCAAGCTGCGCTGCATCATTAACTTTGAAACTATGCGGACACTTATCCAACTCTCGTTGAGCCTTCAATAATTCACCCAATAACCCAGGATTGGATTTCATCGCATTTTGTAATTCCTGAAAGAATGGGGTACTGGCGGATTGAATGTCACGGATTAATTTTTCTGCACAGGGTACAGACTGAGGTACCACACCTTCCTCTGTGTTTTTACATTCATCGGCAGCAGCTTTTGAGACCTCTACAGCTTTTTTACCCAAATTTTCTAATAGATCTTTACTCCAATTTGCTTTTTGTTGAGACGAAGCCTTATTTTCCCAAGCCTGAAAAGCAGCTGAAGCCTTTTTAAAATCATAACAATCCTTGACTGAAAATATTTGATTGTACATGTTGTAAGGAACTAATGATGCCAATTCCTCCGGAGATAATAACGGAGCCAACTCGATATCATCATCCACACTGGCAGCTGCTGATTTTTGATCATTGGAATTTGAGGAATTGGTTGGAGGATTATTTTTTACTAGATCACTAGCCGTTTGGGCACTGCTTTCACCTACTCCATTGCCTTTCAGTTCCATGACAGGTAATCGAATCACTCGCGTACTTTGCTGATATGAATTCCTTACAAAAAAAGTATATTCATCATGTCGATTGCTCAATGAATCTGATTCTGCGTAGACTGTGGTCAAATGAAATTCCTCACCACTTCCATTGAAGCCAAACCCTACCTGTGCCAAAAATCTACTGGAAGAACCCGGCAAGGTGATGGTTAACATTGCTGGTTCATACAACAACCATCCATCCGGCTCTATATGCACACCCGCCAGTAGATTGCCATCCAATGGCCAACTTGAAATGTCCAATACCGGTGTCATCGATACTTCCATCTCCATCAACAAGGCGTTCGCTGGAATTTCCAGGGAATAGTTGACACCTTTGGAATCGGTGACAGCTAGAACACCCCCTTCCTGTCCTACCATGGCAGATACAACCAGATCTTCTTCAAGGGTTGCCTGAACCGTAAGGGGATTCGGATTGCGTGACTGGGTTTGAACTTGCAGGCTGCTGGTTCCACTTTTCCCCGCAGAAGTAATTGTTTCTATACGATAACTGAGTAGTGAATTTTCTGGTGCCAGTAAGTCTTCAAAGCGATCACTCTCACCCACAAAGTTTGTAACCGGATACCAATCTATGTTATTTTGAGAGACAGACAAATCATAACCAGTGGCATCAGGCACCGGATCCCAGCTCAGAAGCACAATATCCGGAGCTGTGAGTTCAGCTTTGAAACCAGAAGGTCCCGAAGTCTCCAGTACAAAAGGTTTTTCAGTTGGTGTGGGTACAGTTATTTCCACCTCCGCTTGAAGAGTGGGAACTACTTCTTGTACCTGCAAAACCTCTGTGGATTGGGGCGGATCACTCTCCGCTTTTTGATTCACTGCTGGAATCAAACTGCATCCCAAAATCACCAGGGTTAACAAAAAAATAAATATAACTTTTATAGACCTAGTAAACACGACACACTCCTATAAAATTTTCAACAATTCTGGAAAATAATAATAGATTTTAAGTCTTATTTACCGTTTTTATAAATTTTTGTGTAATGTTTTCAATTCAGATGAAAATCTGATTTTTTATCACTCTGCAAAAAGAGTGAAAATGAAAACAATTAGACCAAATTCTACCCTCTTGAAAAATGATCGCTTGTAGATAAAATTCAAAAATGATTAAATCCAATCAATGCAAAAAAAATTATTCAAAATCATTAATTAAATTATTGAGGGAAGGATAAAATTATTTTGGGAATTGAATAAAATGATTCGAGGTGGCTCTACCAGTTTTCAGTATAACAATGCCTGCTAGAAAAAAACTTCCAGAAATTTCAAGGTATTGATTAACCTTTTCCCTTTTTCCTTGCTCCTGATAGGTCTTTAGCATTACTTTCTGTCAATCACCTTACCAATTCACGTTGAATGGCAATCGAGACAGCTGCCACCCTGCTATCCACACCAAGTTTGGTGTAAATATTCCCGATATGATATTTTACGGTGGAAGGACTGATGATTAGCCGTTCTGCAATTTCATTGTTTGAAAGACCTTCAATCATCAATTTTAGGACATCTCGTTCCCGGTCAGTCAGGTCTTGAGCTGGAATGATCGGAAACTCTGCTGAATCAGATAAAGCTTTTGACGCTTCCGGAGAGAGTGCCAGACGGCCAACTGCTGCGGAGCGGATTGCATTTGCCAGCTCATCCGCCTGAACATTTTTCATTAAATACCCGGTTGCACCAGCCTGTAAAGCGCCCTGCACCAGACCATCATCAATATAGCTAGTCAATGCGAGGATTTTTATTTTTGCGTCATCCTGGTGTAAGGCGCGAATAGCTGCTACACCTCCCATACCGGGCATTTTGAGATCCATTAATATGACATCCGGTTTATATGTTGATACTTTCTGAATGGCATCTTCACCACTGTTCGCCTCTCCAACCAGCTCAAGATCATTGATTGCCATCAGAAAAGCACCTAAACCGCTGCGTACAACCGAATGATCATCTACAATCATGACCCGAATTTTCTTATCTGCTTTCATTCTTCCTCCTCTTCCATCGATTCACACCAGGTAATCGTAACATTCGTGCCTTTTCCAGGATTTGAGACTACCCTTAATTCTGCTCCAATAACATCCGCGCGTTCCTGCATGATGCGTAATCCCATCCGATAGGGTTCAACCTGATAAATATCGAAGCCAATACCATTGTCACGGATGGCAATTTCAACAAAATTCTTTGCCTGGATTAATTCTACACTCACCTGCGTTGCCTGCGCGTATTTAATGATGTTATTAATCGCTTCCTGTGTGATTCGATACAGGGCGATTTTTTGAGGTTCAGGCAAATCACGCTCTCCCTCAAATTGGAATTTTATTGGAACCAACGCCCGTCCATTGGCTGCAACACACAATTGTTTAAGCAAATCAGGCAGACTCACGCTGGTTAGGGCGGATGGCCTTAATTCCAGTAAAAGTGTACGCATTTCTGCCAGAGCTCCGCGGGATAAATCCTTTAATTCAAGCGTTCTCTTGTTTGCTTCTTCAGGGTTCATTCGATACAAATCCGGCAACACATCCGCTATCAAACTCACCGAAAAGAGAGTTTGCGTTACCGCATCATGTAAATCCCGGGCAAGACGGGTTCTTTCAGCTGTTGCTGCACTCTCCTCTGCCTGCTCGTATAAATGTGCATTCTCCATCGCCATACTAATTTGTTGCCCAATCGCTTTAAAAATCTTCATCTCATCCGGGGTAACAAAATCTGCACTGTGACGCGAGAGTCCCAGATATCCCAGCATTCTTCCTTTTGACATCAACGGTAGACGAACAGCCACCTGGATTCCTTCTTTTTGTAAATCTTCTTTTAATGCCGGGATGGGGTAATCCTTTATATAAGCAACTATTATTTCTGGATTTTCATCATTTAATTGGAATCCGGATAAGCTAAATGGCAGAAATCGATGTTTATCAATATATTCCGGGGAAAAACCTTGATGCGTCAGGATTTCAAACATCTGAGAACCCTGGTTCAATCGATAGGCAACGCCTGCATCCATATTGGTTATCTCAAGGGTTTTCTCGAGAGCGTTACCCAGGATCATGTTTAGATCGAGGGATCGATTGACAACGTCGGAAATGGCGTTGATCGTCTCCAACTCATGAGTCCGATCAGCAACTCGTTTTTCTAGTAATGAATAAGATTGTTCCAATTCAGACGACATGCGATTAAATTGGTAAGCCAGTTCTTCCAATTCATCGTTACTGGTTGTAATAATTTTTCTCCCAAAATTTCCTCCTGAGACTTCTTTTGCAGCGCGAATCATCTCTTCAATCGGCCTGGTAAGATGGCCTGCTCCATAGGTCACGACGATTACTGGCACGATCACCCCGGCAGCCAATAAAATAATCAATAATCGTCGATATGCCAGGCTGGGTTGCATCAATTCATTCCAGGATTGTTCCTGAATTACCCACCAGCCATTGGAATTTGAGATAGGCATATAAGCAGCACTGATGACAATCTCTCCGTTCTTCGTACGGTAAGATTTCACCTGATCATCTCGCAAATCTTCCTGATCCGGTGCGAATAATGGCAGCAATTCTTTGCGATCAGTCAATTTTTGACCAATCATTTCTGGATCATAATGGTATATAACGCGCTGAGAAGCATCCAACACGATCACTTTTTGTCCGATAAAGATTGCATCCAGCTCTCTAAGCAATGGGTTTGTTTGTTCTGAATTCAGGTTAAGGCACAAAACAGCCACCCCGGCAAATTTCCCGTCGGCATTACGCAGATTTGTCGCAAATGGAAGCAGATACTCGCCCGTAGTGCGTTCATCCATTAATTGACCGATGATAACATTTAAACCACCAGAGCGTTTGGCATCTCTGAAAAAATCGCGATGCGCCCAACTGGTACCGATCCACTCCGGATGAGACAATTCTGAATATAAAACCTTACCATTAACATCCAAAAATATAATTGCACCATTAAAGAGATCATCGAAAACATTGGACTGTTCCAGCCTTCTGGCTCGATCAAAGAGATTTAACGCTTTATTGGCATCCAGAAAAAAAATGTAATCATACATTAATGGATTAACAATCTCTGTCAATACATTTTCCACCTGATTGCGTTTATATCTTGCCAGTTCCGCACTCTGACTCATTACCAGGTCTTTGGTTACCTGGTGGTATGAATAAAATGTTACAAGTGCAACCGTAGTAAGAATAATCACGGTCGGAATAAAAGACCAGGTGATAATCTTGTTGCGTAAGCTGCCACGGAATTTCATACCTGATCTCCAAAATGGTTGTGGTTAACCATTATGGTCTCACCGGCGAAACTACAGGACCTCGGGATTTTCTGGCAAAAACTACAACCACAAATTCTCTAAACACAAGATATTTATCCATCATTGTTGAGAATTTGCTGCGTAATTGCATTAATAAAGGAAGACTAAAACGCAACCAAGGAAGAGCAACGTCTTTGCTGGAATTGGCTAAAATCCAACACAAAATTAAGGACTCCAGAAAGGTTACCAATACCTTTTCAACCAATACATCATTTCTGGCATCCGCTAACTGTAATTGAGAAAGATCAATGGAGTTCAATACAAACCACAATAATGTCAGTAATAACCATTTTGCAAACCATTTTTGTATTGTTATCATTTAAACCGCCATTATTTAAATTAGGTTGGTCAATTGATCAGGTATTAACTATAAAGAGAGAGCCAGTTCTAAACCAACTTTGGCTGTTTTTATCTCCATTTTTGATAATGATTCTCCCTGAAGATGCATAACTGTCACATGAGCATCCAGATATTTCTTTCCTAAGGCTTTCGCCACAGATATCCTGTGATGACCATCCCTTACAAAATAGAATTTCCCAATTTGGATCAAATCGATCACAGGAATGGTTTGATCCTTAAGAAACATATCAGAAATTCTCATCCAGCGTTGATGATTGCGTTCAGATAAGGGTACAAAATTATTGTCGAAATCTTTGCTACGATTTTCAGAACCAATAATCATACTGAGTGGGACAGACCGCAAACCAATTTCCGATGAATTGACAGTACCATCAAGTTGTGTCAGGCTGGAAAGTGACAACAACTCGCAAGATTTTCGCATCAAGCAGGAGATAAACCGTCGAATACGACCGTTCATTCGGATTTTATAGAATAAAGCATTCGATTGATTACGAATGTATAATGCCTGCGAATTATCTAGTGGCAATTGGTTTTTATATTGGATTGATCGATGATCTGAACAAAGATTTGATTTCATACTGACGCTCTCTTATATTTGCTATCACTCATCAGGATACTTGATCTGATTTAAAAAACACCCCGTATGGATACCAGTCATCTACAGGACAAGCGAAGGGAAAATTTCCTATGCTTTTGACCAGGTCAGGTTTTGCATTATTACAGGATAATGAATAGTTTTTTTTGAAAAAAAACATTAAAATATAAGTATCTTTTCATTTTTCTGGTCAGGGCATTTTGACGGTTTACACCACCAAAAATACCCACCAACCCTGATTAATCGTGATGATACGAATAAGGCGGTATATATGAAACGTACAACCCTACTTATCTTTTTCTCATTCATTTTGATTTCCTTTTTGGCTGGTTGCTCACTTCCATTCTTTAACCAGGAAAGATTAAGTCCAGCCGAAATGACAGCCACATACGAAGCGATGGTCATTCAAGCCATGAAGACAGCCATTGGGGAGGTGACGCAACAAGCCATGGCTAACCCGAGCGCGACCAACACCAACACACCTCCACCCACCAATACACCAGAACCAAGCCCAACTCCCATTCCCCCAACGGAGACCCCCACCCGTATTCCACCAACAGAAACTCCCCTGCCGTCAACGACTACCCCCACCGTTACAGCAACCCGCACTGACTTCAATTGCCAGCTTGTTTCCAGCGCTCCTTCCTTTAATCAAGTTTATCCCCCGGGAGGAGATTTTGATGGTCGCTGGACATTCAAGAACACCGGATCAGAACTCTGGGATAAGGAAAAAGTTGATTTTCTTTTTATCAACGGTACTGAATTTCAGGTAAATGTTAATAAAATTGATTTGCCACTAACCATCAACAAAGGTGAATCAATTGAGCTGATCGTTGATATGTTGGCACCCAGATCTACAGGCACGTTCAGCGCTACCTGGGGCTTAAAAAAAGATGATATCGTTTTCTGCTTATCCGTAATACAAATTATTGTGAAGTAAGCAACAGCCTGAGACCAAGGTTATCAAAACTGTAAATCTTAAATAAAAAATCAGTTGATACTAAATTTGATTTTTCATATATACTTTAAACGTATCAGTTATTTCTGTTCAGCATGTTTTTAGCGGAGATGCCTGCCAAAAACACCCGCCAACACCGGTTTATCGAGATGATCATTATTCATTTTATTTGAATTAAAACTGGCAGGGCTCTCAGTCTACAAGCGATAAGGAGTTATTTATGAAAAATACAGTCCTAAATGTGCTCACCATTCTGGCTTTGCTCACAATAATGATATTTTGTGTTGTCTTTGCTTTAATTTTCATAAACCCGCAAACAGCCATTAATCCATTACCTCCGGAAGAATTACCAGAATTATTGGTGCTTCCGACTGCGACTGCTACATTACGACAATTACCAACTCTCTCGGATCCAACGGATGAAATTATTCTTACCAACACTCCTGAAAGCACATTAAGGCCATCCTCAACCCCCTTGCCAACCTTTACCTCGTTTGTCCTCCCTTCGGCGACAATTACATTAACACCCACCCGAACACCAACTGAAACACCAACCGTGACACCTACCAGCGATCTCTTTGAATGTCTGGTGTTATTCAAGCAACCCAATGGGGCAACATTCCCTCCTGGTGGCGACTTTGATGGAAAATGGACGCTGCGGAATGTTGGTAAAGAACAATGGAGTACCGATTTTGATTGGGTATTCGTTGGTGGAAACCGCTTCCAAATCGGTGCTGATTCAATTGATTTGACTGGATATATCAATCCGGGAAATGAAGTCGAATTCATTGTGGATATGGTGGCACCCGGGCAACCCGGAAGCTATTCAGCCAAATGGGCATTACGCAGAGGTAGCATGTATTTCTGCGAAACGGAGATTACTCTGACTGTTAAATAATTATCCTTCAAAAAGTGCTCAAATCCAGAGCACCTTGATTTTTCGAAAAAGAAAATAGAAACAAAGGACTGAGTTCTAAACTGAAAAGGACTCAGCCTTTTTTTTACCAATTCTGCGTATACCAGGTTAGATATTCTGGCAAATGTGTCTTCCAATATTCTACAGTATGTCCGCCAGGATTTACGGTGTATTCGAGGGGATATTGATTTTTTTGTAGATCAAGCACAAATGGCTCGCTGTACTTACGGTATTGATCGACATCCCCAATGTCAAACCATAATGCAGGCTGATAAGCAGAAAAAGATTGCATCCATTCCTGAACTCGGTTCATATCACCTGCGAAGGTTGTGAAACTATGCGCACCAACCCTGCCAAATGCATCTGGATAGGTGAAGCCAATCCGAACCGCCCAGTTTCCCCCTCGCGAAAGACCCCCAATCGCCCGATATTCCCATCCTTGACACAGATTGTATTGCTCCAATAATTGGGGCAATAGATCTTCTACGATCGCCTGATCATATCTGGAATTATATGAGTTCGAAAGATAAAGGCGTTCAAAAGGCATTACAATCACCAGGGGATCAATTTTTTCCATGGTGATCCATTCATCTGCCAGAGTTGTCATACCCAAATTGATCCATTGATCATGTACCCCATTCTGACCATGCAGCATTACCAGAAGCGGATATCCCTCCTTTTGTTGGACATCATAACAGGGGGGCAAATAAACATTGGCTTTGATATCCTCCCCCAGAGCAATGGAATAAAAAGCTACCTCACTGATATACCCGGTGTTTTCCAGACAGGGTATTTCTGTAGGTGTTGGTGTCGGAGGCATTACGGTGGCTGTTGGTGTTGGGGTAGGTGATAAATGAATGGTGGGAAGAATAATTTTTGTAGAGTCAGGTCCTTTTTTGATGGTTCCTTCAAAGGTTTGAGTGGAAATTTGCTGATCAGATTCATCACTTAGTTGACATGCATGCAATAAAGTTCCCGCGGTCAAAAACAGAAGGAAAATCAGGCAAAAATTCATATACTTCCTTGACGATTTCATCTGAATGCGATTATACTCTCTTTGCTCGGGGTGTAGCGCAGTTGGTTAGCGTACCGCGTTTGGGACGCGGGGGTCGGCGGTTCGAGTCCGCCCACCCCGACCACGAAAATCCGTCGAGATACCACCTCGGCGGCTTTTTATTTCAACATTTCATCTCTACATGAGGATTCAATGGCACGCAACAAATTTGATGGTATTTTGGCAGCAGTTCGGGTAAATGAAGATGGTCGTTTAGAAATTGCCCGTATTTTTGAACGTCATGGTGTGGTATTTTCCGACCATTTTCTTGTTGATCGCGATAATCTGATCAAACGGATTAAAGGTGGACAGAAATTCCTGACCGGTAAACGACAATACAAAATGGGATCACGATTTGATACCGGTGAAGAAGTACGTGTGGTCTCTTCGCAGGGAAACGAATACCTGGTTGTTGGCGCTGTGGATGCTGACCGGGATCAATTGCAACCGGTTCCACGTTTCTAATGGTCGACGTTTATCTTTCCATCATCATTCCAGCGCATAACGAAGAAGAGCGTTTGCCGCCTTCCTTGGTAAAAGTGGATGAATTTATACGCCAACAGCCGTTTAAATCAGAAGTGATTGTAGTAGAAAATGGCAGTCATGACAGAACGTTAGAAATTGCCCAATCCTTTCGGGATAAAATGCCCTCGCTGCGTGTTATTCAGGAACAACAAAGTGGAAAAGGATTGGCTGTACGCAGCGGTATGCTGGCTGCTCAGGGACAGTATCGCATTTTTTGTGATGCAGATTTTTCGATGCCGGTTACAGAAATCAGCAAATTTATTCCAAAAACCGGTGAAAAGTATGATATTGCCATTGCTTCCCGTGAATTACCTGAGTCGAAACGGGTGGACGAACCCGAATTCCGCCATCTGATCGGACGGGTCTTCAACAGCCTGGTGCGCTATGCTTTATTGCCGGGATTGCAGGATACGCAGTGTGGATTCAAAGCCTTTCGTGGCGATGTTGCTGACCATCTTTTCCGTATGCAGACCCTGACTGGCTGGTCATTTGATGCAGAGTTGCTTTTTATTGCACAGAGACTCGGATACAAGATTATTGAACTACCAATCACCTGGTATTACAAACCAGGCACTCGTTTGCACATCGTAAAAGATTCAATCAAGATGGCATCCGATCTGTTCACAATCCGTCGTAATGCCAACCAGGGGATGTATGACCAGAAGACCCAGAGCAGCTCTTGAAATTCCCCCCGCTCCTGATCTGACCCACGAACAGAGTTTGTGGAAAATTGGGATGCACAGGGTGGCAGGGCTTGATGAAGCTGGCCGGGGTGCCTGGGCAGGACCTGTTGTGGCTGCAGTGGTGCTTTTTTCCAATGAACCTGATCTGGAACAAACACTTTTCGGGGTACGCGATTCCAAACAGATGACCGCCCATCATCGCGAACATTGGGCAGAAATCATTAGAGAACAAGCGCAAGCATGGGGGGTAGGGTATGCGGAGCATTCCGAAATTGATCAGCTGGGAATTGTACCATCCACCAGATTGGCGATGACACGCGCATTGACACAGCTTTCCATTCAACCAGAACACTTATTAATTGATGCTGTCATGCTACCCGAAATAGAGATACCACAAAGTGCATTGATCAAAGGTGATCAACGTAGTTTGAGTATCGCAGCTGCATCGATCCTCGCAAAAACAACCCGTGATTTCCTCATGTGTCAGCAGGACACCTGCTACCCTTTGTATGGATTTAGTCGCCATAAGGGGTATGGAACTCGATACCATCAGCAGGCACTGGCGGAAAATGGACCCTGCCCCATCCACCGTCTCAGTTATCGCCCCTTGCGAGAGCGATTCTGAATATTTGATCCAACATAAATTTCTGGTTCGTTTTTTTGGATTCTCAATCCTCAAAACTCAAAACTAAACCCTATTTACTACCCGCTATATCATACCCTTGGGCATTAGCTAATCCCACTCCTCCTAGTAACAAACATCTTTGCCAACTCTGCAGCAATAGAGGGAATCACCAATAGTGGTAAAATCAAGCGCCATTCGGTCCAACCCAATGGAACTGTATGGAAAATATTGTTGAAAAAAGGCACATACAAAATCAATAATAAAAGCGCCAGAGAAGATGCCACGGCGATATTCATCCATTTATTGTTGAAGATTCCAATTTTCAGGATTGGATAACGTTCGGACCGGGCTGTATATGCCCGAAGTAATTCTGAACTGGCCAGGGTGATGAATGCCATTGTCTCTGCCATTAATAGATCATGTTTCAAACCCACACCAAAAGCAAACAAGGTAATGAATGTGATGGCTACTGTCTGAATAAGCACCCCATTGAGCATGAAGCGATTGATAATTGGCTCTTTGGGTGGCCTTGGTTTTTGCTGCATGATATCCGGATCACCTTTTTCGGTACCAAGAGCTAACGCTGGTGCACCATCCGTGACCAGGTTGAGCAATAGTAATTGAATGGGGGCTAATGGTGAAAATACCTCTCCGGCCGCAAAAGGATACAAAAATCGTCCAAAAGCTGTTGCCAGAAAGATGATCATAATTTCTGCCAGGTTACAGGAAATTAGATAATAGACAAATTTGCGAATATTGGAATAAATGATACGACCTTGCTCAACCGCTGCCACAATACTGGCATAATTATCATCGGTCAGGACCATATCAGCTGTGTCTTTGGCAACATCGGTACCAGTGATACCCATGGCAACACCAATATCAGCGAGCTTGATGGCCGGGGCATCATTGACACCATCACCCGTCATCGCAACCACCTCGCCTTCCGACCTTAATGCCTCCACAATGCGCATTTTATGTTCAGGCGAAACACGTGCAAACACATCTGTAATTTTGACCGCTTCGCGTAATTCTGTGTCGCTCATTTCATCCATATCATAACCGGTGATCACCTGATGGCCACTTTGCAGGAGATTTATATCGCGGGCAATGGCACGTGCTGTGTTGGGATAATCACCGGTGATCATGATTGTGCGGATTCCAGCGCTGCGCGCCAATTCCAACGCCGGTTGCACCTCTTTGCGAGCGGGGTCAATCATACCAATTAATCCAACAAAGATCATGTTTTGTTCCAGCTCATCACTCTTGATTTCCTCTGGTAACACATTGACCACACGGTATGCTGCCCCCAAAACCCTTAAAGCGTCTTGCGTCATATCATCATTAGCAGCCATGATTTTTGCTTTCATTTCAGCAGTCAATGGAACCGGTTTATCATCCATCGTTTGATAGGAATCACAAAGTGTCAGAACAATATCCGGTGCACCTTTAACTGCGATGGCATAATGTTTGCGTTCGGTGTCGTCGTCAAAGGGAGAAATGTCATCCGGTCCAGGTTCATCGATTTCGTGGATTGTGAGCATACGTTTTCGCACAGAATCGAAAGGTATTTCCTGTGCGCGTGGATATTTTTGATTTAGCTGTTTTTGAACTTCACCAGCTTTGGCAGCAGCAACAATCATTGCCCCTTCCGTGGGGTCACCGATGATCCGGAATTGTTTTTCCTGACCTTCAACCTCCATTTCTTCAAGGTATGAATCATTATTCATCGCTCCCACCCACAGCGTTGACATGATGCCCTGATAATTATGAATATCGACAGGTTTGTTATTAACCAGGAATTCACCATCGGGGCGGTAACCGCGTCCGGTCACTTCCACAAATTGGCCATCCGACCAAAGCCGCGTGACAGTCATCTCATTCTGGGTCAGTGTGCCGGTTTTGTCGGAGCAGATGATCGTTGCAGAACCTAATGTCTCAACGGAAGATAATCGCCGGATAAGCGCGTGCCGGTTGATCATCTCACGCATTCCAAGTGCCAGACTGATGGTTACAATCGCCGGCAATCCTTCCGGAACTGCTGCAATTGCCAGACTGACAGCCACCATAAACATTTCCAGTAAATCACCACCTCGAAGGATACCGATACCAAATACCAGGGCACAAACAATTAAAGCTGCCCAACCGAGGGTTTTTCCGAGCTGATCCAGGCGTCTTTGCAGTGGAGTTTGTTCATCTTCCACCGATTTCAACATCGTTGCAATCATACCCAGTTGGGTGCTCATGCCAGTATCCACCACAACACCACGTCCGCGCCCATAGGAAACTGTTGTACCCATGAAGGCTGTATTTTTACGATCTCCGAGAGATGCTTTTTTATCCAGAACCAGTGAAGCATTTTTTTGTACCGGTACCGATTCACCAGTTAAAGCTGCTTCCTCCACCCGTAAATTAATCGCTTCAATTAAACGCACATCCGCAGGAATAAAATATCCAGCCTCGAGAAAAACGATATCTCCAGGTACGAGTAGATGAGATGGAATCGTAACACGTCTTCCATTTCGTAGCACCTGTGCATCCGGCGCTGCCAATTTCTTCAAAGTAGCCAGTGCCTGCTCAGCCCGGTTCTCCTGTACGACACCCATGATCGTATTCAACACCACAATTGCAATGATCGCACTGGCATCCACATATTCACCCAGAAAAGCGGAAATGATCGAAGCAACAATCAACAGAATGACAACGAAATTATTCAGTTGGCGAAAAACCATTTGAAAAAAGGTAGTTCGTTTCCCTTCCTCCAATTGATTAGGACCATATTCAAGCAACCGCTTTTCCGCTTCTTCATTGCTTAGCCCTTTTTCCAATTCTGTGGCTAGTTTTTGTAGTGTCTCATCCCCGCTGATAGCATGCCAGGAAATAGAAACATCTTGTAAAGTGATTGGATCCACAACAACTTTGTTAACAGCCATGTAATCTCCTTAATTAAGATAAATAATGGAAGAATTCTAGATCTAAAAAAGGGCAGGTAAAAACCTGCCCTCAATTTTACTACAAAGTTTCACCCGGAATAGGTCCAATGAAAGTGCCATTCGGGATGATGGCGTTCTTAGGAATTATAACAATTCCATCATGTACCGAGAATAATTCTTCATCTATTTCAGTGCCACGAGGGTAGGGACGGATAACAACACCGCGGCCGATACGGACATTTTTATCCAAGATAGCACCTTCAATGTAAGAGCCATTGCCAACGCCAAGGGGAATTTCATGTTCATTGACGCCTTCCACATAGCTCTCTTTCGAACAGGCAGAAATACGATCATAATAATCAGAGCCCATCATAATCGTATCAATAATTCTGACACCTGAGCGTATCTGAGAGCGTAACCCAATGATCGAATGGCGAATCTCTGCATGATTGATACAACAACCATCCGTCAGTAAGACTCGTTCCAGCATGCTATTCTCAATCGTTGATCCTGGCAAGAAACGGGGATGAGAATAGATCGGACTGCGTTGATCAAAGAAATTGAATTGTGAATCTGGGCCGGTCAGCAAAAGGTTGGTGTCATAGAAGGAGCGAATAGTTCCAATATCTTCCCAATAGCCATCAAAATCAAAACCAAATACCTTTTTCCGATCTATTGCATAAGGGATTACATGTTTCCCAAAATCTTCCATGGTTGTGTGTTCCAGCATCTCGATGAGCACTTCGGTATTAAAAAGATAAATGCCCATTGACCCAAGAAAAGGTCGCGCCTCATCATCCCGGCTGACCATATCAGCCAGCACTTCAGGATCGGTCGGTTTTTCAGCAAAACGGGTAATTTCAAAATCAGAGCTTCGTTTCAGGATGCCAAAACGATCTGCTTCATTTTTGCGGATCGGTTGCACGGCGATGGTGATATCGGCATTCTTCTCCCAATGGAAACGAGCCATCTCTTCATAATCCATTCGGTAGAGATGATCGCCAGCCAGGATCAACACATAGGGAGTACGGGCGGATCTGATCTCAAACAATTGCTTGCGTACCGCATCTGCTGTCCCCTGGTACCAATCAGCGGTATTGATGGTTTGTTCCGCTGCCCAGATCTGAACCCAGCCCGTATGAAAGGCATCAAATTGATAGGTGCGGGTAATATGGCGATGTAATGACACGGAGTTAAATTGGGTCAGTACAGCCATTTTATAAATCCCCGAATTGATACAATTACTGATCGGAATATCAATCAAACGATATTTTCCTGCGATGGGAACAGCCGGTTTGGAGCGCATGGTTGTCAGTGGCTGTAAGCGAGTACCACGACCACCGCCTAAAATTACTGCTAATACCTGATCCATCTTTGCCATATCATCCTCCCGAAACGAAATTGATTCTAATAATTATAGAATAGCCCTTATCTGTCGTCCAGTCAATTTGCTTCTGCTAATTAACACACGTATTTTCACGGAACAATCCACACTGGAATGTTACAATAAAATAATTAAACCCGCCACACATCAAAGAGATACTTCTGAAAGCAGATAAATGTCTCATACCATGAATCCCAACAAAGTTCTGGCCCCACTCGGGATTGGTTTAACCCTTTCATTATTAGGGGACGCGACCCTGTATGCCGTGCTTCCCTCACCAGAGATCGCCATGCAAGCTGGTTTGAGTTTGGCGATGGTGGGTTTTCTATTAGGCATCAATCGTTTGGTACGACTTCTGTTTAATGGGATGGCTGGCTGGGTCTACGACCGTTTGCCACGCCGCCCCTTGATGTTGATTGCAATCGTAATTGGAACTGTTTCAACAGCATTTTATGCTTTTGGTTCAGGACTTTTCCTGCTTACTACCGGACGAGTTCTATGGGGTCTGGCTTGGTCAGGGATATGGATTGGTGCCAACAGTATGACCCTGGATATCTCCAATGATCTGAACCGTGGACGCATCAATGGGCGATTACAGATGTGGTTTTTCATCGCTGTGGCTGTATCATCCTTTTGTGGTGGACTTTTCACCGACCTGTTTTCTTACCGGGGCGGGCTATGGGTCAGTTCGCTGCTTTCTTTTTTAGGATTTCTGGTCTGGTTACGCTTTCTCCCGGAAACTCGACCTGAAAAACCGCGACAGTTCGTTGCAGCAAATGACTCATTGCAACACAAAAATCACTTTCCATTGAAATTGACTCTTGCCTGCAGCTTTCCGTTCTTCATCAATCGTGTCATTTTCACCGGCGTACTTGGCTCCACCACCATTCTCTGGCTCTCACAATTTGTTTCAGATGGCAGTCTGGCGTTCAATCGGTTCACAATTCCACTGGCAACTATGAGCGGTACCTTCATCGCAGTCCGCGTTCTGGTGAGTATCGTTAGCGTCCCTCAGATCGGGTTGCTCTCCGACAGGATCAACCGGCGATGGTTGGTTTTGGTTTTATTATTTTTCATTTGCGGTGCAGGCGGATTGGTTTTACTGGCAGTACAGAATATCTGGATATCTGTCGTTGGGGTCATTTTGTCTGCCATTGCCGGTGGCAGTGTTCCCGCTCTGATTCCCACAATTATTGGTGACCGAATTCCCCAACATCAGCGCGGTCGTTCATTGGGTTATATCTTCTCGGTTGGTGATCTGGGCTCGGCAATCGGGCCACCGATTGCCCTCAGTCTAGTAGGGATGATCAGCCTGCCTACACTATTTCTGAGTTGTGGTGTTCTTTTAGCTTTGACCGGGTTATATACATCTATCTTTGCCTGGCAGGAACACAAACAGAAAGTACAAATTTAAAAAGCCTGATTGAAGTTGAATCAGGCTTCCTATTATGGAAAGCCAGTGTCTAAACGTCCAGTGGCTGCTGATTCAGTTGCTGGCTGACCGTCACCGGCACCGAACCCATCAATGCTTTTTCGGTAAAACACATTTTACGCGAAATTCGTACCAATTCGGCTATTTTTTGTGGAGCCTCGTCTGAATCGATCAAAATTTCAATCTCAAAACGATCACAAAAGCCTTCAGCATCACCTCGTAAAACAGAACCTTGCTCATGGAAGTGCGCTGTGACATTTACACGTTCATTACGGATTGACATTTTTCTTTTGGTCGCAACCTGCGACACATGCGAGATGAGTCAAAGAGCCATTCCAGCTACAAAATAGGAGAGCGGGGTGGGAGCTGTACCTTCCCCACCCGGCATGTAAGTGCCCTCGTCACTGATAAAGGCATACATCCGGCCGGTTTCCGGCTGCCCTGCCAACACCTGTTTTCGCCATTTTTCAATCGATGAAGCCTCCGCTCGCACCTCAATATCGCGGAAGCCTGCTGGTTGTTTGGTTGTCATGGTTCTTCCTTTCTATGAATAATTGGTTTCTTTTCAATAAAACGGGGTTGAAGAGCCCCTAATTTTTGAAAAGATACACTATTTATTTGTAAAGTATAGCATTGAGAAAGAGATTTAAATGTTTATGTAAAAGTAATCCAATTAATATTTCTTTTTTTAATTTCATTCTGTCAAAAAATTTAAAAATAAGATTTTTGTTCCTATTCAATAATTAGTAATTCAGGAGCTTTTGGCGGGCAACACTGCCAAAAACATCCACCAGCCCCGGTTTTTTGAGATGATACATCTTTTGTTTAATACATGTTGATAAAGAGTTTACTTATAGTTTCAATTCGGTTTGTTTTTGGTTGTGTCTTAGAATAAAATTTACCAATATGATAGAATTATCTTCAGGGGAACACTTTTCTTAATGATTTTCTGAAAGTTTTCTAGTAGCAAAAAAATGCATCATTAAGTACATAATCATAGGAAAATTTATTTCTTAGGTTCAAGCAAACGCTGTCTTTAATGAATATTATTGAGTAAATTTATGAAAATTAAAAATTTTAAACAACAAATCAATCGAATGCCAAAATTTGTATTTCTTTTGGCGACAACGATTTTATACATTTTGATCTTTCTCTCACTACATTCCTCTATCGGCGATGGAATTTCGGCTTTATCCCTATTCCCCGTGGCACTGGCCAGCTGGTTTCTAGGAATTCGGGGAGGTTTGACTTGGAGTTTTCTATTTCTCTTTCTGAATCTAATTCTTTTTCAGACAACCGGCGATCAGGGTATCCAATGGGATAACATCATTCATGGTTTACCTGGCTTCTTATCTGTTTTTCTTGTAGGTATCGGAACTGGATGGATTCGAGAATTGAACCAAAAAAATATAAAGGAGTTGTCCGAGAGAAAAGAAATGGAGCTTGCTCTTCAAAAAAGTGAATATAAATTCCGTACACAATTCGAAAACATGGTTGAAGGCATGGCGATTGATCAGATCATCTATGAAGATGGAAAAGCTATAGATTGGATTGTTACCGATGTAAATCCGGCTTATGAAAGGATTATGAGATTATCTCGTGAGAATGTGGTTGGAAAACTTGCCAGCTCAATCTATAACTCCCAAGAAGCAATTGAACCTTTTTTACGAGATTATGACCAGGTGATAAGAACAGGAATTTCATTATCCAATCAACAACATTATCTGATTAGAGACCGTCTTATCAATTTTTCAGCATCAACCTTAGGTGGTAATCTCATTGCTGTTATTTTCAATGATGTTACTGAAAATGATAAAGCACTTGAGGCTGAACGGGCTCAAAGGGAATTCACTACAACAATGGGTAAAATCACTTCCGCGCTTAATAAAACTATAAAATTTGATGAGGTCCTCGATATCATCCTGGAAAATTTGGGGCAGTTTGTCCCATTTGACGCAGCCGACATAACCCTTATTCAGGATGGTCATTTACGTATGGCTCGCCATATTGGTTATAAAAAATTTGGGCTAGAAGATTACGCTGAAAATTTCTACATTAAACTGGATGAGATTTTAACTGCCAAATGGATGTTCCAAAAACAAATCCCATTAATCATTTCAGATACCACTATCTCTGATATATGGACAACATTCCCGGAAGTTGCATGGATAAAATCCTATATGGGATTGCCCATCATCGCCAAGGGGAATATGGTAGGTATCTTAAACTTTCATAGTATCAAAGAAGGTTATTATGAAGGATATCTATTCGAGAAATTAATTCCTTTTGCGGAACAGGCCGCCATTGCTATCGATAATGCCCGAACTTTTGAAGATGCCCAGCAGCGTTCTCAAAGACTTTCATTAATCAATCAAGTCGCATTCCAGTTGTCCCAACCTTCGGATTTGGAAACGATCCAACAACTGGCAGTAGATTGTTTGGCTGAGGCATTAAATCTTGACCAGGTCGGTCTGGCATTTCTAAATCAGGATAGAGATTGTTTAACAATTGTTGCAGACCACCCGGCACCAGGTAATTCCTCTGCAAAAGATTCCAAAATCACATTAGAAAACAATCCATCCATGGATTATATTTTTGAGAAAAAAACTTCCTTTTTTTCAAAAGATGCTCAGCATGACCCAATGTTGGAAGCAGTAAAACATTTTATGGTCGGTCAGAGAATTTATTCGATTTTGATTATCCCTCTGATTATTAACAGCGAAGTGATCGGAACAATTGGATGCGATGTTACCTCAGAAAATCGAGTCCTGACGCAGGATGATATCAATCTTGCAGAGATTTTGACAAATTTAGTTGCGGGTCAAATTGAACAGGCTCGCCTGTTATCGATGGAAAAGAAAAGAACAGCCGAACTTGCCTTGCTGCATGAAACTTCACTGGCAATCACCCAGCCTTACGATTTATCTCAGTTGCATCAAAAAATTATTGAAAAAGCTGTATGGTTGCTTGATTCATCTGCCGGAATGTTATACTTGACGACCAAAGACAAAGATATTCTGGAGTGTAAAGTAAGCTTTAATAACCAGTATGATCCGGTAGGCACGAAGCTTCGAATGGGGGAAGGAGCAGCTGGAATTGTTGCACAAACACATCAACCATTCATTATTTCCAATTATGGGTCATGGGAACAAAAACCAAATACTTTTCGCAATGTTTTGGATGATTTTCCATTATTGTCTGTACCAGTTTTTTGGCAATCAGAGATTAAAGGTGTAATTCAAATTGCCAGAGAACCTGGAAAACAAACATTTGATAAAAATGATGCTGATTTGTTATCATTATTTTCAAGCCAGGTAGCAATAACGTTAGAAAACTCTCGACTTTATCAGGAAGTACAGGAATTAGCCATACTGGATCCATTGACAGGAGTTTATAATCGGCGCGGATTCACTGAAATTGCTGAACGCGAAATTGAGCGTGCTCAGAGATTCCAGAACCCTTTAGCCGTACTATTTTTGGATTTGGATAAATTCAAGGATGTAAATGATAAACATGGTCATGGTGTAGGAGATCAAATTCTTACCGATATTGCCAATCGCTGTAAAAGTACTTTGAGAAATGTAGATGTTATTTGTCGCCAGGGTGGAGAAGAATTTGTTGTTCTGCTGGTTGAGAGTAATTTATCAACTGCAGTGAAAATCGCCAAGCGAATCCAGTCCGTCATCAAGGGATACCCTTTTCAAACCAACGCCGGATCAATTTCAATTACAGTCAGTATCGGTGTAGCAGAATTTCAATCAGACATGACAGGCATTGACGACTTGATTCATCACGCAGACCTGGCAATGTATAAAGCAAAATCCTCGGGCAGAGATTGTGTAGTACCTTTTCTAATTAATGATGATAGTTCAAAAAATATCTGATCTTGTTTGTGTTAGATAGGACGACAAATTTTTATAAATTTAAAGACACCTGGTTGCCGTTCACTTTTTGTGGTGCAAGCGGCACGGTTCGTCAAATACCCCCTTGGGTACCTCCGGTCTCGCAACAAAAAAGACCCATCATTCGAAGGGTCTCTTTACTCTGGCGGGAGCGACGGGGTTCGAACCCGCGGTCTCGGCCTTGACAGGGCCGCATGTTAGCCACTACACCACGCCCCCGAGTAAAAAAGATTCTACCATAATCTTGCAAAAATGGAAGGGAGAATTTTTTAGAACAGGTTTCATTTTATTCACCGACCGATTAATATAAGAACTCATTTGTAAGAATGTGTTTTGGGAAACTATCTTTCCGGCTTGATTTTTTCTAATCCACTGACCAGGAGAAAACTATTCCCAAGCTGGAAGAAAGATTCTCCATTTTATTTATACTAAAATGAGGCTATCTGTCAAAGATAAGGATTAGTAATGTCAAATTTTCAAATCAAGAATCTACTATCTGGTGATATTCCGGCATTAATGCAATTGCAACATGAATATGCCCGGAATTATCCGGGTGTTCAAATTTTGCCTGGGGGTCTCTACCTCTCCCCTGCCTTTCATCAAGGTCAGGATATTTTTTGTGCTTATCATCCCAACGGGCAGATGCTGGGTTTTTCAGTTGTTTATGCACAACTACCAATCCGAGAAGAAAATAAAATGTGTGCCGTATGGGCAGAGGTAAAAATCGTACCGTCTATGAATAGCATAAGTACCTTGCGGGATAACCTGCTGGATCTAATTCTCAAACGCACCAGAGAATTAACACTCGATCGCCCAGGCCTTAAGGTTGAAATGAATTTCCAGTATTTTCCATATGAAGTCGAAAGCATTGCCTTTATCAAAAGCAAAGGTTTCCAGTACAATGGTAGTATTTACATGATGCAATGTGATTTAAGTAAACCCCTCTCCACCTTAGAAACACCAGAAGGATACCAATTGAAACCCTGGCAACTGGAGACTCAGGCGGAAAGAGAAATGTATATACAGGCACGCAACCTATGTTTTCCCAATGCCCCCATCACACTGGATGAATGGATCTATTTTATGAGTTCTCCAGCCTGGTCAACCGCCACCAATTATGCTGTCTTTCATCAAGGCAAATTGGCAGGCTGCCTGACCACGTATTGGGACGAAGAGAAAAACCGGAATCTTCCCCAAAAAGTTGGTTATACTGAATACATCTTTGTTTGCCCACAATGGCGCCGTAAAGGGTTGGCAAGTGCCATGATCACAAATGCATTACAGTATTTACAACAAAATGGAATGCATTTTGCACAGTTGCAGGTTCGCACTGATAACCGTGATGCCCTCACTCTGTATGAAAAGCTGGGTTTTACCGTCATTCAGGAAAGTGGAATCTATACCCGTCAATTGGATTTTATTTAAATACGCTTCAATCCGTATAGATTGGGCTCTATAATAATTATCCAAACTCAGCTTCACAATCATCTTCTCTCCAGAGAAGTGATTTCAGCGTTGCCGATATCCATGCAAAAGAATGATGATCACGCCTGCAAGAATGAAAATCGCGGTCAGATAGAACAACGATGAAGGAACTTCCTGAAAAAGCAAATAGCCCATCAAAGCTGAAAAGATGATTTGTCCAAGATTGGCAACACTGACCACTTGCCCCCTGAAATTTTTCATGGAGTAGTTCAGCAGCGTGTGACCACCAAAAGTCGGAATGATTGCCAATCCGAAAAAGAGAAGGATGTTTGTCAACGAATAACTCTTGATCGGATTGACAAATGGCAATGCACACAACAGGCAAAAAATCCCGGCGGACAAATACAATGGCCACATGTAGAGCCAGAGTGGTAATCGCCCACTGTTTTTGCGTCCTAATGCCAGATAAGCTGCCAGAAAGAGCATGGAGATGAATGTTAGAAAGTGGCCACGAAAACTGGGGTCACTCACATCAAACCTCGCAAATCCGAGCACTATTAGTCCGGTCAATGCCAGGAATGTGCCCAGAAATTCGATACGGTTGATTCTCTCTCGGAAAAAGATCCACAGGAAAAATGGCATCACGGCAGGTGTTGTGTTGACAATCAGGCTGGCATTAGCAACGGGTGTGAGTGCAACACCCATGTTCCAGGTGATAAAGTGCAATCCCAGTAACAATCCGGGAAAAATCGACCAGCGAATCTGACGGATACCATATGGAAGGGTATAAGAATTTTTCTCCCGTAGGAAAAAAGGTAGCATAAACAACGTTGCAATCAACAGGCGATAGGCAGCCAGAAGATAGGGATTCTCATCGCTGGCTTTGATCATAATCACAGCGGTGGAACCACACAGAACCCCAAAAGCAAGCATTGCTACCTGAACCCAGCGTCGATGCATGCAGAGATTATAACAAAGGTTAATTATCCTTCGTGAATGAATTCACAAAAAATAAATTTCACTTGCGTTTAATCTTTTTCGCTATAATAAAAATAAACGAATTATTACTGAATAGAACTTCATCGCTTATGGGCTCATCATGCCCGGTTGAATTGAATTAAGATCAAACGAATCATTCAATAACCAAAAAAGGAGATTGTATGAACACAGTAAAGGACATTCTGGCTGAAAAAGGTAAACAAATCTGGTCGGTGGAACCAAAAACCTCATTGTTAGAGACATTAAAAATGCTTCGGTCTCATAATGTTGGTGCATTATTGGTGCTCAAAGAAGGGACGGTTGAAGGAATTATTTCAGAACGCGACTTTTCTTACCGGATCGCTGAAAAAGGTGATTGTCCTTTGGATGCTCCCGTATCTATCTGGATGACAAAAGAAGTTATAGCAATATCATCCAACACGACAATCAACGAATGCATGCAATTAATGTCCCGCGAACACATCCGGCACTTACCGGTGGTTGATGATAGCCGTCTGGTTGGCATAATCTCGATTGGCGATGTGGTTCGGGCAGTAATCAGTGGTCAACAATCCACCATTCTCGGCCTGGAAAATTATATTCTCAGCCAGAGATTAACGAACTAATTCGTCTTTTTCGTTCAAAATTTAAAATAAAAGAGCAATTATCCACTCTTATCAATGGAAGTATTGTATCTTTTCAAAAATTAGTGGCAGAGTATTTTTAGGTGGGCGATCACCCGGCTAAAAATACTCCTCAGCCCAGTTTTATTGAATTGATACGAAGCATTGCTCTTATTTGTCTTCGTAGATTCAATTATCCAATTGCGAAGTTGGAAAGTTTATGCATATTCTCTTTTAAAGTCGGATAAAGATCTCGATAAATCCTGTAAAGATGATTGTAGCGTTCCACAAGAGTTATTTGTGGATGGTAGATTCTTGTCGTCTTTACACACGCTTCAGAGACCTGAGTTACCCCATCAGCATCCTGATCTGCAGCCATCGCAAGCAAGGCAGCTCCATAGGCAGGACCTTCCTCCACCGCCAGATTGACAACCTCCGTGCCAAAGATATCCGCCTGGATCTGGCACCAGAAGGGGGATTTTCCGCCTCCGCCAATTGCGCGAACCTGTTGAATGGGTACCTGCAGTTCATGCATGATCTCAAAGCCGTCCCGCAATGAGAAAGTCACCCCTTCCATGACAGCACGTACCATATGAGCAGCCGAATGCCGGGCAGTTAATCCAACGAATGCACCAGTCGCCAGCGGGTCGAGATGCGGGGTGCGCTCTCCAGATAGATAGGGTAAAAAGATTAGACCTTCAGCGCCAGGTGAAACCTGTGCTGCCTGGGTCGTCATAGCATCATAACTATGAGCTAATTCATCAGCACCAGACATACTACTTGCAGATGTTCGGAATAGATCACGCATCCAACGCAGAGAATTTCCCGCTGAGAGGGTAACCGCCATCAGGTGATTTTTTCCGGGGACAGCATGGCAGAAGGTATGCAGTCGGCCAGCAGGATCTAACCGGATAGCATCACTGTGTGCAAAAACCACTCCGCTGGTACCAATACTGCTGCTGACCAGTCCTGAACGCACAATACCGGTTCCCACAGCAGCAGCTGCGTTATCACCACCACCAGCCACCACCGGGATTCCAGCTGGCAAACCCAGCAAATCAGCTATTTTTGGCAGCAACCTTCCGGTTATTTGTGAACCTTCATAAACGGTCGGGAACCAATTGCGGGGCAAATCCAACTTATGAAGCAGTTCATTACTCCAATCGCGCTGTCGGAGATCAAGCAGCAATGTGCCGGCCGCATCGGAACAATCACTGGCAAACTCCCCGGTTAGCATCAAACGGATATAATCCTTGGGCAGCAACACCTTTGCAACACGTTCATAATTTCGGGGTTCATGGTTGCGCAACCAGAGAATTTTGGGTGCCTGAAAACCAGTCAGAGCAGGATTGCCGGCAATCTCAATCAGCTGCTCGTAACCCACCAGAGCGGTGATTTGTTCACATTCAGCTGATGTTCGCTGGTCATTCCAGAGCAAGGCAGGACGAATCACCTGATTTTCGCGATCGAGGAAAACGGAACCATGCATCTGCCCCGTCAACCCGATACCAGTTACCTGCGAGTTTGAGATTGCGGACTCGATTAATAATTGTTGAATGGCTTTGATGGAACCCTGCCACCAATCCACCGGTTCCTGTTCACTCCATAAAGGTTGGGGAGCATAAAGAGGGTATTCCGACTGGGCGATCGCAACGATCTTACCTTCTTGATCACAGAGCAATGCCTTGGCTGCGCTGGTTCCGATATCCAAACCGATGAAAAATGACATGTAATGGTCCTTTCCGAGATGAAAAATGAATCATTCTTTTGTTTCAATAATTATATTTTATTTTAGATCATCGTAGGGGCGTTGGGCCAAACACCTCATCAGCATCGCCATTACATATTGTCAGCAAGGAAAAAACGTTGTATCACCATCCCCAATCTCTCATCATCAGACTCTGGCAGAACCTCATTCCCCATCTCTTCCATCCAGCCCATTGCCTTTTCCCGGATTTCATGTTCTGTGGAGGAATGGGCTAACGCAGCTTCATACAACTCCTTTGCTTCCTGATTGCATCCTTGCATCTGAAAACAACGCCCTGCCGTCACTGCAAAATATGTCACAGAACGAAGCGCTTTAATCTTCCAGGCAATTTGAATTGCCTCTTCTAAATATTTCATCGACTGAACACAATCCCCCATCCCAACAGCCGCCTCTGCCAGGTTATTCAAACAAACGGAAATAGACCATTCTTCCCCAATTTCCCGTGTAATCTTTAACCCCTGTTCTGAGAGCGAAATGGCTCCTGCAAAATCACCAAGTGCCAGTGCAACCTCACCCAGGTTGGTCAAAGCAATCGCCTCTCCATCCTGATCACCGATTTGCCGGCAGATTGCCAGACTTTTTGCATACATTTCACTGGCTTTGGGATATTGCAGGAGGACATGGTATACACTTGCCAGGTTATTGAGCAGGATCGCTTTTTGAAATAAATCATTTAGATCGGTTGCTAAATTCAGACTTTCCTGGAACAAAACCTCTGCACCGTCATAATTTCCTTCATTACAGTAAATATCTCCCAGAAGATTTAAAGGTGCAATCAATCGCCTTGGATCATTTGTTTTTCGTGCTGTTTCGATTGCCTGCAATAAGTATTGTTTAGACGTTTGGATTTTTCCAAGGCGCAGATCTATCAAGCCAAGCAGATAGAATGCCTGAGCTTCCCCTTTTACTTCACCGGACTGACGATAATAATCAAGATTTTTTTGCGCACAGGTTCTGGCCTCTTCAAAATCCTTGGCTCGCAAATAGATATCGCTGAGAGTCGTTCGACAAAAAGCCTGTTCATTCTTCCGAGAATATTTATCACTTATCATAAATGCGCGCTGTAAAGACTCGCGTGCCAGGTTGTTTTGGCGAATATAATGTGCCAAGGTTCCATATCTGGCCAATGTTTTTCCATATAACAATTCAATTTCCATATCTTGCGTATCTTCTGTTAATTTCTTTAAAACATCGATGGCGGGTTGCAAGAGATCAATTCCTTCTTGAAAACGGCTGCGGATATTGAAAAATTGAAAGAGTGGATCAACCCAGGAATTAATTTCTTCAAATTTTTGATTAAGCAACATCCAATGCCAGACCTGCTTCAGGTTGCTGATCTCAGACTGAATGCCCTCCAGTCCTTGTTTCTGAAGAGGAGACATCAATTCAATTTGCCGATCAGCAAGGTAATTACAAAAATAATCTAGAAAAGCTTCCTGAGTCTCTCTAAGAAACTCAGAAGTTTGTAGTTTTTCTCTGGCATATTGTTGAATCACCCCGTGCATTGTATAACGACCATTGGAATTATGCTGTAATAGTGACTGATTTACCATCTTTGTTAATAAATCTTCCTCTGCTTTACCAACTGCTGTCGCAGCAGAAAGTGTAAATCCATCCTCAAAGATCCCCAATCGGGAGAAGACGACCTGTTGATGCTTATTCATCAACTGCCAGGAGACATCCAGATTAGCCCAGAGACTGCGAGTACGGGAAGGCACATCCCTGGCAGAATTCTTCAAAGTATTAACATTCTCACTGATCTTCTCTGCAATCGACTGACAGGAATGACTCCAGACATATGCTGCAGCCAATTCGATCCCTAATGGTAAACCTCCAAATAATTGACAAATGCGAATGACTGCTGGCAAGGATACAGGATCAAGCTGAAAATCTGGTTTTACCTGACGGGCTCGTTGGTAGAATAACGCCAGGGCATCATATTCCTGATGATTATTCAACTCAGTTTCAAGATGTAGACCTGGATAATTCATTCCTTGGAGCGGGTAGACCCATTCATCCGCCAGATTCAGTCGTTCTCTGGATGTGACCAAAATATTAATCGAATGCGTCAGTTGCAAGATTTCCGTCAGTATCTGAGTGCCCTGGTCACCATCAAGCAGATGTTCATAATTATCCATAATCAACAGCAAATGTTTGCTTCGAAGAAAGTCGCTAAATCGGGAAACCATATCGCTTGATTCAATCATAGGAATCTTCAATACATCAACTATCGCTGTAATAATTTCATCAGAAGATTGAATCGCTGATAAAGAAATTAAAAACACTCCATCGCGATAGACCCCCAATTGCTGACGCGCAACTTCCACAGCCAGACTGGTTTTTCCAATACCGCCGGGTCCATGCAGGGTTACCAGACGACAGCCAGGATTCACCAACAAATCTGTGATTTCATCCAATTCTTTTTCACGGCCGATAAAAAGGGTTTTGCTTTTTGGTAAATTTGTATTGGAGGATAAATTTGTATGCAGGACCGAAGCCTTGGATCGTTTTTGCCTGACTTCTTCAAAAAATGTAATCGTTTTTTCTGCTGGTTCAACCCCAAGTTGATCTTTTAGGAAATGGCGTAATAAACGGTATTGATTTTCAAGCGCACTCCATTGTTCATCCATGGCGTAAAGTCGCATCATCATCAAATGAGCAGATTCATCCCAGGGAGTAATCTCCAAGATCCTTTGAGCGGTTTGCCTGGCAAGTCCAAGGTCGTCTCGATTTTGATAATAATGAACCAAAAAGGCCAGGCCTTCCACCGCCCGATGGTCAAGATCTTCACGAATTAAGCTGACCCACTCGTCAAAAAGTGGTGCACCGGCAATTGAAAAGTTCTCCAAAAAAACACCAACCCTCATTGCCAATGCTTTTATCAGACGACGTAAATTTAATTGCTGGATTTGGTCCTGTCTTTGAAAATGACGATAAGCTTCTGATAACTGATCTCGAAAGGCAAGCACATCTATCCAAACAGAAATATCAGGATTTAATTGCAACAGATCTCGTTCACTAATCACCAGATTTTGTCCAGATTCGATTTCCCCAATCGATTTACGTAGGATCGAAAGTGTCTGGCGTAAACTTTGCAAAGCCTGTTTCTCAGAAAGATCCGACCATAACAAACCAGCCAGATGAGAACGAGATATTTGCCTTCGGTTTTCCACAGCCAAATACACCAGTAATGCACGTGATTTGTCTGTATCAAATTGTGTGATTACATGGCCATCTTTTTCAAATTTAAGATTTCCGAAGCAGTGTATTTTTAATTGTTGCATGCGTGATTTTTAATGATTGGCTTGATTATTCCCGATATTTTGTGACGTTTTTATGACGCCTGTTATGTAAATTATATATAGAAAGGCAATTTATTCCAATAAAATCACCTCAAAAATCCTGAACTGGAAAGAAGATCCAATCCATGACCAATAAATATTTTTCTTTTCTTCTTAGAATCTGGCAGCTGGAAAATCAGGATCAGCATGAATGGTTCGCTTCATTAGAAGAACCAAAAAGCCGCGAAGTGGTTTATTTCAAAGATATGGAAGAGTTGTTTGTCTTTTTACGTCGGTTGCCAACCAGTGAAAAAAAACTTGATACCGGTTGATCTCTTCGTTGACACAAGGATTCTAATTTTTTCACAATTTTTACCATTTAATTCTTAAGGAGAAATGAAATGAAATCTATATATTTTACCTGTTTACGCATTATTGTATTAATAGCCTTATTGATTGGATTAGGATGGACACCCAAACCAGTTCAAGCAGGAACTATTACTTTTAATATACCATCCCCTCCACCAACTGATGCCAATGATATCATTCCTGGAGATAAACAATGTGTGGATACAAATGGAAAATGTTCTTTAAGAGCCGCATTACAAGAAGTGAACGCAAATTCAACATCAAGCGACGTATTTATTATCAACCTATCTTCTGGTAGTCATCAACTATCGATTTCACCTAACCTGAATATTGATAGATCTGTCACCATCAATAACAATACTGGTGTTTTGGCCATGATTAGGGGAATTAGTAAAACAGGAACAATTAATATTAATAACAATGTAGCTGGTTCAATTGTTGTTATGAATAATGTAACCATATCTGATTTTGATACTGCCATCACCCATAAACAAGGTCGATTTCAGTGCAATAACTGCACAATTCAATACAATAAACGTGGAATCCAGGTAGGTGGTGGAATTGCAACACTTTCTTCGACCAGTGTCACAGAAAATGAAGGTAGTCATTGTGTCGGAGCTCGTATTATAGGCGGCACATTGAATACCTTTGGAACTGGTTTTTCTTTAAATAAATTTACTTCCAATGTATCAACCGATGCAGGTGGAGCAGTGTGTAATCTTGGTGGTATATTAAATTTAAGTGATTCTTCTGGAATCGCATTTAACGAAGGTAAAACGAATGAGATTAAGAAAGATGGTGCTGGTATTTTTCACAATAGTCCTTTTGAGACAACGATTTCCAATAATTCATCGGTTTATAACAACATAGGAGGAAATGGGGGCGGAATTTATATTGGAAACGGTTATGTTTATCTTCAAAATACTTCAAGAATTTATTCAAATTCAGCCAGTCAAAATGGTGGTGGAATCTATGTTGAAAGCAATGGTCGACTAATCATCAATCGGGAAGCAGAAATCTTTAAAAATCTGGCATCGGTAAATGGTGGTGGAATTTACACAAAAACAGACACACAAATTGATGGAGCAATTATCAGTGAAAATGAAGCGTTGTTAGGCGGAGGAATTTACCATGACGATATTCTTCTTTCAATCAAAAATAGTGTTATAAAGGGAAATATTGCAAAATCTCCAACAAGTGGGGGTGGTGGAGGACTATATGTAAATTCAAACTATGACCTACACATAACTAACACAACCTTCAGTGGTAATACATCATATGTACATGGAGCAGGGATATATTTTAATAAAGGCTTTAGCAAATTATCAAATATCACAATTACAAAAAATATATGTGATTTATTGATTGACTCAACAGATGCTTTTGGTGGCGGAATCTATATCGGTGGATCATCCCAAGTGTACATAAAAAACAGTATTTTAGCAGAAAATATTGACTTATCAGGAACAAATCGAGCTCATGATGTTATTGGAACAATCAGGTCAGAAGGATATAACTTAATTGGGGAGTGTAATGGATCCTATTGTACAGTGGCTGGTAACACAATCGGTAATTTGGTCGGTACACCAGCTACTCCTATCAACCCACAATTAGATGTACTAACTATTCAAAACTCACCATATTTTACCTATTTCCATCCAATTAAAAGTGTAAGTCCTGCAATTAATGCAGGTGATCCTCTTGGGTGTAAAGATGGCAGTGGAACTATACTTACTACTGATCAACTTGGACAAACTCGAATACAAATGGGCCGTTGTGATATGGGAGCAGTTGAGTCTGCTTTTACAAATTCTAATCCAGTGGCGAAATTGGTCTTCCTTCCTCTCCTCACTAAATAATCTCTGCCCTCTATTATCATCCCCTGGATGTGAGTGTTGCCCTCCCGTCCAGGGGATTTTTTCATTTGGGAACTTTATCTTCTCATCATTCGTCTTTTCCGAGTAAATAAGATAAAAGGAGTCCGAAATGAAACGAGTAATGTTAATAAATTTATTATTAGTTGTTCTGATGAGTGGGTGCAATGTCATCACCAGCAGTCAGGCATATGTCGATGGAAAACCTGTGGATGTATTGCCCAGTCCGGTAGAAGTGCTTGATCCAGTCGTAACCGATGGACCATCAGGAGAACCTATATTGGACGATCAACCGATTCCGATAGAAACGGGTGATTATCAAAGCGGGGGGTTTTATCAGAACTGGATCGCCTTCGAGGATGAAAATTCTAATATTGCCATGGTGAATTCTGTGACTGCTGAAGTTAAACCAGTAACCCAAAATGGAAGTTCTGTCATCAAAACAGGTGAAGGTGCACAAACCATTCAGTTCAGTCAACCAGCCTGGTCAAGTGATGGTGAACTGTTAGCCTTCAAACAGGAATTATTGACCCAGGAAGTTGATCGGTTGGATACTCTCATGAATTTATGGGTGTATGAACCCGCCAGTCAGACATCATGGTTGGTGCTGGAAGATGTGTTCCTGAGTGGTTTTGCCTGGAGACCGGGGACTTATGCCATCAGTTATACCGTTCATACCGAACCGGGTTACTTCACCTCTCGTGTCGAGTTGGACGCCAGTCTGGCTCATGGAATTATGCAGGTCGATGTAAAATCCGGGGAAATATCCGAACTGGTAGCCCCGCAAGGTTTCTCTTTGGTTCAACCCAAATGGTCTCCCGATGGAAGCTTAATTAGCTTTGATGAAGTCTATTTGATGGAAGGTCGTGGCAACTTTGCCTGGTATGATTTCAACACCAACACTTATCACAGTTGGGAAACAGCTATCGGTGGTTACGATTGGTCCCCGACTGGTATTTTGGCATACGATTATCTCACCTATATCCCTGGTGGAGAAGAAAGAATTATGCTGAATGACCGCATGAACACCGAGGAAGAATTGTTCTCGGTAGCAGTGAAAGAAGGCAGTTTCGCCTTTGGTCCACGTTTCTCACCCAGCGGTGCTCAACTGGCATATATTTTAGGGCACGGGTCAATTGATCAGGTAAATGGTTACCAACTGATGCTACAATCTGTGGATAGTAGTGAAGCTAGAATGTTGTTGGAAGGTGAGCAGATTGAAACATTTGCCTGGTCCGGTGATGGAAGTTCTCTGGTGGCCGCTTTGGGATTCTACGGATCAGCCGACATTGTGGTCATCGATGTGCTAAATGGAACCGTCACAGAAGTAGCTCAGGGTTGGGCTCCTGTCTGGCAAAGGTAATGAAGAGCTGATAAGCTCAACAGCTTTTGAGCTGTTAGGAAAAAAAGGGAACCCCCCCTGGTCAGATGGGGGGTTTTTCAAAAAAAACTGATTTTTCAAATAATTACCTCAAACAAGTGGTTGAATTCACGCTCAATATGTGTTAATGTTAATAACGGTCATGTGATGAACAATCTGACCAGTCAAAACAATCAGTTTTGACTCAATCAATCCTTACAAGAGAGAGAGAAGGTAGCTATGGGAGATAAAAGTCCAAAAAACAAAGAAAAACGCAAAAAAAAGAACGACAGCAAAAAGAAACCAATTGTCCCAACTTCAACGATCAAATCAATTGACCAGAAGAAGTAATGCTTCGGCATTGAATATGAAGTTGGAACAATGACCATGATGGGGGGATTATCTGCGGTCAAAACGAAGCGGTTTTAGTACCGTTATTTGAATTTTCTTCCCTGTTCATCAGGGAATCACATCAATTCTTAAAAAATAAAAATCCCGGTCTCATAGTACCGGGATTTTTCATCCATAAATTCAATTTATTTCTTGATTTAATCAAAATATTTGACCCAACATTCGGTGTTAAATACCTTCCGAAATCCAATAGCCTGATAGAAAAGCTGGTCAGACCCCACAAAAGCCTCGTTCGCTCCTAGCTCACCACACCGACGGATTCCCTCCAACACGGCAGCTTTTCCCAATCCTAAACGACGGTAATCCGGATCTGTCGCTACCGGTTCCACATAAGCGTATTGATTGGTTTCTTCGAAGAACATACCACTGAAAGCTACGAAATCGCCATTGGGTGCTTTTACTGCAATCTTCAAATCACGCCTGGCTTTAGGGGTGTCAAACATCTTCTGCCGGCTGATCAATTCCTCTTCCCCTTCAGGTGGTTCACCGGAATGATTAAAACCCCGCCACATCACACGGTGTACTTTTGACCAGTCGCATTCTTCTGCCAGGCTGGTCAATTGAAATCCATCTGGTAATTGACACTCAGGGAAAGGATCTGGAATTTCAAAACGGTAAAGTGGTCGTGTTCCCTCTTCATCTTTCTGATAACCCCGTTTTTGCACCAATTCAAGCATCGGTTGATTATCATCATTCACATAAGCACATAAATATTTCCTGCCATCTTTTTTGGAAACGCCGGTTAAATGCATTTCTGCATAATCCAGCAACGCTTCCCGTAAACAATGATAAACAGGACGAAAGTCAAAAAAACCTTCCCCCATTTGCCATTCATAATGCGCAAAAGCCACGATTTCATCACCAACTTCCCAAATCCTCCATCGATTCATGTGCTTTTCATCCAACTGTGGGTGAAAAATGGCATACTCCCATTCTGGTTCCAGCCAGTTGCCATCAGCATTGCCGGCCAGGAAATTTTGGATGAGAAATTTACTCACTTTTCCATAATCCATTTCATGATTATATGAACGATTAATAATAGTCATTCTGTCTCCTTACTCAATTTCTCTATTTAATTCAATTGAATCTGTGCTTTCATCCGATATATCCATTCGTTTAATTGAACTTAATGGTACCCAGCCAGTTTCTTTGTGTTCATTTTCGACCCACCCCCAACCATTGAACTCATAAAAAAGAACTAACAGTTCACCCAGGCGGGTATTCAGTTCCTTTGCTAAATATTCCTGAAAAGCAATCGCATTCTTGCCGGACGTATCAATTTGCAGATACTGAATCGGTGCCCACCCCTGATTGCCATCTGCGGTAATCACCCAAATCCACCCAGGGAATTCTTCATCCTTTTTTCCAACTTGAACTGAATCACCAACCTGAAAATGAATTGGATTGGGATATTTGGATTTGTAGGCTATCTTCACAATCCAGGACATGGATTTTCTCCTTTAAGTTGAAAGGGGATAATTACTTTAAATAATAATTCAACAGGACTAAAAAATAAAAGAAAAAGTCATTGTAATTATTAGCTGCCAGAGTGTTTTTGGCAGGCAAATTACTGCACCAATCTTGGATTCATTTGAAACGCTAATCTAACATGCACACCAACAAGCAATAAAAGTAGGCCTCGAACGCTCTGGTATAGCTAAAGCCGTATCAAAAGCACGGAGCAAATAATGAAAATAATTATTGATACAAATGTTTTCATTTCAGATTTTCTATTTCGCCAACATTTGCTTCAACTCTCCTGCCCAGAGTCGTATCGCTCCCCAATCACGATGGTCGCCTTCTTTCCACACGCCAAAAAGTGTACTTAGCCAAAACTTAAATCGATCTACTACTGATGGGATCTTCTTGAGGTCCAAACCACCCGCAAAAATTTCTGAACTGACCGTAGGTACCAGGGACTTAACAGGCAGCAACCAATTCTGCACATGACTGTGATAATTGTTTCCATTTTTCATTGCCAGAGTCATGCAGACCAGGAAAGCTGCAAACGGTTTTTTCGAAAGAACCTGTCTATTAGACCTAACAAATTGCATTGCTTCCGGCAACCAGGCACCAGCCTGAATCCCGCTGCCTGCAATTACTGCCTCATAGGACGAGATATCATCCACATCCTTCATAGGAATTACATCAACTTTTAGATTCTCATTTGATAATGTCTTCCCAATCATCTCAGCAACTCCCTGGGTGAAACCTGTTTGACTGGCATACGTAACTAGAACTTTTTTGGCCATGATTATTTCTCCATTTTTATTTCCCAACGTTGTTAGTCTTTCATACCGTGTTAAAGGAAATTTATTTCTTTATTGTATTTCTAATAATGAAAAAAATGAAATGAAAGGGCTGTTTTTTCTATTCCAGAACATATATTCTAGATGACCGGGTTAAAAAATCAGATTTATTATACGACCAGCTGAAGGCGTGTCAATAGGAATATTTTGTTGGAATTTTACCGATACCTGCTATAATCTGATCTTATAATAAGTTGCATTTCGAAGGGAATTCCCATGGCCATAAAAATCGAAGAAGTAACCTCATACTCCCAATTAGACACTTTTATTAAGTTCCCCTTCAGTATTTATAAAGGAAACCCATATTGGGTGCCACCTTTACTCATGGACGAGAAGAACACCCTGGATTGGAAGAAGAATCCCGCCTTTGAAAATGCTCAGGCACGCTATTGGCTGGCGTATAAAGACGGAAAAGTTGTTGGGCGTATTGCCGGGATTCACAATCGCAAATCAAATGAGAAATGGGGACAACGAAATATGCGTTTTGGTTGGGTGGATTTTATCGACAATCGTGAAGTATCCAGAGCTCTCTTTGATCAAGTTGAAAATTGGGCAAAGGAACTTGGTCTAGAAGCCGTTCATGGTCCCTTAGGTTTCACCGACCTCGACCCGGAAGGAATGCTGATTGAAGGGTTTGATGAACTGAGTACATTGGCATTAATTTACAACCACCCTTACTATCCGCTCCATTTGGTGGAGATGGGATATGTTAAAGACACCGATTGGCTGGAGTATGAAATCCAGGTACCAAACCCGCCTCATGAAAAATTTGCAAAAGCAGCCGAGATTGTTTTAAAACGCAATAAACTACATTTTCTAGAGTTAAAAAAGAAAAAGGATTTACTGAACTACGCCATGGAACTCTTCGAGCTGGTCGACTCAGAATACAGCCACTTGTACGGTACGGTCCCATTGAATGATAAACAAAAGCAAGCCTATATCGACCAATATTTTGGTTTTGTTTCTCTTGATTTAATACCGATTCTGCTGGATGAGCATGAAAAAATGGTCGCTTTTGCCATCATAATGCCATCATTATCCAAAGCTTTGCAGAAATCACAGGGTAGAATTTTCCCCTTTGGTTGGTATCACCTCTTACGTGCACTTAAGAAGAACACCCTGGGAGATTTATACCTCATTGCTGTCAAATCCGAATATCGAGGTCAAGGTCTCAATGCAGCGATCATGCATCGTGCAAATCTGGCATTAAACAACCATGGAATTTCAGTGGTCGAAACCAATGCCAACCTGGAGACCAATACCAATGTGCAGGGGCAATGGAAGCTGTTTGAAAAACGCCAGCATAAACGCCGGCGTTGTTTCATCAAGCATTTAAATAAAACAGAACCAACCTCATAAAGCTGATTCTGTGCCAATGACCTGATGTTGGTCAGATAAAAATATTATCTAATTCAACGAAAACAGAACCTACTCAAGTTGAATATCTTCTTCCTTTTCGATTCTGTCTTATTGGACACTTTGTAACTATTATTGCTCAGAAAGACCTTTGATCGTCAATAACATCTTGCGTTCCATGACAAACGAGATCGGTCGAATAACTTCCCATATTCCACCAATCATGTTGGTACTGGTGCGAGTGATTAACCTCGTGGTGCCATCTGTTTGTGGAAAGAGAACAAATTGCCAGGTTTCTTCCCAGGTATCGTTGGCTTGATGTCCAAAAGTGACAGCCTGATTGGGAAGAACTTCCGCCACGATATAAGGTGGAGGGGCAAAATCTCCAGCACACATTTTCATCAAATCACCAGCGGCCAGGTTTTGCCATTCCGGATGAATGGTTTCGTCTTTAGCCATTTCGCAGTTCATCAAATTTTCCAACCAGGTATAACTATACATCCCAGATTTATCCGCACCGATCTGCAGTATCCAGGGATAGACTTTTTCAACAGGAGCATTAATCGTAATTCCCCTGTTGGCTGCTCGTGCGGGATTCATCAAAAACACATCTCCAGGAAAATTCTGTGTTCGCTCTTCAGGGGTTGTGCCCCAGCGGTCCATCCAGGGTGTGAGAATGACAGCCAGCAATACTACCAAAACAAGTACGCCTAACAATATTCCAACAACAATTAATATCTTTTTCATTTCTATCCTCTTTGTGTAATTCCAAAACATCATGTCAAATATCTCGTCAGTTTTTAAAATAACTTTTATTAGCTTCGTACCATCTTTGCGGTGGGAATCAATTTTCTCCATCTGAAGGCTGTTTCAGGAAATTCATACCGCATCAGAATAACAAAGGACACAATTAACAATGGAGATGTGATCTCCTCCATACCAACCGGGGTCAGAAAAAGGCAGAACCCGGAAGCTGCAATTAAACCAAGCCTGACCGCTTTCCCTTTGCTTAGGATCAAGATTCCAACACTCATTTCGAAGAGAATGAGCGCAATCACGAACGGAATTGGATAGTTAGCCAGAATCTCTCCAAAGAACCACCGGTAAATGGGAAGAAATGCTTTTGCTCCAGTGGCAGCAAACAATGTGGGATTTGTAAGTAATATCGGTACATTTACACCAAGCGCCATCGTCAGGAAAAAGATTCCAACTACCATTCTTCCTATCTTTGGACGAAAGTACGCCAGCACAGCAAGAATAATTGCAAATGTAATAATTACAGAAAAGGGATTAATGATACTCATGAGTTTCTCCTTTATGAAAATAATGATTTTGGCCAATGCAGTGCCAACCCTGCGTATACAGCCAGATTGATAAGCACACCAGCAATCAGCCATGGATGCCAATAAAAAGTCAATAACAACAAGGATGCTGTTGCTCCCAGGATGGTAGTCCCCTGCCAGATCTGGTTTAATCCGGGTACTCCCAGCAAACCCAGTCCAGCCAGAGCAAAGCCTGCTACGGTCAACATCCAGAGTGCGCTTCCCAAGCCACGGACGACATTATTCGGTAATCCCATTTTTGATACCAGCCAGGCTGGATCGGTATCGGTTCTTGACAACGAAGGCCAGAAAGGCGTGCGTAATTCACCCGGTTTCGGGGTGGGCACATAGGTCAGGCTGTAATGAACCAGACCATGGGCTATTAAAAAAATAGCAATGACGATTCTAAGTGTATTTGCGTTCATAAATCCTCCACAATAATCGAACTAAATTTGAGATTAAGATCACGAATGCGTTCTATGAGTCCATGCAAGGCAGCCTGGTCAAGAATTTCACCAAAGACCTTGGTCTTATCCCCCTTTATTGGTATGAGTGATAATCCCTCAAACCAAACAGACCATTTCTCATCTATTTTTGTTTCAAGTATTATTTCAATCCTTAAGTTGCATGTTTTCATGACTACTCACTTTCATCATGAGTATATGCAACCAAAACCCAACTGACATCTGCCATTCGGGTTAAGTTAGGGTTTATTTTAGGTTTAGTGGAATCTCAGACGAGTCCTAAATCTTTTGCTTTTGCGATTGCTTCTGTTCGGTTCGAAACCTGTAATTTTCGATAAATTGATGCGCTATGTGCTTTAACAGTTCCCGCAGAAATAAATAATTTCTCGCCAATATCAATATTGGACATTCCAGTTGCCATCCAACCTAAGATTTGAATTTCCCGTTCCGTTAATATATTATTTAAATGATTTGTTCGTTCTTGATATATGATGGATAAAATTTCGTTTACACCTTTAATCTTTTGGCATTCCTCAAGTAAAGATAACAATTCTTTTCCATATTCCAAATAGACTTGTCGAAATCCGGCTGGCAACCCTAATAAAAGTGCATCTATTAATGCTTCCTGAGCCTTTTTCTTGTCAGTTTCCATTAAAGCTATTAATACAAGCACTTGAATTAATATCGCATGACGATTTCTCTTTCTTGCGTTCTTTTCTACAGAAAATGCAAAGTGGTTTGCATCCATTAAGTTGCCTTCAGCGATAAAAATTTTAATAGCAGACAATAATTGAACTTCAGAGCTCTCATTTATATTTTTCTGATACTGATCGAGTGATTCAATTTCATTCCTGAGCCATTGCCTGGTTTTTTCCTTCTCGCCTGAAACCAACCAGAGATTTATCCACATCAAATTAATTGAATTTCGTAAAGTGCTGACAATTGGACCTTTATTAACCCATGTCTGTACTTCCTGCATTGCCTGGTCTGCTTTTTGATAATCTCTTAAGGCATAAAAATATTTTGCTTTAATGAGCCAGGCATAAGCACCGTGATTCAGATTTTCCCATTCTTGATTGTGCCGAATAGCTTGTTCAATTAAGCTTTCAGCCTCAATAAATTGATGTTTCTCAATCAGTAAATTCGCCAGAAAAGACTCCAAGCGACCAACAAATCCTGGTGCTGGTGTTGTCTGGTAAGCTTTTTTCAACGCAGTTCGAAATACAGATTCAGCCTGGTTTAGATTTCCTTTCTGACGAAGAATTTCACCCAGATCAACTTAGGTTGAGACAATTGTGTACACGTTGTCCAGCGAATAACCAAGCTCAAGCGCTTCTCGAAAACAATGTTCAGCCTTATCCAGATCACCTTTGATACGGTAGGCATAGCCAACTGACCATACCTGTACACTGCGAGCAAATTTGAACTCTTTTGGAACAATATTGTCAGGTAAATCTAAGAGTTGCATTGCCTCGGGAATATTTCCACTGGTGACAGCAATTAAACTTCGAATGGCTTGTATTTCAGCTTTGAATCGAGAAATTTCACTGGGAAAAAACTCTCCCTGGTCAATTAACAGATCTGCTTGTTCCAATCGAATTATCGAATCCTGCAAGCGAGATGCAAAAGCCAGAGTCCATGCTTGATAAATATTTAAACCTGGACGTTGCGTTCTGAGCTCGTCCGGAAGCAGACGTATCCACGATAGCAATTGATGTAACCTGCCACGTGAAAAGAGATTAATGGTGCTCGTTTCCACGATCTCTGCGGCATGGGAAAAATCATCGGATTGGATAAAAAATTGAATAGCTTCCGTATCATAATGGTTTTGTTCAAACCATTCTGCTGCCTTTCTCTGAATCTGCTGAACATAACCAGAATTTCGATTCTCACTTTGTTTGAGTCTGATCTGTAACAGATCAGAGAATAAATGATGATAACGATACCAGATACGATTCTCATCCAGGGGGATTAAAAAACAATTGGAAATCTCTAACTGCCTCAACAAATCCATGCTATCGGCTTTTCCACGGATAGCATCACATAAAGGAGCACAGAAGCGTTCAAGTGGAGCGGTCTCCAGTAAAAATTCTTTAATGGATTCATTCTGATTATTGAAAGCTTCCTCCGAGAGAAAATCCATAATATAACGATGTCGTCCACTAATTTGATCTAGTAATTCACTCAGGTTCTTATTCCCTTGTAAAGAAAGTAACGCCATTCTAATTCCAGCGATCCAACCCTCTGTCTTTGTTGCTAACAATCGAATATCATCAGATGAATAATCGATCTGCGTATTTTTCCTGAGAAGTAGATCAATCTCTGTATTCGAAAAACGGAAATCTTGCATACGAAACTCCCCAACTTGACCACGCGCTCGAAGACGATGCAATTTTATTGGTGGATCAGAACGCGAGCTGATCACCAAATGAACATGGGAGGGTAAGTGATCAACAAAAAAATCCATGGCAGAATGTATAATGGGGTCCTTGATGACATGAAAATCATCCAGGACTAATACAACAGATTTCTGAATACTATTCAATTGATTGATTAAAACTGTGATGATTTCATTCGCATTTGGAAGGGTTGGAGCCGCCAATAGGTGATCCATCCAAGCTTCAATCCCTGGCAAAATTTGGTTCAATCCTACACCCAGATAAGTTAAGAACCGAAGTGGGTCATTATCTGTAGCATCCAATGAAATCCAAACAAAGTGGACATCACCCAAGTTTTTATTATTAATCCACTCACTGAGCAATGATGTTTTTCCATAGCCAGCCGGAGCACTCAACAAAATCAAAGGAATGCCAGCTTTCAATTCTGTTTCTAATTTCTCAACCAAAGAACCCCGGTTGATTGAATCTCTAACCGGTCTTGGAATATAAAGCTTGGTTTCAAGTATGGGAAATGACAAAAAAATTCCTGGAAAATCGAATTGGATGAGTGGTTAAAAAACCTTCGAATAATTTTAACATAAGATTGCTCGTTTCAATCTTTTTTCTCCACAACTAATTACAGCCATTGGGATTCAATTCATAATCTTGTTACAATGATCATATGTCTTAAGAAATCAGGAGGTAATTATGGCAGTACGAAAATCAGAGGCTGTTTGGCAAGGAACCTTAAAGGAAGGCAAAGGCACAATGAAGCTTGGAAGTGGGGCTTATGAAGGTGCATACAGTTTTGCATCCCGTTTTGAAGAAGCAACTGGAACAAATCCGGAAGAATTAATTGGCGCTGCCCATGCAGGTTGTTACTCGATGGCATTCAGCGGTGACCTCACTAAAGCAGGCTTTAACCCTGAAATGATCCATACAGTGGCAACTGTTTCGTTAGGTAAGATCGATGGCAAATCCCGTATCACCGGAATTCATCTGGTAACGAAAGTAAAGGTGAAAGAGATCAGCAAAGAAGCTTTTCAGCGAATGGCTGAAGAGGCAAAGCTTGGATGCCCGGTTTCAGTGGCACTTTCCAATGTGCCGATGACATTGGATGCAAAATTGATTCAAGACTAATCAGTATTCAAAAGTTAATAAACAAATAAATACAACTCAAGATCATGCATACTTTCAGATACTGAATGATTATTTATTTAACCTCAAGCACCAATCTGCAGAAAAAATCATTCGGTAAACCAGTTTTGTTATCTGACTCTATAGTACAATCAATTTAACCCAACCAAAAACACCCTCCAACCCCGGTTTATTGAGATGATACCAAAACTTCAATGCCTGATAAGAAATTAATGAATACTTTCAAAGTACTGATTGTTGATTATCAACTTAAATGGATTTCATTGATTCGCCAAATCCTGCTCCTCGATGGATACTCAGTGATTGTAGAAAATCATGGAGAAAAAGCAATCCAGGTGGCGACAAAAGAGCTTCCAGACCTGGTCCTGCTTGAACCAAATCTGCCAGGGGAATTAAATGGTTTTGAGATCACACGTCATATTCGTAAATTTTCAAACATTCCGATCATCATGTTGAGTGAAAAATCCGAAACAGAATACGTCCTGAAGGGATTTAATGCAGGCGTAGATGATTACATAACAAAACCTTTTGATTCAAAAATCCTGCTGGCACGTATACGGGCAGTATTGAATCGGGTCAAAGAAAAAATCGTGTTGCCAGAGGAAATTAGATGTAACAATCTGGTTATTAATCCGGTTGCTCATCGAGTCACAGTTGATGGGATTGAGATCATACTGACCGAAACAGAGTATAACTTGCTACTCGAACTGGCAAGAAACTCCAATAAAGTTCTTCTACATGAACAATTGTTATGTGCAGTGTGGGGTCCGGAATATCAAAATGAGGTTATATACCTGCGTTCCTTTATTCATACGCTCAGGCGAAAAATTGAGATGAACCCTTCCCAACCCAGGCAAATCCACAACCGATCAGGGATTGGATACATTCTGGTTTCAGAACCTTCAGAAACCGTGGAGAGATAATCGATGGAAAAATCAACACAATACAACGTTTTTGATATGGCGCAAAAACAATTCAACCGTTGTGCAGAACTCCTGGAGTTGGATCACATTACGCGTGAATTCCTAAAAGTGCCCATGCGGGAGTATCAGTTCTCGCTTCCAGTATTAATGGATAATGGAGATCCTATCATCCTGCGAAGTTTTTTGGTGCAATATAATGATGCCCGGGGACCAACCAAAGGCGGGGTACGCTTTCATCCCGCAGAAACAATCGATACCATTCGTGCGCTGGGCATGTGGATGACCTGGAAGTGCGCCATTAATAATCTGCCGCTTGGAGGAAGCAGCAGTGGTGTAGTATGTGACCCACACCTGTTTACCGCTTCAGAACAGGAAAGAATTTGCCGTGGTTTTGTGCGAAAAATTGCGCACTTAACCGGACCAGATTGGGATGTGTTGGGACCGGATATCATGACAAGTCCACAATATATGCTCTGGATGTTAGATGAATATGAAACCATCCATGGGAAGAAATATCCAGGTTTTATTACTGGCAAACCGATACATCATGCTGGTTCGAAAGGTCGTAAAGAAGCACCCGGATATGGGGCAATGGTAATTTTAAGGGAAGTACTGAATGAAATGGGGAAAGATATTACGAAAACACGCGCCAGCTTTCAAGGATTTGGCATGGTAGGGCAGCACGCTGCCCAGCTTTATCACCAAATGGGAGGTGTCATTGCCTGCATTGGATGCTGGAACCACAAAGATCGCACTGCTTATTCTTTCGTCAAAAAAGATGGGATAGACTTTGATCAATTAGTTTCAATAACCAATGAGTTCGGTGAGATTGACAAGCAAAAAGCGCTTGATTTCGGATATGAATGCCTGCCTGGAGACGATTGGTTGGCACAGGATGTCGATATTCTGGTACCGGCTGCCCTGGAAAATCAAATTCGTCAGGATAATGAAAATCGCATCAGCATTCGCGTCAAAATCATTGTCGAAGCAGCCAATGGTCCCACTGATCTGGACATTGATCCGATTCTTAATGACCGTGGGATCATGGTTATTCCGGATATTCTTGCCAATTCGGGGGGTGTCATCTGTAGTTATTTTGAACAGGTACAGGGAAATATGAATTACTTTTGGCCCAGAGAAGAGGTGTTGAGTAAAATTGATTCGCAAATCACGTCAGCTTATTTTGATGTCAGCAACTTCGCTCATTCCTATCAGGTTTCCCTACGTGACGCGAGTTATATGCTGGCAATTGACCGGGTTGCACGTGCCTGTCACGAACGTAATTGGATCTAGATGCATAGGTTGTGAGCATGCCTGAGGCGTTATTTCAATTTAATCTGATTTCAATGGTTCGAAAGCAAAAGCAGACTGATATTTCTCAGGATGAACGCGAGGAAATTGGCGGAAAAGCTTTGGGATTGCTTTCCATTCGTGAAACGCTGGCTGAGATAAATTCTGATGAGTTTCCTGGTATTCAAATAAATATCCCGGATATGGTTGTATTGGGTACCAGCGTGTTTGATGCTTTTATGGAGCGAAATCAGTTGGATGAAATAGCCTATTCATTTCAGCATGATAACCGCATTGCCCATGCCTTTCAAAAAGCAGATATGCCTTTTGAGGTATTGGGTGAATTGCGTAATCTATTGGAAAAATGGGGCATGCCGTTGGCTGTTCGTTCTTCCGGTCTATTGGAAGACACTATGCAACAACCTTTTGCCGGTGTCTATCTGACCAAGATGATCCCTAACAACGCTCCCAATCTTGAGACCCGCTTTCAAAAGCTTATTGAAGCGATCAAATTCGTTTGGGCATCCACATATTTTATGATTGCCAGGGATTACACCAGGGCTACCAACTTGAATATCCACGATGAAAAAATGGCCGTCATCATTCAAAAAATGGTGGGAAAACGCCATCACGAGCGTTACTACCCGGAATTATCCGGCGTTGCCCGTTCATTCAACTTTTATCCAGTCAGCCCTGCCAGGCCGGATGATGGGGTTGTCAGTCTGGCGTTAGGTCTGGGAAAAACTGTTGTAGATGGTGAAAAAACCTGGACATATTCTCCAAAATATCCCAAAATGCCGCCACCCTTTAAATCACTCGACGATATGTTGCACGAAACCCAAAATGAATTCTGGGTTGTCAACATGGGAGAAGTAGCAGAGTATGACCCGATTAAAGAAACCGAATATATGCAAAAGGAAAACTTAATCACGGCGGAAAAAGATGGAGTTTTGGATCATATGGCTTCCACATTCGAACCTGATTCGGAACGTCTTTCCATCGGTACAGGTTCGCAAGGACCCCGCATTCTTACTTTTTCACCGATGTTGACATTGAATACAATTGCCTTTAACCCACTCATCAGTGAGATACTTAAACAATTTGAGGAAAAATTAGCCTGCCCGGTTGAAATTGAATTTGCAATGACCTTTAACCCGCATCAATTCAACCTTCTCCAGGTACGACCGATGAAGATTAATACGGATTCTCTCCAAATTTCTGAAGAAGACCTTCATTCTGACAAAACCCTGGTTGCATCAAAATCGGTCCTTGGAAATGGTATTCTGGAAGGTATCAAGGACATTGTTTATGTTGTACCGCACTATTTTGATCTAAAGTTCACCAAACAGATTGCTTCAGAACTGGAAAAACATAACCAGCGACTTTTGGATGCTGATCAGCCATACATCTTAATTGTGTTTGGAAGACTCGGTACGCTTGATCCATGGTTGGGTATTCCATTAACCTGGGGACAAATATGCGGTGCCAAGGTGATTGTTGAAGCCACTCAGGATAACGTCAAGGTCGAACTCAGCCAGGGTTCGCATTACTTTCACAACATTATTAATCTTGACATCAAATACTTCAGCCTGCCTTTTTCCCAACCTTTTCGGATCCATTGGGATTGGTTGGAAAAACAACAGCTTGTACAGGAAGGTGATTTTACCCGGCATGTTCGATCGGACTCTTTACTGACTGTAAAAGTCGATGGCCGAAACGGTTGGGGTGCAATTACTATCACATAATTGAGTAAGACATTTCAGGATTTATTAAAGAGAATTTTGTAGGACAAAATAATCATATCATTTCAATAAGCCGGAGAATGCGAGTGTTCTTTGTCGGGTTAGATTCTGCTTTTAATACCTCCCAACCCCGTTTTATTGAACAGATACAATAATCTTTATAAAATCTTGATTATTTTTCTCAAATTTTGATGAATTCTTCATGTCCGGTTTGTTATAATGTTTTAATCCCTAAACCAGAGTTCCTATAGGACAATCCCATGTCAATCATCCAGGACGTAATTGCAAATTTAATCGAAAAAGAAAACGGGCAACCAGAATTTATTCAGGCAACCAGAGAAGTGCTCAACTCATTAGAACCCATGGTGCCAAAACATCCAGATTTCATTAAAGCAAAAATCTATGATCGCATTGTCATCCCGGACCGGGTCATTATGTTCCGGGTACCCTGGGTGGATGATCAGGGAGAAGTGCAAATCAACCGTGGATATCGCGTCCAGTTCAACAACGCGATTGGACCTTATAAGGGTGGGTTGCGATTTCACCCCTCTGTCGATCTGGGTATCATTAAGTTCCTGGGTTTTGAACAAATCTTCAAGAATTCTTTGACCACCCTTCCGATGGGAGGTGCTAAAGGTGGCTCGGATTTTGACCCCAAAGGAAAATCGGATAATGAGGTCATGCATTTTTGTCAGGCATTTATGCGCGAGTTATACCGCCATATCGGTGCGGATACGGATGTGCCTGCTGGAGATATCGGCGTCGGTGCGCGTGAAATTGGCTACCTTTACGGTTATTATCTGAAAATCGTCAATGCCAATGCCAGTGTATTAACCGGCAAAGGGCTGGAATTTGGTGGCAGTCTGATCCGGCCGGAAGCAACTGGATATGGCGCGGTTTATTTCGCATTGGAAATGCTGGCAACACGCGGTTTGGATGTTAATGGTAAAGTCTGTGCAGTCAGCGGATCAGGAAATGTTGCCCAATATACGATTCAGAAACTCAATCAGCTGGGTGCACGGGTTGTCACCATTTCAGATTCAAACGGCACGATTGTGGATGTGGCAGGGATAGACCAGGAAAAACTCAACTTCATCCTGGAACTGAAGAATTACCGCAGGGGACGTATGATTGATTACACCCAAAAATTTAATGTGCCTTATTATCCGGACAAGCATGTATGGGAAGTATTGCGGGAACAAAACATCAAGGTTGACATAGCCTTTCCTTCAGCTCACGAAAATGAGATCGACAGAGCGGATGCAGAAGCACTTGTCAAAAATGGATGTTATTGTGTTTCTGAAGGGGCAAACATGCCTTCTGACCTTGAAGCTATTCAAATCTATCTCGACAATAATGTCTTGTTTGGTCCTGGAAAAGCAGCCAATGCCGGTGGTGTAGCAGTATCCGGATTGGAAATGTCTCAGAACAGCATGCGTTTGTCATGGTCGAGAGAAGAAGTGGATCAGAAACTTCAAGTGATTATGAAGAATATTCACCGGAATGCCCTGGAAGCTTCAGAAACATATGGTAAGCCAGGCAATTATCTTGTTGGCGCGAATATCGCCGGATTCTTGAAAGTCGCAAAAGCGATGCTGGCTTATGGGATTGTGTAAAATTCTGGATGATCGATATATTTAAGCAAAATAAACTTCATTTCAACAAAAAACCGTAACGAGGATTTTATTTCTAACTTAATAACAATCCTCCTGCACCTCGCATTACTTTGAGGTGCAGGAGGATTGTTTTCTATCAATTCTGGTTATTAATCACAACCCACTTTGGGGTTGAACATTTCGAACATACCACTGGGATTATTTGACCACACCCAAACATGTAAATCATAATGTGGTGGCATTTCAGGTCCATGACCTTCCATAGGACCATCAAATTCCCGCCCAAATAAAACCGGGGCAGAAGGTGCAGGATCAGGTACAGGTGCACCAGGAGCGCCAATGGCAACCATATACTCCACACCGACAAGTTTTAAGCCTTTGCTAGAAGGTGCATACAGCAGGACTTCAGGTTCAGTCAAATTGACAGACGGATCCATGATTCTCTCATAATTGATGTAATGGATACCCATTCCACCTAATCCAGGAACAGCAACACACTCATGGTCTGCTACAAACCCATCAGCTAATGCATTGTCCACATTATGGTATTTAGCTGTTGCATTACGAACTGCGGCCAGATCCTTCAATACTGCCGGATCATTGACATTCATGGATGATGCCACTACCTGACCAGCCAAAATCGACAACAACACCAATGCAATCACAATCGAAACGATTTTAAATTTCATATGTCCTCCATTAAAAAAGATTTTGTTGAGTTTCAATTTACTCACAATATAGAGAATAATCTTTTTACTCCACAATGGGTAACGAAAAGTGATACAAAAAACGTGACAATTTAGACATTTTTTATCATAATATTACTTATCTTATGAAAGACCCGAATTCTTTTGGCCTTTGGCTAAAACACAGACGGAAAAATCTTGATTTAACCCAGGTTGATCTCGCTCTTCAGGTTGGATGTTCCGCAGCATTAATTCGAAAATTTGAAGCAGAAGAACGTCGTCCCTCAGCACAAATCTGTGAACGCTTTGCAGAGATTTTTGAAATCCCTCACAACGAAATGAAAAATTTTTTGTTATTTAGTCGTGGTGATTGGCAAAAATCAATCAGTGATCACCCACAGGATTTTCCCTGGCATTCTCAACAGAATCGTCCTATAACTAACCTTCCGGCAGCCACCACTCCTTTGGTTGGCCATTCTGCTGATATCGAAAATTTGCAGAAGTATTTGAAGAATGAGACGATTAGATTGGTTACGATAATAGGACCTCCCGGCATTGGCAAGACCCGCTTAAGTCTTGAAATTGCCCACCAGTTTACTAATAAATTTGAAGGTGGCACTTATTTGATCCCACTTGCCAACCTGGGCAGTGCTTCTCTCATCGTTCCAGCGATAGCAAAAGAAATGGGAAAAGACTTCCCAACTAACTCAGATCATCTGAATGGTATTAGACAATTGTTTACTCACCAACCTTTTTTATTGATTCTGGACGATTTCGAACATCTCATTGACCAAGGCACAGAAATGGTAATGGAATTACTCACATCCTACCCAAACCTGAAAATTTTGATTACCAGTCGTGAGGCATTACTTGTGCCAGGAGAATGGTTGTATCCAATTTCACCATTAGCGATTCCTGATGATTCACAATTACAGACAATGAAAATTGATCAATTAGCAGAATTTGAAGCCCTACAATTATTCAATCTTCGGGCACAGGCTGTTGATCCAAATTTTTCGATTGATCAGAGTAATATAAAGGAAATTACTCAAATTTGTCGTCAATTGGATGGATTGCCATTGGCAATAGAATTATTCGCCACACAAACACGCATGATGTCTCTACAACAACTTCTTGACAATATATCCAACTCCCCGATGTTACACGCGCATGTTTTACGAACAACTTCTGACCGACAAAAGACATTATTCAATGCCATCGAGTGGAGTTTCCAGCTTTTGTCTGAGGATGAACAGAAATTGTTTGCGCGTCTGTCGGTGTTTACCGGTGGATTCACACTAAATTCAATTAGAACTTTCTTTAGGCAGATCAATTTGGATCAACCCACAGAAGACCAAATTAGTTCATTTTTTGATAAGAGTTTATTAAATCATAAATATGATCAATCTGGAGAATTCCGGTTTTGTATGCTATTAACAATTGTCCTTTTTGCACGAGAACGGTTATCCAAACTTGGTGAAGAAACAGTGTTACGAGAACAACATTTGATTTTCTTCACCAAACTTGCAGAAAGTTGGTATCAGGAGTTGTTCAACACGAATATTGAATTACTGTTAGAAAATATTCAGTCAGAATATTACAACTTTCAATCTGCCCTGGAATGGGGTTCTCATCGTAATATGCTAAAAGAAGTAATAAATTTACTGGAAATTATCTTTGAAAGCTGGAGTCTGTTGGGGCATTCCAAGGAAATCCTGTTTTGGGTGGAAAGAATAAAATCATCGCAAAGTTTTGATAAACATGTAGATTATTTCGATCAAATCTTTCCACCCGAAAGACTGGCTCTTTTGAGCGAACATCAATTACAAGTGTAGCAAGATAAAGATCTTTTTTTATTTCTGTACTTGTTATCCAGGTGTATCTGAAATATTCACCATCCAGTTAATCCCAAATTTATCAACGAACATACTACTGGATTTTACTGCTATTGATATATTATTCTCCCCGCTCGCTTCTTTGTGCCATTAAAGCCGCTTCCACCCGATTTCTAACCTGTAATTTTTGCAAGATATTTGTGATGTAATGTTTGATTGTCTTCTCAGAAAGAAACAGTTTCAGTCCGATTTCTTTGTTACTCAATCCTTCTGCCAATCCTTCCAGAATTTCACGCTCGCGTCCTGTAAGCGTATCGATAGGATTTTCACTGACCTTGTGAGGTCGGGTTTTTGCCATGTTCATCTCGAGCAACAAACTGGCAGCCAGGGCAGGAGGCACGTAGCTTTCACCATCTACCACAATTCGTAAGATTCTCAGTAATTCACGAGCGGCTACGCCTTTCAGAATATACGCCCTTGCACCGGTTTTTAACGCTGCTATGAGGTGATCATCTTCCTCTGAAGCTGTAAGGATGACAATTTTTGTCTGCGGATAATCAGAAGAGATCACCTTCGCTGCTTCCAGTCCTCCACCCGGCATATCCAGATCCACCAGGACCAGATCAGGATTGTGTTCTTTGGTCAATCTGATTGCCTCATCAGCACTTCCCCCCTGACCCACAATCGCAAGGTCATCTTCTGCTTCCAGAATGGATGCCAATCCTTCCCGAAATAATGCATGGTCATCCACAATAACAACCCTTGTTTTGTGGATAATGTTAAGGTTTGAATTCATATTTCATCTCCTTCGATCTGGATCGGTAATCGTACCTTTATGATGGTTCCTTTTCCTGGTCGACTTTCAATACCAAAACTTCCCCCGATACTTTCGACTCGTTCACGCATTCCGCTTAACCCCAATCGCCCGGATTGTCTTTTCGATTTCGAAACCTCAAATCCTGGGCCAGCATCAGAGATTTCCAGATACAAATCACTCCCATCATCTTTCACCCACACCTGCTGGTCGGCGCCTTCTGCATGCAAAAAAGCATTATGCAAAGCTTCCTGAATTAGACGGTAAACAGTAATTCGGATTGGCAAGGAAGTCTTTTCCGAATTCAAGTCGATTTTTAAACTTACAGTAGATCCGGTTTGTTTTTCGTGGGAATGAACAACATGTGCTATCGTATCTGTCAAATCCAGATCACTCAATTGAGGCAAGCTTAATCCTGTTGCAATTCCACGCATTTCTTTTAGTGCGTTTTGCATGGAGATCTCAATAGATGATAAATCTCCAATTATTTTTCCATCAATGGTTGTGTTTAGTGCTTTCTCCAACAACCCTATGATTGAATCCAATTTCAGGATGGATAAACCCAAATCCTGAGCAGGACCATCGTGTAATTCGGCACCGATTCGTTTCAAAAAACTTTCATTTAATAATGCGACACTGGCAGAAGCTTTTCTTACACGTTCATTCAGGTTTTGATTTTCAACCAATAAATCTGTCAACTGAGTTAATTTTTGATTTAATTCTTCCTGTTGATGAGATATTGTTTTACTGGCGTTCCTGACAAACCCAGATAATAATATGTACATAAGAAAAATAATCAAACCGACCACCATCCAGCTACGGCGTTTCAAAACCCCGATTTCCCTGTCAAGATCATCTGTCTGATGATAAAACTCAGCCACTGCGATTACCTGATTCGTTCCACTTAACCAAACCGGGCTGTAAGTTTCCAATAATTGATCATATTGTTCATTTAAAGCTTGATTTTCATCTTCATCCAACGAGCTTATCTCCGAAACCACTTCACCCAAACGGGCACGTAATTGCCCTTCCGTCATTGGGAATGTTTTCCCTACCGCATTGGGATCATTAGAATAAATCAGTTTTCCGCGGGTATTCCAAACTTTAAAAGCAACAATCTGTTGTCCTAGAGGTGTGTCTTGTAAAAGATTCTCTAATGCTAACGCATGTTCAGGAAGAATCTCCTCCGATCCACCTAATTCCTGCAGGTTTGGGGCAACAAAACTTTCCACATAGAGAGCGGTCGTAGCACCAGCGCGATGAATCACACCAGTAACGATCTGTTTCTCCACAAAGTAGCCAATCCCCAACATGCCAGCAAACAAAGTAATTAATCCTGCCAGCATAAACCTTTGACTGAGGTTTAATCTTTTAAATTTATTTATTAACGTTTGAACCAACCAATTACTCCAAACAAACCTTGATGAACAATTAATTAATATTCATGTATGTTATCTTATTACCAGATTAAAACACCCGGTATTTCGATTTACGAAAAGCTACTCTCTCATTATACATAATCATGTTATAGAGTATTAAAACCAAAGTCGCCGATCATTTAAGACTTATGTCTTAAGATGTAGAGACCTTTGTCTTTCTGATGTTTGGACTTGTAGCGGTTAGTTTCAATTGTTTTTACGGATATTATTGTTGCATAGTATCAAACCAAGTAATAATTAGGAGAAAAAATGAAATCACAAACCAAATCAAAACGGATAAAAGCCTTAATCTTTATAATACTTATTGCGTTAGTTCTCGTAGGTAGTATTGGAGCAACAAGTGTTGCTGCCAAATCAGCTATCCCGGGAGATGCATTGTATTCTTTGAAAACCACCTTTGAACAAACCCAATTAATGCTTTCCAAAGATGCAGCCAATCGAGCTCAGCTAAAAATTGTTTTTGCCGAAGAACGCCTTGAAGAAATCAGCAAATTAGTTAAGGAAGGTCGCTATCTCGAGATAAAACAAACTGTTTTAGATTTCGAAACAGCAATCAATGGAGCACTTTTTGAGGTGGAAGCAGTAACAAAATCTGATCCTGTTCAGGCAGCCCAACTGGCATCAGCAATTACTGCCTCACTAACAAAATATGCTGAAGTTCTTACAGGACTCGCTGCTTCCGTTCCAGAGGTAATCCAAGCGGAAGTAAATCGAGCTCTCGAATCAGCGTTACTGGCAGGTAGTCTGGATATGTCATCAGATGATAATAGCAATGACAACGATATGAACAGCAATGACAATGACACGAACAGTAACGATGATGACATGAACAGCAACGATGATGACGATGATGATATGAACAGCAACGACAATGACGATGATGATATGAACAGCAACGACAATGACGATGATGATATGAATAGCTATGATGATGACGACGATGACATGAACGGTAACAATGATAACGATGATGACTCAAACAGTAATGATGATGACTCGAACAGTAATGACGATGACTCAAACAGCAACGATGATGACTCGAACAGCAACGATGATGACAGTAATGATAGCAATGAAAATGATGACTTTGAAGATGACAACGATTAATCAATAAAAAGTAATACCAAGAAATGCAGGTTATGAAAAATTAACCTGCATTTTTTTACCAAAATACAAGGAAAAAAATGCAATCAATACTACGAATACTCCCCTTCCCAAAATGGGCAACCACATTCGAAAAAAGAATTGCACTTAATTGGGCAGATATTCGCACTGGTTTTTTATTGTGGATAATCTTTTTGGTTTTTCTATCTCTGGTTCAATTTTCTACACCCGATTTACCAGATAACGACGGATATTATCACATCAAATTGGCTTACCTGATGCGTACCGAAGGACTTACACCAGATTTCAACTGGTTACCCTTATCCATCTTAAACGCCCGGGAATATTATGATCATCATTTTCTCTTTCATGTGGTTTTAATCCCCTTTACATTCGGTAATTTAATCACCGGTGCAAAATTAGCAGCCGTGTTTTTTGCCAGTCTGGCTTTCATGAGCACCTGGAATTTGTTTCGAAATCAAAAAATTCCTCTGGCTCCATTATGGGCTTTCGGATTAATGGCAGTTTCGGAAGCATTCATTTACCGCATGAGCATCACACGGGCTCAATCGCTTTCCTTAGTTGTGCTGATGGTAGGATTGGATTGGCTGTTGCGGAAAAAATTCAAACGGCTGGTGTTTCTGGGTTTCCTTTACGTTTGGTTATACAATGCTTTTCCTTTAATGCTTATTCTGGCTGGTGGATACGTCGCAGTCAGTTGGTTATTTAATCGAAAATTGGATCTGCAACCACTTCTTTATACTGGAATTGGCATTTTCCTGGGATTGATTATCAATCCATATTTTCCTTACAATATTATCTTTTCTACCTCGCACATTCTGCCCAAACTTTTTGAAACCACATCCATCAGTGTTGGGAGTGAATGGTATCCTTACAATACGTCTCAACTTTTGAAGAATTCACTGATAGCTTTGTTGGCATTTATCAGTGGAACCTTTGCTTTGGGTTTTCATGGAAAAAGAATGGATATGCGTACAGCTGTCAGCTTTGTTCTTACCGTTTTGTTTGCTTTAATGCTTTTCCAATCGCGCCGCTTTATCGAATATTTTCCCCCTTTTGCACTGGTATTCGCAGCCTTTGCGTGGACCCCCTTGATGCAATCAACATCAAATCAGGTACATAATCGTTTTCAAAAATGCTTACCAGCAATCGCATTAATCATAATCCTCATCCCCGGGACCTGGTTTACATTGCAATCAGCTCAATCCAGCATTCAAACATCAAAACCTTTCGAGACATATGCTGAATCTTCAGCCTGGTTGGCTGCCAATACTCCCCAGGGATCGCGCGTTTTCCAAACCGATTGGGATGATTTTCCACGACTTTTCTATTACAACACGCATAATACTTACCTGATTGGATTAGATCCTACTTATATGCTTTATTATGATAAAGGGTTATATTATTCTTGGGTTGATATTACCCAGGGAAAAATCGAAAATCCGTCAGCGATCATCGCTGGAAATTTTGGATCGGATTACATTCTGTCTGATTTGAATCACAATAATTTCTTAAAGATGGCAGCCAAAGATCCCGGATTGGTGGAAGTCTTTCGCAGTGATGATTCGGTTGTTTTTCAGGTTGTTGCGAAGAATTAAATGGTGTGGAAATTGTTCTAATCAATAAAATCCAATTTCCACACAATCAATTCTCCATTTCTTAGGACGGCGTTCCAGAGATATTCACCATCCAGTTAATCCCGAATTTATCCACGAACATGCCAAAAGAATCACCCCAGGGTGCTTTTGCAAGAGGCTCTATCACTGTTCCACCTGCTGAAAGCATATTGTAATACCGAGTCAATTCTTCGGAATTATCACCACTCAGGGTAATACTGATATTTGTTCCTGCCTGTAAATCCATTGAATTGGGCACATCTGCAGCCATTAATGCCATTCCATTCTCTGTCTCCAGCATAGCATGCATGATTTTGTCATCTTCCAGCGGATCTTGGGAGACATTGAATTCCTTAAATGTGTTCATTTCTAATTTTCCACCAAACACAGTCTGATAAAAAGTCATTACTTCTCGAGTTTTATCCCGGAAGTTAATATAAGGGGTAAGTTTACTTTGCATGAGTCATCCTCCATTTAGACCAAACAGAATGACTCCATTATAGATATTTACAAATTTTGTCAATATTTTGTATATAGACAAACGAATTATATTAAGTAAATTTAGACACTAAACCTTTTTATTTTAATTTTCCTGCCAGTTTATCAGCCCAGGCACGGATCACATCCCAATCTCTAATATCACTGGCAGGTGTTTTGCCAGCCATCATTTTAAGTGGAAACTTCAGCAAATCAGGATCATATTTGCCACCGAACATTTCAATCTCCACTGGCTTTAACCAGGAGTAATTTTCCAATTCCTTATTGAGTTGTGACCAGGAATCTCGCCACTCTTGTTCATCATAAGGATCATGCGTAGGTCCTAATGAAAAGATTGCCACCTGCGTGTCAAGCAGGATTTTCTGGTTTCTGGATAAAAACCGGAGTACATCTTTATGCCAGTGGAACATAAAGAGTGGTGCACCCAGAATAACGGCTTTGCAATCTGTCAGTGACATGATATCCTGTACCAATTTAACATCTACTTCAAATCCTGCTTCCCGCAATGTTGATGCAATTATGTCAGCCACTTCCTGAGTGGAGCCATAACGGGTTGCATATCCGATCAGAATTTTTGTTGTCATATTTACCCTCCCGGTACAATCGAACCGATTGCCATGAAAGAAAAAATCAACACATCCTGCAAAAAATGAATGAACCATGCCCAGAAAAAGCCCCGGGTCTCCAGCATGGCTTTGCCCAAAAACCAGCCCAAGAAACTTGACATGATCACCCCAATGATTCCATAAGGTACGCCATAGAAATGTCCAATCCCAAAGAAGATAGCTGTGATTCCGAGAGCATGCCGGTAACCTAGCGCTGGTTCCAGAGGAGCTAACAATGCCGAACGGTAAGTTATTCCTTCATAAAAAGCATTGATGGATGCGAAAAGCAAAATCGCAGGCAACATGGGCAAAGCCTGAATCATCGCAGTAGGAGTTGGCCGACCGCCAAGGATCAGGAATACTAACGTACCCAGGCTGATATAAATGGCAAATTGACCACCAAACGGCTTCCAGGAATCTTTATTGGGAAAACCGGGTAATCTCACCGGCTTTACAGGCGCATCCACTTGACCACGTACCAGGAAGAAATCCTTACGCTTGTATTGCAAAAGAAATAGAACCAATATGATCAGCAGAGCTATGATAAAACGTTTCAACTGTGTCCCGAACATACTGGTGGTGAAAGCTGCATCTGCTGCACCAAACCAATTCTGCCAGAAGGAAAGTGCTGTCACGCGCGATACAATATCCTCAATGAAAAAGATCGCCAGCAGGATGATAAAGTAATTTCGTAATGGTCTGATCGGCTGCCAGAACAGACTAACAATGGTAAAAATAACCAACAAACCAATCTTAAACCAAATAAGCCAGGCGGTAGTAAGCGAAAAAACCTCCTGGAAGATGATATTGGGTAGAATGCTTACCAGCAGCATGGTTGCCCAGGCAAGTGGAGCGAGAGGCAGGAAATGAGAGTTTTGATGACCAGATTTCATGATTACCTTTGTGAAAAAAGAGACAAATGACAATGATAAAGAGATTATATAAGGATAAACCTTTGAATTCAAGCAGAAATTTTGGTCAAAGGATATCAGTTTCAATGAAATCAAATAGGTAAATGATTTCATTCATACTGAAATCATTTGGAAAAATCAATTTACCCACCACCCTTGAGCGAGAAGTTCGTGCAATGCAAGATACAATCAAACCTGTAGATGTTCAGAATCTGATGATTCTGTCTGATAATACCGAAGATCCGATCAGAATTGGTGATAAAGAAATTCAGATCCATTCCATTCCGGAGTGGCTTCTGCAGCGACCAGGTTATACTCAGGATTAAAAGGTTACTATTGAGCAAAAAAACCTGCGAATAAACGACCAGATTCCCGCTTTGTAATAACGATGACCGCCCTCACCAACAAATAAAGCCACATTATCAGTTGCATCAGCGACTTGATAAATTTTCTTCAGTTGTTCAAATGCTTTATAAACTTCTTCAATCGGGTAAATCGGATCCTCTTTCCCGTTGATCGCCATGAATGGGCGCGGAGCAATCAAGCCGGCAATATCTGCCATCTCGCCCAGAGTCAACAAACCAGGAATGTAATTGCATTCACAATGATGGATGGAGCCAATACTACCAGCAAAGGTGCAGAAATAACTTCCTGGAGCAGAGAGCGTAATTCTTTCATCCAGCGCCGTTGCAAACAGGGAGATTGTCCCGCCAGTCGAATTGCCGGTAATCGCCACTCGCTGTTTGTCGATAGGTATTACCTCACATGCCCAATCAATTAATCGCAAAATATCCCACACCCGATCTCCTGTAGGTGTCCTCCCCACCAAAAGATCGTGCACCAGCAGATCCCGGCAGGAATTCTGGTTATCCTCGGCCTTGTCTTGTTCAGTCCGTGTTTCTCCGAAACCTCTGGTTGTAGGAGCAATCACCAGATAGCCTTCGCGGACTGCCTGCACCGCGATATCGCGATCCCCTTCCAGCATAAATGCTTCTTCTTCCAGGTTGGTAACAATCCCGGCATACATCTCTGTGTTCTTCGAATGACCGTGCGGGGTCAAAACCAATGGCAGTGGACCAGAGATTTCCTTGGGTTTCAGCAGAATGAATGGCAAGGGAACAGTTGGTTCCACCTGCAATACCCAGCGTTGGCGGATAAAATCCCCCATAACATTTTCATCCAACTGTTGAGCATAAGGCTCAAAATCGACCAGATCTTTTTCCATACGATCTAGCCCCAATATGGTTCGTAAGCGAGTTCGAAACTGCTGTTGCCAGGCAATCAATTCCACTGAAGTCGAAGCACAGAAACGATAATCAGGCTTCATTTTTTGATAGAGTGTTTCAAAATGGTTTTTGGAAGAATAAATCATTATTTGATTATACTCTTCTCAATTTACATACAGTTGCTCTGAGGGAGTAATAATTAATGAAATCCTAACGGAATAATGATAATTTATTCATCACATGAATAACTTTCATTCATCGCATGAATAAAAAGTGCCAATTAAATAATCGACATTTTCTACTGTACATCATGAGATTCTCCCTGGTACAATCTGTTTAGTAAACTAATCAGCCAATGACTGGAAGATCAACTGAAAGAGACATAAATCAATGCCCAATACCATCATTTCCCAATTTGAAAACGAATTTGCAACCGAGTGCGCAGAAACACATTCTTTATTGCATTCCGGCAATCTGGTGATTCACCCTGCTGTTAAGCAAATCACACTGCATGGGTCACGTGGATTGGCTGGAAAATTTCGTCCCGATTCAGACATTGATCTAAGTTTGATGATTTCTAGCACTGAGCCTCCTGAGATCAATCAAGAATTCGAAAAATTATGCATTGAAGTTCTTCAAGTGACCTTATCTCAATGGAAAAGTGAAATTGAGCTCGATCTGGCGGTTATTTTTTCTTTGCATGCCTGTAACTTTGCCTTCTTTCAGCTGAACAATTATGATCCTGCTCTGTGTTCATTAGGGGGTGTTGATTGTTTTGGTATCTATAAGATCCAAAAAGGCTTTACCGGGTTTGTATTGAAAGCCGGCATTAAGGTAGAAAAGATGTACCCCCTGATAACCATCTGGAAGAAAGAATTCCATTCTAATTAATTTCAATTATAGATAATACTATATCCAAATTTGAAATCTTAACTGTCGCGTAACATTCCTGCACGTAGGTCGGATAGGTTCACTGATCCTCCGAAATGAAATCACTGTCAGGTTGAGATTGCGTATTTGACTCAACACTCCGAAGATGGCTGCCTGATCTGGCAGGCAGCCAAATAAAATCGTTCCGATCCGGTTACCATTTTCAAACCAGGGAAGAATTTGCATACCCTGAAACCAAACTGACCAGCGATCATCCAGATTTTCACCAACCCGGATTTCAAACCAGATCTCACTCATAACCAGTGGAAAAAATAACCAACCGTTCCAATTACAAATTTGATGGCAATCAATATTCCAACCGCAGTAATAGCTTGAATATCACCTGTTATGACTGGCAACTTGAAACCAGCCAGGGCTGCAATGATGATCACCAAAATCAACACACCGAGTAGAATTCCGATAATCGCCAGTGGTGAAGCCCATTTTCCACTGGCGCCCACCTGCCCGATTCCGCCTGTACACATGGCCATACCTACCACCAACAAAGCGATCAGGCTGGCTTTTGGACTGTTAATCAATGGAAGTGATTTACCACTGAGCCCTGCAAAAACGATCACCGCCACCACACCACCCAATAATAATGGCATCCAAATACTTGTAAACGAATTCATTGTATTTCCTTTCATTATTAACTCCTGTAATAAGTTCTTATAAAAGGATATTGTGCCTTTCCGGTGAAGCCCGGTGGACAATCCAATTATTAAATACATAATAGCCTTCAAATTGACTTATTGCAGTGTCCGGAAGACGTATTCAGGGGCGTATTTCTTAACTATTCGATATTCAATAACCCTAAAGAGCGCGCACGGGTAGTTGCCTGAGTGCGATTCTGAACCCCCAATTTGCCATGAATGTTTTCGATATGTTTTTTTACTGTGCGAATTGAAATTATCAGGCTCGTCGCGATTTGCTTATTGGTCAATCCTTCCGAAACCAGTTGAAGTACCTCAAGTTCACGCGGACTCAACGGTTCGGGGAGTTCAACTTCTTTTTTCATTTGTGAAGATCTGCCTTCATTAGCTTCAAAGGCAAGTATGATCTGGTAAGCATAGGTTTTCAAATCTTCATCACCATTTTCTCTATGGTGATGAAGCCACGATTTCAGAATTTTCCAGAGTGGATCTCCCATTTCAAGAAATGTTCTGATATACCCCTCTGGCTCTGCCAGGCGAAGTGCTTCTTCCAGATATTGTTCTGCCAGAAGATCTTGCTCTTTGCAATCGATAGCTAACAAAACCAGGATGATGATACGGCTGCCTTTGCGATCCGCAGTGGATGCGGATAAATGGGTAAGCAAGTCAAAAGCTTTCTGGTGGTGACCCAGCGCTATCCAGGCGCGGCATAATCCAATCAGCGCAGCTTCATATCGAAAAATGGAGAAAAATGGAACCAAGGGTATCTTTTTGTGAGTGAAACCTTCTATCTCCAACCAGTTTTTTTCTACTATCCACAAACGTAGTTGGGTTTGTTCCAGAATATTCCTAAATTCCGGATGAAACAGATTGTTGTGCTGCAGTTCCTCAACTTGCAAAAAAGTTTTCCTTGCTTCAGATAGATTATTTTGTGCAATTTGAAGGTTTGTCAGAAGGCAATATCCGACCATAATGATCGAAGGACTCGGCCAATCTTTGATCAAATGCAAGCCTTCACGAATCTGAGTTTCAGCCTCATCCAACCGATTCCACTCATACAGGATTTCACCCATCAATAGATTGAGGACACCTGCGATATAAAAACGCCGTCTTCCCTGTTGCTGAACATAGCGTTCGTATTTGGTGATCAAGGCCATTACCTGCCGGAGCTGACCTAGTTTTTGCAGCACCCAAACGATTCGTAATACGGATATTGGGATTGCATTCGTGCCCTTAAGTCGCTTATCACGTTCCAAAGCATCTTCGTAGTAACATAATGCAGTGGAAAAATCATTTTCCATGTAGTGGATTGTGCCCAGAATAATGGCAACACTGTTACGCATACCGGAATTACTTTCCGGGATACTGCCATATGCTTCTGCCAGAGATTTGTCTAACTCCACCGATTGGTTTTGAAAATCTGCTATGTAAGTACGTAAAATCCTGGCAAATGCACGCAGGATTTCATCATCAGTTCTGGATTTCCAGTTTAAACCAGCCAACTGGTTCTCCGCAGCATCAACAAGGGGAAGAATTTGATCCATCTTTCCGGTGATGACATTTACCCAGGCTTTGTGTAAACAAAGAGAAGGACGTCTGATGATTTCATCCTCTGGTAAACGGTTGATCAGGAACATAAATTCCAAATCAGCAGTTTGCCAGTATCTTGATATGTGGATTTCAATCAGATCAGCAGCACGGGATATATCCTGGCTTTTGAGGGCATATTCGACAGCCAGACGCGCATCACCATTTTTTTCATACCAATTGGATGCCCTGCTATATAGTTGATTGGATTGATTTTTGCCAGTACGACACATTCGTGCCATCAATAAATCGTTGAACAGGTGATGATATCGATACCATTGTTGTTCTTCATCTAATGAATAGATAAACAGATTGGCTCTCACCAGATAATCCAGAATGGATTGTGCTTCACTGGTCTGCATACCTGTGACAGCTGCACACAAACCAGCACACAGACGTTCCAGAATGGATGTTTCAAGTAGAAATTTTTGAATTTTCTCAGGCTGGTTTAAGAACACCTCGTCAACCAGGTACTCCAAAATAAAACGGTTGTTGCCTGAGAAACCGCTGATAAATTGATCAAAATCCTTTGATTGTTGAAGGGATAAAGCTGCTAATTGCAACCCGGCAATCCAACCTTCTGTATTGGTCTCCAGTAGTTCTACTTGTTGATTAGAAAGTTGTAAATCCATGCATTGATTGAGAAAAGCAACTGCTTCCGGCAGGCTAAATTTCAAATCCTGCTGTCTTAATTCGACCAACTGACCTCTCGCTCGCCTGCGTGCTACCGCCAGTACGGGATCTTCTCTGGTGAGGAGAATCATATGCATCCATGCTGGTTGGGCTTCGAGGAGCAGATCTATCGCCTGCAAAATCGCAGGATTGGTGATGGTATGGAAATCATCCAGAGTTAACACTAACTGATTGGAGGTGTTCGCCAGATCGTTTGTTAGTAAAGTGACACACTCCTCCAAATCTACACCTGGTAATTTAAGCAAAGCCATGGCTTCATTTCCCACACCCGGTAGAATCGTTTGTAAACTCCTAATCAGATATCCAAAAAATAGCGCAGGTTGGTTATCGCGTTCATCCAGCGAGAACCATGCGGATAACAGATTGTTTTGACCAGCCAACCATTGGTTGATCAATGTTGTTTTTCCCGATCCTGCAGGTCCTGAAATAATCGCAAGCTTACAGCCTGGCAACAGAATCGTGTTTAACTGTTGCAGTAATCGCGGTCGTTCGACCAAGCGGTGACGACCGACCGGGGGAAATAGCTTCGTCATTTGTATCAAAGGACACATTTCCTTTGATTCTATCATTTTAATTCGATCAATTTTCTTTACATAGATCGATCTCGTCTGGATCCGGGATTATTTCAAACTCGTAAATCATCCTCCAAACTTCGGCAAAAATCTGTACTCTGTACAGCCGGGCAAGATTCCCGCAAAAACTGGCTGACAGAACCCAGGTTGGGACGCAGTGCCAGTACATCGGGGTTATGGATTCCCGCCCGAATGGCATCTACAAATCGCCCAGCGAAGATCACCTGATGGGGTCGAGTGTTCCTGGGATCATTCTGTTCCAATTCCCGTTTCTCAGCGTTGAAGACATGCCAAGCAGAGTAGGTACGCGTACGTAACTCCATTGGAGGCGTGATTCTCAACGTATTGTGCAATTCGGCTACCAGCATATAAGCCTTCACCAACCAGGATTCCCGCTGGGGGTAATCTGAAGCTGAGAGAATCCCCTCCAGTACTGGCTGAAGTTCGGGATAGCATTGCAATTCATTGAAAGCCGTACCCAGCCATTTGGCATACGGTGCGTATTTACGTTCCATCAGGAAACACAAATGTATTAATTTCTCAACAATCTGCGTAGCAACCAGCAGCGAACCCAATGGATCCCCCAGCTGCCAGGTACGCCCGACAAAAGCTTCTATCTCCGTAACCTGTGCCCATTGACTTGCCAGTAGATACAACCAGACATCACGTGGGTAATAAGCAAACCGCTGACGAATGGCTTTCAACCCAAGATCATCATGAAAAACTTTGCCAGCCGTCCACTCGAGCAGCTGCTGTTGCGGGATCGTCAACCACTCCGTTACTGTCGGCTCACACAAGGGATCGATCATCCCTGTCTTTTGCCAGTAACCCGGAATTGTTTCAATTTCGATTAGATGCTCCACCGGACCACTCTCAATATCCACAGATAGACGTGTTCCATTGTCCTGCGGGTTGGGTTTGCCGAAATGGGTGGAATATCCATGAAAGCGAACCGGTAATTCGTTTTTCAGGACATTATCCACAGTTTGCTTTGTTTTCTCAAAATCCTTCGTATCCAGAAAAAGTACCAATCTGGGTCCCCACATGTGGTCACGCGAGACCGGGGTGTCATACCCCATCACATCCGAGCCATAGCCAATCAGTGCGGCGGAATGGGGTAAATCAGGGAAGTGCTTGTTGAGAATCATTCGCACGGTTTCGTGATAGAACAATTCGCTCAGCTTCAGACCAGGGATGAATTCAGTCATAGATAAATTATAAGATACTTTGGATTTAAGTCTTTTTTAACTGCTTAGTTCTAAGACAGAGATAGAATAAAATCGTAGATTCGTTTGGTGTTGTATTCCAATGATTGTTGATGTGTATCGATTTCAAGATCGTATTGGATGTTCTGGTGGACAAAATCCAGTTGTTGTGCTGCCTGCCCAATCTGGCGATCTCCTCTTTCCTTTTCACGTCGATTTAATATCTCAAATGGACAATGAACCGCAATTAATATAACCGGATAACCTTTTAAGGAGTTTTTGAAATCCTGTAAAACTATTTCATTATCAATCACATTATCAACTATTAAATTTACACCATAATCCGAGAATATTTTTAATTGTCTGTGGAAAAAAATATCCGTTTCGACCGGGATCAATTTTCCTTTTTCTCTATCCTCCATTTTTTCGATTACATAATCATAATCATCAATAGATAAATGAAAATACTCAGGAAGAATTTTTGCCAGTTCCTTCGCAATGGTTGTTTTACCAGAACTGGAAACCCCGTTCAATACTATAATATTGCCTTTATGCATGAACCTCCAAAAAGATTTAGAAAAAGAATCCTTTATATGTTTGAGTTATTATTTTACCTGGATCTGAATTTCTTTTTACTACTAGAATGAAAAAACCCTTCTTACTGTTCCAGTAGTGGCGTAAATTCTCTTTGAATGTGTTAAATTCTGAGAGTTTCTCTGTTCCAGTATTCAATGCAGGTATTCAGGTGAGAACAATCATTGATCACCATCATGAAGGTGAAGAATTATTAAATTTTACTAATTACTGCTCTGTGTAAATCAATAAGCGATCAACTTTTCATTTTTTCTGGATTCTGATAAACAATTTTTTCTGATGATTAATTCTAGAATATTAATCCATACTGTTTAATAATTGGGACAGTTTTTTCGAAATCAACATGCACACCGTAACGCTTCGCTATTGCTTCCATTGATTCAGGAGAGATTTCTTCTCCCAGAGCATGCATCTCGAGAAAAGCTTTTTCAAATCCACCTGGAGAAATGATTTCCAGAACACGAGCAAGTTCATCACCAGCATTCCAGAAAGTATGCCATTGAGCACGCGGTTTAAAGATCAAGTCACCTGGTCCACCAAAGATTACTTCGTCTCCTAATAATGCGCCAACTTTTCCTGCAAGGATATAGCTATACTCATCTTCTTGTGAATGACGGTGTAAAGGTGCTGCGAGTGTTCTGGGAGGCATATGATGTTCGACGAGGGAAAAACCACCGCCTGATTCATCACCCAATATCATAAATCTATCCCGGACCGCACCAGGCAATCCCATGATTTCACCTTCATTTGCTCCTAATACTCGTGCATGAGATGCATTTACATGATCCATTTTTTCTGGATTAATTTTTGATGCCATTTAATAATCCTTTCCAATTAATACCAAATATCTAATTAGTTGTTTATTTTTGACAATTTTGATAAATATTGTAATGATTAATTATCCGTTGTCAACCACACATCAAAGCATGTGATTTCTTTTCACAACTCGAAATTTGAGGTTTGTTCTGATCGGCATTTCAACAATTTCAATTTTTTGTAACTCAATGACGTCACTATCAAACTTTTCGATAAAACGCATACCACCACCCAGGAACACGGGCATGATATTCACTTGAGTTTCATCCACCAGACCTGAATGTAAAGCCTGTTGTGCTGTATTTCCCCCGCAGTGTAGGTTTGCCAAAATGTCACCTAATTCTACTTTTCCATCGCTTCTTTTTTCAATTCTTTTGGCATTTTTTCGATTGCATATCTTAAGGCTGTTCTGGGCATTTTTGATTTATTTTTTGTAACATAATCAAACACTTGCTTTTGATGAGCCTCGCTTGCGGCTTTTAGCATCCAACCATACCCTTTTTGAACCAGGTCATCTTTATCGATGAGTAATGCATCTGCAATTCTGAATATCTCGTGCAAAAACTTCCCATGTCGGGCGGGAATGATCAGGGTTACAGCCGCACCTCGGCGTAGCCATCTATTCTTCGATTGTGTCCACTGAACAAGCTTTTCCATTAATTCTGGATATCTTTCAACCAATGTGCCAATGGTGTGATTGCACAATGTGTCGCAGGATGCCCAGTTATTGACATACAATCTCAACCATTTATCAAAAACAAAAAAATCTTCCAGAGAATATTGTTTATGTAAAGAATAAGACCAGTTACAGGCAACAAAGGATTCCTCCAAGTAACCTGATTTCCATAATTCTTCGCACAGATCAAAAATATAGTCCTTTTTCCAATCCTTAACATACTCAAAATACTCTTTGCTGATTTTTGTAACAGTCGCTGTTTTTACCCCATGCAACTTAACCTGTTCCTTAAAGAATTTTGGTCCGGATTCTTTGGTTTTTTGGTCCGTTTTTTCTTCCAGTTTTTGTCTTAAAGATCGTAACATAATATTTCGATCGAAGATATTCGCTTGTGGTGACATATCACTTCCTCTCAATTTGCAGACATCATCACGCAATTATCATTCCAGCACAACAAATTCCTATTTACAATCATTGCGTTCTGTTGTCTTTAAGCCACGAAAGAATCGGTTCATGGATGTCAATTCCATCCAGTATAGTAGTGTCCTCATAAACCCTTTGCCAGTATCCATCCAGAGGTTCATTGGTAAGGGAGCCGACATTACGAATATGAACAGGTCTGAAGGCTGCATCATATTGATCTCGCAGAACGAAGAGCGCATGTGGATTGAAAAACAGACAATCCGGGTTGAGCCAAATGAGTGTTTGAACTCCTTCTAAAGCTGCCATTTCCTCAGCCAATGCACAGGCGAAAACTTTCTCCGCAAGTGGATAATTATGTAAGGGTAAGTCCATTTTCAAATGGAATAGCTCTAACGTACCGGATTCTGAAAACCCCTCTGAGAATTTCATATCCGTGCAGAACAACCAGACAGGATACTCTCCAAATCTGCTACCGAACCTGCGTAAACTTTCGATTAACAGCTTCACCTGCTGAGCTACTACCTGCGAAGATATCACAGTTATGTAATGAATGCGATTGTCATTTTGTGAATTCATTTCCATATCATCAATCCCTTTTATTTACATATGAAATATTATCCCTCAAAATGAATTTTTATTACAATCAAAAGGCGGTAAATGAAGAGTTAAGGGTTGATGGGACCTGATCAATATGAAGGTGATTGAATGACCACACCCATCGATTCCATCCTGGTGGTTCGTGAAATCCATGAAAACGTCTGGGTATCTACCCAATTAAGGTTAGGAAATCATTCAAACAAACATGAATTTCGAGAAGAGAGAATTAGATCCCATACGATATAATTTTAAACGAAGCAAGATCTGTTTATAAAATCATAGTACCTGCAAAAAAAATTTGGTAATTGGAAAAGGGTCTGGATGAAAATAGTCAATAAAAATTGTCAACCGAAAAAATATGGCATTGTACAAACGATCTTCCGAATGTTGTTGGGCGTATTTTTAATATTTGCTGGGGTAAACCACCTCACCTTTGCACGCGTGGAATTCCTGGCACAGGTCCCACCATGGGTGCCACTGGATGGTGACATGGTTGTTGTTTTATCCGGCATTGCTGAGATCGGGCTGGGAATGGGCCTGCTTTTTCTGGTCAGGCAGAGAGTGCTGGTTGGACTGGCTACAGCCGTGTTTTTTGTACTCATCTTCCCTGGCAATATCTCACAGTACGTCAACCAGATTGATGCTTTTGGGCTGAATACTGACCAGGCTCGTTTTATCCGCCTTTTTTTCCAACCGTTGCTTGTGATCTGGGCTCTATGGGTGACAGGCGCATGGAGTGCATTAGTCGCTGCAAATTTTAATTTACGAAAATTCATTACCAATAGAAATGGTTGTTAACAAATACCGTATTTTTGAAAAAAGATCTGTAATCTAAATCTATCACATAACCAATCTACAAAAATAAATTCTCAGCCAGATTTTCCTGGCAAGTCTTCTTTCAGCTATTATTTCAGGAGATACCATAATGAATAAGAACGATCGAAATTCTTTCTTGTCTTTCCCATCCTCATTATCATCGGCATAATAGTTGCTATTGCAGGCAGCTAGGGAGGAAGCAATCATTAGTAGGGTGCGCTGGCAACGCTACAAGTTACTTCTGAGCTGATACGATTGGAAAGCAGGCTCTATATCCAGAGGAAACCGTATGATATCACCCAATCCCGAAAAATCACCGTCACATTTCAAATCTATGGAAAACAAGCAGACGGAAAATTGACCCAATTCTCCACCAAACCTGCGCAAACTTTCAATCTATAACCTGACCTGGCGTGCTTCAGGTTGCGAGTTGATTGAGGTTACATAGCAAACAGCTTGTTTGGTCTTTGTCTTGGCCACACAAACCTCCGAGTGTTTTTTCCAGAATGGAGGACACGTAATGTTGATTGATGGAGATAGGTTGGAACATGTAAATACTAAATACATAGCCACATGGAAGGCTTCTGTATATATTAATATTAACTTTTACTCTTAAAACAGTTTTTTTTTACCCAATGGCAGGCTCAATCCCATACGTTTTAGTATATTGCTGCGGGCAAATTGGTGGCGCATCACACCGCCGATATGCAGCACAGCCAGCAATAAGAATAAACGCGTCATCAGGAAATGCCCCTGCACTGTTGGAACTGTACGATCCAATACTGTTGGATCGGCTGTGAAAGCAGTCATATTATTCAATGCAAATGTGCCCATGCCACTCAATCCCAACCCAAGAAGCACAATGTAAATACCCCATTGGATGACATCGTGAAGGACAATATTCCATTTTTCAGTCATCCCCTCAGGTGTGGGTTGCGGTCGACGTAGCCGGATGACAATCCGGATCAGTGTTACCAGGACGATCAACAAACCAATTACCCCATGAATGCGATACATGATCATTTTCTGGGAAACATCATCTGCCAATCCAGCCATGGTGGTACCGGCCAGCACCAGTCCTATTAAAAGGATCATGCTGCCCCAATGCAACCATTTTGAAAGAGAAGAAAACTCAAACGGTTTGGAGCTTGATGTGCTCATACGATCCTCCTATTAATATTGTCTGGCGGGGAGGGCGGGATTCGAACCCGCGGTCGAGCTTGACACCCGACAACCACTTAGCAGGCGGCCCCATTCAACCACTCTGGCACCTCCCCGGGTGCTACGGTACAGCGGAGGGAGAGGGATTCGAACCCACGGTGGGTTGCCCCACACCTGTTTTCAAGACAGGCACCTTAAGCCACTCGGTCATCCCTCCGGGTGTGCAAAGATTCTAACATAAGAACGATGAATAGTGTAGGGTGCGCCTGCTCCCGGTTACGGGGGTCGCTGACGCACCTGAATTATCAATCCCATTTCAAGCGCCAGGTAGCAATCCCAAAGAACACAGCTGCCATCAGCAGCAGGATACCCATATTCGGCAGGATCTCCACTAACCCGGCGTTCTGGCTGATGAGCTTATAGTAGCCCCACAATGCCTGCCCCTGCGGTACAAAGCGTGAGAGGGTGGCTATGAAGTTGTCCTGCAGGAAGAGCGGAGTCAGCCCAAACTGGATACAGCCTCCCAACCCTGCCAACAGGAATGCCAACAGCATGCTGATCGAATCGGCTTGCTTACCACTCTTGGAGAGGGCTGCCACCATCAATCCCAGCGATGTGACCACCATACTCAGGCAGATCGTCAACAGGATCAGCCCCAACGGGCTGCTACCCAGGTCCATTGAGAAGAAACCCGCTGCCACGCCAAATAGCAACCCAACTTGCAATAGGATCATCAAGCCAAAAGCAATCATCTTACCCGCCACGATCTCACCACGCCGGATCGGCCCCGCCATCAGACGTCGGTAGGTACCATCGTCCTTCTCGCGAAAGATCGATTCCCCGACTGAACCCACCAAAAAGAAAGAGAACATCACGGTGAAGCCAGGGATCAGCAGGTTGAAGAAGTTGATCGGTGAATTGGGATTTCGTGCAGTGGTGACCAGATTGACCGGGATAAGCGAGGTCGACATCATCGAGCCCAATCGCGTCATGACCACACCCAGAGTTTGCGCTTCGGCTGCGGCTGCCATTTCGGGAGTGAGCTTTTCGGTAATACCGCCTTCCTCCATCACAGAACGAATCCCATAACGAATTTCCCCTTCCACCACCACCGGTGCTAAAGCTGCATCCAGAATATTCTTGAGAATATCACCAAAGTCCGATTTTTGTGGGTCGACCAGCAGGCTGATCTCAGCTCCCGAGTAGTCCTCAATCCCGTTGCTGAAATCCTGTGGGATGATCACAGCTGCCGTGAATTCCCCCACCAATAGCATTTTGTTGACTGCTTCAACCTTCTCTGTTTTGGAAAGTTTGGTAATAATCAGCACATCGATCTGGTCTAGGACATCCAAAACTGTCTGACTATAACGTCCTTCATCATGGTTAAGGATAGCGATCGGGATTTCTATATTCCCCGAGTTTTCGCTACTGGCTCCACCACTATACGCCGAACTCAGAATCAAGCCAAACACCAACGGCATGATAATGATCACCGCCAGTAAGCCCCGGTCACGAATGATGATCTGGAAATCTTTCCAGGCTAGATTTAGAATTTTATTTATCGTTTTCATCTCTACCTCCTGACCTAATTGAAATCGAAACGCCATAAGCCGATCAGGAAGAAGATCAGGCTGAAACCAACCAGGATGCCCAACGCAGGCAAGACCGCATTCAGGTCAGCACCGCGGATGAGCACATCCTTGAAGGCAGTGACGGCATAACTATGTGGAATAAAGCGTGCAATTCCGTTCAGCATGGGGTTGTTTAGGATGTCCAGTGGCACCATCGTACCCCCCAGAAAACCCATCAGCCACAGGAAAAGGGCACTCACCCCACCAATCTGCGCTTCGGTACGGGCAATAGCAGCGATCAGGATTCCCAGACTGGTGGAACACAACGCCACACAGAAGGATATCGCCAGCAAGGCAGCGGGGTGCTCGCCTAGCGACAATCTACCAACACCAGTCAATGGTAGCAGAATGATGCTGGAGAGAAAGATGATCAGAATTTGGAAGAGTACGATTAGCAAGTTGGGCAAGAGCTTTCCGCTCAGTAATTGGAACTTGCTCAGTGGTGCTGCCATTAAACGCCGGAAGCTACCAGTCTTTTTTTCATCGTAAATCGAGCGGGCACTGGCTTGCGCCACCAGAAAAGCGAAAAGCACGGTGAAGCCCGGTACGCTGAACTGCACCATACTGAAATCATCTTCTTCTGTAACAGTGGCAGCCAGGGGAAAATCCAGTTTTACCGATACCAATGGCCGTTCATCGGAGGCTTTGAATTGGGATTGTGCCTGCCGGGTGAGTACGTCAATATCATAGATCTGAAACTCCGCTGGTGCAGAGGACTGCATCTCGCCGAATAAAGTCAGACTATCCAGGATGTTACGTTCCAGCTGCAAGCTGTTTCCCACACCTTCGATGATCATTTTCATCGATTGAATCGTGATCGAGAGTGAATCCAGCGCATGGAAGGTCAATTCAGAAGGTTGTCCGGATTCGATCTTTTTCGTGAAATCAGCTGGAATCACCAGGTAGCGCGTGATGCGTGTGTCTTTATAATCGGCTTCTGCTTCTTGCAACGTGGCTGGCAGTAATTCAAAAGTACCAGTCTCTTCCAGTTTTCGTAAAAACTCCCGTGCTAAATCGCCATCTGTATCCTGGTTAACCACCACCAACCGAATTTTTTCGCTTGATATAGATGATCCGACCGAAGCAGAGAATAGCGTGGTGAAGAGCTGAATAAATACCAACGGCAGCACCACCAGATAAATCAAGTAGCCGGGTTCCTTAAAAAAAATGCGGATGTCCTTCCAGACAATACTGAGGATTTTCATGGCTCACTCCCGCAATTGTTTACCGGTCAGGTGCAGGAAAACACTCTCCAGGTTGCTCTCAAGTATATCGAGTGAGAGCAGGGTGTGATTCCGTTCCTCGAGGTAATTGATCACCTGAATGAGTGCCTGCTGGCTGTTCTTGGTCTCCACTTTGACCGTCACCGGCTGTGCCACCTGGATGGTGGCGTCCTTCTCTTCCGGTGGGGTCTGTGCCACAGTTTGTAAGACGCTGGCATTTTTGACAGCAGGCAACTCAGAAAGCGCTTCTAACAACACTGCATCAGCCTGCTTCAAACCAATCCGCAGCACACCACCGCCCAGCATCCCGACTAGATTTTTGATTGTATCCAACGCAATCAACTTGCCCTGGTCAATGATCGCCACGCGGTTGCATAGCAATTCCACCTCTTCCATATAGTGACTGGTGTAGATAATAGACATACCACGTTCGCGGTTCAGACGCTGTACGCTCTCAAAGATATAATTGCGGCTCTGCGGATCTACACCTACGGTCGGCTCATCCAGAAAAAGTAGACGCGGCTGGTGCACCAATCCCGCTGCAATGTTGACACGTCGTTTCATCCCACCTGAATACTTCTCAATCGCCTGGTCTGCCCGTTCTGTCAGCGAGACCACGCGCAGGATGTCCTCGATATTCTCCTTCAACTTCCGGCCGGACAATCCATACACCCGGCCAAAGAACTCCAGGTTGGCACGCGCGCTCAGGGTAGGGTAGAGCGCCAGATCCTGGGGGACCAGCCCACACATCTGCTTGGCCTGTAGCGGATCCTTTTGAATATCGTACCCGTTGATCAAAGCTGTTCCGCTGGTGGGCGGGAACAGCCCGGTTAACATTGAGATGGTGGTGGTTTTGCCTGCGCCATTCGGACCCAGCAAACCGAACACCTCTCCTTCCTCCACAGCGAAACTGATGCCCTTGACTGCCTCAAAATCACCATACTTCTTCACCAAATTTTGTGCTTCTACAATCGCCATTATTCAACTCTCCTTGCATGTAATGGGAAACCTGTTAAAACATAGCATAAATTTTCGATTGATTCAAGGAGAATTTGGGGCGATTAGAGGCCAATAGTGGTGCGCCATTGTGGTAGTCAATAAATTGATGATCAAAATGTGCAAAAAGGAGCAATATGGATTCAATGCTAAATTCAGTTGTTTTGATGAGGATTGTATTATTCAATTTTCTCGAAAGCAAGAAATGTTCGATGTGTTAAATTAATGGTAAATGATACAATATAGAAAATTTGTAAAAATGATTCTTCGGTTTGAGATCCATGGTAGACATTTTATTTTATTAACATGGAATTCAGATGAAAGAATACCCAGCCAAGGAATAATCAGATAACCGATCCAGTTGCTATTTTCCTGACCATAATGGCGGTTCTTGTCATTTCGCCACTGATTTCCGAATCAGTCCGTCTACCAGGAATTGTAGGGCTGATCGTCGGGGGAATCCTGGTCGGTCCGCATGGACTTGGCTGGTTGAAAAATGATATTCAGATCGAGTTGCTTTCCACCATCGGTCTTTTATACCTGATGTTTAGTGCGGGTCTTGAAGTTGATATTCATCTCTTTAAGCGAGTGCGCACCCGTGCCCTCATTTTTGGTTTGTTCACGTTTCTGATCCCACAGTTCATGGGTATCGTATTTGGACTTTGGCTTGGTTTGAATTGGCTTGGTGCGATCCTGCTCGGATCGGCTTTCTCTTCTCATACCTTGATCGCTTTCCCCATCCTCACACGCCTGGGCATTGTGAAAAACGAAGCCATTTCTGTGACGGTGGGAGCAACTGTTATTACCGACATTGCCGCTTTTGTCGTTCTGGCGGTTGTACTCAGCCTGCAAGATGGTGCACTTTCACCAGTATATTTCATCGGTTTGTTCGCTGGCCTGGGTGTATATGCCACCTTGATCCTTTTGGGTTTGCCGCGCCTTGGAAAAATTTTCTTCCGCCGCTTCCATGGTCAGGCTATCGAATTCCAGTTCGTAATCCTTATTTTATTCGTGTCTGCATTGCTGGCTGAATTAATCGGAGTTCATGCGGTGGTCGGAGCATTTTTAGCAGGGCTGGCAATCAACTCATCCCTTCCCCATCATTCAGCCATCACCAGTCGCGTACTTTTTGTTGGCGAGGCGCTCTTCATCCCGATTTTCCTAGTCCACAGTGGTATGATCACCGATCCCGGAGCATTCTTTACTAACAGCACGACTATTCTCATTGGTCTTGGGGTCACAGCTATTGCCTACACTTCAAAATTCATCGCCGCATGGGTAGTCGGTAGAATGTTTAAATATTCGCGTGCTGAAATTATGACAGTTTGGGGGCTCTCGCAAGCACAGGCTGCAGTCACAATTCCTACCCTGGTCCTTGGTCTTCAGGTCGGTCTGTTCGATGAGAACCTATTCAACGCTGCGATCATGATGATTCTACTGACCTCAATCACCTCCCCGCTGATCGTCCAGCGTTTTGGGCGTGGGCTTAAATCTTCTGAAAATGGAAAAGTGATTGACAATCTTTTCGATCGTGTGCTGGTTTCTGTAGCGAACCCGGAAACACAGGAAAATTTAATTGCACTTGCGAGTCTGCTTGCCCATAACAACCGAGGTACTTTGCTGGCACTTAATGTTGCTCAGGAAGTTCGTGGTCAAGTGATCGGTCTAAATCACCAGCGTCGATTGCTCGAGCGGGTACCAGAGCTGATCGCCAACCCCGATGCACAGGTGGAACTCGTACGTCGCGTCAATACATCATTTGCCAGTGGAATATTACGCGCATCCATCGAAAAAGAAGCTACATCAATCATTTTAGGTTGGCGCGGCCAACCGACCGTACGCCAGAGCATTTTCGGGACAGTGCTCGACGAAGTCGTTTGGAACGCTAAAGTGCCAGTGCTGGTCGGGCGTATCACCACATCGATTAATGCCATAGAGCAGGTGACCCTTGCAATTCCCCAGGAAATTCTGTCAGCCAACTTAACCACCCACACTCTCGAGCTTGCGCTGGTGATTGCGCAAGAAATTAACGTTCCCTTACTTGTTCTTGTGAGAAAGTCCAACGTGAATACCATTACTGAATCTTTAAACCAACGAGGTTTTGACCTACCTTTCAAAATTGAGCATCTTGAAGGTGAAACAGTACGTGCCATAAGCAATCACATTACTTCGCAATCACTACTTATCGTCACCGAAATGGGCACGCCGAAACGCTTTCAACGCAGCCTGGGTTCGATCCCCGAACGACTTGCTCAGATTCCACATGCATCGCTATTGTTTGTTCATTATCCCTCAATCCGCCATCATTAACACTAACCCAACCTTAGTCTCCATTAGAAAAAAACTTGAAATAAGTCTGCAAGGAAATTCCGACGCTCATTCTTAAAATTTGAAAAAGGTGCGTCTCGGACGCATCCTTGTTATTCAAAAAATAAGACCATCCAAATTTTCACCGGATGGTCTCTTTCTATCAGCAATGAGCCATGACCTTTCAGCTAATTTTTCACCACAAAATTAATCGTCTTTGCAGGAATAAAAATCACCTTCCGGATCTGGCCTTCATTCAAATGTTTCACCACACTTTCGATTTCACGTGCTGCAGATTCCACCGTTGCCTGGTCAGAATCTCTCGCAACAGTGACAGTTCCTCTAAGCTTACCGTTCACCTGCACGGGGATTTCGACGGTGTCTTCTATTAATAATGCAGAATCAACAGCTGGCCAATCACTGGCGTGCACGCTGCCTTTACCGCCCAGTTTTGTCCAGGCTTCTTCCGCAAAGAAAGGCGCAAGGGGGGCGATTGCCTGCACCAGCATGCGTAGATCGCGCGGTTTAACCGCGCCACCATGTTCGTAAATACGATTGAGCGTTTCCATCAATTTTGCGACAGCTGTATTGTATTTGAAGCTGCCAAAATCATGTGCGCATTTATTGACAGCCTTATGGATCAGGGTTTTGATCTCCAGCGGGGTTTCCAATTGGGTGTTCTTCTGGTTCTCCACCAGGCGCTCGAAGCGATCCAGGAATCGTTTGGTGCCCAGCAGTGCGCGTTCGTTCCATGCCATGGTGGCATCGAATGGCCCGATGAACATCATATAACAACGCGCAGCATCTACGCTGTAATTGTTGATGATATCCTCCGGCACGATGACATTGCCGCGGCTCTTGCTCATGCGCTGGTTGTCCGGTCCCAAAATAACGCCGTGCGACATGCGCCGGTAATACGGTTCGGGGATATCAGCAGGCACAGCACCAATATCGTATAGGAATTGATAAATGAAGCGGGAGTAGAGCAAGTGCAGGGTATTGTGTTCGTCTCCGCCGATATACAGATCGACCGGCATCCAGTAACGCAACTTTTCCAAATCCGCGAGAGTTTTTTCGTTGTGCGGGTCCACAAAACGCAAAAAGTACCAGTCCGAGCCAGCCCAGTTAGGCATAGTGTCAGTCTCACGTTTGGCAGGCTTTCCGCAGTGCGGGCAGGTAGTCTCGACCCATTCGCTGATGTTGGCCAGCGGGGATTCACCGGTATCGGTCGGTTCGTATTTCTCCACATCCGGCAGTACCACTGGCAGATCTTCAAATTTCACCGGCACCCAGCCACAATCTTCGCATTTCACCATCGGGATCGGTTCGCCCCAGTAGTGCTGGCGGCTGAAGATCCAGTCACGCAGGTGGTAGGAGACGGTCGCTTCGCCTTTGCTGCGTTCCTTCAACCACTGGATGGCGGCTGGAATGGCTTCATTCACTGGTAACCCGTTGATCGGGTCCGAGTTGACCATCACGCCTTCTTTTTCGGGATAGGCAGCCTGGCTGAAATCCCAGCCGTTGGTCGGTTCGATGATCGGTAGAATCTCGATACCATACTTGCTGGCGAAATCCCAGTCACGCTGGTCGTGACCCGGTACCGACATGATCGCACCAGTTCCATAGCTGAGCAGAACGAAGTCGGAGATCCAGACCGGCACCTCTTTCCCATTGGCGGGGTTGATGGCAGTCAGGCCGCTGAAAACACCATTTTTATCTTTGGTGACTTCCTGGCGCTCCAGATCTGATTTTCCACGGCTGGCTTCCACATATGCTTTAACACCTGGTTGGTCCAGGCAATATTTTTCCACAAAAGGATGCTCGGGAGCCAGCACCATGAAGGTACAACCCCACAACGTGTCAGGGCGGGTGGTGAAGACTTCCAATTGTTCGTCCACCCCCACCAGCTGAAACTGCACTCGGGCACCTTCACTGCGGCCAATCCAGTTGATCTGGGCAGCTTTGACCTTCTCAATGAAGTTGGTTTTTTCCAGACCATCAATCAGGCGATCGGCGTAATCGGTGATCTTGACCACCCACTGGCTGATGCGCCGGCGTGTGGTTGGTGATCCGCAGCGTTCGCAGTTACCATTGACCACTTCTTCGTTTGCCAGTCCCACCTTGCAGCTCGGGCACCAGTTGATCGGCATCTCCTGTTTTTCTGCCAGCCCTTTTTCAAAGAGCTTGATGAAGATCCACTGCGTCCATTTGTAATAGCTGGGGTCGGTGGTATCGACCACGCGTTCGTAATCGAAGGACAATCCCAACTGTTCCATCTGGCTGCGGAAGGTGGCGGTGTTCTCGGCAGTCACATCCTGTGGTTTGCGACCGGTTTTGATGGCGTAATTCTCGGTAGGAAGCCCGAAAGCATCCCAACCGATCGGGAAAAGCACGTTTTTACCTTGCATCCGTTCGAAACGGGCAAAAACATCCGCCCCGGTAAAAGTAAAGGCATGGCCGATATGCAGTCCCGACCCGGATGGATAAGGAAACTCGACCAGTACATATTTTTTCTCACGGTTGTCAAAGTCAATAGCGTGCCTGTGTGTCATTGCAAACTCCTCTTGCTGGTATATCCTACCAATTTTACTATCAAAGCGCAAAGTTTGTGAGGTTCGGTACTTGTGGTTTCTATGATTTCCAGTCTGGTGATGGTTATCCTGAAAAGGCGGACGACCTTCAGGATTGCTGATACAAAATCAGATATTCTCAGGATTTGCACTAGCGGATGATTCCGGGAATTTAGTAAAAAATCATCCCCCTATTCAGAAATTTAAAAAAATCAAAACTTTTGGTTTTGTTGTATTCTTATTATAAATATGGATATATCATAATACCGGCGAGCACTAAAAATATCACAATCACCACGATATCCGGATAATTTACGATATCGTATTCAGAGACATGATCTTTGGGTTGATTAGGGTCGTACCGTACTTCAATGGTAGTACCTACGTTGTCTATTTTTTCCTCAGCTTTTCGTTCGGAGTAATTTTTAGGCAATCGGATTGTCTTCTCAAAAATCTGCCCCATCACAGTGTATCGATAGTCAATCTCGGGATAGTATGAAACACCAGATCTTGTTGAAATTCTCTTCGTTACGCGTTTAGAAACCACCTCAGCGGCTGACATCTGCCAGGATTGGCTCTGGTTTTTTTTGAGAATTTGACGAACCAGTTTCCAGGTCTTGAAAAGTGCAAACAAAACTATACCAATCAATATCAGAATTGTGGTAATCGGTATTTCCATAGCTATCTCCAACTAAGTTCTACAAAAACCCGTTCTGTACAGATTTTGTAAATTTATTATAGATGTTTTATTTCTTCTTACCTGTTTTTATTGCCTTTATTAATTATTTTCATTATATAATTTGTAAATTATTAACTTTCCGAGGTTGTATGAACTACGTTTACTTATCACCCCACTTCCCCACCAACTATTACCCCTTCGTGGTCAAACTACGCGAAGCGGGTGTGAATGTGCTTGGGATTGGCGATGCCAGCTTCGATCACCTTTCCGATCCTCTCAAACGCTACCTAAGCGAATATTACCGCGTATCAGACATGCACAATTATGATGAACTGGTGCGGGCAGTGGGATATTTCACCCACCGCTATGGAAAGATCGAGCGTTTCGAATCACATAACGAATACTGGTTGGAGACCGAAGCGCGCATCCGTACCGATTTCAATATCGAAGGTCCCAAAATAGCTGAGATCGCCTGGGTTAAACAGAAATCATTGATGAAAGAGATTTACCAGCAAGCGGGCATACCAGTCGCACGTGGCAGGATCATCCGCGAATTTGACGAAGCACAGCGATTCATCGCAGAAGTTGGGACACCTGTGGTAGCCAAACCAGACAAGGGAGTGGGGGCTGCTGCCACATATAAGATCCATAATCAGAATGAACTGCGAAACTTTTTTGACACAAAACCACCCGTTGATTATCTGTTTGAAGAATTCATTCAGGGTCAGATTGTTTCCTTTGACGGGTTGGCAGATCAGGATGGCGATGTCGTCTTTTATACCGTGGATGTTTTCCGTCAGGGCGTGATGGAAACGGTCAATCAGGATCTTGATTTCTTCTATTACAGCCTGCGTGAAATTCCGGAGGATCTGCAGGAGATCGGCTTGCGTACAGTCAAAGCCTTCAATATCCGTGGTCGCTTCTTCCACCTCGAGTACTTCCGCACTGCTGATGACAGCATCATGGCTCTGGAGGTCAACATGCGACCGCCGGGCGGCTTGACCACGGATATGTACAACTATGCCAATGATATCGATATTTATTCCGAATATGCCAAAGTGATTGTGGACAATCACTTTGAAGCACCGGTGGAACGTCCCTATCATTGTGGCTATATTGGACGCAAGAATCATATCCACTATGCTCTCTCCCATCAGGAGGTTCTGGCAAGATTCAGTGATATTCTGGTGCAACACGAGCCAATGAACGTCGTTCTGCGCGACGCACTCGGGGATTATGCCTATATCGTGCGCTCCCCGGATCTGGATGAGATCCTATACGCTGAGCAAGCGATCCTCGCTCCAAAGAATGAGAATGGGGAAAAAGAATGAAGATCGAATACCATCAGTGGTGGAGCCCCAACCTCAATCAGAATATGGAGTTGAAGGTCTATGGGCACACTGGTGTTCCGTTGCTGGTATTTCCTGCCCAGAGTGGACGTTTCTTTGATTTTGAAAATTTTGGTATGGTTCATGCCATCTACCCCTTCATTGAGAATGGTCGAATCAAAATCTTCACTGTGGACTCGATAGATAGCCAATCCTGGGCAGCTACAGATATCCCTCCAGCAGAGCGTGCCCTGCGTCATGAAGCCTATGACCGCTATATCACACGGGAAGTCGTGCCATTCATTCGCAGTCATGACGAAGGATTTGACCAAAAATTCCTGGTCACCGGTGCCAGCATGGGTGCTTATCACACCTGCAATTTCTTCTTTCGCCACCCGGACATCTTCAGTGGCATGGTCGCACTGAGCGGACTCTACCAGTTGTCCCTATTCATCGGCGATTATATGGATCAGGTTGTCTATTTTAATGTGCCGCTCGCCTACCTGCCGAACCTGACCGAAGAATGGTATTTATCCCAGTACCGTCAGAGCAAGATCATTGTGTCGGTCGGGCAAGGTGCCTGGGAAGACGAGATGCTGCGGGATACGCATGCCCTCGAGCAAATCCTGCGCGATAAATGCATCCCTGCCTGGATCGATTATTGGGGACATGATGTCAACCATGACTGGCCCTGGTGGCAGAAGCAGTTGCCCTATTTCCTCGAGCATATTCTCAACTGGCAATAGGGGTTTTGGCTGGTATCTTTCTTTTAAAAAAAGGTTCAGGATCGATTTGACCCTGATCACCTAATTTTGATTGCTTACTATCGCTCAAACACCAGCAATATCACGGCGCATCTGGTTCAGAAAACACTCCTGGGCTGCAACCCGTTGGGCCGCCCGGCTGCGTGAGGAAGGAAAATAAAAGAGCTCAACCAGTTCTTTGCGGCGTTCCAGTTCATCTTTCGCCATGCGCACGATCTCCCCATAGCTCATCACGTGCTCGGGGAATGCAGGCATCACAGCCACCATATTGGTGTAAGAAAGCGGACCCAGTTTGGTGAGTTTATCGGCATCCCACAAAACGCGGGCTTCATGATCCTCTTCGGGAAGAGATTGTGGTTCACTCGAATGCATTGCAACCACATACGCAACCAGGTTGATTTTCTCCTGCGGGAAGCCAGTTTCCGCCAGGTTCTCGCGAATCCAATTGGCGGCTAAGAGGGCATGCCGGTCGGGTTTATTGAGCTGCGGTTGAAAGCGGTCATGCAGCCAGACAGATGCAAGAACAACATCCTCATCACCGCCCACCTGCTGCAGAAGCCAGCGGGCATCACGCTCCACCTGGCGAACATGCTCCAGGCGATAATTAAAGTAAGGTTTGCCTTTGGGGGTCGGCCAGATATCAGAAGCAACCTGACCGGTAATTTTTTCTAAATCCTTGCGAATACGAAACAGCCATTCGGGGGTATCCATACAATCCTCCTTGCCATGTTACACCCAGTGGCTAATTGTACCAAGAATTAACCTAATTGTGGTCAAGAGTTAAAAGGGGATGGAAACACACATAATTTGTGATAAACCAAAATCACCTGCCCTATTCAAGATTCTACAACTTTCCCAAAACAAAAATCACATATGTTCAGCACGACCACGCCTGGGTAGACCTTTGACGATGCTCAATGGCCAGGCAGCAAATATTCCAGTATTGGGCTGGTCCAGATCCCCCACAAGAGATTCTGTCAATGCCAGGCATTTTTCAGCCATTGCCTGATCCTTTACGACGGCCAGGATGGTGATATTATCTTTCTCATTGGTATGTGTATTTGAATATAAATATTGCATCGGAATTAATTTGCGTTGTAAACGGTACATTCCTGTCGATTCAATAATTGTTGCCCCACGGATACCACCACTAACCCAGACTTCGATTAGTTCTTCCATTAACACCGGATCATCCAAAATATACATAACCATATATTCCATCCAAGCCTCCTTTAAAACCAATGAAAAAATTTTGATCCGTAATTATTGTAACAGATCGCTGATCTACTCTTATCAAGCAGATGATTAGGAATATTTTAGTTTATTCGTCATAAGTCAAAAACACCATACCAATAAAACTTAAGAACTCATGAACTCATGAACGAAAGAACTTAACCCCCAGCCATCCCGTGCAGCTTATAGCGCATCTCAAATTCCGACCAGAATCGTTCATAAGCCAGTTGATCCTGAACATCAAAGAATTGTTTTGACTCACTCTTGAAAAACTCCCTTACCTTTCCTGCAAATACCAACACCTGTTGGCGGTATTCTTCGAATGAAATGGTCACTCCCAGATCAGGAAACTCGCGAGGGTGAAACTCATCTGGCGAATCCCAGCGTTTAAATTCCCCCAGCACAACCAGGCCGTCCTGATGTCTCACTGTCCAGGTTACCCCAATCGGACAACCCATCATCAAAACTGTTCCACAGCCATGAAAGATGAGCTTTTCCGCCAATGGTTGCTCAAAAGTATGGTCGTGATCGAGGGTGCGCAACAACGCCAGGGCACTCTCGCTGATGCCATAAATCTCGCGTCCATCCAGAATGATCTGTCCATTGACCTCCAGCCAAACACGGCCATGCGAACACAGATCAAACTCTGGTGGTTCGTTCCCCAGCCAGGTTTGTTCTACAATGCCGACCAGAAATTTACCTGTTGATGATGGAAGCATACCTTTATTTAACCATAGATCAGACAAAAGACCTATTTAAATCCGGGTTTATTTTTCTGATATAGCAGTCATTCGAATTATGAACCTGTTTATTCTCTTGGCAGTAACAGAAAGACCGCCAATCCCATCACCAGCAAACCAGCAAACCGCTGCCAGCTGATGGGAATCGGTGTCTGTCCGGAGAGTCCAGTTGCATCGACAATCGTCGAAATCAACAACTGTCCCATGATAATCGCAGCTGCTCCGGCTGTCACCCCCACATAGCGCAGCGAGAAAGCAACACCAATCACGATCAGAATCCCCAATCCACCTGAGAACAGCAGCATCCAAACAGTTGGTTGAGGAAGATTACGCCACTCAAGTGTGTGCCAGATCAAGGAGATCAGAATGAAAACCAGGGCAAATAAGCCACTTCCTAAATTGGTCAGGAGACTAGTACGAATCGGTCCAATGATACTGCCACCACGATTACTGAGGGTCGCCTGGGTGCCGATCAGGATCCCTGTCAGGATGGCTGCCAGTGCGCCAATCAATAGCATATTTTTCATTCTTCCTCCATCATTGTTACCGAATGGGTGAATTGTAGAGTCGGAAGGCTCGCCCGTCAAGTCATTGGAAATCATTCATTGGAAATCCAATTTTTGTTGACTACTGAGATGAGAATTGGATAGAATTAAATCATCTCACTACAAATGGAGAGTCAACCATGAGAATTCAAACGATCCGCTGGGAAAACCTCCCTTCCCAATTTGTTGATCCGCACAACGTGGATATCTGGTTGCCACCCAACTACGTTGAACTGCCAACGCAGCGTTTTCCGGTGCTATACATGCACGATGGACAAAATATATTTCATCGCAAAGATGCCTATGCAAAAGTGGATTGGGGTGTCGTACCTGCCATGCGCCGATTATTGCAAACAGGAAAAGTGCGGGAAGCAATCATTGTTGGAATCTGGAACACGGACAAACGTGTGCAGGAATACCTGCCCTGGAAACCATTTAGCGAGACATCGCGCGGCCAGGTTGTTTATAAAAAATACCAGAAGGAGATTGGTGAGGTTTATTCAGATGGATATCTGAAATTTCTAGTGGAGGAATTGAAACCGCAGATCGACAGCCTGTTCCGCACGCTACCTGGTCAAGGGGATACCTCAATCATGGGATCCAGTATGGGTGGGCTGATTTCGCTGTATGCCATTTGTGAATACCCGCACATCTTCGGCTGCGCTGGCTGCGTTTCCACTCATTGGCCAATCCTGAAGCAGCTGATGATCAACTACCTTAAATTTCATTTACCTGACCCTGCCACACACAGGCTCTATTTTGATTTTGGTACTGATGGATTAGATACAGAATATGAACGCTATCAAATAAAAGTGGATAAAGTTTTACAAAAGGGTGGTTATGTGGAAAATCAGAACTGGATCACACGCAAATTTGAAGGTCATGCACATCATGAATCTTATTGGCGGCGGCGGGTGCATATCCCCCTGGCTTTTTTAATCAGAAAATGATGCTGTCAGACTTTAATTCTTTTCGCCTTCCTTCATTAATATTTCAAACCCGGAGACGACATCCAGAAGTTCACTGGTGATGGAATTCTGACGTTGCTGGTGATAAATATTGGTAAATTCAGCAATTTTCTCTTCGATATTGCGCTCCGCCACCTGCATGGACAACAACCGGCTGGTATTTTCACTTGCCAGCGATTCGGCTAAAGAACGGCTGAGAGCTACGTATAAATATTGCCGAATAATTGCAGAAAAGAGATCCTGCCATGGCATGGTATAAGTAGGCACATTATTGGTCGGCCAGGCTCTCTTTTCCAAAAAGCGAAAATCTTCCGGATCAATTGGCCAGAATCGTGTGATACGTGGTCTTGATTGCGAAGATGAGATCAGATGATTATGGAAGATATACATCGTATCGCGTTTTTCTTTCTCGCGCCAATTATCGATTTGCCAGAGCAGATCCTGGACGGTCGTGCGAATACCTTCCACCGAACTGGGAACCGGTAAAAAATGATCCACCGGCTGTCCCATCGATTCAAGACGTGAAGCTGCCCGACTTCCCAGAGCAAACACCGAACGTCTCTGCTGTGGGATACCCATGTTATCCAGTCTTTTTAGGGTATAGCTGGCAATCTGTTCATTGAATTGACCACACATTCCTTGATCAGAACCAATCACGATTACACCATAAAAGCGCTCCACCTGTTTTGTTTTGGCTTCTACCAGCGCTGCGCGATTGCGCAAAGCCACCTGCAGCCCCATCTCAGTGGTGCGTGAATAATCCACCAACGATTCGACTGCCTTTTCGTACTGGCGAATACTGATACTTGCCAGTACTTTCATCGTCCGAACAATCGAATGCAGGTCCTGAATATTATTGATGCGCTTTTGGATATCTTCGAGTGTATACATATTTACTGCTTATGACGAACAGATTTTTCCCAATACAGCAGTGGGAATCACCTATTCATCTATCTTTTCATTTTTCTGTTTCTGATCGCCCAGAAAGCTCCTGGCAAACCGTTTCAAGGTTCTTAACTCTTCCTTTTCAAGTTCTTCGCCTTTATTTATCTTCTGGCACAGGTCGCCATGTTGATCCAATAATGCTTCCCGCAGTTTTAGTTCAATTTTGGATAAATCTTCAACGCTGATCTGGTCAAAATAACCAGTTGTAGCAGCCAGCAAAACAACAATCTGTTCAGCCACCGGAATCGGACGGAACTGATATTGTTTGAACACCTCACGGATGCGTCTGCCTCGTTCAATCGTCCTTTGTGTTTCGGGATCCAAGCGGGTACCAAAACGGGCAAAATTCTCCAACTCTTCGAACTGTGAATAGTAAAGGCGTAAATCTCCAGCCACCGATCGAAATGCTGGTAACTGCGTCTTGCCACCCACACGAGAAACCGACTTGCCCACATCCACAGCCGGTAGAATACCCTTCGAGAACAATTCCGGTGAGAGATAAATCTGTCCATCTGTGATCGATATGAGATTGGTGGGAATATATGCCGAGACATTCTGCGCTTCGGTTTCCACAATTGGTAAAGCAGTTAACGAGCCACCACCCAACTCAGGCAGCAGGCGGGTTGCCCGTTCCAGCAGACGTGAGTGTAGGTAGAAGATATCCCCTGGGAAAGCTTCCCGTCCAGGTGGACGTCGTAACAGCAACGAGAGCTCGCGATACGCCCATGAATGGCGTGTAAGATCATCATAGATAATCAGCACATCGCGTCCCTGTTCCATAAAATATTCACCAATACTGGTAGCTGCATAAGGAGCAATGAATTTGAGTCCGGGTGTTTCTTCTCCGGTCGCCACCACCACAATCGAATACTCCATCGCCCCATACTTTTTCAAATCATCGATAAAGCTGGCAACCGAAGAACTCTGCTGGCCGATGGCACAATAGACACAAATGACATTCTGATCTTTCTGGTTGATAATCGTATCCAATGCAATCGCCGATTTTCCGGTCTGGCGGTCACCAAGGATCAATTCTCGCTGCCCCCGCCCAATCGGGATCAATGCATCAATTGACTTGATGCCTGTCTGCAGTGGGACTGTCACGGGAGCACGATCCATGATGGGATGGGATTCGCGTTCGATTGGCAGGGTGCTGGTAGTCGGCACCACCCCACGGCCATCCAATGGTTGACCGGTCGGGTCAATCACCCGCCCCAGTAACGCTTCACCAACTGGCACATCCAGAACTCGCCCGGTACGTCTGGCTTCCATTCCGGTCTTGAGCTGATCGCTCTTGCCCAGCAAAACCACACCGATGTTATCTGCGTCCAGGTTGAATGCCATACCCATCAGACCATGCGGAAAACGGATCATTTCCTCGGAGCGAACACCTGGCAGTCCAGTGACCCGCGCAATTCCATAGCCAATAAAATCAACCATTCCGGTTTCCTGGGTAATTAATTCGAATTCCTGCTGTTCCACCAGCTGTTCAAGGCTGGAGAAAGTTTCCTCGAGCACTTTCTGCAGGACAGTTTTTTCATTGAGTTTATCGTTTGCCATGTGCTTAATCACCCATCTGGACGGGCACACCTTCTTCAAAAAGGTCTTCCAGTCTTTCGAGATACTCTGCGAGGCTCCAAACCAGTTTATATCCAGCTGCGCGTAATTCGATTCCACACACCAACTCCGAATCGATCTCGAATTTTACCGGTTGGCTATTCAGGAATTGTTTCCTGGCTGCTGCTTCGATTTGATCCCGGGTCTGCTCGGGTAACGCAAAAGCACTGCGCACCAACACACCTGCATCAGATTTTTCAATCGCTTGACGATATTCTGCTACCTGTTTTTCATCCATATTTTTCAGTCGATCAATAAAAACTTTGCTGATATGGGCTTCCAGTTCCACATTCGCCAGTTCATTCAGTACACGGCGGACAGCGACGAAAGTCTGCTGACTGATTTTCTTGCGCAATGAATCCAGAAATTCTTTTTTCTCCCGTTCAACTGCTTGATCCCAATGGCTTTGATGCACTTCCACATCCTGGCGCACTTTCTTCATTAATTGCTTGCGGGTATTTTCCACCTCATGTTTGGCATCACGCAGCAATTCTTCATGCTCTGCTTTCCAGCCTTGATTCTTCTGCTGGTAGAGCACAATCTGTTCCTCCGCTTCTTTCTGCTTTTCTTCCGCTTCATCTAATTGTGATCTGATGCGATCTTCTCGTTCCTTCATCACCTTCAAGATTGGACGGTAAAGAAATTTTCGCAGAAGCAGGACCAGAATAATAAAGTTAAAAATCTGTGCAATAATCGTGAACCAATCAATTAACACGTGTTATCCTCCAGCGAGTGCTATCGCATAATTCCAGAACGGGTTGACAAAGATTAAAATCATTGCCACCACAAAACAATAAATACCAGTCGATTCAATCATTGCCAGACCCACAAACAATGTGCGGGTGATGTTATTCGACTCATCCGGTTGTTGGGCAATCGCACTCAAAGCCTGAGCAACCGCACGCCCCTGTCCTAAAGCAGGGCCGATAGCACCAATAGCGATCGTTAATCCAGCGCTGATTACCGATGCCATTCCAATTAATGTGATTGTTTCCATATTCTTTTCTCCATCTTTTCTTGTCTTTTTCGTATTTTTTCATTGCAGTTATGTCAAATGACTGCTTTAATCTTATTTTTCTTCCGTATGGTTTAATTTTTTCTCCTGGACCGAAGTTGCCGAAGCAATATATACCATCGCCAGTACAGCAAAAATATAAGCCTGAATAAAACCAGTTAACATCCCAAAAGCTTGCATGATGATCGGAAAAACAAACGGGATGATCGCCAGGAGGATTGCTACCAGCATGCTTCCGCTCATCACGTTGCCAAACAAACGTACCGCTAACGCCAGGGTGCGCGAGAAATCACCAATTATATTGAACGGCAGCATGAACGGTGTAGGCTGCAGGTATTGCTTCAAATAACCGCCCAGACCACGGCTGGCAACCCCAAAAAACGGAACTGCAATAAAGACACAAATAGCCAGAGCTGTTGTAGTGGAGAGCGATCCGGTTGGTGGACGGAATCCGGGAATGATACCCAACAAGTTGGATACTGCAATAAAGATAAACAGTGTCCCAATAAACGCCATAAAGCGGTCGGGGTTCTGCTGGCTGACCTCGCGAATCTGTTTGCGTACATTGATCACCACAATCTCAAGCACATTCTGCCCGCGCGATATCTTTTTGGGATTTGATGTGAGCTTCCGGCTGATGTATACCGAGAACAAAACCAGCAGCGCCATAACCACCCAGGTGTAAACAATGGTTGCGTTTAATTTAATCCAACCAGACTGCCAATAAATAATTCCATCAGGACTGATTTCCATCGATTATCATCACCTCCTCTAAATTTCCTCTGGTTTACTGGGATTGGACCCTCTGACAATGATGATTCGTACGAGGATAAAACCCACAAAACAGGCTAGTAAGCGTATTAACTCGCCATCCATAATTAAATAAAATGCCAATAACATAAAAACAGTGCGCAGTAGATAACTGCCTGCCATCACCAAAGCAGGGTGTTTGGAAGTTAACATATGCGATACCACATATTTCAATGACCAGAAATAGATCAGACCAACCACCAGACCGCCAGCAAATGCTGTTAATAATGAAAAAATATTACCAAGGTTCATCGTGATTTTCTTCCTCGGGGGATTGATAAATATCCCGTGAACTTTCTTTTTTAACCCAATACCAGGCGTTGTAACAACCCAATATGATACCACCCAGTAAGCCCATCAAGGTCCAGGAAGCCTGACCAGGCCAGGTGCGGTCAATCCAGAGACCGAGAATCAATCCCAAGATGGTTGGAACTGCCACCGACCAACCGACCATGCCAAACATGCCCAATCCAAAATACATACCATGCCGGGTATCACCACGTGCTCTTTTATGGCGGATGCTTTTACGATGTACCTGGTCTATCACCCTGGCACGATGTGTTTCGTGTCCTTTTTTTTCTTTATCTTCTGTCATTTCAACTCCACCAGACGTCGAATAAAATCTGCTTCCATTCTTGCCACAGCACTTCGGGCAGTACGGTCACGCTCATCCACTTCGAAAAATGTCTCCTGAATCAAAGTCTCCAATTCATCCAGATCACTTCCAATGACTGCATTACGGGTCGATACCAGCACTTCCTGACCAAATTTCACCAGCAAACCCCGATCAATTGCCATAAAGACTTCAATATCTTCCTTGTCCCAATAGGTGAAAATCCCCGGCACCAATGCAGAAACAAAATCGACATGCCGCGGTAAAAGGCCAAAAAAACCATCTCCAGCCTCAGCCACAATCTTACTGGCTTTCGTTTCCAGAAGAACTTCAGTCGGTAGAAGAATCTTCAGATTCATCCAGGTTTGCTTCATCAATTGATCCTATCATGTAGAGAGCCCGTTCGGGATACTCAGAAAATTCATCATTCAAAATTCGCTCACAACCATCCAGCGCATCATCCAATTCGACCAATTTTCCAGACAGGTTGGTGAACTGCTCAGTGGTGTAAAAAGGCTGTGTCAGAAAGCGTTCCAATCGACGGGCACGATGCACAATACTACGATCTGATTGCGAGAGTTCCTCCATGCCCAGCATCGCGATAATATCCTTCAGTTCCTCATAGGTGGCCAGGGTGCGGCGGATATCCTGGGCGATGCGATAATGCCTTTCGCCTACAATCAGCGGATTAAGCATCTTTGAATTGGATTGCAGCGGGTCAATCGCCGGGTAAAAACCCTCGCTGGCACGCTTGCGTGAAAGCACAATCGAAGCTGAAAGGTAACCAAAGGTTGCCACAGCTGAAGGATCAGTGAAATCATCTGCAGGGACATAAACAGCCTGAACCGAAGTAATAGCGCCATTGTCGGTATTGCAAATCCGTTCCTGCAATTCAGCCAGTTCGGTCGCCAGAGTTGGTTGGTATCCGACCCGTGAAGGGATCTGCCCCATCAGCCCTGAAACCTCAGAACCGGCCTGGATGAACCGGAAAATATTATCAATCAACAGCAACACATCCTGGCGCTGATCATCACGAAAGTATTCCGCCATGGTCAGGGCAGCATGTGCCACACGAAAACGTGCGCCGGGCACCTCATTCATCTGCCCAAAAATCATCACTGTATTATCGAGAACATTGGCTTCTTTCATTTCCCGGTACAGTTCTTCCGCTTCCCGGCTGCGTTCGCCAATTCCGCAAAACAGACTGACACCTTCGTGCTGGCCAACCATGTTGTGGATCAACTCTGTGATCAACACCGTCTTGCCAACACCCGCGCCACCAAAGAGGCCAGCCTTTCCACCCAGTTCCAGTGGGGTAAGCACATCAATGGCTTTAATGCCGGTGGTAAAGACCCGCGACTGCACCGAACGCTGGTTGAGGGGAATCGGAGAGACATGAATCGGACGCCACTCGACATCTTTGGGAGGATCTCCATGATCGATGGTTTCCCCAAAGACGTTAAACATGCGTCCTAACAATTCATTCCCAACCGGTACCTGCAATGTGGTCCCGGTATACCGGACCACATCACCACGCGCAACACCCTGGGTGGGGTTCAAAGATACACATCGAACAACTCTGGTATCCAGATGATTGATCACTTCCATCACCACCTTGCCATTTGAACCTGTTTCCAGGCGCGAAAAAAGCGGCGGTATTTGATCTTCAAAAGAAACATCCACTACTGTACCACGTACGGCAACGACAGTTCCTTTAGTTCTTTCCTGTGTTTGGTCAAATATCATAGTTAAATTCCTGTAAGGATAGTATCAATAATAAGTGGGGCAGGCGGTAAGATTTCTTTCGCCTTATCCCTGTCCTGATTTCATGAACCGGCTAAATGCCCAGGTGTAGATGTTTCCTCTAGCCTCCCCAATTATTTACGAAAGTCGCTTTTTTTATGGTTCATTTCAGGTTTCTTAATGAGGCTTTTCTTAATTGCCTGTTTTTGATATTAATTATAACAGATGTTTGTAGAGGGTTTTTGCAGCGGGTAGAAAGTTAAAAAGTATGAACAGGAACCTTTATCGAGCTGGGTTCGTCTTATTAATAGACTGATTATTGGTATCTTTTCAATAATAAGGTGCTGAGTGTTTTATGCGGGCGAATACCCGGGTAAAAACACTCGTCAACCTCGTTTTATTGAAATGATACGATTATTGTTAGAAATTGATTGGAGGAATTGAACTTGAGAACAAAATTTGAATTGATTATCGTCATGATTATCATCGTTACATTGGCGTTAAGTGTCTGCCAACCGCAGGAGGTATCATCATTGGAAAATACCAGCTGGATCCTGGTCGAGCTGAACGGTAAGCCAATTCTTTCTGAAACCACCATCACACTGGATTTGAATGGCAGCACTCTGACCGGAACAGATGGCTGTAATCACATGGGCGGCTCCTACACCAGCACAGGCGATTCGTTTTCCGTCGGAGAGGATTTAATGAGCACCTTGATGGCATGCGAGGGAGCGATTATGACTCAATCCGGTGACTACAACAACGCATTACGCAATGCAAGCAAGTATCAGATTATAGACAATCGGCTCAATTTACTGGATGAAAACGGTAATTTACTGGCAGTCTTTGAAGCCCAGAGCCAGGAATTGGCTGGCAGCAGCTGGCTGGCTTCCTTCGTAAACACCGGATCGTCGGATGGTACCGTATCGTCATCATCCATTCAGGCTGCTCAGCAAACTCTGGTTTTTGACAATCAAGGCATGATCAGCGGAAATGCCGGCTGCAACAACTACTTCGGCACCTACCAGGTTGAGGGCAACACCCTCACTTTCAATGAAATTGGTTCCACCAAGATGTTCTGTGGCGATGGATTAATGGCAGAAGAATCAGCCTTCCTGACAGCGCTTCAAGAAGCCACAGCCTACAAAATCACAAGTGGTTCATTACAAATCTTCGCTGCTGATGACTCTACGCTGATCTCGTTGTCCCTCGTAAAATAATTACAATAACTCCTTCTCTACTATAGGCGTCCTACATTCACTTGGACGCTTTTTTTGTAAATTAAATCTACCTTCAAATCATGTATTTTAAAAATACTTATGAACTCAACAACCCAAGAACTAAACAACTTAATTACATATTGTTGATCTTATTGATCATATTTGGTAGACTCCTACATAATGAATTATGAAACCTATTTCCTCATTTACCCTTATAAGGAGTAACCATGTCACAAAGCTCCAAAATTCCAATTCTTGCCATCATCTTACCCCTGCTTGTCTCGCTTGCCTGTAATTTTTCCGCAGGCGGATCCGATTCTGATACAGAATCTGTCCCCACAGGAGAATCATCCGGAACTATTCGCACCATCCCCACCACCGAATCGGGTGCAGAGCCGACCTCTCTTCCAGCGATCGCCTCTTCTTCTTCCTCCGACAGCATGTCCGAAGATACTATATTGGTGATGAAAGAGCCCATTTTCATTCAGGATGAAACCAACCTGATTACGGTCTTTGTGTTCGAAAACCTGGATACCAGTGCCGGTATCGAGGATATTGAATATACGGTGATTGCCAGCGATGCGGCGGGCGTAACCCTCAAGAACGAAACTGGATATATCGATTTCCTGCCAGCGGGAGGACGCACAGGTGTGGCCAGTCAGATGTTCCTGGAGAAAGACCAGGTGGCAGAATTTGTCGATATTGAATGGACTTACTATACCGACGCCACAGCTTCCGTCGACTATCCTTTCAGTTTTGAAGATCCACGCTATTATTTCGACCCGTTTTGGGATCGCTTCACCACCGTGATGGTCAACAATAGTTCCACAACCTATACCAATGTGCGCGTGGATATGATTGCCTATGACAGCACCGGCATTGTCGTCGGCGGGGGATATACCACCGTCAATTTAGTGCCCGGCAATAACCAGGTGGGCTTAAGTATTAACGGTTTTGTCTCGAATGATCCTGTCACCTATGAATTCTTTCCCAGGTACAGTATCCTTACCAATGAACTCGATGACGCCAACCTTATCGAGGATCTGACTGTGCTCAAATCCGGTTTCTTTTTCAATGAAACTACCCTGGGCGGTGGATTCCTGGTGCAGAATACCACCAGTGAAGTATTAAAGAGTTCCCAGTATTACCTCACGGTTTATGAGGAGGATGGCTCGGTTGCGCAGGTTGCCAGCGGGTATATCGACCTGATGTGGCCAGGACAAACGCTGGGTGTCTCCCCAGGAACAGTCACCCTGTCCGAAGGTGCGAACCCGAACAAATTTGATGTGTTCGTCCTGGCTGGCATTCCTGAGGAACACGAACTGTCTACCAATCCGCTCACTGCCCAGAATGCGACCTTCGTATCGGATGAGTTTTTCCCGCGTGTGAGTGTGACAATTGCCAATGCCCACAGCCAAAGTATCGAAAATCCATTTGTCACTGTGTTGCTGTATAACGCTCAGGACGAAATCATCGGCGGTGGTTATACCTACCCCGACCCAATCCCTGCGAATGGTACTTTGACCTACGATGTCTATGTAACGCATGTTACTGCAGAACCACCGGCGCGAGTTGAAGCTTTTCCCACAATGACGGGATGGTAGCTTATCATCATCGCAGTCAGGTTGTTTTGGCAAAACAACCATCAACCCCGATTAATTGAGATGGAATCAACTTACTGCTTAAATGAAGGCCCGATCGGGCCTTCATTTCTCATTTATTCTAAATAGCACTTTAAGTGGCAAAGGCTATTCCCAGGTCACTACCTGATTACCACCCGCTTGTTTGGCGCGGTACATAGCCTCATCTGCCTGCCGGATCATCTCATCAACATCCAGTTTTGCCAGCTTGGGACTGACGATTCCAACACTGATCGTCCGGGAGATTAACCCGCGTCCACTTTCAATTTTTATCTCTTCCACTGCTTTACGTAAACGTTCTGCCAGTTCCTTTGCCTCTTCGATTTTTGTTTTGGGCAGCAGCACAATAAACTCCTCACCACCCCAGCGGCCAAGGAAATCGACCGTACGCACTTCCGCTTGAAGAACTGCGCACATCCCCTTCAAATAATTATCGCCAGCATGGTGGCCATAGGTATCATTTACCGATTTGAATTGATCGATATCCAGAATCATCAGGCTCAGCGGGTCACCATAGCGCATTGCAAAAGCAATTTCACGCAATAACAATTCATCCATTTTACGGCGGTTATACAAACCGGTCATTTCATCTTTGGTAGCGTAGATCTCCAGCTTAGAGATAAACATATTTAATACAATGATCACCAGCACAATCACCAGAATTGTCACAATCAAACCAATGGCAATATTCGTGATCAGGTGTTCTCTGGCTTTTCCCAGTGTTTGGGTTTGATCCTGCTCCACAATCAGATACCAATCCATGTCCGGGAAATAGCGCGCGGAGAGCGTAACTTCACCTGAATGTGTGTTGTATGCATAATAATGTGTTTCCGAATCTTTTTGCAAAATCTCCTGACCCAACAACGAAAGTCCATCGAAATCTCGAATGTTCGTTTTCAGAATTAAATCCTGATCCGGATGAATTTGGATCAAGCCATCAGAATCTATCATATATATCAGATGACCAAATCGCTCCCGGTAGCTCTCAAGGGTTTCACCCATTTCACTCATTTGCAACCCCACGCCGGTCACACCCAGAAAATTGCCTACATTATCTTCGAGGCGATGATTGATAAAGATCGTCATCGTGCCATTGGTGGCTTCATCGTTATCTACATCCAGATCGTATTCTCGACCCAACCTGACAAAATTGTAATACCAGATATCATGATCATCTTCCGGGCTGATTTGCTTGAGGATACCATCATAATAGTAGTAATTTTTGGTGATAGCAGAGACAAAAAAAGCGCTGAAATAACCATAGCGTTCGCGGATGCGTTGCAGGTAACGCACAATCTCTTCTTCATCCTGCTCTCCCGACTGCACCCAATTGACTAGAAATTCATCATTCGCCATTATCGATGAATTATGGATCGGTTGCAGCAGTTCTTTCTGAATCTCTGAGTAGATATTGTCGCTGATCAGCGGTAGGATCACATTCTTTGAATCGCTGGTGAGCGCTGAGCGGGTGACGTTGTAGCTGATAAGACTGGTAAAAGTAAACGAAAAGATCAGCAATATGGTGAGAATGCCGATAAAGCGATATTTGTTGAAGAGAAATGTGTTGAGTTTTTTGAGCATGTTATCTATGTAGACAGGAATGGTAATGTTTTTTGATTTTATCATAAGCGCAAAAAAAACGAATATAATTTTGGGTAGCATATCAATAAAAAAGGGAAATTCAATTAAACCACGCCCAACCTGGTTAATTGATACAACTAAGTTTTTTTTCTTTTTTGATATCTGTCAAACTGACAGATCTGATTTTATTGCGTTCAAGCCGTACAGGCCATCTGCTGCGTTTGTGATAGTTCGGGAAATTCCAATTTATAGCTGTAATTTGCGGTATAGGTTTGATCTTTCATCTCAAAAGCAACTGTGGAACAGGCACATTGCTGTTTCCAGAGCACCTCAAAAATGCGGATGCTGAAAGCAGGAACGACAAGATCTACTTTTTCGACCCTCGATTGTTTCTCTTTTATAACATCTTCATATTCTTTTTCAATTTTAATCTGAAGTTTTTCCTTCAATCCAGCAGGAATATCAACCATTTCACCGGAATCCTCTGAGGTTGCCTGATCTGCTACAACAACATGCACAACAAGCGGGGCTCTTTCCATCAGAGGTGTTCGCTTTTCATTTACAAAGTCTGCGCAATTACGAATATAAACCGTTTCCGTGTATAAGTTTGTTTCATTCACTGTGGGGTTCGGTGCAATACGAAACCCTGGGACACCACCGCACCCCGCCAAAAAAGGCAATAGCAAGAATAAAATTGTTTGCAAACACAAACGAATTTGGCGATTATTCATTTCCTTTACTCCTATTGAAACAACGATGATCACATATTCAAATTGTTGAATATGATTCTAGAGTACTGTATTGAGGATGTCAAGAGAAATTTATCCTGTTTTTATGATGATTCTTAATAGTGGATAAAGGTGCAATACTCTTTTAGATTTTGGATACCTGAGAACTTTGAACAATCCATGTTTGGAGCGACAAACCAGGCAGTGAAACGCTTCCAGACAGCTCTATGCCACACATTCACAAAGGGAGTGATTGTATTAACATAAATGCGTCGTTATACTCATAGTTAAGGAACACCGAAAATTTCATTGCTCTTATGTATCAGAATTTTTTCCTTAAGTTAGATAGATACCGAGGTGCAAATTGAAAGAAAATCGCAATGAAGTTATCATCGAGGCCACATCAAACCAGGTTTGGGATGTGCTCACCGATCTGGAAAAATATGCTGAATGGAATCCTTTGCTTTACCGGGGAAAAGGGGAGGTTAAACTCGGAGAAACAATCGTGGTGGATGCAAAAACAGCCACAAAAGACATGAATTTTGTGTGCAAAGTGACCATGGTGGAACCGCTTAAAGAGTTTGCCTGGAAATTTCATGTGATTCACCCCATTCTCTTCAGCGGAGTTCATTCCTTCCAGATTGAACCTATGAGTGAGAAACAGGTTAAATTCATTGATCGTGAATCCTTCAAAGGCTTACTTTTACCAACCCAATCTAAAGACCTGACCACCAACGGTTTGAATGCCATGATAGAAATGGGAGAGGCACTCAAAAAACGCGTGGAGAATTCCCCATAAATTTTGCATTGCTCATGGGTCCATACCCAATGAAATACAACGCAACAGCTCAATAACTCTTTAGCTGTTCTTTACCCTATACCCATCCAGACACTTCAACACATACGAAAAATCCAGACGCAGTTGATCATAGATATCCGCAAGCTCCTGCATATTTCGCTGGTTCGTGGATATAGACCCTTCCGCGATCCAGTTATACAAATCCAGGCTGTTGGTCCCAAAGGTCTTGACTGCGCCTTCCAGCGTCTTATCCTCCAGCATAATCGCATTCGCTACCAGGTTGGTATTCTTGATATACCCGCTGCTTAACTCATTCAGCTTTTCCTCACTGATCCCTTCCTTTAAATAAAACGGATATTGCAGAAAGATGTTATTTGCCCATTCAATAATATTGTTGGCATCGCGTTCAATTTGATCGAGACGTTTTCCGATTACCTCATTCCTGCTCTGGTTGTGTTTGTCTTCCAGATCCCATTTTCGTTTTTTGTTGCGATCATTAGACTGATAAATAAACGTAGCAATGGTAATCAAAAAGGAAGCCAGAAAGCCGATGCCACCGCCGATCAGTAAATTCAGGGTTTCTTTTTCCATCGAATAAATCCTCCGGGAAAGCCGTTTTTTTCTTTGATTATATCAATTTGCAGTAAGCTGTTAGCAAAGCTTGCTTTACCAGATTCCCGGCAGCAATCGATACCGTACCCGCCCAGCATAGTCTTTATAACCTTCCAGATTCTCCTGCAGAAAATGATCCTCCAGAGCGGTGCGCAGAACATACAATCCAATGGTGATGATGGTTGGAATGTATGCCCAGACAGAATTCAGAAAAAACGGTGTAACAAGATAAGATAACAAAGCACCTGCATAGCCAGGATGACGTACCCAACGGTAGGGTCCACTGGATACCACAGTATGACCGCGCTCCGTCTGCAGCCGCACATTGCCTGAGAAGAAGCGGTTCTCGATCAACGCACAGGAAGAGATCACATAACCAGCCACAATCAATATCAACGCCAACAATCGCACCGGCAAACCAAAGGCAGGTGTCCAGCCCAGCAGTGCATCCAGTCCGACGACGACCACAATCAGAAACCCGGCCAGGCCCATTAACGGGATGATCTTCTTGTCCCAGGACTGTGCATCTGCATGCTGCATGAATCGCGCACGTTCTGCAATCAGATCAGGATGAGATCTCGAAGCCAGCACCCGGCTGATCACAAAACTGGTAATCCCCAGCAGCCCATACACCCAGGCTTCCCACCAACCCCACTTCCTTGAGATCAATAGGGGCAGGAAAGGCACTACTATAATGAAAAAGACTGCCTGGATGAGAATACGCAGGGATAAAAGTTTTTTAGGCGATTCCATAGGACCTTCTGGGTAAGATTGTTTATATGATTGTACATCTTTTGTCAGAGGGTAGGAATAGCCTTCCGCTGCGCTATCCCCGTTCCGAGGACTTCGCAAGGTTTGTGAATTGAGGATTTTGAGGTCAAAGCCTTATTGCAACATGAAAGAAGATCTCTGTGCTGACCAGTGTTATTCCAATTCTTTTAACTTTTGTTGGATTCCTGCCTGGCTCATCCCACCTGTGGCTAATTCTTTGTCGCTTAATTCTAAAAGACGTTTGTAAAAGGATTTCATTTCGTCCACTGCATTTGCCTTAGAATCAATCCGTGCGGCTAATCTACTCAACATCTGGTCAGCTTTTGCAAATTCTTTCTCGTTTTCATAGTGGCAAAATAAATCCCAAAGGGTATTCTCTTCCAGATTAAAGGTATCCAATTTTTGGATTAATTCATCGATCATTTGAGAAATATCAGAGGGGAGTGATGTTTCCGATAGATTGCTCATCTTCAGTGAAAAATGCAGTGCGTGGACATAACAATTAATACTTTCAAATTTTTGGTTCTGAAGTTTATAGATATCCCCTGCTTCTTTTAAGAGATAAGCTATATATCCTGGTTTTTCCACATCCAGTGCGTCATTTTTCATTAAAATTGCAAATAAACTTTCATCATCCAATGATTTAATTAATTCTGCATCTATACCGAAAAATAGTTCAAGGGTCTGATCGGTTTCCTTTAATGCCTCCTGGTATTGCCCCGCACTCTTTAAACCGATAATCCTTGCCAACACCCCCGTGAATTGCCGGATCATCCTGACAATATAATCCTCTGCCAAATTGACACCTTTACCTGGGAATTTTTAGAGCTACCCAACTCTCGTAATTGGTCATTACACATCCTCATAAATAATTATAGCGGATTAGATTTTATAACTGGAATTGGCAAATCGGTATTATCACACAGGCCAAAAGCCCATACTCGATGGCTGGCATTTTTTTGTCCTTACCCTACGGATGTTTGTAATGTCCTGTTAACCGATCGATTTCTCCACATGCCGTTTAAAATTATCCAAAATGCTTTGCCAACCTGCCTGTTGATACTCAATGGGAAATTCATTTTCAGGATCAAACTTGACCCGAACCACAACTCCCTCCGGGCTCTCCTTAAATGTTATCTGAGCTTGTCGATCTCCAAAATCATATTCAATTAACTCTTCTTTCACAATTTCGGTGTAGGTTCCCTCGAAATCGAAACCGGTGCTGCCATCCTTCGCTTCCATCCGCGAGCAGAAGGATCCACCCACCCGAAGATCAACCGTAGCCGAGGTGGTATGCCAATCATCGGAGGCGGCATTCCATTGCGTGATATCCTCCGGAGTGGTATAAGCGCGCCAGACCTCCGCGAGAGGAGCTTTGACTAAATTTTCAACTGTAATTTTCATATTTCACCTCTTTCGATGATTAAATAAGTCCAATAGTGGACAGATTATTATATGTACATCCTTTTAATCCGGGTAATTTTTTGGTTTACTGTAGGGGCGGGTCCGGGACCCGCCCCTACAGGCAGGCCCCGCCCAGCCTGTCTTTCACTCAAGAATTTTCCAGAAAGAATCCTTGCGGGTGATTTTTCCCTGCACGAACTCAAGCAAGTCAACCCCGCGTACTTCGATGGGTTGCCCTGACACAGATGTACCTGTAAGCGTCCATTCAGAGACGGCGAAATCATCACCGACCCAATGTTGATCGTCTCCATAATGCACATCCGGAATCCCCTCAAATCTCTTTGCCAGACCCGCCCGAACCGCTTCCTTCCCGTTGTACTGATCACCACGTGGCCTGGCACCTCTTGGCGTATACAAAACACATTCATCCGCAAAATAGCCCATGATGGAATCCAGATCATGACGGTTGAACGCTTCCAGGAATCCCTTCAACAATTCATAGTTCACATGCTCGGACATTAAGAACCTCCTTTAGCAATACCAATTAATGATTGGCACTCATCGAATTTCTATTCTTTTTATCGTATTATCTCAATAAATCGGGGCAAGTGGGTGTTTTTGGCGTGCAGCCGCACGCCAAAAACACCCAAGCCACTAATTATTGAAAGGATACTTTTTATCTTACAACCGGATTGGTTGTTTTCAAAGTCTGTATAAAAGCATTGTTGTCGTTTTCATCGTTGACGGCATTCTCCAGCATGCATTTCATTTAAAAATCGTATTCAGGATTTCTGATTAAACCCGCATGTTTTGCCATGCAAGCGTAGGGGCGGGTTCGGGACCCGCCCCTATGCCGATCTACCAAATCCATCATCATGGTAATGATTCCCTCCCACCCCGTGGATTGAAATCCACGGCTATTCAAACCCAAAACCTGTTAAAACAGGTTCCCACGGCATAACCTTCCAAATCCGCGATATATCTGTTGGGGCACCATTATTTTTTCAGGTTATCCCCACTCACAAACTGGCACGAATAGCGATGGCAAACTCTTCCTGGGTGTAGCGATATTCTTTCACTTTGGGAGGAAATCTGCGATCATATTCCTCTACTTGTGCTTCGTTAATGTCATAGACAGCACTATCGTAATATTTCCAGGTATGCTGCTGGAATACATCCTTTGTCAATTCCAGCACCAACATACTATAGGGATAGCGGCCATCTTTTGTGCTGATTTGATAATCCTTGGAACTCTTAAAACCATGTTTACAATAATTACAGGGTGAACCATAAATAATGATCGCCGGATAATCTTTCTGCCTGGCGATGGCTACAGTATGCTGGATCAGGGCGGATCCCACCCCTTTTCGCTGGTATTCAGGCAAAACACTGACCGGACCAAAGGTTAAGGTTTCCAGTTTTTCGTTGTTTTCATTGATCACGTGTGACGTGGCGTAGAAAATATTACCAATGATCTTGTTTTGATACTCAGCCACAAAACTAAACTCCGGCAGGTAATCAGCATGCTTCCGTAATACGTACACCAGGTAATGTTCATTACACCCCGGAACGTATAGATTCCAGAATGCTTCGCGGGTAATGTTCTCGTTTTCATAATAATCGTTTTCGGTTTCAGGTCTGATGAGGATATCCATGTTGTTCCTTAAATGTTAGTTTGTGATGAATGGATCGATTTCTGTATTAACTATACTGCACTATTTCTCCTGACCAAGGAAAATTTACCCATTAATCTGATAAGCCGTGTCGATCCACCAATTCCACCATCATGGAAATGATCCCTCCACCCCGTGGATTGAAATCCACGGTTATTCAAACCCAAACCTGTTCAAACAGGTTGCCCGCCACAACCAACTACCATTCGTACGGGCAAAGCATTTGATTTCAAAATTCAGATTGGAAAACATCCATCATCAAATGCTTTGCCCCTACACGCCCCAACATGACCACTGACCATTCAATTCCATTGTTACCTCCATCAACCAAAAAATTAATAAATTTGCACTTTGCATCAAAAATTTTTAATTTATCCATACTATACTTAGACAATACAATCAAAACCACCAGGAGTCCATTATGAATTTCCGCGAACGCTTCGTCAACACTATGCAATTCAAACCTGTCGATCAAATCCCCTGTATGGATTTTGGTTACTGGTGGGAAACCATACAACGCTGGCATACGGAAGGACTACCGAAAGAATGCCGATCTAATAGTCAAGTGGAAGATTACCTGGGTTTGGACCGCGGGTATCTCCCCTGGCGTCAAGAATTCGATGCTCACATAGAATTCAATGAAGTTCTGTTTCTGGATGCCAACTGGTTACCATATACCGGCGATATTTATCCACCTTACCCTGCCAAATTAATATCCGAAGACGAAAACCACACCGTTAATCGATCACCACTGGGGGTTGTGTACCGTCAGAATAAGGGGCTGCAAAGCATGCCGGAATTTCTTGAATTCCCCGTAAAGAATATGACCGATTGGCAAAAAATCGTCACCCGCCTGGATGGCAAGGATCCTGCCCGTTACCCAAGTGATTGGACCCAGAAAGTTGAACAATACAAAACCAGTGAGAAACCTCTCAGCCTGTATATCAATGGTTTTTTTGGCATGGCACGCAACATGATGGGTCTGGAGAATCTCTCTTTTGCCTATTACGACCAACCCGAATTAATCACAGCCATGGCAGAGCACCACACCCAGTTTTTGATGGATGCCTATGATCGGGTGACAAAAGACCTGGAAATTGACCTGATCATCACGTTTGAAGATATGTGCTACAACAGTGGCTCTTTAATCTCCCCAAAACTTTTTAAAAAATTTATGTCCCCATATTACAGTCAGATTGCACAGTTTTTTAAACAGCGTGGGGTGAAGAACTTATTGGTGGACACCGATGGTTCGGTGCTGGAAATTATGGAATTATTCCTGCAAGCCGGTATGGATGGCTGTGTGCCCTGTGAGGTAAAGGCTGGATCGCACCCTGCACTGCTGCGGAAGCGTTACCCGAACATCCGCTTGATGGGTGGTGTAGCAAAAACCGCGCTCATCAACGGAAAGAAGGAGATTGATGAAGCCTTAACCAGCTTAATCCCCGTCATGGAAGCGGGTGGTTTTATTCCCACCGTGGATCATGAAGTCCCACCGGATGTGAGCTTTGATCATTATCGCTATTTTTGTGATCAGCGGTTGAAACTCTGCATCCGCTATCATCCATAAAGCAATTTTTCGGATTTCAGGGTTGCGTTGATGGACAAATCTATCGAATTTATTGTAAATTCTTAGATGGTTTCTTAATACTAAGGCTGAGCAACCCTAACAGAATACTGACCACCGCTGAGATTACCAACACGGGTTGATAACTACCCATTTTATCGTAGACCAAACCAAATGGAAGCGGACCAACCGCTGCACCAACAATTCCAATCGCAGAGATAAACCCGTAAATGCTGCCCAGGTTAGCCCTGCCATAAAAAGCTGGCCATACAACTGTTGCCACCGTCCGGGATATACCCATGGATGCCCCTAAAATCAGCCCAAAAATGATCGCTGTTCCTGGACCGCTCAAAATTTTTACACTGAATAGCGAAACAGCTTGCATTACCAGGCTGAAGGCTAATAAATATTTCAACGGAAAATGATCAGCGAGGTATCCACCTAACAGGGTAGACAAAGCGGCAGCAATGGAAACTGGTACAAAGACCGATGCTGCCAACGCAGCACTGAGCCCCTGCGTATCAAAAATACTGACGAGATGAAAAAAAATACCGGTACCCAGGAAAGCGAAGGAGGCTGTGCCAATCACCAAAATCCAGAACACACGGGTTTTGATTGCCTCGCTTAATGTCCAATTCTCTTCAATTGCATGCAGTTCTCCTACCACTAATGACTCTTTGGATTCAGGAAGAGGCACACCATCCGGGTGGAGTTGATATTCTTCCGGCTTATTCCGAAAGAAAAGCAGACCCACAGGCAACATCAACAGCAACAGCGCCATACCCAGAATACCAAAAGTAACCCGCCACTCAAACGCTGAGATCAATGCATACACCAGGGTTGGGAAAACCCCCATCCCTACCAATGACATCACTAAGCCTGAGATCCCCATCGCCATGCCACGTTTGCGCACCCACCACTGGTTGATGACCGTCTGACTGACCAGACCCAGACTTCCCTGCCCCAACATTCTGATCAGAATAAAACCCAGGAGCAGCATTAACGCGTTTTGAACAAAACCCATGAAAATACAGGAAATTCCAAATAGTAAACTTATGATTCCTGCTAATTTCCTGGCTCCATGCTTGTCGATTTGCCTGCCCCAAAATGGCAAAGTAAAACCACCGATCAAGGTTCCAACAGAATAAAGGGTACTGACCAATGTACGGCTGATCCCTAAATCTTCCATGATGAATTCTATAAAAATCGATACCGAAAAAGTCTGGCCGGGACCCGTCATAATAATGCCAAACGTTCCGGCTGCCAGAATGATCCATCCGTAGAAAAATGGAGTACGGTTTGGCAAATCCTTTTTTACGGAGGTGGTAACCCGATCTATGACTGACATTTACAGGAACTCGCTATTGATCGACATATTCATTTCAGTTTCTCATCAATCCGACCCAATGAATTTTTGAAGCTCTAACTCAGAAGTAATCAGGTAATTATAAATCCCTCAGCACAAAAACACGTCTTTTGTCGGCATACAAAACTACTGAATCAAAAAACTCACCCTTACAAAATCAACCTTCCTAATCACCTTTCACCCACCAGCCCACCCTCCCAGGCTTTCAATTGGCTTACAAAAATGCTACTTTCGCCAGCTTTTGCGTACAATAAAATGGATATGCATCATCACATTCTGGAGGTTCTCATGCGGAAATATCTCACCCTTTCAGCCTTGTTGCTATTAATTATCTTCGGCTCATCTTTCTTTCCCTCCCTACAACCCACTGCCAGCGGAAATGGCGATGACTTCATGATTTATCTTCCATTGGTGGCTAACAAGAACAGTAGTGCCAACCCCCTGATCGTCAACCACCTTAACACAGATGTGCATGAAATACCCGATTACTGGATCAACGAGGCGCGTAAACTTGTCATTCACTATGCTCATACCTCTCACGGCTCTCAAATTCTGACCGGTCTGCAGTGGCTTGAAGCGCAGGATCCCAAATACAATGTCTCCATCATCGCGAGCGGGGTGGTGGCGCAACCTCCCGATTCCACTGCAATGGGTTTTTACGATGGAAACAATTACAGTGGAACCACCTATATCACACCCGACATGTACTGGGAATCGGCAGCGGGAATCGAGAAAACCCAATCCGTGGTCGCTACGGGCTGGTTTGATATTTCACTATGGACCTGGTGCGGTCAGATGTCGGATTACAGTGTCACCCAGGTAGAAACCTACATGGCAGTTCTTGACCAGCTCGAGCGGGATTACCCCCCACTGCGTACGGTTTATTATACCGGTCACACCGATGGCAGCACTCAAAGCAGCACCCTCTGGCGGAATAACAATCTGGTGCGAGCATATGCCCAAGATAATGGTAAAGCTTTATTCGATTTCGCTGACATCGAATCGTATGACCCCGCTGGAACTTTCTACCCGACAGCCAATGATGCTTGTCCGTGGTGTGCAACCTGGTGCAGCGACCATCCAACATCTTTTGAGTGCCAGAATCTCGGGCAAATGGGTGATTGTGCACACAGCCATAAATTGCAATGTGCCTTGAAAGCCCAGGCTTTCTGGCAGTTGATGGCGCGCATGGCAGGTTGGGATGGATAATATTTAACCGTAGGGGCAAAGCATTTGATAATGGACATAGTTGTTCACTATGAAATTTATATCAAATGCTTTGCCCTTACTATGCGTCCCAGTAAATCAACCGCCCTATTTTTAATGCGTCTTTTTCCACCTGGGTAATATATTCTTCTCGATACTCCATACTTTCATTACTCAATATTTGAATCGCATTATTCCAAACGTTTTCCCGCCAATTGCGGATCAAATTTGATATCAAGCGTTCGTCCAAACGCCCAAAGACAGTATCGATAAACTCCATAATTGGCATCGCGGGTTCAAGAATTTCATCCTGGACAGCATCGATCGATGAAGCGATAATCGAATTTACCCGATCATGATCGGTATAGCGGTTTCTAAGTTGTATTTCATCCAATGTATTCCATTCCGGCGTGAGGACATCCACCAAAGTCAATACCAGGTCGTAATTGATATGAGCATTAACCCCCAACAACAATGATTGGATTGCCATCGCTTTGGCGGTTCGGGTTGCATTATGTGCCAACTGCCAGACCATAGGCGCGGCCTGCGGGTCTGTTTCATACTTATCCAGGGCGATAAAATAATAATCTGCAAAGCGATTGAGCATATGCTTTACCCAAATTGAATCGAAGAATTCATCACGTTCAATGGCTTGCAACGTGTTATGGGTCATCAATTGATAACAACTTAAGAAAATTCTGCGCGAATCATTGATCCCTGTCCAATTCTGGATCAATGCCTGCATTTGTTGAATCACCCGGTCATTGGGAATTTCCATTTAAACCCTACCTCAGAATAAATCAAAACGAATAAACGCATTATATTGATTATGAACACCCAAGTCAATTTAACGTGGAAGGGGGTGGTGATTGTTGGTGGGTATGGGGGTAATCACCGTCATCATGTAGGGGCGTTCGGTCGAACGCCCTTACGCCAATCGACCATTACCATCATTATGTAAATAAATGATTTTGATTTCTATTCACCGGGTTTTTATATCAATCCCCGGCATAATCAACCGACAATCGTACGGGCAAAGCATTTGATTTCAAAATTCAGGTTTGAAAACTATGTCTATTATCAAATGCTTTGCCCCTACACCACAACCATCATTTCCAAAATTTATCAACTTTCCACTGTCAACTCTCAACTGTCCACCAAATTCACTTGTATAAATTTTTTCAAACACCCTATAATTAACCAAGTCTCCACCGCATGCACACGAGGAGGAAAGCCATGCCCGCTCCTGAAATCATCCACCAGCTGGTTCAACAGTTTACCGACAATCGCGACGCTTACCGCTCCGGGCGTTATAACGAAGCGCAACTGCGCCAGGAATTCCTCAATCCTTTCTTCGAAGCGCTGGGATGGGATGTCTCCAACCGCAAAGGCTATTCGATCAATTACCGCGAGGTGGTACACGAGGATTCAATCCACATCAAAGGCAGCCCACATGCCAAAGCACCCGACTACGCTTTTCGCCTGGGTGGGGTGCGCAAGTTCTTCGTCGAAGCCAAGAAACCCGCCGAGGATATCCAGTTTGACCGCGAACTGGCGTACCAACTCAAGGTCTACGCCTGGAACGTGGGACTGCCTGTCTCGATCCTGACCGATTTCGAGGAGTTCGCGGTCTATGACTGCCGTAACAAGCCCAACCCCTCCGACAGCCCCGCCGCTGCCCGCATCCTGTATCTGCGCTATGACCAGTACATCGAAAAATGGGACGAGATCGCCGGTATTTTCTCCCCGCTCGCCATCCAGAAAGGTGCCTTTGACCGCTATGTGGCTGATACCAGCAGCAAGCGCGGCACCACCAGAGTCGATGATGCCTTCCTGGCGGATATCGAGGAGTGGCGCACCCTGCTGGCACGCAACATCGCACTGCGCAACCAGCACGTGGTCAACGAACGCCAACTCAACTATGCCGTACAAATGACCATCGACCGCATCATCTTCCTGCGCATCTGTGAGGATCGCGGCATTGAGCCCGCGAACCAGTTGCTGGAGATCAGCAAAAGCAAGGGCATCTACCCGCAGATGGTGCAGCTCTACCAGCGCGCTGACCTGAAATACAACTCCGGTTTGTTCCACTTTAAAAGCGAGAAAGGCGAAAGCAACCACGCCGACAAATTCACCCCCAGCCTGGAGATCGATGACCGGGTTCTGAAGGAGATCATCAAAGACCTGTATTACCCCTGCCCGTACATCTTCAAGGAGATCCCGGTTGAGATCCTCGGGCAGGTCTATGAGCAGTTCCTCGGCAAGGTCATCCGCCTGACCCCCGGACGCCAGGCGAAGATCGAGGAGAAACCAGAGGTGCGCAAAGCCGGCGGCGTCTATTACACCCCCAGCTATATCGTTGATTACATCGTCGCCAACACGGTCGGAAAACTGGTGGAAGACAAGACCCCTGAGCAGGTCAGCCAGCTGCGTGTGGTTGACCCGGCCTGCGGATCCGGTTCCTTCCTGCTGGGTGCCTTCCAGTACCTGCTGGACTGGCACGAGGGCTGGTATTTACAGCATGACCCTCAAAAATGGGCAAAGGGCAAACTACCGGCTTTAATCCCCACCGAAGGCGGCGGTTGGAAGTTGACCACTGCCGAGAAGAAACGCATCCTGGTCAACAATATCTACGGCGTGGATATCGATGCGCAGGCGGTCGAGGTCACCAAACTCAGTCTGCTGCTCAAGGTGCTGGAGGAAGAGAGCGGCCAGCTCAGTCTGGGATTGGAGCGTGTGCTACCCGACCTGGGTGACAATATCAAATGCGGTAATTCCCTGATCGGTTGGGATTATTTTGAGGGGCAGTTGATCCCGGATGAGAAAGAACTGGAACGCGTCAATCCCTTCGACTGGCAGCGCAACTTCCCACATGTGTTTGCAAGGGGAGGGTTTGATGCGGTGATTGGGAATCCACCGTATTTACGCATACAAGCACTTCGGGAATGGGCAAATTCTGATGTTGAATTCTACAAAAGAAAGTATATCTCAGCAAACAAAGGCAACTATGATATATATGTGATTTTCATTGAGAAGGGATTGACCTTAATTAACGAAAATGGAAAATTAGGCTTAATTCTTCCACATAAATTTTTCCAAGCCCAATTTGCTCAACCAATTAGACATCTTATTGAAAAGGGCAAAAACATAGAGCAAATCATCCATTTTGGTTCTGAACAAGTATTTGCAAATGCAACTACATATACATGCTTGCTGTTCTTATCAAAACAACCCAAAGAATATTTTGATTTCGTTTCTGTAAGTAATATTGAATCCCCTAAGATAGTGCTTTCATCAATTCTTCAAAATGTATCACACCAAAACTATAAAAAAGCTTTATTAATTGCCCCTAATGGTGAGAAAAATGAATGGCACTTTTTTGCTAATGAAAGCAAAGTTGTTCTGGATAAACTTTATCTTCAAAATAAAACCCTTGCTGATGTAACGAACAAGATTTTTCAAGGAATTGCGACTAGTGCTGATAATATATATGTTTTGAAAGTAAAAAATTCCACAGAAAATACATACAATTGCTACTCAAAGTCTTTAGATGTTGATGTAGAAATTGAAAAAGAAATGGTTAGACCTTTCTTAATGGGAAAAGATGTCCATCGTTATAATCCATTAAATCCCGAAAATGTTGTTATATTTCCATATGATATCAGCAAAATAAAACCTACTTTGATGTCACAAGATTACATTCGGAAAAAATTTCCATTATGCTGGAAATACTTATTAGCTAACAAAAAGAATTTGTCTGAACGAGAGAGGGGGAGGATGTATGGGGATAATTTTTATGCTTACATTTATCCGAAGAATCTCGTGGATTTTGATGCAGTAAAAATTGTTTCTCGAGAAATTTCTTTAGGATGTCAAATGACAATTGACGATAAAGGAATTATCTACCATACAACTAAAGTATATAGCTTCGTCTTCAAAGAATCACAGGTAGAAGATATCAAGTTTTGGCTTGGTTTACTGAATTCAAACCTTTTATGGTTCTTCATAAAATCAACTGGATACACTTTAAGAGGAGGTTACTATACTTTTAAAACCAATTACTTAAATCCTTTTCCAGTTGTTACATTAGATTTCACCAATTCAAAAGATATCGAGCAGCACGACCGCATGGTTGCCCTGGTCGAACGTATGCTTGAACTGCATAAACGCGATCCCCAGACACCGCAGGAAGCCAACCGCATCCAGCGCGAAATCGCCGCCACCGATACAGCGATTGATAAGCTTGTGTATGAGTTGTATGGTCTGACGGAGGAGGAAGTGAGGATTGTGGAGGGGGGAGCTAGCTGAAAGTTTAAAGTTGACAGGTGAAAGGGAAAAGTGGTTTTGATTCATTGCAATTGAGGAGCAACCATTGACACCAATCTAAGAAATTATCATGAACGATTAAATAAGCAAAATTGCAATGCACCTTGTATTCACTATAATTATCGCTTGGAAAAATCTTGGTTCATAGAAGTAATCCGGTTAGTCACCAATGGGGCTGGAGATTATTGTAACTGTTTCTTTATTTTTTTATTGGTTTAATATCTTGAGACTCAAATAGTTAATATTATTTCCTGATAACTTATAAATGTAAATAATGATACTTAATTCAAACCATAGAAAAGGTAAAAACGCCTATTTATTCCTAGTTACTTATTAGAAAGATTCTTTGTTAATTAAAATAAACGACTCTTACACAAATGATTTTTTGTTAAAATATTGGCGCTAACTCAAAAATATAAGAGCGATTTTCGTTTTGAATTACAACATTAATTCCAGGAACGATCCCATCTTCTACAATTTTCTTTATTTCGGATATCAAAAGTGTACAAGTGTAAAATCTGAGGTTTTTATTATTAAAAATCATTGAGCCAATAATTTTTGTTTCCTTACTTCTCTTTTCATAATATGGAGTTTCGGTTATATCAATATAATGACCTATTGGATGAACCCATATTTCTAAGTTCAAACTTGAGAGCAGCTTTAGAGAATCAAAATTAATAAATAATGGGAATATGTGTTTTGAAGAATTATATATATCTAAGTAAGAAAATGTTGGAATAATTAATTGACATAACGAAAAGCATAAAATTTTTTTATCTTCAGCAAGATTAATAACTTCTGTATCAATTTTATAAATTTCCCCTTTTTGTGTATTTATATGGATCGCTTTTTTACCTGGATGGAATGAAATGTAAGGATTCTCAAATTTAGATTCAACATTATCCAAAACAACTTTTGTTTTTCCAACAATAACACTAGGTAAACCTACTTCTTTAGTAACTAGGTATCCTTTTTTTCGTGGAAAATAGATATATATCGACCCATCTTTAGAGAAATTTATATATATTAGTTTATATAATTTATCACCATTTTTTAATAGAATTGGGGTTGTGATTTGTGATTTACTCATGATTGAAACCTAACATATGATCCATTTATTTTGATATTTAGGTGAATAATCATTTTTTTGAGATATGAAAGATTCATTAAAGGATTTTCCAATATTTGTATTTTGTTCTAATTCCATGTATAATAAAAGTGGATCTGAACCCTGGCTTATCCAGGCAGTAGGATTCCTCCGGGGTGTGAAGACACCCCTTTTTTATTACAATTTTACAATTCCATATTGATTTGTACTACTTGCTACTGTACACAGAACGGGTTGTAAGAGAGAGAAATAATTTTGACCACTGTTTTTTCTGATATAAACATTGGGGGAAATAGATTGATATAACAAGTATGCAACTAGATCGGCTGATTGAATAAAGTATGATTCTTCAGAATTTCTGAAATTTGGATCTTCGATTATATTTCGTAATAATAAATTTCTGTATCCACCCAGTTGTCCAAAACGATTGGGGACAGGATTAAATCTTCTCATTTTTCGAATTAATTGCATAAGTTTTTTGTTATCTGTATTATCGGCAATGATCATTCCTCTTTCATCTGGATTTTGAGGTCCTCGAAAATTTCTTCTGGAAAGAGTATTTTCAAATCTTTGAATTAAAACTTCCCATGCACTTTCAAACACATCATAAGTAGAGGGTTTTCCTTGCTTATCAACAACAACGTTTATGATATTAATGTCTGACATTGTAGATAATTCTTTTGCGAAAAATCTCAAAATACTTAATCTATCGTTTCGTTTTATACGAACTAATTGTTTCGGCCGAGTAATGAATGCACCTGCATGGATTTCATCTCGCAGATGCAAATCAAATGCATTCAACATTCTTTTTCTAAAATTTATTAGTTGTTCTAAATAATCTTTCCATCTCAATTCATGTATAACTATTCCGGACAAAACAAAATATCTACTGGGTGAATTTTGCAAACCGCAATCACCACTTTCGTCAACATACATAATGAACATAATGAATCCTCTGTGAAAATTTTGCTTTTGGATGTTAGTAAAACCAGACTGTTAAATTTTATAGGATTTTTCAGATAAAACCACAAAATTCAAGATGATAAAGTTTAAATTGGTAAACAATAGTCAAAATTTTTCAAAAATTCAGCGAATTTCCCAAAATAAAAACGAACAATGCTATATAAACAATTGCCACAATCAATCCGATGATCAACTGTGCCACAAAATAATGCCCCCAGACGGTGAAAGCACGTGTGAAGAAATTGCAGCTCAATAAACCTATTCTGGGAATATCGATATCAATATTCATGCAGTCCTGTAAATCCTGGTTAATATCATTAATAGCTGATTTGACAATCTGATCCTGGTTCTCGAGTTCGGCAATGCGTTCCTCCAGCACGATTAGATAATCATTCAAATCGTTGAGATTTTTGATGTCTGGCCTGCTCATATGGTCCCCTTTCGAAATCCGGATGGTGATTATAGGATAATTGTATGATGAGAGGATAAAAAATTCCAGTCATATCGACAGATTTTCGCTGGAAACATACCCATTCCGGGCATGATGCGGAATTATGGGTAGGGGCGGGTTCGGAACCCGTCCCTACGACCCAATCCAAACCACCCATCAACGCAACCCGTAAGGGCAAAGCATTTGATATCGAAATACCGGGTGAACAACGATGTCCATTATCAAATGCTTTGCACCTACCGCCCAATCCACAATTCTCTCCATCGACGCAACCCACACATTCGGTATTCGTTCATTTCACCCTGTGGGTATGACCCTGTGGGTTCGATATCATCGTTGACGGCTAATTTCCGTTCGGTTCATTGCCTTCATTAAAAAACGACCTGCCTGCCTGAGATCGTTCAGCTTTCACCGGGGTCTTTCTCTGCCCCTAACGATCAGAGCCATGAGGGGCTCTTTCAACAAGGAGGAACCTTAACTAATGCTGATTAATCAAATATTTTATAGTTAATTTGATTAATATCCAGATCGAGGGAATGCCTGAGTGGTAGCCGAATGTTATCAATATTAAAGTTATACAGATTATACGAAAGTGTTTGAACCATAATCGACCATAATAATGGAAGTAATTGATTACAAGCAAAAGCTGAAAGATCTTCCTTTGTCAAATTTTCTTTACCGATGACCTTATACTTAGCTGCTTGAATAATTTCAAAATTTAATTCTTCATCTGTATTACCAGATTTATTCACAAAAAAGAATTGAGCTTCTCGTTTTTTTTTGAAAAATAAGATTGAAAGATTAGATCTAATTTCAATGTTCTTACTTACTTGTAATGCTGCTGATCTTTCAATACTTAATTTAAGAATTGAATGGTTAATATATTCAAGATTACTCTGTGACAGCATATTCACTCCTGTCTTTTACCTGCACGTCAATGGTTTCTGTTCTCGAAAAATCAGATTCTTGAATTTCGGAAAAGGAAAAAAAGTCATGATTTGATAATGCTTCCACTCTGCTATCTTCACAACCTTGTAATACAATCGAAACTTCACAATTTAATGCTTCTGCGATTGAGATGATCGTACTTAATTGAGGATTTAATTCAGCTTTTTCTATTTTTGAAATTCTGGTCTGATACGTGTTTGATAATTCACCCAGTTCCTTTTGGTTTAAATTTAATGATTTCCTCTTTAAATAAATTTGTTTTGCTAATTCGTAAAAAGGTTTAATCCTTCTTTCTTCTTTTATAAATTCCGGATCCTGCCTGGCGATTCGTAATGCATCATCATGTGAAATTAAAGTCTTATTCACTTTACCCTCTCCCTAATCCAAATCATATCGATCTAATTTTGATAAATTCTTGTAAGTTCTCTCCAAATTTATATTTTTTGTTTTATCGCTCTTTTTTAAAAATGCATTCAAAATAATAATTGTCTTTGTATCGTTAAACTGCAGAAAATGCACTCTAACCTGCCCCCAGGTCCATTGAAGCCATTTTTCTTTCTTAAATTTGATCTGTTTAACCGAACCAATCCATTCATTTGTAGATTCGTAAACCGCATTTAGTTCTAATTGATAAAACACTCTCACCGCGAGCGGATTGCCAAATTTGATTATTTCTTCGTACGGACTGCTATTTTCTCCACTGGGTGGACAATATTTTATCTCCACACTTGTTTACCTCCTAAATATAACTTATAAGTTATATTATTTCAATAGAATGTATGGTCTAATTTTATATGATGTTTGTATTAAAAGAAAATCAATCAGACTATTCTCCAGGATTTTTGTTAACCTGTAATCCCTAATTTAAATCTTTAATCGACGATTTGTTCCCCTGATCCTGGTTCTCGAGTTCGACAATTCTGTCCTCCAGAAACAATAATGACATTCAGGTCATTGAGGTTTTTTATGTCAAGCCTTGCCATGTCGTCCCCTTTCAAAATCCTATTGGTGATTACAGGTTAATTGTATGATGAGAGGATAAAAAATTCCAGTAATATTTAAGGAATTTCGCTGAAAATATCCCCCCATTCCGGGCATCATGTGGAATTATGCGTACACGCGGGTTCGGAACCCACATTCTGAGGGCGAGACCCGTCCCTACGCCCGATCCATCATCTCCCCCATCAACGCAATTCGTACGGGCAAAGCATTTGAGAGCGCACATTATTTTCCATCACGAGCTTAATCCTCAAATGCTTTGCCCCTACCCGACCATCGATCAATTCCATTATTAGGGAAATTAATTTTATTGGTATTTTTAATATAATACCCTCGAGGTATATAATACCCTTGTTCTATCATGCCTTTGTGGTAATTCTTGCCCCTTACCATTGTTTATTTTCGTTAAAGATAAAATTTCTTTGCCTTTAGCCTTTAGCCTTTAGCCTTTAGCCTTCGCCTTCCCCCTTAAATAAAAAGGCTCCTCGAGTAGGACTCGAACCTACAACCTAGCAGTTAACAGCCGCCCGCTCTGCCAATTGAGCTATCGAGGAAAGCTTGATTATTATAACCAATCCTGCTTTGCTGTCAACCCCGATTCCCATTTGCCCCTCAATTTTGATATAAGCTGTGCCACGTTGTTTGACCGCAGGATGGACAGGCAGCCAAGCGTTTCGGATTACCCTTTGCTTTCCAGCGAACCCCGCCGATTTCCCACACAGAGCGCTCAAAACCACAGGTACACTGCACCATCCAGCGGAGTGACTCGTTGCGCATCTCTTCGACCCAGGTTTTGGGCAACACGGTTGATAAGAATCTTTGAATGTTTGACATTTTTTCTCCTGGTAGCGTTTATCCAATCCGGGATTTTGGTGGTTGAAGCTCATCCTGGCTGTTTTTCTGAGCATGGATCGGTTTCTTTTCATCATTATAAGGAATCCCATTGGTAATACAAATTTCTTTCTATTCTCCTCTTGTACCATCTCCATAAACCGGTGTTGGTGGGGTATTTTTTTATTTGTTTATTCGTTTATATCACCCTGTGGGTTCGTTGACTGAATTCGTTGACGGATCACTCCACCACCGGCACCACCCCCTTTTCCTCCGTCCATCTCAACCCTCTCAAAATCACTGCATCCTGACTGCCTGATCCCGGCAGCAACATCGGCCTGCCGAGCAGGTCAAGGGCAGGCGGCAAGGCTACCCCGGTGGGTAAGTGCAGACTGCCATCCGTGCCTAACATCAACGGTAACTCCGGCAGGCGCGGCAATGCAAACACTTCCAGAATTCCGGCCGGGTTGACCAGGGCGCTCAGCTGGCTGCCATCCGCACAACCCAACCCCAGCCACTCCTCCAACACGTCCCGCCGGGTTTGTTCGAGTGCACGCCAGCGGGTTAACAGCATGCCGCTATCCTTCCAGATCTGCACGCCTTGCAACACCCCGCCTGCCACAGCCTGTTCAGCCACTTCCCGGATCAGGTCGCTGCTCTGCGCCACCGCCAGCAGGCAGAAGCGCAAATCCTGAGCCAGCAATACCCAGTCGCTGCCGTTCCAAATGCGGCATTCACCATCCGGGTAGCCACGGCCATCGTCGGTTTCGAGTGCGTAATGGTTGGCAGCATCCAGCCCGCCAGTGCGTTCTACCACCAGCCAGGCTACCGTACCCGCAGTCAGGTTCAGGGCTGTATCCAGTTGCCAGGTCAGCCACTGCCAGCCGCCATGCAATGCATAATTCGGCAGGGTAGCGCTCGCGAGCACTGTCCCCGGTCGGTTGGCGCTATCCGCGCAGATCTTCACGCGCACCTGATCAGCAGGTGCTCCGATCAAGGCTGCCCGCAGGCAGATCTGACCCAACGCGAAAGCTGTCCCACCGACCTGAAAGCGTTGTGCCAGGCGTTCGATTCCGCTCAGTCCGAAGGGTTGCTGACTTTTGCCACCCGGCAGGTGTGCCAGCATGCCGCCCTCCTCGCCGTCCAGGGTCCAATCCAGGCGCTGCCACCAGCCGCTGGCTATCAATCGAAGCTGTGGGGTGGCTCTGGCTTCGCTCAACACCAATCCACGTTGAAAATCACGGACATAATGACCCATATGGTTCGCAGCAGCCTGGCGGGCACTGTTCGCATCCGCCTGTGTCAGGGTGAGCAGCTGTTCTTTTGCACCCAGATGCTCACAGCTGGCTGCATCCTGTACCCATTCGCTATAGCCCCAGGGTTGCAATGGGTTGAGCAACGGACTGACCTGCGGGAAGCGGGCAATCACACGGTTTGCCACTGCTTGCGTACCCCAGCGAAAGGTCAGTCTGTCCAATACCAGGTGGATGTTTTCGATCCAGCCATGCCAGAGTGCTTCCCCAGCCGGGCTGCGAATTTCGAGCGTGTTTCCCAACCAATCCTTGATCATTTCCGGGCTGAGTTGCTGCGGATGCTGGATCAGCGTGGAGATCACAGCGTTGTGCGACCCGCCAGGGATTGCCCAATCCATCTCCTGCACCTGCCAGGGGCTGTCATTCTGTAAGCCGGGTAATCTGAGGGTCACCTGCGGCTTCATGGCAGCATCCTGGTGCGCGGTTGGTATTCGAGCTGCACACGGCAACCGGGATCCAGCTGCATGTTCAGTCCGGTATCAAACAGCATCTGCAGCACATGATCCTGCCCGGGAACCAGCCACAGTCCATTCCCCAGCACCTGATAAGCCTGCTGGTTGGTCTGGGTCTCCACCAGATGGATATAAGGTTGCTGCTGATCACTCTGGTCGATCAGGGTTTCGCCGTACGCCAGTTTTCCATCCGGCAGGGCGACAAATTGCCGCCAGCCATCACTGAAAAACAGAAAAACAGCATCCAGTGCCAGATGGGTACTGCCCGGGTTGCGATTCTGGGCAAGCAGCTCCAGGCGCAGGTCGTTCCAGGGCACCTCCGTGTTGGAGAGTACCGGCAGGCAGATGGTCGGTAAAAGCTGCAATTGCCTTCCGACGGTCAGCTGCTGGGCGGAGCTTTGAAAAACAAGGCTGCCATGATACAGCTTCCAGGATAACCAGGTCTCCGCGCGCAGGCTGGCGGCGTTGTGAAACCGCACCAGCGGACGCAGCTGCGTACCCGCCAGACCACTGAAAGCAGCCCCCGGCAACACCCACGAAAGGATGCGCAGGGCAGCGCTGCTCTCCCACTGTACCAGCCCATAGGCACCGGCGTGGCAATCGGTGTTCATCACAGCCCCAAAATTGAGCTGGCTGTTGGCTTGTTCGCCTTCCAACACCGCCAACGGGGTATTGCGTGCGCTGCCCCAGCCAATGAAAATAGCGTCCATGCTATCGGTGGATTGCAGGTCATGGCGCAGGTGCAGCCTCACCGGAGCCGGCAGGTCACCCAGCAGATCCTCGCCCGCCAGCCAGCACCAGTTTTGCGCCACCGGGTTGTCATCGCGATTATCGATCTGCAACCCATCCAGCACCCCACTGCCGTGACTGTTATGCAATGCCAGCGCTCGCCAGGGCAGGTGCCAGTAATCTTCGCGTTGCAGTTCCAGGCGGATGCCGATGCCTTTGGGTTGCACGCTGCCCAGAATCCAGCTGAAATCGCCGGCATACAGGCGACTCTGGTAGGGTTCAGACTCGGCGGTCGGCTGGCATACAAGATAGAGTGGGTGCCCCAGCCGGATACGCTCGATCAGGGTTTGCAGGCATGTGATCAGGGTGCGTGATTGGGCGGGTGTGCCCTGTGAGACCAGGTCGAGCTTCTCAAGACACAGCCCCGAGGTTAAGCGTTGCGTGGGTTGGCGCACACAACCGCGCAGGGGGGCGGCGATATCTGTGCCATGCAGGACGAATTCATCCTGGTTGATTTTGATACTGAGTCGAAACATACTTTCTCCTTTTTCCTTCTTTAAAGGAAGTGCACGGGTGATCCAGCCGCTGATGCAACCAAATCACCCGGTCTGATTAAAATGGTGTGCTTTGGCTGCGCTGCAGAAAATAGAACCGCACTTGCTCCAGCTGATCTTTCAGTACTTTTGCCTGCACGGGTTGGGTAAGCTGGTGGGTGTTTTTTTGCGTGTCGGGATGAAAGCTCTCGCTGCGTTGTACCTGACGTTGCAGAAGGGCATGTTGTTGCGCCAGTTGCAACAGCAGGGGACTCAGCTGCAGGTCCTGATCGAGATTGCTTTCTACGGCTTCGTCCAGCCCGGCAATGCGCAGCGAATTTGGACAGACCCTCTGAATCTCAGCCAGCGCGATGCGCACACATTCCGTCAGCAGCGTTTCCGCCCAGATCGACCCATCCGAATCATCAAGCAACACCTGCAATCGAGCGGTCAGCGCAGCCAGGTTATCATTCATTGTTCACCTCGCTCAAGATCGCTCTTGACCACTTCCATGGTGGTTCTGAAGACCTCCTCCGCAGGCTCATTGTTACTTCGAGGCTTGCATTCAGACACATCTCGCGTGATTTTCATGCCATTGGGGGCAATCAACACCACCTTACCGCTTGCATAGAGCTTCCAGGAAAGCAAGCCCTCCAGCGCAAGACCCAGTTCAGCTGCCAGGTGGGATACCTCTTCCGGTACATCCGGGTTCGTGGGCGGCTTTGGGTTTAAGGGAGCTTTTGTGCGACGAAGTCGCGGTGGACGTGCTTCAGGCATGTTCCACCTCCCGCCAGCATTCAGGATGCACCTGCCACAGCGCTGCCAGTTTTTCCTGCCAGCTCAATTCTCTCGCGGTCACCGGTTGTCCCAACCAGGCTTGCAGATCCTGCAGGCTGCCATGATAGAAATTCAAATCCAGCGCAGATTGCTCACCCGGCAGGATGAATTTATCACCGGAGAATTGCCAGAAACGCCAATCTTTGCAGCCTGTTGGCACAGCCGGTCCCGGGATCGACGGTATATAATCGCGTTTGAGCTGCTCCCAGGTCAGGTGTAGTTTGCCGGGACGGTAGGGGTAATGTGCCAGCCACAAGGGCCAGGTTTTCAGCCATTCTGCCATCTCGGGTGCATAGTCCTTCACAAAACTGGCACGTGTATAGATCAGCACCGGCTTCTTAAATTCGGAACGCATTTGTTCTGCACAGGCACGTGCGCGATCACTGATCAGCTTGCCGGAGTGGAGCCTGGTAATCATCCCTTTTTGCCACTCCCCCCAATCCGACCAGTATTGTTCCACGTCCAGCGCCAGAAAGGCGTAGTTAAGCTCCTTCAGGCGGAATGCCAGGTTGGAGATTTGCGCATCCACCTGGCAGGCGGGATCCATCCAGTGATAGACCCCGCACAGCATTCCGGCGTTGTGTGCAGCTTTCAGGTGTGTGGGGCAGAGCGGGTCCTGCCGGTAGCTGCCCTGCGCGGCTTTGACAATCGCAAAACGCACACCGGCAGCGTGTAATTTTTCCCAGTTGACGGTGGCTTGCCAGGAACTGACATCCACCCCCAGACAATATGTATCAAACATAGAATCTCCTTTATGGGAGTTTTGGGTGGAAAACCATTCACCCAAAACTCCCGATAATCTCTTTTTTTTCTCATTAGCCTTTGGCCTTTTGCCTTTAAAATTCAGCCATCAGCTATGAGCCGTCAGCCGTTCCCTTTCAACCCATCCTCCAGCGCCACGCCCAAAATATAGGCAGCCAGAACCGACACAAATGCAATCGTTTCAGTCTCCGGCACGGCGAAGGTCGGATCGAAATTCCTGATGACCAGGAAAGCCAACCCCACCACTGCCGCCCAAAACTTCCGCGATCCCAATAATAATTTCCACTTTTCCATCTTCTTCTCCTTTCGTTTTTTTTGTTGGGGTAAAGCATTCAGAAAAGATGAATGCTTTACCCTTACTTTTGCCTTTCGCCTTTTTCCTTTCGCCTTTAGCCTTTAGCCTTTAGCCTGCCGTTAGGCAACGTTGGCTTTGAATAACGGCCGGTAATCCGCCACAAACACCGACAGGAAATGCCTGACCTTCAGGTTGATCGTGTCGTTGTGCAGCATGTCGAAACCATGTTCCTGATCCGCCACGAAGATCTCGGGCATCAACCCGAAGCGTTCAGCGATGATGATACCGGGCACCAGGTTCGGGTCGGCGATAGCTGCCCAGTCGTTGGCATCTGTCCAATCCGGCACGGTGATCACATCACCCAATTCGCCGCGCAGCATATTCTCGGAAAAAATATTGCTTTCTCGTTCGAAGGTCGGGTAAAGGATCTGGCGTGCTGTCAGGCGCAAGGCGCGTGGTACCAGCAGGAAACGTGCATCCACCGCCAGCATTGGTTTACTGGTGTCACTGGAGACCATACTCTGTTGATAAATCGCCTGACTGGCCGCTTCAAAACTGGCTGACCCCAGCGCGGTTGTGCCCAGATTCTTGTGCACAATCGCATCAAAGACGTGCGCACCATCCGCCAGGATCGGTCCGGTACCATTGCTGCTGGTGAAGATTCCTCCCACCAGACCCGAGATATTGCGAAGCGCGCTGGAAATCAGTTTCCTGGGCAGTTGGCGAATTTTATGCGTCTCGTCCTTGTCGATCATCTCGATTGTGATCGGTAAAAGACCGCCATACTTGCGGAAACTCTGGCTCTCACCGCTGTCGGTAATCTCCAGTTCACCGTAATTACCTCCTTCGGATATGATACCCAACCCGCTGACCTCACCCAGCAGAATGCCGCTGACCGGTTGCAGGGAATTCATGTGTTCCACCCGCACCACCTTCTCCCACCAGCGGTAACCGGCTTTCCCCAACTCGTCCCACTGTTGCAGCATAATCTTGTTGAAGCTGTTCTTGAGAATATTGGAGAGACTGTCACTATCTGCCAGTTGCACGCGGGCTGGATTCATTCGGCCATGCATTTCATAATCGCCCGTCCTGATTTGATACAGTTCGCGGATTCCACCAAGTGGTGCTACAGGCACATTTAACATGCACCTTTCTCGTGGAGCCCCCAGCAAATCATCGGCAGCTGCCTGAATGCGGTCACCTTCCGAACGCATCTCTTCAATTCGTCCCGCACCGTGGATATTGCTGCGACCCTGTAGGGCAGCGACAATTTCACGCTGTTCCAGAATTGCCTGGTCAAGTTTCTCGAGTTGGTACGGCCGGCTATCGAACTGCTTACGCAGCAGGTTTTGTACGGGTTCCGGCAGGCTGCTTTCCTTTAATTTAAGCTGCAATAGATTTTGTTTGATCTGATTCACCTCAGTGGACAGATCATTTTCCACTATATTAATTTGGGTTGGTTGTGACTCGCTTAATTGCACTGTTTCGTTTTGCATTTCTTTCTCCTCCTGTTGTGTTTGATTGAGGACCCGGTTGAATGCCCCTCCTCTTGCCGGGCGATACACCAGATCCAGACTGATCACTTTGATAATTTGTTTGACGACTTTCCCGGCTGCACTGAAGACGATATCCGCGCTGAAGCCCAATTTGGGACGCGGTGCTTCGCTTGCCAGCCATTGTGCTCCGATGCTCTCGAGCAAAGCGGCACTTGGTCCCGCTGGACGCAGCTTCAACACCACCCCGCCGCTGTCCTCCTCAAAGCGTGCTGCGAATGCCACCCCGGCCAGATCGCGCAGGCTGCGGTGTCCCTGCTGCTGGTGATCGACAAAGACTTCCACCCCCTCCCAGAGAGGCAAGGACGCCTGCAAGGCATCGCGGGTGAAATGCCAGCCGTTGCCTTCCCCGGCAGTGATGGCGGTGACCTCAAAGACCGGGGTGTGGGTGTTGTGTTCTTTTTCTGTCGGAGAGGGTTGCGGCGTCCACTCCTGCAATTGCACATGGGCACGAAATTGTTGTATTTCTTCTGTCATAGAGTCTCCTTTCATTTAGTTTTTTTTGTTATTCCAATCCATCGATCATCTCAATAAACCTGGGTCGTCTGGCACCTCCTTTCTACGCTCATAGGCTGGCGATCCCGCGGGTTTCTCCACTTTCCGGGTCAATTTCCTTTTTTCCGACTGGCTTCCCCCCAGATTTCACTGGGTTCTGCCGGGCCGGGTCATCTTCGTCACCTGCGTGCGGTTCCTGCACCTGCACCTCGCCAGCAAACCGGTAAACCATGCGCATCAACTCATCGCGGTCGATCAACCCCCGATCGAAAAGATCGAAGAAGGTATTGCTGGCAGCCTGGGTGGCAATAGCTAACGCGGCATTATCCCTTGCGCTCAGGTCAGCCGCCTGTACCTGAATGCCTGCATCCAGGTCAATCGCAGGGTCAACCATCGCACGCCTTCTGACAGCAATGACTGCCATCTGCCGCAGCATTTCGGTGAAGAACAACTGGCGCTGTTCAAAATGGCGGAAGGTCGGACCACCAGCTGCCTCGGCGGTACTGCGGGTCGAGGATTCGGGTTCCGCCAGAAAGTGCAACGGCAGCCCGGCCCCGGCAGCAATCATCTTCTTGATGCTCAAGCCATCCGCGCTGGCTTCGTGGCTCTCTAATCGCGGGTGAATCACCTCCCACTGTTCCGATTCGTCGGTCACCAGGATCGATCCCGGGGTGGGAGGTGCAGCATTCAAAACTGCCTGACGGGCAGCCCGTTCGGCCTCACCCAGAAAACGAGCTTTGACCACAAAGTAGAAAGCATTGCGGTAGCGATTCAGGCGCGCACGATCCTCCAGCCAGATGGCATAGCGGTTCAGCCACACCAGCAGCGGTGCCAGGTCGCTTTCCCCGCGCACAGCCCCTGGCGGACGGTTGATCGCAAAATGCAGCATCACACTTCTTTCGGGCGAATCCGACTGGCTGTCATATGCCTGCCAGATTTTTTCTTCCCCCAGGACACCAAGCTGTTGGTGATAGCCTTGCTCTTGCTGCAGGTCGTTATCGGCGGTATCAATTGCAGTGATCTGGCTTGCTGGAACCGCACGCACGTAGGTCATCCCGGCAGCATCCGTTGAAAGCAGGAAGAATAGTTCACCGGCGCGGGTCAGTTCGTCACACCACTCGTAGACCCGCAAGGCACATTGATTCAGATCATGCTGCCACCAGCGGCTCAGGAATTGTTCGGTCGCAGCATGGCTGCACTGCAGGCGGATACCACCACCGACCACATACTGGCTGGTCAGACCGACAATCCGGCGTGCCAGGGGATTCGAACGCCAGGCTTCGAGTGCCTGTAGCAGGATCGTCTGCTGGTCATAAGGCTGCCGGTCACGGCTTGCCTCCGTGGAATAGGTAAAGGGCAGGGGCAGGATGGTCTGCAGGGATTGGCGCTGTTGCTTCGACAGATATTTTTGTAAGCGTTCCTTTAAATTGATTTTCATTCTTATCTCCTGATGTTGTTTTTTGGTCAAAAGTATTTTCCTACTGTTGTCGATCACGCCGTTGATGGCGGGTACGATCGATTTCCAGTAGAGGATCCTGCGCCGTAATGATCCTGGTTTGTTGCCCGGGTTGCCAATCCTGTGTCTCGAGAGCGGCGCACAATGCTGCCGAGATTAACCAGTCGTCATGCACTTCATGACCAAGCTCGTCACGGGTCCCGGCCGGCACCTGCCAGCGCAGGGTGCGCTCCGGTCCGATCGAAATGCTGGACTTGCAGGCACGTGCCTGCCCCAGAAACTGAGTCTGTTCGGGGGTTGCATCCACATGGTCTTTAAAACGACCACTGTCGATCAATGCCAGAAAGTCCCAACCCAGACGGCTCTTACTGCCTGCCGTAAAGGTGAAAGCGGTCACCCGCCCGGGTAAAGCGCGTTGTAAAAAAGAAGCGATCCCCGCTCCCACCCCGCTGGCATCCACCACCACCTGCCGTGGATTCCAGAGTTTGGTAAGCGCAAGCAATTGGTCAAACAGGACACTTTGAGAAATCCCCTGCCACGATTGGCGTTTTACCACCTGGTAGTGGTTCTGGCGTAGACCCCAGGAGGTTGGTTGGCTTGAGATCGTAAAAATCGTCAACGCACTGAAATCTCTGTGCGGGTTCGCCAGCTGACCGGATTGAGCCAGCCCCTGATCCTCACCAGCCACATCCAGACAAAAGGCATGCACCACCCCTGAAAGCGGGGTTGATTGACTTTGGTGATCCCCACGGATTAAAGCAAGACGACCATCATGGAAGAGCCTGCCGCCATTTTCCAGTAGCTCAGAGAAGAATTGCGTCCGCACCATCGGGTGGTCACGTCCCAATTGTTCGATCTGACGCTGCACGAAACGTCCATAAGCAGGCACTTCGCTGGCGACCTCATCCGCATTCAGGACAAAAGCATGTTGAACACCATCCTGTTGCTCTATCTGCTGTGCCAGTCGCAACTCGCGAGCCAACAGGGTATCTTCTGTCCAGGCAGTCCCCCAGAAGACGCGGGTGGCGTTGGTGCTGGCTGCCATCGGAGCAATTTCCTTGTCATATTTTTCCTGCGAGACATCCTGGGCTTCATCCACCTGCAGCAGGGTTGAAGCAGTAGCCCCAACGATGTTGGCTTCCGGCGATCCGGAGAGAAATGTGATGCTCGCCAGCCCTACCGTGAAGCGGTAACCGGAGTCCTTTTTCCATTGATCTTTCAGTATGGGATGATGTCTGAGCACCTTTTGCAAACGCCGCATGGCATTCTGGCTTTGTGGTTTCCAGGTTGGAGAGATTTTGACCAGTTCCCCGCCGGTGTGGGAGAAACGCAATAAGAAAAAGGCTTCTAACTGGGCCTGCAGTTCGTTCTTTCCACTCTGGCGGGGAAACATGACCACAAATGTATCTCCCCTGGATTGCTCTACCGAATCTCTGATCGCAATTGCCACAGTCTGCTGATACCTGCGCAAACGAATGCCACCTAAGAAAGAAAAATGATAAGGATCTTCTATCGTTGGTAAAATGGCATTTTTATCGTCGACTGTATACATCTCGCATTATTCCTTTTCAGCATCAAGAGTCTGGAAATCCCCATCGATATCCTCCAGCATCTCCACCAACGCTTTTCTCAGCTGCTCAGCTCCACTGCTATTCCCCTCCAGTTTGTGGTGGGTTTCGATCAGACGCGCCAGCCGGGTGGCAGCCATTCCCAGCGTGCCAACCACCTTGCCCCATTCATCCAGGTTGACAGATTTTTTATCGGTAATGTCATAAAAATATTGGATCACCGTTCGCATCAACTTGATTTCATTTTTCAAGCTGGAGATCGACTCATCCGCAAATTCATTCTCATCTTCGGATTGAAGATTCTGAGCGATAAAATTCATCGGTTGCGGTTCGAAAGTCTCAATTTTCTTGTTGTCTTTGTTTTTGATCGGCATATTTCTCCTTTCAAAATAATAGAACAATAATTCTATGATTTCATCAAGTATGCCGGGAAATAAGAAGTTTTACAACCTGTATATATGTGCAGGTTTTAAGGGAAAAAACGCCATTTTGGCAGGTTTTTGGCATATTTTACAAAATTGGTCTTCTTCGTTTTATTATTTTCCCCGTCACAACAATGCCTAAGAAAAATCATCGAATGGTTCATCGCAATAAATCGGGGTAAGTGGGTGTTTTTGACGTGCGGGCGCACGTCAAAAACACCCAGCTACTGATTAATGAAAAATGAAAAAACATTTAACAATATTCCTAACTTTTTCAAAATCCGCTATAATTGGGACACCTTGTCAGACAACTATGAAAAACTGGCAAATTAGCCAGTTAAGGAGGAGTAACAACTTATGGAGGGAACAATGACTGCCCTTACAGTACTGACTGAAACAGGTGCTGACCGTGCAGCCTTGCCACTATTATGGTGGTTAGGACCTATCACCGCAATTTTGGCGCTCGGATTTGCTATTCTTTTTTATAAACAAATGATGCGCAAGCCTGAAGGCACAGACAGAATGAAATTCATCGCCCAGGCTGTCCGCGAAGGTGCAATGGCATATCTTTCACGTCAATATCGCGTGGTGGCAATTGTATTTGTAATTTTATTCGTAATCTTCCTGGTACTGTCGTTCTTCAAGTTGCAAAACCCGATCGTACCATTCGCCTTCCTCACCGGCGGTTTGTTTTCTGGGATTTGTGGCTATTTCGGTATGAAAACAGCCACCAATGCCTCAGCCCGTACTGCCCATGCTGCCAGCAAGAGTTTGAACTCAGGGTTACAGGTAGCCTTACGCGCCGGAGCCGTGATGGGTTTCGTTGTGGTCGGTTTTGCCCTGCTGGATATTACAGCCTGGTTTCTTTTGCTTTATTTTGGATTTCCTGTGCTTTTTCCAGAAAACTTCATCAGTGTGACCGCCAATCCGCTGCCACAGATCACAGCGATCATGCTCAGCTTCGGAATGGGTGCATCCACGCAGGCACTCTTTGCGCGTGTTGGTGGTGGTATTTACACCAAAGCCGCTGATGTCGGTGCTGACCTGGTCGGAAAAGTCGAAGCCAATATCCCTGAAGACGATCCGCGTAACCCGGCAACTATTGCCGATAACGTGGGTGACAACGTTGGTGATGTGGCTGGCATGGGCGCAGACCTGTATGAATCCTACGCTGGCTCCATCCTGGCGACCTCTGCGCTGGGCGTGGCTGCTGTTACCCTGGCTGGCAGCTCCTTAATCCCCGACAAAACACCGTTGGAAACCGGGCTGCTTTATATCACTGCCCCGATCGTTTTAGCGGCACTGGGTATCGTTCTCTCGATCATTGCCATCTACATGGTTCGTACCAAAGAAGACGCTGATCAGAGTCAATTGATCGCCTCCCTCAGCCGCGGCTTAAACCTCAGTTCCCTCGGAATTGCCATCTTATCCTTGCCTCTGCTCTATATCCTTGGTTTGCCAAATTGGATCGCCGTCTGGATTTGCGTGCTTGCCGGTCTGACTGTAGGAATTGTGATCGGCAAATCAACAGAATACTACACCTCGCACGCCTTCAAACCTACCCGCGATATTGCCGAACAATCTGATACCAGTTCCGCAACCGGATTAATTGAAGGAATGGCGGTTGGAATGGAATCAGGTGGCATTCCGGTTGCAGCTGTTGTGATTGGCATCATGGTCAGCTATTATGTGGCTGGCGGCGTCAATAATTTGTTGATGGGCTTGTTCGGTGTGGGCATTGCTGCAGTAGGCATGCTTTCCACCCTCGGTTTCACCCTCGCCACCGATGCGTACGGCCCGATAGCTGACAATGCCGGCGGCAATGCGGAAATGTCAGGGTTGGACCGCAGTGTTCGTCAACGTACCGATGAACTGGATGCGGTTGGCAATACCACCGCAGCGATCGGAAAAGGCTTTGCGATTGGTTCTGCTGCTCTCACCTCCATGGCACTCCTGGCAGCTTATCTTGAAGAAATTCGTCTGGTGCTCTCCGAACTACGCCATGTGGAATCGCTCATGGTGCGCGGCGAGATGATCCCTGTGATGCAAATGACCATGGATAACTTCATGGATTTTTATAATGTCTCGCTCTTGAATCCGGCTGTTCTGGCAGGTCTCTTCACCGGGGCTGCCACCGCCTTCTTCTTCTCTGCCATGACCATGCGGGCTGTAGGACGCGCCGCGACCGGTATGGTGGAAGAAGTGCGCCGTCAGTTCCGTGAGATTGAAGGCATCATGGAAGGCACCGGTCGTCCTGACTATGCCCGTTGTGTTGCCATCAGTACTGCAGCGGCACAGCGAGAAATGATCGCCCCTTCCATGGTGGCAATTATCATTCCTGTGTTTATTGGGATCGTATTCGGCATTGCTGGGGTGCTGGGATTGCTGGCAGGCACACTGGTAACCGGCCTTTCACTGGCTATCACCATGTCAAACGCCGGTGGTGCCTGGGATAATGCCAAGAAGTACATCGAAGTCGGCAAGTTTGGCGGTAAAGGTTCCCCGGCGCACAAAGCAGCTGTGATTGGCGATACAGTTGGTGATCCCTTCAAAGACACTGCTGGTCCTTCCCTGAACATCCTGATCAAACTGATGACCATGGTCTCGGTCGTCTTTGCGGGTCTGGTTGTTGCATTTGGAAACGGTCAGGGCTTGATCTTCATGCTGTTACATTAGCATTAATTTTGCGATCAATCAAAAAGACGGGCTGGTCAACACCCGTCTTTTCATTTACTTTATCAAGCTAAGGAAGAAATCTTAATTTTCGAGAAAAATGTTTCCAATAAATAGTTGTCACCTGTTTATGGAGATGATAGATTTTCTGAAAAAATTTATTGGAATTGGTTTACAGCCTTACGCGTGACCAGGGAGCGATACAAAAACAAAAAACGCAGCATCAATGGTGCATATAACAAGCGTGTCCAGAAATGTTTTAATCCAGGTCGGTGTGAATATTCAATATAGTCCCTGACTTCAGTTTCCTGATCAGATATTACCCTGAAGGAATGTGTATGTTCCCAAAAAAGCATGGGACCAGCGGTTTGCACATCAGTAAACCCATTCAAAAGATCGACCTGAACATGCTGTGCCACCCAACGCACCGGGAAGGGACCAAACCACATCGTGAATATTGCGATAGATCCCTCTGCCAATGGTTCAAGATGGTGAATTCTCACGACCACCGGAAATGGCGTCAGTCGCTTGAGGGCATTGGTACTGCTGTGGAAATCCGCCACTGCCTGGATCGGTGCTTTCACGCGAAATGTTTGAGTAAAATTCTTCATAAATGACAATCCTTTATCTAATTGTCCTCGATTTCCTGAGATTCATCAAAGATTCGTACAATCTTTGTACATACTTGTTGTTTCGACAAATGATGATAAAAATTCAACCCCGAAGCACACAAAGAACTCAAAGAGGTAAATTAATCTTAGTGATCTTCGTGTCTTTGTGGTTTTTTTCCTTTCTACTCTAGACTTTATTTTATAAACTTTATTCCATCCTCCATTACAATTAACCTATGAGCATCGATCCATTCTGGGATTTTTATTGGGAGACCCGCCTGCAATATTTGCAGGGTCAGGGAAAGGGTGAGGTCATTTTGCAGGCTTCACGCTTGATCCGCACATCCAATCAGTCTTTCCGGATTCTTGAAGCCGGGTGTGGAGAAGCTCAGATTATCGGTGCGTTGGTGGATGCACATGGCAACCCGGCAGGAGAGCACCCCAGCGTCGGGATCGATCGCGATCTTACTGCACTGGCAGTTGCCCGGAAAAATTACCCCACGGTAAATTTTATCGAAGGGGATTTTACTGATCAGAGACTGTTACAATCCCTCGGCGAATTCGATCTGTTGCTGCTGGTTAATGCCCTGCATCATGTCTTCTCGGATGCCTATGATCCTGCGTTGGAAGAGATTGATGTGCCAAAAGGGAAAGGAAATGTGCATACCAGCTTTAATACCCTGGCACAGACCGTCAAACCTGGAGGATATCTGATCCTGTTTGATGGACTTGAAGCCAACGGTTCACCTGATGAACCCGTCCAAATCCGCTTTCTAAATCCCAATGCCTGGCAAAAATTTCAGACCTTCGCACAGGAATACAAACCATTTAAAATCAATTATCAGCATGACACGGTACAAAAAGCAATCACCCTCAACCTGCGTGATTTCACCCGCTATGTCACCAAAATTATCTTTCTGGGTAAACCGCTTTGGGAACGCGAGAGGCATGAAAGTTACCAGTATTTTAAGGAAGAAGAAATGCGACAAATGCTGGTGGAAAATGGTTTTGATATCCAGGAGTTTCGACTTTTGAGTGTGGATTATGATCACTGGTTGCAGGATGTTGAAATCCTCACTCCAGATGTGGAGTTCCCCCCCGAGCATGTAATCATCACAGCACAAAGAAAAGCCTAAGGTTTGAAAATTGATTATAATCAGATCAATTCCAGACCCGTCCATTCAAAAAATCAGGAGACCTCAGACACCTTATGCCTTATAACCGCCTGAGTACCAGCAAAATCGCCAAAGTGGTCGGCTGCCACCCCAATACTGTGCGCATGTATGAAGCCTGGGGGTTATTACCGCAGGTTCCACGCGCAGCTAACGGCTATCGACTCTACACCCAGGATCACCTGGATCAGATGCAGCTGGCCCGCACGGCTCTTAACACACCCTGGCCTGGTAAATCTATTCGTCAGGCTGCTTTTGAACTGATCCATCAGAGTGCGCTTGGTGATCTTGGCGGTGCACTGGAGAATGCCTACCGCTATCTGGTGCTTGTGCAATCCGAACGCAATCAGGCAGAAATGGCAGCCGAGCTGGTATCACGCTGGGCACAGGGCTTTCCAGCCGATGCCACCCACCACGACCTGCACATTCGAGAAGCTGCCTTGCACCTGAACGTGACCAATGACCAACTGCGCAACTGGGAACGCAATGGCTTGCTGGATATTCCCCGCGACCCGACCAACGGATATCGCCTGTATGGTGCCCCCGAGCTGGCTCGCGCACGTGTAGTACGCGTACTGCGCAACGCTGGTTACAGTCTGATGGCAATCTACCGCATGCTCAACCAATTGGATGCTGACAGTTCAATCGACATCAAACTTGTTCTTGACACACCGCGCCCAGATGAAGATGTTTTCTCTGCTACAGACCAATGGCTCTCAACTTTGCAAGGAATTGAAAAAAGCGCCAGGGAAATGATTAGCATTCTAGAGGAACGACTGCAGAAGAAAGGTTGAAATGGGGGAAAATCAATAATATATTTCGGATGATTTGCAGATCACAAACCGTCCACGATTTGAACATGAATTCACTTCGTTAAATTGGTCATCGTATTCTATCTGTGGACAGCTGCTTTTCCCTCTTGACATCTCTTTCATTTTATCGTAAAATTACGATATAATGCAAATAATGAAAGAAAAAACTACTCAATCCCCACTCTCCCAGGACGATCAACGTCTGGCAACCATGTTGAAAGCGCTTGGCAACCCGGTACGCTTTCGTATCATGCACATTTTGGCTGAGAAAAAGATGTGTATCACCGGCGAAATCGTCGAATTGACTGATCTGGCACAATCTACCGTCAGCCAACACCTGAAAGTTCTACGTGAAGCGGGTTTGATTGATGGCGAAATCGAAGGTCCAGCCACCTGTTACTGTTTAAATGACACAGGTATTCGCTGGTTGAAATTAAAAATTGACAACTGGCTGCCAGAGTGCTGTCCTCCGAATGAACGCGGACGCTTTGTCATAAATCACAAACAAGGATTTTCTGGATAACCTGAACAATTATTCGTTGAATCAAAATTTTTTATTAATTATTATCGTAAAAATACGATAAAGAAAGGTTAGAATCAATGCAATCGAAATCAAACACTTATTTCAAAGAAGTCGCTGGACAGTGGGATGAACTTCGAAAAGGTTTTTTCCCCGACTCATTACGGGACGAGGTTATTAACAAAGCATATCTTCTGCCGGAAATGAGTGTAGCAGACATTGGTGCCGGTAGCGGCTTCCTGAGTACGCTCCTGGTTGCCAAAGCCGCAAAAGTACATCTGGTTGATTCATCGAAAGAAATGCTTGCCCAGGCAAAGCTGAATCTTGCCAATCACAGTAATGTTGAATATCATCTGGCGGAAGGACGTGAAATCCCATTAGCTGATCAAAGTCTCGATGCAGTCTTTGCTAACATGTACCTCCATCACGCACCTGACCCACTGGCAGCCATCCAGGAAATGGCGCGCCTGCTCAAACCTGGTGGACGATTGATCATCAGCGATCTTGATCTGCACACCCACACCTGGTTGAAGGAAGAAATGGCTGACGAATGGCCTGGTTTTGAACGAGATCAGATTATGGCATGGTTTCAAACTGGCGGTCTGGTGAATACCTATATCGAATACAGTGGTTCCAATTGCATCGGAAAGAGTGAGATTGATGAATCTCTCACCTCAGATATCAGGACCTTTATTGCAGTTGGCACTAAACGTATCAACCGTAAATCAGATGTACAACAATCCTACAGCAATATTGCCATCTACGGTGGTGGGTGCGGATGTAGTCCGTCAATGCCATCGACTGGATATAGTATTGTTGATCAACCCTGTTGTTCACCACAATCCACTGAAAACAGTCTTTATAAGTTGGAAGAATTGCGAGTGATTCCAGAAGAAGCTGGTGATATCTCCCTGGGATGCGGAAATCCCCTGGCGATGGCCAATATTAAACCTGGTGAAACAGTCCTTGATATCGGTTCAGGTGGTGGTATTGATGTATTCCTGGCTGCCAAACGGGTTGGATCCGAAGGGTATGTCATTGGTGTGGACATGACCACTGCGATGTTAAAACGTGCCCGTGAGTCAGCAATCAGGCATGGTTATCATCAGGTCGAATTTCGTCAGGGAGACGCTGAAAACCTGCCCGTGGATGACAACAGTGTGGATTTGGTCATTTCAAATTGCGTGATCAATCTGACCGAGGATAAAGGCCGTGCGTTCAAGGAAATCTATCGTGTGCTCAAACCTGGTGGACGACTCGAAATCAGCGATGTCGTCGCTGCTCATACCCTGCCAATTGAGATTCGTAACAATCCTACTGGTTGGTCTTCCTGTGTATCCGGTGCGTTACCTGAGCAGGAGTATCTGGACCTGATCAAGTATGCCGGGTTTAAGGACCCTCAAACTCGACAAGTCAATCAATATAGCAACAATACGCTTTCAACCTATTCGCTGATCGTTTCTGCAAGTAAATTGTAATCAACCAAATAGGATTTTCTTATTCTTTAACCCAAAACTGCCCGCTTTCGCGGGCAGTTTTGTCTACCAATTCATGTCTGTTACAAACTATTAGGGGAGGAGGACTGCGTCAATCACGTGGATGACACCATTGCTGGTGACAATGTCGGTGATGATTACTTCTGAGTCATTGATGTATACTTTGCCATTCTCGACTTTGATGGTCACGTTTTGTCCAAGCACAGTTTCTGCTTCTGTGAGTGTGACTACGTCGGCTGCCATGACCTTGCCAGCTACTACGTGGTAGAGCAGGATGTCGATTAATGTCTGTTTGTTCTCGGGTAAGAGCAGGCTTTCTACGGTGCCAGCCGGTAATTTGGCGAAGGCATCATCGGTGGGTGCAAAGACTGTGAAGGGACCTTCACCTTTGAGGGTTTCGATCAGATCAGCAGCGCCTAAAGCAGCAGCCAGGGTGGTGAAGCGACCATCAGCTACGGCGGTATCAACGA
>Ga0209347_1000190_pt1 | contig 172389 bp, 171 predicted proteins | sample AutmiccommuBRH23_FD_187382 | JGI IMG/M metagenome (GOLD analysis project Ga0209347, IMG submission 187382) | Deep subsurface microbial communities from Mt. Terri, Switzerland - Autotrophic microbial communities BRH/23 (SPAdes) (version 2) | ecosystem: Environmental > Aquatic > Deep subsurface... | reverse complement strand
GATCGGCCTGTCCAAGGGGCTGTTCTATGATTTCCGTTTCGACGAGGCCGGTCAGGAAAAGCCCGACTTCGTGCTGAACCAGCCGGCCTATAAGGACGCCGGCGTTCTGATCGCCGGGGACAATTTCGGCTGCGGGTCGAGCCGTGAGCACGCCCCCTGGGCCCTGCTGGATTTCGGGATCAGCTGCGTGATCTCCACCAGTTTCGCCGACATCTTCTACAATAACTGCTTCCAGAACGGCCTGTTGCCGGTGGTGCTGCCGGCGGAGGCGGTGGAAGACCTGATGGCCCAGGCCCGGGGCGGCAACCATGTGGTCAGCGTCGATCTGGAGGCCCAGACGGTCACTGCGCCCGACGGTCGGGTCTATGGCTTCGAGATCGATCCCAGCCGCAAGCACAAGATGCTGAACGGCCTCGACGCCATTGGCGAGACCCTGCAGAAGGCGCCCGATATCGACGTCTATGAAAGCGCCCGGGCCCTGGATACGCCCTGGCTGGAACGGGCGTGAGCCTGGTCATCGCCGGCACGATCCGCGTTCCGCCCGAGCGATTGGACGCCTTTCGCCCGCACATGCTGGCCATGCTGGGGGCCAGTCGGGCTGAGGATGGCTGTCTGGAATATTCCTACGCCGAGGACGTGGCTGAGCCTGGCCTGATCCGGGTGTTCGAGGCCTGGCGCGATCAGGCCGCCCTGGACGCCCATTTCCAGACGCCGCATTTGGCCGCCTGGCGGGCGGCCTGGCCGGAATTCGGGGTTTCCGATCGCCGCCTCATCGCCTACGAGGTCGCCTCTGAGCGGGCGGTCTAGTTCTCCGTCCACGTGACCAGCGACGGGGCGATGACCATGACCGACCTTCTCCTCCTGCCCGGCGACGGCATCGGCCCGGAAGTCACCGCCGAGGTCCGCCGGGTGATCGCCGCCCTCACCCCCGACCTGGTGGTCGAGGAGCGCCCCTTCGGCGGGATCAGCTATGACCAGTCGGGTTCGCCCCTGACCGATGAGACCCTGGCGCTGGCCAAGGCGTCCATGGCCGTCCTGATGGGCGCCGTCGGCGGGCCGAAATGGGCCGGCGTTCCCCGGGACAAGCGCCCGGAGGCGGGCCTGTTGGCCCTGCGCGCGGGCATGGAAGTGTTCGCCAATCTGCGCCCGGCGCTCTGCTTTGGTCCCCTGGCCGATGCCTCCTCGCTCAAGCGCGAACTGGTCGAGGGCCTCGACTTCATGATCGTGCGCGAGTTGACCGGCGGCATCTATTTCGGTGAGCCCCGGTTCATTGAGGACCTGCCCGGCGGCGGCAAGCGGGCCGTGGACACCCAGGTCTATACGACCGCCGAGATCGAGCGGGTCGCCCGGGTGGCCTTCGAGCTGGCGAGGGGCCGGCGCAACAAGGTCCATTCGGCCGAAAAGTCCAATGTGATGGATTCCGGCCTGCTGTGGCGCGAAGTGGTCACCGACCTCCACAAGCGCGAATTCGCCGATGTCGAGCTGGAGCACATCCTGGCCGACAATGCGGCCATGCAGATCGTCAAGAATCCCAAGCAGTTCGATGTCATGGTCACCGACAACCTGTTCGGCGACATTCTGTCGGACGCCGCGGCCCAGCTGACCGGGTCGCTGGGCATGCTGCCCTCGGCGGCGCTCGGCGCCCCGGGCAAGCCTGGCCTCTATGAGCCGATCCATGGCTCGGCGCCGGACATCGCCGGCCAGGGCGTCGCCAATCCCCTGGCCGCCATCCTGTCGTTCGAAATGGCCCTGCGCTGGTCGCTCGACCGGGCCGACGCCGCCGACCGTTTGCAGGCTGCGGTGATCAAGGCCCTGGAGAATGGCGCCCGCACCCGCGATCTGGGGGGCGTGCTCACCACCGTGCAGATGGGCGACGCGGTCCTGGCGGCGCTGGCCTAGGACTCGTCGGCCAGGGTGGAATCCAGGGCGACGGCCGCGGCCTGATCGGCGGCGCCGCCTTCAACGTCCCCCAGCTCGACCCGGACGAGGCCCCGCAGATAGAGGGCGTCGGCGGAGGCGGGATCGAGGGCCACCGCCCGGTCGAGCCACTCCTTGGCGCTGAGGGGGTCCTCCAGGAGGTAATAGATCGTTCCCTTTTCCTCGATCAGGGCCGGATCGTCCGGGGCGAGGACGAGGCCGGCCTCGGCCTCCCGCAGGGCGCGCTCGTACTCCCCCTGGTTACGCAGGATCAGCGCCGACAGATAGCGGGAGGTGGGGCTTTCAGACCCATTGGTCGCCAGCCGGTCGAGCAGGGCGAGGGCCGCGGAGCTGTCGCCTACGACAGCCAGGGCTTCCACATGGCCCAGCAGGGTCTCCTCGTCATCGGGCGCCAGTCGCACAGCCTCGGTCGATGACGCCAAGCCCTCCTTGTAGCGGCCCTGGGCCATGAGCACCTGCGCCCTGGCCGCATGCAGGGAGTAGTCACCAGGCAAGTCCTTGATGAGCCTGTCATAGGCGGCGCCGGCCGTTCCGTAGTCGCCTGTCCGGAAGGCGGCCTCGGCTGCGCCGGCCTGAAACTCCGCTACGCCGGGCGCCAAGGCGGCGGCTCGGCCATAGTAGAGACCCGACTCGGCCGGATCCGTATCGAGCAGGACGCGACCCAGCCCGCCCCAGGCCCGGGCGTTTTGCGGCTCCAGCACGACGGTTTTTTCGAAATCGACCTGCGCGCCGCCCAGATCGCCGGTCAGGATCTTCACCTCGCCCCGATGAACCAGGGCGGTGGCCATCTCGTCATCCGACGCCGCCGCCACAGCTGCCTCGGCGAAGATGAGGGCCCTGTCGTCTTCCTCGGCCAGGGCCGCCGCCCGGGTCGCATAGAGGGCCGAAAGGGTGGAGAGCGACCCTGGATCCTGGATGGCCGCAAGGTCGCTGCGGGCGCCTTCTGGGTCGCCGGCATTGACCCGGGCGATGGCGCGGAGGGCCAGGCCGCCATCATCGGGGCCGGCGGCGAGGGCGATGTCCAGGTCTTCGGCCGCGCCGCGCCAGTCCTGGTCCGCCAATCGCAATGCGCCCCGCAGATAGCGCAGCTCGGTATCGTTGGGGGCGATCTTCAGCCCGGCGTCGACCATCCGGTTCATCTGACGGACCTCGCCCAGCTCGGCATAGAGGTTGGCCAGCGCCGCGGTGACCTCAAGGTCACGAGGGTTCTTCCGGTAGATGCGCTCCAGGCCTGATCGCGCCTCGACCTGGCGACCGAGGTTTGCCAGGGACAAGAGTCGCAGGCGCATCAGACCGGGGTCGTCTGGCGCCCGGACTAGGCCGGCCTCGGCCAGGTTCAGGGCGTCATCATAGCGCCCGGCCCAATAGCGCACATCGGCCTGAAAGATCTCGGCCCTCTCCTCAGGGGCCAGCTCGGCGGCCTTGTCGACAGCGGCGATGGCAGCGTCAGCGTCCCCCAACGCCAGCCAGAGGCTGGCGATCTTCAGTTGGACGCCTGCGCGGTCGATGTCGCGTACAGCGGCGTTCAGGGCGCTCTTGCAGGTAACGAGGCCCGTCTCAGCCTCGGCCTCATCCTCCGAGGCGTCGAGACAGGCCTGCAGCTCGGAGGACAGGTCTGAGTCCGGCGCCTGGGCGAACCCCGGCGAGGCGGCCGCCAGGGCCAGGGCGGCGAGGGCTAGGGCCAGGGGGCGAAGGGTCATTGCGCGTCTCCCAGGGGCGCGGCCGGGCGGGCCAGGACGAGGATGGGCGGGACCGAGAGCCAGGGGATCGCCAGGGCGTGGACATCGGCCGGCGTCACCTTCGCCACGGCCGCGCCCAGGTCGTCCACGGCCTTGCGGGCGGCGTCCCAGCCAAAAGGGCTCCCCAGGGCCATGGCCCAATAGCTGTCAGTCAGCCGGGCGGCCTCCAGCTGCGTCAGAAGCGGCCGCACCACCTGAGCGATGGCCGCGGCGCTTGGGGGCGCCTCGACGAAGCCACGGGCCGTCTGCCGCACGGCGTCGGTCACCGCGTCCAGGCTCGCCGCGTCAGGGGTCACCTCCACATAGAGGGCGATGTCGTGCGGATCCTCGAGGCCGCCGTCCAGGTCGACCACGGGGGAATAGGTCTGACCGCGCCGTCGCCGGGTCTCATCGGTCACCGCGAGCTCCATCAGCTCGCTCAGCACCAGGGCCGCAGCCTGATCTTTTTCGCCCTCCAGGGGCAGGCGGGTCCAGTAAATCCGGGCGGCGGCCCGCTCGGCCGCTCCCAGATGCGCCACCTCGATAGGGCCGTCCGGGGCGCGGGCATAGGTGAGGGGCGGCCGTTCTGGGGTGGACGGGAGCGGCGGGCGGGGCGGCCGGGCGCCCAGGGTCGTGGCGGCCGCGGCGATCGCCGCAGTTTCACTGATATCGCCCACCAGGGTCAGCTCTACTGGTCCCCTGGCCATGGAGGTGGTCATCACCTGCTTCAGGGCTTCCGGCGTCATGCGGCGATAGGTTTCGGGGTCCATGACGGCGCCGGCGGTGTCGGGCCAGATGGTCCGGGCGAAGGCGGTGGCGGCGGCCTCGGCCGGGTCGAGCCGGGCCTCCTGCTCCATATGGGCCGCCATCAGGGCCATCTGGTCGGCGGTCTCAGCTGAGAAGCCCGGCGTCGCCAGGTGGGCGGTGATCAGGGCCAGATGCGGTGTGACCTGATCGGCGAAACTGCGGGCGGTGACAAACAACCCGTGTTCACCGAGGCTGACGTTGAAGTCCCAGCTCCACTGGCCGTTCAGCTCCTGAAGGGCTGTGTAGCTCGCCGCCTCGATGCCCCCATAGGGCAGGATGGAGGCCGCCACCGATCCGGTCACGAACTCTTCGGCGGTGAGCTGTCGGGCGCCTGGGCCTTGCCGGATGATCATCTCCACCGATCCGGGCGCCCGATCGCTGGCCAGGTGGTTCAGGACAAGACCGTTGGCGAAGGTCAGTCGTGTCGCCCCTTGCGCCAGGGCTTCGCGTCGGACCACCTTGCCCGTCGGCCCCAGGTCGAGATCGATGGGGCGGGGGGCCGCTGTGGGCTCGGGCGGGGCCCCGGCGCCCGCGGCCCGCCAGCCTGCGACCACGGCCTCGGCGGTGGGTCCCGTGTCCTCCACAGACAGCGTTGTCGCGGCGTCCCGCGGCCACAGGGCGGCAAAGCTTTGCTGCAGGCGCTCTGGCGTCAGGCCCTGCGCGACGCGGCTGACTTGCCGCATCATCTGATGGGGGTGCAGGAAGGTCTGGCCGCCGGCGATGGAATAGACCAGCTCATCGGCGGTCTGCGCCGCCGTGGCGTTGGCCCGCTCCGTCAGGGCGCCCCTGGCCCTGGCCCTCTGCTCGGCGATGGCCGCGTCGATCTCGCCCTGGTCGGGCCCATGGACGGCGAAGGCCCGCAGCTCGCCCTGGCCGAGGTTGAGAGCGTCCAGCCCCTTCATGGGGCCGTGGCTCGCCATAAGGCAGGCCACCTGCCGGGTCTCGTACCGTCCGGTCGTATCGAACTCCAGGCTGTAGACCCCACGGGCGCTGGCTGCGGCCCGGGCCAGTCGGCGGTTCAGCACCTCCAGTAGAATCTCGTCTTCCAGGCTGGCCGCCTCGGCCTCGGGAACCGGGGCGTTGCGACAGGCCATGCTCTCGGCGGGCAGGCGGGTCGGCGGCAGGATCAGGGCGACGGGGGTCGTCGGCGGCTCCGGGTCGGGGGTGTCGGGCATGCGCGGCCGCGCGCCAGCCCCGGCCCAGCCCCTCAGCCGACGCTCCAGCTCGGCGATCATCGCCTTGGGTTCCACATCGCCGGCGACCACCAGCAGGGCTCGGTCAGGGCGATACCATTTGGCGTGGAAGGCCTTGAGGTCTTCGGGCGTCATGGCCTGTAGGGTGGCCACGGCGCCCCCCGGGCTGAGACTGTCCTCGGGCCGGAAGTGGAAGGCGGTCTCCTGTTCCTCCACGTCCTGGCCGGTCCAGGTGCGGTCCAGGCGCTCGGCCAGGACCACGCCCCGCTCAGCGGCGACCTCGGTGGGCAGGAAGGACAGGCCGTCCCCCACATCCCGCAGCCAGGTGAGGCCGGTGGCGATCGCCCCAGGCTCCGCGTTCGGCAGGTCCAGGTGATAGGTGGTGGTCCACCGCCCGGTATAGGCCACATGGTCGCGCCCGAAGGCGGCGCCGGCCTGGGCCATGGCCTGATCCATCTCCCCGTCGGCGAACCGGCGGGTGGTGCGGAAAGCCATGTGTTCGACGAAGTGGGCGATCCCGCGATTGTCGTCGGTCTCGGCCTGGCCGCCTACCCAGACCAGCAGGCGGAAGGCGACGCCCTCGCGGCCGTCCAGGGGCAGGATCTGGTACTCAAGGCCGTTGGACAGCTCGCCGATCACCAGGTCCGGGTGGACCTCCGTCGACGGCTCAGCAGCCCTCGCCCCTTGCGGGCCGGTCAGGGCCAGACTGCCCGCCAGCACGCACGCCGCCCAAAAGCTCCGCAAGGCCCGCCCCCGAACAAAACAGAAACAACTGGGACTTTCCTACAATAGGTTGTCCAGCCCCGCCAACCCCTCTCGCCATGCGCGTGTGCGGGCGGGGCGGGGCGCAGCGGCGCTCGGGCTCAGTCCAGGCCGAGGCTCTTGCGATAGTCCGGGTGCAACAGATCCTGATATTCAGCGTGCCGCTTGATGTAGCTGGCGAAGAAGGGGCAGACCGGCATCACCGCCTGGCCATGCTCCCGGGCATAGTCCAGGGCGGTGCGGACGAGCAGGGAGCCGACGCCCTTGCCCTCGAAGGCCGGCGGGACCTCGGTGTGGGGAAACAGAATGCCGGTCTTCAGCAGTCGATATTCGGCGAAGGCCACCTGATCCCCCAGACGAACCTCGAACCGGCCAGCCTCAGTGTTGTTGGTGACCTTGAGGTCATCGGGTTCGGCCATGGGGTTCTCCTTCTGGGGCGTCCAGACAAGCATGATCCCCAGACGCAAGAAAGGCCGGCGTCGCCACCGACCTTTCCAGACTTTGCAGCGCCGCAGGCTGTTCTGACCCGCAGCGCGTTGGGGTTTAGCGCTGGGCCAGCTCCATGCCGGCCATGGCGGCCAGATCGGCGTCGCCGACCTTTTCCAGGGTGGCTTCCACGGTCGACTTCACGCAGCGGGCCTGGGCGGACTGGCGGAAGGTTTCGGTGGTGGTTTCGCGCAGGCACACCGAGCGGGCGGCGCTGACGATGTCGGCATGGACCTGTTCGACGGACTTGCCGGCGACCTGGACCTTGACGCCCTGGGCGAAGGCGGGGGCCGAGATGGACACAGCCGCGATGGCGGCGAGAGCAGCAATACGAGCGATCATTTTTTTCGTTCCCGGAGAGGGGTTGATGACAACCACTTTTCGGGGCGTTCCTCTGGCGGCTTCCGTCGTCGATTGCGTCGTTGTCGGCCGCCTTGAGGACCGGTTTAGCGTCACCTTCCCCTGGGTCACAAGCCACAATTTTGCGACGCAGCATCGAAAGGGTGCGCTGCGGTATGATCAGGCGCCGCTGATCAGGTTTTAGGCGCCCGGTTCCAGGATCAGCCCTGCTCCACCGTCATCTGGGTCTGGAGGACCAGGGCCAGCAGCTTGCCGTTCTCGTCGGTGATGCGGGTCTGCCAGACGCTGGAGCGACGGCCGATGTGCAAGGGGACAGCCTCGCCGGTGACGGTGGTTCCCACCTTGGCCGAGCCCAGGAAGTTGGTCTTGCTCTCCAGCGTCGTGGTCCGCGCGCCCGCTGGCAGGTTGAGGAAACCGCCGATGGCGCCCAGCGCGTCGGCGAACGCCATGAAGGCGCCCCCGTGCAGGATGCCGCCGGCCGTGCAGAGGTCCTCGCGGACGGTGAGCCTTCCCACCACGCGGTCCTTGGCTCGCTCCAGGATCTGCAGCCCCATCAGGTCGGCGAAGGGCATGCCGGTGGTCGGCTGGCTCATGGGGTCTGACTCCTTGATCTGGGTCCGGCGGGTCGGCCCTCGGGTTGCGCTCGCCCATCCTAACCCCTAGGTGATGGGGGACGAAGCCGCGGCCGGTCGGGCCTTTGCGGCGGCGCGCTTGCGCGTGTTCATGCGGCGGCGTAACGGAACGCACCGCCTAAAGACATTCAGGAGAGAGTTCGATGGGTTACCGGGTGGCCGTTGTCGGCGCCACGGGCAATGTGGGCCGTGAGATGCTGAATATCCTCGAGGAAGTGGAATTCCCCGTGGACAAGATTCACGCGATCGCCTCGCGAAAATCCATTGGCGTGCAGGTGTCCTTCGGCGACCAGACGGTGGCCTGCGAGGATATCGAGCAGTTCGACTTCTCCACCGTCGACCTGGTGCTGATGAGCGTCTCGGGCTCCTTCTCCAAGGAGTGGTCGCCCAAGATCGGCGCCGCCGGCCCCATCGTCATCGACAATTCCTCGGCCTTCCGGATGGACCCGGACGTGCCGCTGATCGTGCCGGAGGTGAACCCGGACGACGTCTCCTACGCCCACAAGAAGAACATCATCGCCAATCCCAACTGCTCGACGGCCCAGCTGGTGGTGGCGCTGAAGCCCCTGCATGAGCGGGCGAAGATCAAGCGGGTGGTGGTCTCGACCTATCAGTCGGTCTCCGGCGCGGGCAAGGAGGGCATGGATGAGCTCTGGGATCAGACCAAGGGCATCTTCGTCCTGGGCGCGCCGCCGCCCAAGAAGTTCCCCAAGCAGATCGCCTTCAACGTCATCCCCTTCATCGGCGCCTTCAACGACGACGGCTACACCGACGAGGAGGCCAAGATGTGGAACGAGACCCACAAGATGATCGATCCGGCCATCAAGCTGACGGTCACCTGTGTGCGCGTGCCCGTGATGGTCGGCCACTCCGAGGCGGTGAACATCGAGTTCCACAACCCCCTGGACGAGGACGAGGCCCGCGACCTGCTGCGCGACAGCCCCGGGCTGATCGTCATCGATAAGCGCGATGAGACCGGCTACATGACGCCCAAGGAATCCCAGGGCGAGTTCCCGGTCTTTGTCAGCCGAATCCGCAATGACCCCACGGTCGAGCACGGTCTGAACCTGTGGGTGGTGGCCGACAACCTGCGCAAGGGCGCGGCGCTGAACGCCATCCAGATCGCCCAGCTGCTGGACGAGCGCGGCCTGATCAAGACCAAGGCCATTGCTTAAGGCCGCAGGGCTTTTGTGATCGACCCGAATGGGCGGCCGTTCTGCGGTCGCCCATTTGTATGTCCGTTTCCCGCCGACCGCCCGCCGATCGGCGCTTGTGAAGCCCGGGCGAAGGTCTAGAGCGCGTTCCGATAAGTGGGAACCGGTTATCGGAGCTAAACGCGCTCAAGTCTTTGAGTTTAGAGCCTGATTCAACGATCAGACGGTTCCGTCTGATCGCATCAGGCTCTAGGTAGGGCGCGGTCCCAGCCTGAAAGCCCGCCCTTGGCCCCGACGCCGCCGTCATCGCCGATCTCCCCGCCACCGGGCGCCTTCGCCGCGGGCCTGTCGGCCTATCTGATCTGGGGATTCATTCCTCTGGTCTTCCAGGCGCTGGGCTCCATGGGGGTCGGCCCGTGGGAGACGCTCGCCCACCGCACCTTCTGGGCCATTCCGTTCGCCGGTCTGTTCGTCTGGATGGCCGGCCAGGGGAGCCAGGCCCTGGCGGTGTTCCGCAAGCCCAAGGTGCTCGGCCTCCTGGCGCTCTCGTCCCTGCTGATCGCCGCCAACTGGCTGGTCTTCATCTGGGCGGTGAACAACGGCAAGGTCCTGCAGACCAGCCTCGGCTACTTCATCAATCCGCTGCTCAGCATGGCGGCCGGCGCCCTGTTCTTCCGGGAGCGGCTGGACCGCATCGCCCAGGTCGCCATTGGCCTGGCGGCTATCGGCGTCGTCTTCCAGGCCGTGGCCATCGGCGGCCTGCCCTGGGTCTCCCTGACGCTGGCGGCCAGCTTCTGCGGCTATGGCATCGTGCGCAAGCAGGTGGCGGCGGATGCTCAGACCGGCCTGTTCATCGAGTGTCTGCTGCTGGGGATTCCCGGCGCGGTGTTCGCCATCTGGCTGGCTCAGGCGGGCGCCGATCACTTCACGCTGGGGATCACGCCGGCGGTCTGGCTGATCTTTTCTGGCGCGGCGACGGCGGTGCCGCTGGTCCTGTTCGCCTGGGCGGCCAGGCGGCTGCCGCTCTCAGCCATGGGCTTCATGCAGTTCCTGGCCCCGTCCATGACCTTCGTGCTGGGCGTGGTGCAGGGCGAGCCCCTGGGCTGGGCCAAGATCACCGCCTTCGCCTTCATCTGGGCGGGCGCAGGCGTCTTCGCCTACGGCCTCTGGCGGGCCTCACGCCGGCTGGCTTAGCCGCGCGCAGCGCAAAAGAGGGGACACGAAGGACACAAAGGGGCGCGAAGGACACAAAGGCGGGGCCGCCGACCCCTTCGTGTCCTTGGCTATCTTCGTGTTCTTTGTGTCCCGCCCTTTTTTAGCGCCTGCGGCGCGCTGGCGCTTAGCCGGAAGACCTCAGTGCCCGTGAGGGCCTTCGTAGACGCCGGGCGCCAGGCGCTCGTTTTCGGGGCCTTCGCCGGCGTCATGGGCCAGTTCAAAGCGGCGGTCGCAATAGGGGCATTCGACAAACGTCGCCCCGCCCATCTCCAGCCAGACCCGCGGATGGCCGAGCGCCCCGCCGACCCCGTCACAGGCGATCCGGCCAGTGCGCACGAAGACCACTTCGGGCGCCGGCCGCGCGCTGGCGGTCAGGGCGGTGACCGCCGGCTTGGCGGGCATGGGCTCAGGAGAGGTCTGGGCCTGGACGCCACGGTTTTCGGTCGCACGGGCCATGGGTGAAATCTCCGGTCGGAAGCTTGGCGCAGACGCTGCTGCGGCCTAGGTATGCGAGGCGGGCTTGGCCCGTCAATGATCGCGCCCGCAATCCCATCTCGCCCGCGCGCGCCAAAGGGGACCGCATGGACCTTCCGCAATTCGCCATCGAGGCCCAGGGCCTGGTCAAGACCTATCCGGCCACCAAGACTACGCCGGAGATGAAGGCGCTGCGCGGGATCGATCTGGCCATCCCCCGGGGCTCCATCTTCGGCCTGCTGGGCCCCAATGGGGCGGGCAAGTCCACCTTCATCAACACCCTGGCCGGCCTGACCAAGAAGACGTCGGGCACGGTGAAGATCTGGGGCCGGGACATCGACACCCACCCCCGGGACGCCCGGGCGGCCATCGGCGTGGTGCCCCAGGAGATCGCCGCCGACCCCTTCTTCACGCCGAGGGAATCGCTCGAGGTCCAGGCCGGCATGTACGCCGTGCCCCGCAAGGAGCGCCGCACCGACGAGCTGCTGGCGGCGCTGGGCCTCGCCGACAAGGCCAATGCCTATGTGCGCCAGCTGTCGGGCGGCATGAAGCGCCGGCTGATGGTGGCCAAGGCCATGGTGCACAATCCGCCGGTGCTGATCCTGGACGAGCCCACCGCTGGCGTGGACGTGGAGCTGCGCCGCCAGCTCTGGAACTATGTGGTCGAGCTGAACCGCCAGGGCGTGACCATCGTGCTCACCACCCACTATCTGGAAGAGGCCCAGGCGCTGTGCGACCAGATCGCCATCGTCAACAAGGGCCAGGTGGTGGCCTGTGAGTCCACCGCCAGCCTGCTGGGCCGTCTGGACACACGCAGCGTGGTGGTGACGCCGGAGACGCCGGTGGAGGCCGCCCCCGCCCTGGCCGGCTTTGAGACCAAGCTCCGGTCCGGCGGCGCCTTCAGCGTCACCTACCGCACGGGCCAGTCCAGCGTCGAACAGGTGCTGGCCGCCGTCCGCGCCGCAGGCCTGCGCATCAAGGACATCGCCACCGAAGATCCGAGCCTGGAGGACGTCTTCGTCGACCTCACCACCGACAAGACCCCGCAGGTGGCCTGAGCGCGCTGGCGGGCCGGCCCAAACCCGTTTGCGGTCCCGCGCCCTTTCAGCTAGAAACCCGCTCCGCCTTAAGGCGCCAAGCACCCGTAGCTCAGCTGGATAGAGCGTTGCCCTCCGAAGGCAAAGGTCACACGTTCGAATCGTGTCGGGTGCGCCATTTCCATTTTTCAGGATAGGTCTCGGTTCTCCCGGCCGTGCCATATGCGCAGCACGATGATCGCCTCGGCGGTGACTTCGTATCGCAGCTCGTAGTCGCCGACGATGATCCGGCGAACATCCCGCGGGCCGTAGGCGTCCAGCCTCTCTCCGATCTGCGGATGATCGCGCAGCCGATCAGGCGCCCGGGCGAGGCGTTGGACGATCCGTGCCGCAGCCTCTGGAGCCACCGGTTGAAGATGGTCGTGCAGGCGAGCCAGGTCTGAGGCCGCGCTGCGGGTCCATTGGACCCTCATTTGGTCGGAGGCGGCAGGGGCGCATCCGCGGTCAGACTGTCGGCCCAGGCCAGGATCGCTTGCTGGTCGATGACCCGCCCCGCGTCCACGTCCGCAAGGGCTTCCAGCGTCATGCGATGACGCGCCTCTTCCCGATCAACCCAGGCGGCCAGGGCCTGCTTCATGATCCAGCCCCGGGAGCGGTCGAGGCGCAGGGCCGCCGCCTCGACCTTGTCGGCCAGGTCCATGGGAATATGAGCGGTCATCACCTTGGTCGGCGCGGTCATCGCATCGCTCCTAATCAGAGTGATTAGGATAGCATCAGCGGTCTGGGCGCCCAAGGGCGGTCGCCTCGTCGGCGGGGTTAGCTCTGCGGAACCTAGACGCGGGCCTAGCTTCATCACCGCGCGAGGCTGAGGCGCAGGAACACGCCGCGGCCGGGGCCGGGGAGGCGTTGGCCGAGGGGGACGTCGCCGAAGCCGTTGCGGTTATAGCCGGCCAGGTGGTCCTGATAGACCTCGTCCAGCAGGTTCTCGACGCCGGCCGCCAGGCGGACCCCCGGCCGCACGTCCCAATGGCCATGGGCGCTGAGCACCACATAGCCGTCGGTGGCCTGTTCGCTGTTGGTGGCTGAGACCTGATCCTGCTTGGCTACCGCACGGCCTTCCAGGGTGGCGGCCCAGGCCTCCGCCTCCCAGGTCAGGCCCAGGGTCAGGTTGGGGGCCGCGACCCGGTAGAGGTTGTCGTCGATGTCCCGGCGTTCCCCGCGCACATAGTTGAGCACCCCATCCAGCCGCAGGGGGCCTTCGAAGTCGTAGCCGGCGTCAAGATCGACGCCATAGAGCCGGGCGTCGACATTGGCCCAGCGGAGCGGCGTCGCATCACCGCTCATGGCGGCGACCCGCTCCACCGGCGTGTCGGCCACCCCGACCGTGCCGTCATAGGGGGTTCCCTGGATGTAGTCGTCCACCTGCCGGACATAGAGGGTCGGGCGCAGATAGGCCTTGGGGCTGACGTAGTCGAAGCCGACCTCGGCGATCCAGGCGGTCTCTGGCTTCAGGTTGAGGTCGCCCACATAGATGTTGCCGTCGGCCAGGCCGCCGCTGGCGTTGGTGGGCATCCAGCCAAAGCGCTGAACATAGCCCGGCGCCTGCTGCTTGCGCGCCAGGGTGAGGCGCCAGGACAGGCCGTCAGCCTGGGGGGTCCAGATCCGCGCCACCGCATCCAGGGTCACATCGTCTCCGGATCGGTTGGCGATGTTGAAGGCTGCGGCCAGGTTGCGCGGTTCCAGGGGCAGGGCGGGACCCACGGCGGCCAGGCCCGCGTCAAAGGCGTTGTTGTCCGCCCGCAGGCCGAACTCGGCCTCCAGACCCCGGACCTGGCCGCGCCATTGGGCGAACCCGCCGACCCGGTTCAGCTCCACATCGGGCGTGGCCGCCACCCGGAAGCCCGGATTATTGGGGTTGGTGATCTGGACGTCGTGATCGACGCGCTCCCCGTCGACCCCAAGCTCCAGGGCGCCGCCCAGCGCGTTGAAGCCCACGGTGATCTCGCCTCCCCGGGTCGTCGCCGTTGCGTAGGAGGCCCGCTGCGCCATGGCCGCCGGGGCGGGGCGCAGGGAGAAGTTGTCCATCAGGTGGGCGACGTCGGCATAGTTCAACTGCGCTTGCAGGCGGACGCCGGCGATCTCCTTCGCATAGCCCAGCCGGGCGAAGTCGGTGTCGAAATAGAGGATGTCCATGGGGAAGGGGGGATTGCCGGACGCGCCGGTGTTCTGGCGTCGGACATCCAGGGTGACCTCCCCCAGATCGGATTGGAGGCCGGCCGACAGGCCAAGGACCCCGCGCTCAAAGGCGGTTCCGCCGATGACGCCATCGCCATAGTCGGTGTCCTGAGCCTCTTCCCAGGCGCCCAGAATATTGAAGCGCCAGGCCTCGGTTGCGGCCCCGATGACGCCCCCAGCCGAGGCGCCGTCATTGACGCTGCGGCCGGCGAAGGTGAGGTCATAGCCCAGGGCGATGTCGGGCCCTTGCCCATAGCCGATGCGCTTGAACACCGCATCAGCCCCGCCAGCCAGACCAGGGCCTTCTGACACTGGGCTGACCCCCCGATCAATCTCCACGGCGGCCACCAGCGAGGCGGGCGCATAGTGGAAGACCGGGTCCATCAGATTGGGTCCCCCGGAGGCGAACCGCTGGCCATCCACCCGCAGGTTCAGACGCTGACCAAACAGGCCGCGGTACTGCATCTGGCCCGACAGTTCCCCATTGCCGATGCGGGCGCCGCCGGGGGTGCGGGCGGTCAGGTGGGTGATGTCGCCGCCCTGCAGGGGGGCGGCCTCAGGCGCGATGCTCAGGGCGGTGGGGGAGTCGGCGCGGGCGCCCGTGACAATGATCACGTCCAGCAGGGGAGAGGTCGCCCCCTCGGCCATGGCGGGCGCCGCAAAGGCGGCAAGGCTCGCCCCGGCCAGGAGCGACAGAAGGCATTTCGACGGCATGGAAAGGTCTCGCAGACTGAAAGTCAGACGTGCCGTTGGGGCACGTCTGGAGGGCGCCTGTGAACACAGGCGACGGCGCGGTCCGTGTTTTCAGCTGCGAGACGGGGGTGCGCGCGATCCAAGCGGCGGGCCCTGGGCCCGGTGAACGAGCCCAGGCTGATAGGAACAGGGCTCCACCTTGGCGGTGAAGCGCAATGGTGCGGCGACCAGCGTCCGGTCGGCCACGGGGACGGCATAGGGAAGGGTGCACTGCGCGCAATGCTCGTCGGCGGGCGCCTCATCGGGCTGTTCGCCCCCCAGCAGGATCGCCAGACGTTCGGTGGCCGCGCGGCCCTCGGCCGTCACCTCGCCGGACGGCGCGCACATCAGAACCTGGAGGTCGCCGCCGTTCGCGCCAGCCACGGCCATGGAGCCCGGCAGGAGGACCTGCAGGGTCACAGCCATCACCGCCAGCAGGCGGGCCAGTCGGGCGCCGGGCGCAAACCTCATGGTCCGGCTGATAGCTGAATATTCGCAAACATGCATCTGGCCCGATGGCTCAGAACCGAGACCACGCCAGCGACGGATCGGCGCAGACAATTCCCCTTGGTGAACCGTGTTTGGTTGGGCTCCATGGGGGCTGATGTTTTGGGCGCGGGGCCGCAAAGAGCCCGCCGCCCGCCAAGGGCAGGAGACCGGTCATGGCCGACGGATATGTGGACGTGCTGCGCGACAAGCGGGAGGCTGCGCGCAAGGCCGCCTATGAAACCCCCATCGAGGAGCTGCACCCGGCGCGGGCCTCGCTGTTCCGCGACGACGCCATGTGGCCGATCTTTGCGCGGCTCAGGGCGGAGTCGCCGATCCACTACACGCCGGACAGCAACTACGGCGCCTACTGGTCGATCACCCGCTACAACGACATCCTGGCGGTGGACTCCAACCATCAGGTGTTTTCCTCGGCCAAGGGCATCACGTTGACGCCCAAGGCCGCCCAAGGGTTCCGCGATCCCAACGCGCCCTCGGGGGCCAATTTCATCGCCATGGACCCGCCGCGGCACGACGTGCAGCGCAAGACCGTCAGCCCGGCCCTGTCGCCCATGGCGCTGTCGGTGATGGCGCCGCTGATCCGCGAGCGGGCCGGCCTGATCCTCGACAGCCTGCCGGTGGGGGAGGAATTCGACTGGGTGGATCTGGTCTCGAAAGAGCTCACCACCATGACCTTGGCGACCCTGTTCAACTTCCCGTTCGAAGAGCGGCGCAAGCTGACCTTCTGGTCGGACGCCATGACCTCGCCGCCGGGGCATGGGCCGGTGGCCGACATCGCCGAGCTGCGCAAGGTGATGGGGGAGTGCTTTTCCTACTTCACCGGCCTGTGGAACGAACGGGTCAACGCCGAGCCCACCGGCGACCTCATCTCCATGCTGGCCCATGGGGAGGAGACCCGGCACATGTCCATGGCCGACTTCCACGCCAATGTCGCCCTGCTGATCATCGGCGGCAATGACACCACCCGGAACACCATCTCGGGCTCTGTCCTGGCGCTCAACCAGAACCCCGACCAGTACGCCAAGCTGCGGGCGAACCCCGAGCTGATCCCGTCCATGGTGTCGGAAACCATCCGCTGGCAGACGCCGCTGGCCCATATGGCGCGCACAGCGACCCAGGACTTCGAGATGGGCGGCAAGACTATCAAGGAAGGGGACAAGGTGGTCATGTGGTACGTCTCGGGCAACCGGGACGATACGGTGATCGAAAACCCCGACGCCTACATCATCGACCGGCCAAGACCCCGCCAGCACATGTCCTTCGGCTTCGGCATCCACCGCTGCGTGGGCAACCGCCTGGCCGAGCTACAGCTGACCATCATCTGGGAGGAGATCATGAAACGCTTCCCCGACATCCAGGTCCTGGCCGAGCCCAAGCGCAGCTATTCGATCTTCGTGAAGGGCTATGAGGACATGCGCGTGGTGTTGCCCACGCGGCTGTAGGGTCCCTGCGTCCTTCGAGGCTCGCGGTCGCTCGCACCTCAGGATGAGGGAGGTGGGGGCAGGCTGAACTGCCTCAGTCCGTCCTCATCCTGAGGCGCCCGAAGGGCCTCGAAGGACGAGGGCGGCCGCAGATCTCCCATACCGCTCTGATCTTGTCGAGGCTTGACCCGAGCCTCCACGAACATGGCCCTGCCGCCCTATGCCTGGACCCTCCGTCCTGGCGCGGGGCGCAGGGTTAGACTTCCCCGCGCCAGGACGGAGGACGTGATGAAGCTGATCTTTCTCTATGGGCCTCCGGCCTGCGGCAAGCTGACGGTGGCCAGGGCCCTGGCCGCCCTGACCAACTATCCCCTCTTCCACAACCATCTGGCCCTGGATGCGGTGACCTCGGTCTTTCCGTTCGGCAGCGAGCCCTTCGTGCGGCTGCGCAGCCTCTATTGGCTGGCCATGTTCGAAGAGGCCGCCCGCCAGGACCGGTCGCTGATCTTCACCTTCGCGCCGGAACGCACCGTGCCCGACAGCTTCATCGAAGAGACCAAGGCCGCCGTCGAAGACCACGGCGGCGAGGTCTGTTTCGTGGCGCTCCAGGTCTCGCCCGAGGGGCAGATGCAGCGGGTGGAGAGCCCCGACCGTAAGGCCTCGAAGAAGATCCACTCCCGCGAGGTGCTGCGCAAGTTCATCGCCGGCGGCGGCGCGGCCTACCCGCCCATTCCGGCCGACCTCACGATCGACACCGAGGCGATGGGGCCGGAGGCCGCGGCGCAGGCGATCATGCAGGCGTTCGCCCTGGAGGCCTTGGCCCAGCCACACGTCATGTACCCCGACCCAGAATGACCGGCGCGACTGCTGCCACACAGCTGTCAGCAGCCCCAGGCTAAGGATGCCGCATCGCCATCACCTGGAGCCATCCATGTCCGATCTCGTCTTCTACACAAACCCCATGTCCCGCGGCCGCATCATCCGCTGGATGCTGGAAGAGGTCGCTCAGCCCTATGAGACCAGGGTCCTGAGCTGGGAGACCGGCGAGACCAGGTCGGCCGGCTACCTGGCCATCAATCCCATGGGCAAGGTGCCGACCCTCGTCCATGACGGGGTGGTGGTGACCGAATGCGCGGCCATCTGCGCCTATCTGGCCGACGCCTTCCCCCAGGCCGGCCTCGCCCCGCCGGTCACAAGCCCGCTGCGGGGGACCTATTACCGCTGGCTGTTCTTCGGCGCCGGCCCCATCGAACAGGCCGTGGGCGCCAAGGCGGTGGGCTTCGAGCCCAGCCCAGAACAGCGCGCTTCCCTGGGCTTTGGAACCATGGAGGACGTACTTGGCGCCCTCGAAGGCGCGGTCAGGGACCGGGCCTATCTGGTGGGCGACAGCTTCACCGCCGCCGACCTCTACCTGGCCTCGCATCTGTCCTGGGGCATGAACTTCGGCACAATCGAAAAGCGCCCGGCCTTCGAAACCTACACAGCCCGCCACCTCGCCCGCCCCGCCGCCATACGGGCCGACGAGATCGACAACGCGCTTATCGCCCAGGCGCAGGCGGCGGGCTGAGGGGGCTCACCCCTCAAACCCTCGGACCACCGCCAGGACCGCCTCGCCGTAGCGGGCGAGTTTGCCTTCGCCGACGCCGGAGATGGCGCCCAGCGCCCGCTGGGCGGCGGGTCTGGCCTGGGCGATTTCGGCCAGGGTGCGGTCGTGGAAGATGACATAGGGGGGCACGTGCTGGCGGCCCGCCTCTTCCCGGCGCCAGGCGCGCAGGGCTTCGAACAGGCCCTGGTCGGCCGGCGGCAGGGACAGGTCGGTGGCGCCGCTGCGGCGGCGGCCTGGGGTTTTCCGCTCGGCGCCGGGGGCGGCCTTGCGGGCGCGCACCTGGCGCTCGCCGCGATAGACGGCCCGCACTCCCTCGGCGTCGCCCAGCGCAATCAGGGGGCGGTTGTCGTTGGGGTCTTCCCGCAGCAGGCCCTCGAACAGGAGCTGGTCGATCAGGTCGCGCCAGCCTGGGGCCGACAGCTCCTGGCCGACGCCGAAGGTGGAGAGGCCGGCTTCGAAGTCCGAGGGGTCCTTGGTCTTGCCCAGCAGGTGGTCCACCAGCCGGCCGCGGCCAAACCGTCCGCCCATGCGGTGGACGGCTGAGAGCGCCTTCTGGGCGGCCTGGGTGGCGTCCTGCGTTTCCGGAGGGTTCAGGCACACGTCGCACTGGCCGCAGGGCTCCACGCCCTCCTCGCCGAAATAGCGGCGGACGGCTGCGGCCCGGCAGCCGGCGCCCTCCAGCATGGCGTAGAGCTGGCGCACCTTGCGCACCTGCACCTGCTTGACCGCCTCGTCCATCTCCCGGCCGTCGATGCGGCGCAGGGCCCAGGCGAGATCCGAGGCGCCATAGAGGGTGATGCCCTCGGCCGGATCGCCGTCGCGGCCGGCCCGGCCGATCTCCTGCCAATAGGCCTCGATGGAGCCGGGGGGATCGGCGTGGATGACGAAGCGGACGTCGGGCTTGTCCACCCCCATGCCAAAGGCGATGGTCGCCACCATCACCGCATCCTCGGCCTCGAGAAACGCCTCCAACCGGTGGGCGCGCACATGCTTGTCCAGGCCCGCATGATAGGCCTGGGCGTCGACGCCGGCCTGGCGCAGGGCCTCGGCCAGGCGCTCGGTGCCGTCGCGGGAGCCGGCATAGACTACGCCTGACCTGCCCCGCCGCTCGGCCACCAGCTCCAGCACCCGTTTCTGGGCGGGGCCGGACTTGCGCTCGGCGAACAGGGCGAGCTCGGGCCTAGCGAAGCTCGCCACAAATTCCCGGGCGTCTTCCAGGCGCAGCTCGGCGCGGATGTCGTCGCGGGTCCGGGCGTCGGCGGTGGCGGTCACCGCCAGGCGCGGCACGTCGGGGAAGATGTCGGCGAGGCGGCCAAGCGTGCGGTAGTCCGGGCGGAAGTCGTGGCCCCACTGGCTGACGCAGTGGGCCTCGTCGATGGCGATGAGGGCGAGCGGCGTGCGCCGCAGCCGCTCCATCATGTGCGGGGCCATCAGGCCCTCGGGCGAGACGTAAAGAAGGTCGAGCTCGCCGGCCTCGACCCGGCGCCAGGTCTGCGCCCGCTCCTCGGGCTCGATGGCGGAGTCCAGGCGCGCAGCCGCCACGCCTGACTGCTGCAGGGCGGCGACCTGGTCGGTCATCAGCGCGATGAGCGGCGAGACCACGAGGCCGAGGCCAGGCCGCAGCATGCTAGGGATCTGGTAGCAGAGGCTCTTGCCGCCGCCGGTGGGCAGGACGGCGAGCGCGCTGCGCCCGGCCAGGGCCTCGGTGATCACCTCGCCCTGAAGGCCCCGGAAATCAGCGTGTCCGAAGGTGCGGCGCAGGACCTCCCGCGCCTCGTCGAGCGAAGCGGTCATGGGCGCCTTATGGCGTGCGTCGGCGACCCGGTTGAAGGGAAAACTGAGCTTGGCCTCGGCCCATCCCCAAGCCGGCTATTCCGCGGCCATGGCCAGGGGCTGGGCCTGGGCGCCGCGCAGCAGCCGGCCAGGCAGGGCGCCGGTGGGCTCCCCGTCCCGCTGGGTGATCTGGCCCGCGACGATGGTGGCCACATAGCCCCTGGCCCGTTGGATCAGGCGGCGGCCGCCGGCTGGCAGGTCATAGGCGACGCTCGGCGCCATGAGGGCGAGGTTCTCATAGTCGATGATGTTGAGATCAGCCCGGTAGCCCGGCGCGATCATGCCCCGGTCATAGAGGCCCACGGCCCGGGCGGTGTCGCGGGTCTGCATCCGCACCATGGCCTCCAGGTCGAACCTGGGCCCCCGGGTCCGGTCTCTGGTCCAATGGGTGAGGTTCGAGGTGGGGAAGGAGCCGTCGCAGATCATGCCCACATGGGCGCCGCCGTCCGACAGGCCGGGCACCGCATCGGGGTGCCCCAGCATCTCGTAGCTGGGGGCGAGCGAGCCCTCCGCATAGTTGAGGAAGGGCAGGTAGAGCATCCCCCGCCCGCCGTTGGACAACATGTGGTCCAGCGCCAGGGCCTCGGGGCTGGTTCCGGCCTTCTGGGCCAGGGCCGCCAGCGTCTGGCTGGGCCGGGGCTCATAGTCCGGGACCTCGCCCATCAGATACATGTTGTCCCAGTTGCGGGCGGTGGCGCCCGCAAAGCCAGGCGCAGACGCTGTCCCATTCCCCACCAGGGCGGCGCGAACCTGTGGGTCGGCCAGCCGGGCCACCCGCTCGGCCAGGGGCAGATGGGCCAGAGCCTGATAGGCCGGGTGCTGGCTGAACGGGTTGAGGGTCAGTTCCAGGCCAAACAGGATGCCCACCGGCCGGCCGCAGACCTGCGCCTTCATGGGCAGGCCGGCCCCCGTGGCGTCGGTCAGGGCGTCCAGCAGCAGGCGCCAGGCCTGGGGCGCCTTGGGCGCTTGGGTGAGCGAGAAGGACAGCGGGCGCCCCGAGGCCTCGACGATCCGCCGCAGCATGGCGAACTCCGCCTCCGGATCGGCGAAGTCGGAGACCACCTGCAGGACGCCCTTGCCCGCCCGGGCCAGCCCCATGGCGATGCCGGTCAGCTCATCCTCGCCCGCCGTCAGGGTGGGCGTCGGCTGACCGTCACTGGTCCGGTGGTTGAGGGTGCGGGAGGTGGAGAAGCCGAGCGCGCCTGCGGCCATGGCCTGTTGCGCCAGCTCGGCCATGGCGGCGATGTCGGCGGCCGTCGCCGGCTCCCGGGCCGCCCCGCGCTCACCCATCACATAGACCCGCAGGGCTGCGTGGGGCAGCTGGGCGCCGATGTCTACGTCGAACCGCCGCTTTGACAGGGCGTCGAGATAGTCGGGGAAGCTCTCCCAGTTCCAGGCCAGACCCTGGGTAAGCACCGGGAAGGGGATGTCCTCCACCCCCTCCATCAACCGGATCAGCCGGTCATGATCTTCGGGCCGGCAGGGGGCGAAACCGACCCCGCAATTGCCCATGACCACGGTGGTGACCCCGTGCCAGGACGAGGGCTGCATATGGGCGTCCCAGGTGGCCTGGCCGTCATAATGGGTGTGGATATCTACAAAGCCTGGCGTCACCAGCCGGCCACGGGCGTCAATCTCCTCGGCGCCCCGGCCGCGAATCTCGCCCAGGGCGGCGATGCGCCCGTCCTTGATCGCAATGTCGGCCTCAAAGACCGGCGCGCCGGTGCCGTCGGCCAGCGTCCCGCCGCGCACGACGAGGTCATATGCCCGTTCCAAATCGCCGCCTCCCTCGCGTGGACAGGTCTATTCGCCCGTCCTTGCGACGATTAGCCCCCCCCTGCGCCGCAGACGTCAAGCCTGCTGAGCACCGGTGACCCGATTTGCGTAGGTTCGCCGGCTTGGGGCGAGACCGGCAGGCTGATCAGGGGAACTGCGTTCGTTCAGAACCGTTCTTAAGGGCAGGCAATCGGGTTCAAACCCCGCAACTGGAGCTCAGATTCGTGGCTGTGAGAGCCGTTTTCATCCTTCTGGCCCTGGCCGCCATCGCGGTGGGCTTTCTTCTGCCGACGCCGGGCGCCGAAACCGCGGCCGCCGACAAGTCGCCGCAGATCGCCACCCTGGACCTCGGTTAGAGCTGACGGTCAGGGCGCCGTCTGACCTTCCCGCGGCATGGCGTCGGCCTTGCCGGCGCACCCCGACAGGCTTTCATCACCGCTCTGCACCCTGGCCTGATAGGCGTAGGTCAGATCGGACATGCCATCGGAACAGGCCTCCTCCCATATCGTCACCATCAGGTCCCCGCCATCAGCTGTGCGGGTCCGCCAGACCGCCTGACCCTCCTCCAGGCTGCGGCCGGAATTGGGCCCCTTGCTGGGGGGCGCGTCCGGGCGTTCCAGGGTGATCTCCGTCTCGGTGATCCGCACACCCCAGAAAGGTTCCGTCCCCACAGCCCGCATCTCCCCATCATAGGGCCCCTGCGCCGCAGGCGCCGGCGCGGTCGCCTCGGGGGCGGGTGACGTCGGCAGGGGCGCGGGCGCATCGGCGGGGGGCTGCGCCTCGCCGCCATCCGGCGCCTGGGGCTGGCAGGCGGCGAGGCCCAGGGCCAGGACGAGCAGGCCGGCGCTGATGCGGGCGGTGGCGGAGCGAGGGGAGCGAGGGGCGCGCATGGCTTTGGGGTCCTTTCCCGTGGGCCGGGACAGGTTAGACTCCCCGACCATGAGTCGGAACCATCGCCCCAGCTTCTATGAATTCTTCGCCGGCGGCGGCATGGCCAGGCTTGGCCTGGGCGATGGCTGGGACTGCGCCTTCGCCAACGACTTTGATCCGGTCAAGGCCCGCGCCTACCGGGCGAATTTTCCCGACGCGGCCGACCATTTCCATGAGGATGACGTCTGGAAGCTTGGGACCGCCCACCTCCCCGGGCAGGCTGACCTCGCCTGGGCCTCTTCGCCCTGTCAGGACTTCAGTCTGGCCGGCGCCCGGGCTGGCCTGGCCGGCGGGCGCTCCTCGGCCTTCTTCGGCTTCTGGCGGCTGGTCCAGGGGCTGAACGCCGAGGGTCGGGCGCCGAAGACCATCGTCATTGAGAATGTGGTTGGCCTGCTGACCTCGCATGGCGGGGCGGACTTCCAGGCCCTGTGCCAGGCCCTGGCTGACGAGGGCTACCATTTCGGCGCCCTGGAGATCGACGCCGCCCGCTTCGTGCCCCAATCGCGGCCGCGGGTTTTCGTCGTGGCGACAAAGGCTGCGCCGCCCATCGGACTCACGGGCCAGAGCCCCTTCCACAGCCGCGCCCTGATCGAGGCGCAGGGCCGTTTGCCCGCCCACCTAGCCGTCCGATGGGTGTGGTGGAGCCTGCCGGCCCCGCCCGCCCGCAATACCGATCTCGCCAGCCTGCTGGAGGATGACGGCGTCGTCGCCTGGCGCTCCCCGGCCCAGACCCAGGCCCTGCTCGACCAGATGTCCCCCCTGCATCGCCGTCGCTTTGATGTCGAGCTGGCCGCCAAGGGCCAGGCGATCGGCGCGGCCTATCGGCGGATCCGGACGGAGAACGGGGTTCGGGTGCAGCGGGCCGAGGTGCGCCTGGACGGTCTGGCTGGATGCCTGCGCACGCCGGCCGGGGGGTCATCGCGCCAGATGCTGCTGGTCGGCGACGGTGCGGGTCTGCGTTCCCGGCTGATCTCACCGCGGGAGTCGGCCCGGCTGATGGGCTTGCCAGAGACCTATGTTCTGCCCCCTTCGGCCAATGGAGCCCTGCATGTGACGGGCGACGGGGTGGCGGTTCCGGTGGTGGCCTGGCTGTCGGAAAACCTGCTCCGACCGCTTCTGGCGGACGATTTCGGGGGCATCGCCGCCGAATGACCGGCTTACAAATGCGACCCGAACCCCTAAGTTCGCGTTCAAAGGGCACCAAACGCGAATTTTGAAGGCAGGTCCATGGACGCCAATTCCGACAAGACCTACGACGCCGAGCGCCACCGCCGAGCGGGCCGGGGCCGGGTTTATGACTCCATCATCGACACCATCGGCGACACCCCTCTGGTGCGCCTGCCGCGGTTGAGCGCGGCGCTGAAGCCCAAGGCCGAGGTTCTGGCCAAGCTGGAATTCTTCAATCCCATCGCCTCGGTGAAGGATCGGATCGGCGTGGCCATGATCGAATCCCTGGAGGCCCAGGGAATCCTCAAGGCCGGCTCCACCATCGTCGAACCCACCAGCGGCAATACCGGCATCGCTCTGGCCTTCGTGGCCGCCGCCAAGGGCTATCCCCTGACCCTGGTCATGCCCGAAAGCATGTCCATTGAACGGCGTAAGATGCTGACCCTGATGGGCGCCAAGCTGGAGCTGACCCCGGCCGAGCGCGGCATGGCCGGGGCGGTGGCCAGGGCCCGGGAAATCGTTGAGGCGACCCCCGGCGCGGTCATGCCCCAGCAGTTCGACAACTCGGCCAACCCTCTGATCCACCGGGTGTCCACCGCCGAGGAGATCTGGAACGACACCGACGGCAAGGTGGATGCGGTGATCTCCGGGGTCGGCACCGGCGGCACCATCACCGGCGTCGGCCAGGTGCTGAAGCCCCGTAAGGCCTCGCTGAAGATGATCGCGGTGGAGCCTGAGGGTTCACCGGTGCTGTCGGGCGGCCAGCCGGGGCCGCACAAGATTCAGGGGATCGGGGCGGGTTTTGTGCCCTCCATCCTCGACCGCAGCATCATTGATGAGGTGGTTCAGGTCTCCAATGACGACAGCCTCGCCATGTCCCGGCGGGTGGCGCGCGAGGAGGGCATTCCCATGGGGATCTCGTCCGGCGCGGCCCTGACGGCAGCCTTCCATGTGGCGTCCCGGGACGACATGGCCGGCAAGACCATCGTTGTGATCATCCCAAGCTTCGCCGAACGCTACCTGTCCACCGCCCTGTTCGAGGGGCTCTGAAGCCACGAGGCGGCCGGGCCCAGGTCCTGGGACGTCATGACCGACGTCTATGACGCGGACAAGCGCTCGGCCGTCATGCGGCAGGTCAAGGGCTCGGGCACCACGCCGGAGCGCACCTTGCGGCGGCTTCTGACAGGGCTGGGCGCCCGCTACCGCCTCAATCGCAGGGACTTGCCGGGCTCGCCGGACATCGTCCTGCCCGGACGGCGCCTGGCCATCTTCGCCCATGGCTGCTTCTGGCACGGCCACGACTGCGCCCGGGGCGCCCGCGTGCCCAAGACCAACCGCGACTACTGGCTGGGCAAGGTCGCCCGCAACCGCGCCCGCGATGCGACAGTGGGCGCGGCCTTGGCCGAGGCCGGCTGGCGGGTCGAGGTGGTCTGGGAGTGTGAGATGAAGGACGAGGCGGCGCTGACTGGGCGGCTCGCGGCGCTGATGGATAGCGCGCCGCTCAGCTCCAGCCGTGGGAGGCGCGTCAGCGCTGTAAAGCGGGGACACAAAGGGCACGAAGGGGGCGCAAAGGACACAAAGTGAGGGCTGCCTCACCCTTCGTGCCCTTCGTGCAACCTTGGTGTCCTTCGTGTCAGATCTTGACGGCGCCGGCGGTCCCGAAAGCGTCGCGGGCGCAAAAGACTAGGCCACCACCACCTCGGTCTTCACCGAATTGGCGATGAAACACTCCTCGTGGGCCTCGTGGTGCAGGCGGGCCAGGGTTTCTGCGTCCGGGGCGGGACCGGACCATTCGATGGTGGGATGCAGGGTGACCCTAGTCACCGCCTGGCGACCTGGGGCGATTTCGCTCATCTCCCCTTCAGCGGCGTCGGCATAGGACGCCACCGAAAAGCCCGCCAGCCGCGCCCGGTGCAGGAAGGTCAGCATGTGGCAGGAGGACAGGGACGCCACCAGCATCTGCTCGGGATCAACCGCGCCTTCCACTGACCACTTGTTCCCCACCACATGGGCCGAGGCGGTTCCAGGCACGGTCGTGCCCCGGTCGAAGCCCAGTTCGTGCCCTCGGCTGTAACGGCCGGCAGGGAAGTCCTCCCCCGCCGACAGCCGCCAGCTCACCGTGGCCCGGTAGGTGGCCATCAGAAGGCCTCGGCCGGCAGACTCATCAGGGTGTCGGCGCCGGTCTTCAGCTTGGCCAGATGGGCGCCAGTCTCGGGCAGAATGCGCTCCACATAGTAGCGGGCGAGCGTCAGGCGGGTGGCGTAATAGGGGTCAGAGTCGCCGGCGGCGATCTTGTCCTGGGCGGTCTTGGCCATCATGGCCCACATATAGGCCAGCGCCGTCAGCCCGAAGAGGTGCATGTAGTCGGTGGACGCCGCGCCAGCATGGTCGGGATTGGCCAGACCGTTGGCCATCAGCCACATGGTGGCGTCCTGCAGCTCTTCCTTGGCCTTGGACAGCCCCTCGATGATCGGGGCCAGGGCCGGGTCATTCTCATGGGCGCCCACATAGGCGTCGATCTCGGCGAAGAAGCCCATGACCCCGCGCCCGCCGTCGGCAGCCAGCTTGCGGCCCACCAGATCCAGGGCCTGGACGCCATTGGTGCCCTCATAGATGAGTGCGATCCGGCAATCGCGCAGGTACTGGCTGGCGGGGAAGTGTTCAGTGAAGCCCGAGCCCCCGTGCACCTGCATGGCGTCTGAGCAGACCTTGAAGCCGCGGTCGGTGAGGAAGCCTTTCACCACCGGGGTCATCAGGGCCATGTAGTCCGAACCCTTCTGGCGCACCGCCTCGTCCGGGCTCCCGTGGGCAAGGTCCCCGTGCAGGGCGGTCCAGAACAGGAAGGCGCGGCCGGCCTCGATGACGGCCTTGGAGTCCATCAACATGCGGCGCACGTCGGGATGGACGATGATCGGGTCGGCGGGACCGTCCGGGTTCTTCGGACCGGTGAGCGAGCGGCCCTGCAGGCGGTCCTTGGCGAAGGCGGCTGCGGCCTGATAGGCGGCCTCGGCCTGGGCGACCCCTTGCAGGCCGACCCCGATGCGGGCCTCGTTCATCATCACGAACATCAGGCGCAGGCCCTGGTTCTCCTCGCCCACCAGCCAGCCGACGGACTCCTCGTGCTGGATGACGCAGGTGGCGTTGCCGTGGATGCCCATCTTTTCTTCCAGGCCGGCGCAGAAGACGGTGTTGCGCGTCCCCGGCTTGCCCTCGGCGTCGGGGATGAACTTGGGCACGATGAACAGGCTGATGCCCCGCGTGCCGGCCGGCGCGCCCTCGATGCGGGCCAGGACCAGATGGACGATGTTGTCGGCCATGTCGTGCTCGCCCCCGGAGATCCAGATCTTCTGGCCGGTGATGCGATAGGAGCCATCGGCTTGCGGAACCGCCTTGGTGCGCAAGAGGCCCAGGTCCGTGCCGCAATGGGGCTCGGTGAGGTTCATGGTGCCGCACCACTCGCCAGAGGCGAGCTTGGGCAGATAGAGGTCCTTCTGCGCCTGGGAGCCGCCTGTGTGGATGGCCGAATAGGCCCCGTGGGTCAGGCCCGGATACATGGAAAACGCCATGTTGGCCGAGGACGACATCTCCGAGAAGGACAGGTTGACCACATGGGCCAGGCCCTGGCCGCCATAGGCCTTGTCGGCCCCGATGGCGGGCCAGCCGCCTTCCACCAGACCCTTATATGCGGCCTTGAAGCCCTCCGGGGTGGTGACGGTGTTGTCGGGATGCCATGTGCAGCCCTGCTTGTCGCCAATGGCGTTGAGCGGGGCCAGGACCTCGCCGGTGAACTTCGCCCCCTCCTCGATGATCTGGGCCACCAGATCCATGGAGGCTTCAGAGAAGCCTGGCAGATCCCCATAGCGCTCGATCTGCAGAACGTCGCGCAGCAGGAAGAGGTGATCGCGGACAGGGGGCTGATAGGGCATGGGCGCTCCAGGGTCGCCCGGGCCGGTCGCCCGGCCCGGTCAGTGAGAAGGGGTGGGAAGCAGGCGCCTTATTTGGCGCCCACATGCTCCAGGCCATCAAGGCGCTGGCGCAGCATCTGATCATAGTCGGCCGCCCGGGGCAGAAGGTCGGGGCGGGTGGCGATCAGCTTCTGCTCAAGGTTGTTGCAGCCGTTTTTGAGCTCGTTGATCGCCCGGTCGATGTCCTCGCGCTGGCTCTCCAGGGCGACGATGCGCTCCTTGAACTTGCGCAGGGACTTGGCCATCTGCGCCGCGCCGCCGTCGTCCAGGTCGTAGAGGTCGAGGATCTCCCCGATCTCCGCCAGGGACAGGCCCACCCGCTTGCCCTGCAGGATCAGCTTCAGGCGGGCGCGATCCTTGTAGGAATAGACCCGGTTCATCCCGTCGCGGGCCGGCGTCAGAAGGCCCTTGTCCTCATAGAAGCGCAGGGCGCGCGGGGTGCATTTGAACTCCAGGCAGAGCTGGCGGATCGTGTAGGTGCGTTGGGGTCGGCGCAGGTCGGTGGGCATGTTTGGCGTCTCCGGTTGAGCCTGGTTTTTGGCGGCTTGTTTCTGGCTGACAGCGTAAGTGGCATCTTACGTCAACGTCAAGGCAAGCCCCTGCGCAGGCGCAAGTCATCGGTCGCTCGACGTGCGTTGGATTGGACTGTTTCTGGGGCGTGGGCGCCGGACCGCCCAGGGCCTGGCGGCCGGCGCTTCAGCCGGCGATCAGCTCGCCGGCCAGGGCCTTGTCGATCAGTTCCAGGGTGCGCTCGACCCCGAAGATGGCCACGAAGGAGCCGAAGCGCGGCCCCTGGCTCTGGCCAAGCAGGACCTCGTACAGCGCCGTGAACCAGGCGCGCAGGGGCTCGAAGCCCCCGGCCTTGCCGGCCTCGAACACCTCGTTCTGGATCGCCTCGGCGTCGGCGCCGGCCGGCAGCGCCCGCAGGCGGGCGGCCAGGTCCTCGATCGCCGCGCGCTCCTGGTCGGTAGGGGCGCGGAAGGTCTTCGCGGGCTTCACGAAGTCCTCGTAATAGTTGATCGCATAGCCGGCCAGGCGGTCGAGCAGCGGGTGGTCGGCCGGCGTCGCGCCGGGGATGTAACGGCTGATGAAGCCCCAGAGAATTTCCTTGGTCGAGGCGTTGGCCGCCGAGACCAGGTTCAGCATCAAGGCGAAGGAAATCGGCGCGCCCTCGGCCGGGGGATCACCCCGGTGGACGTGCCAGACGGGATTGTCGATCTGCGGCTCGTTGGCGCCCTCGGCCTTCTTGCGGTTGAAGGCGTCCAGCTGCTGCAGGTACTCGTCGGTGGCCTTGGGGGCCACGTCGAAGTGCAGCCGCTTGGCCGACTTGGGCGACTGGAACATGTAGTAGGCCAGGCTTTCGGGCGTGGCGTAGCGCAGCCACTCCTCCATCGAGAAGCCGTTGCCCTTGGTCTTGGAGATCTTCTGGCCGCCCTCGTCGAGGAAGAGCTCATAGTTGAAGCCCTCCGGCGGGGTTCCGCCCAGCACCTTGCAGACCTGGCTGGAGACCTTGACCGAGTCGATCAGGTCCTTGCCGGCCATCTCGTAGTCCACGCCGAGCGCCACCCAACGCAGGGCCCAGTCGGGCTTCCACTGCATCTTCACATGGCCGCCGGTGACCGGAACCTCGACCCGTTCGCCGTCCTCGTCGGCGAAGACGATGGTCCCGCGATCCACGTGGCGTTCCAGCGTCGGGACCTGCAGCACCTTGCCAGTCTTCGGGCTCACCGGCAGGAAGGGGGAGTAGGTGGCCCGGCGCTCTTCGCCGAGCGTCGGCAGCATGATCTTCTGGATGGCGTCGAACCGTTCGAGCGCGATCAGCAGGGTCTCGTCGAACCGGCCAGACCGATAGGCCTCAGTCGACGACATGAACTCGTAGTCGAAGCCAAATCCGTCCAGGAAGGCGCGCAGGCGGGCGTTGTTGTGGGCGGCGAAGCTCTCGTGGGTCCCGAACGGGTCGCGGACAACGCTGACCGGCTTGTCCAGGTCTTCCTGCAGCATCGCCTGGTTGGGCAGGCCAGGGGGCACCTTGCGCATGCCGTCCATGTCGTCGGAGAACGAGATCAGCCGGGTGTGGATGGCGTCGTCGGTGAGCGCCCGGAAAGCGGTGCGCACCATGGTGGTCCGGGCCACCTCACCAAAGGTGCCCACATGGGGCAGGCCAGACGGACCATATCCGGTCTCGAAGATGACCGAGCGCTGCAGGGGCTCCAGGGTGGCCACGGCCTCGTCGGCCTTGCCGGCGGCGATGAGGGTGGCGGCGAGGTCCCGCTCGGCGTCGGACAGCCGCAGGCGCAGGATCCGCGCCAGCAGGGCGCGCGCCTGTTCGAACGGCCAGCTCTTGGCCCCTTGGGCCGAATGTGAAAGTCCCTGAAGCATGGCTTGAGGCGGTAGCGCGCATGACCGCCGGCCTCAAGCGGCATTCCTGCCCAAGGCTTGCGCGGAGCGGGAAAAAAGACGGGACACAAAGTGCACAAAGGGTCGCGAAGGACACGAAGTGAGGGAGCGGCGCCCTTCGTGTCCTTCGCGACCCTTCGTGCTCTTCGTGTGACCCCCTTAACAGCGCCTGCGGCGCGGAAGGTGCGGCCGTCAGCCCTCGGCGGGCATCTGGAAGTGGCCGCGGATGGCGGCGACGGGCTTGGCGCGGGCCTCCTGCCAGGCTTCCACATGCACTGAGGATATCCGGCGGCCGGCCTTCTTGATCTGCGCGCGGGCATAGGTGTCCATGGCCCGGCCTGGCCGCAGATAGTCGATGGTGACGTCGATGGTCTTGGCCGGCCTTGGGCCCCCGGTGATCACCGCCAGCTGGGCGAGCGCCGTCATCTCCATGAAGGCGCCGAGCACCCCGCCATGCAGGGCCGGCAGCAGGGTGTTGCCGATCAGGTGCGGGGCAAACGGCAGGATGGCGGTCATTTCGTCGCCCGCCAGTTCGGCCCGCATGCCGAGGAAGGCGATATAGGGGGTGCGCGCCAAAAAGGCCGCCAGCCGTTCAGCGGGGGTCGATTCCAGGCTCATGACAGGCCTCCGACCAGGGCGAAGGCCGCCTGGGCGGTGGCCACCGGATCATCGGGGTCGCCGTCATGGGCCAGCGCCCGGACAAAGGCGATGGTGCGGGTCAGCTTGTAACAATGGCCGTCGGCGACCAGATCGGCCTGGGGTCTGGCTGGCCGCATATAGTCGATGCGCAGGTCCAGCGTGCCCTGGGGCACGGCGGCGGCCGCCCGGATCGACAGGCCGCACACATGGTCCAGCAGGGTGGTGACGACGCCCGAGGCGATGACTCCGGTCTCAGGGTCCCCCACCAGGTCGGCGCGCCAGGGAACCTGAATGGTCCCACGGGCGTCACTGATGGAGACGAACTGGAATCCGAGCGCCTCGGTCTGCGGGGTGCGGGTGACCATGTGCCGGGCCGCCTCCTCGTCGAGGGTCCCGGTCATGGCGGCGATGAAGTTGGGCGGCTTGACCATCTCCAAGGGCCTAGCGGCTTGCCCTCGGGGTGGTCAATGAAATCGGTGGGCCGCCCAATTGTCTTAGAACAGGGGCAGGGTGTTGCTGTAGGCGGCGATGGCGATGGCCAGGACGGGGGTGGCGGCCATGGCGATGTTGGCGAAGGCGAGCAGGTTGGAGCGGATCATGGCGGGTCTCTTCAGGTTTGTGTGGGTGGAGCGCGTCGGCCGCGTTCCGATGACCCCTGTATAGTTTCCCACTCCTCGGAATACTCGTTAAGTCTTGGTCATGAGCTCGATTTCACAATATGAATACTGTGTAATGAAGTGGACGTTTCGTAATCTGGCGAGACGCCGCGGGGCTCACCATCTGGACAGGTGATGATCAAACCGCAGGACCTGCTGTGCCCCCGCCCCGAGGGGCTCTATTGCGCCCCTGGCGACTTCTATATCGACCCTGTCCGGCCGGTGGCCCGCGCGGTGATCACCCACGGCCACGCCGACCACGCCCGCGCCGGCCACGGCGCTGTGCTGGCCACCCCGCAGACTCTGGCCATTATGGCCGAGCGCTATGGCGAAGGGTTCACCCAGACCCGTCAGGCCGCGGCCTATGGGGCAACGGTGGCCCGCGATGATGTGGAGGTGACCCTGGTCCCGGCGGGCCACGTCCTGGGCTCAGCCCAGGCGGTGGTCCGCTGGAAGGGCCTGACCATGGTGGTGTCGGGGGACTACAAGCGAAGGCGCGACCCCACCTGCGCAGCCTTCGAGCCCGTCCCCTGCGACGTGTTCATCACCGAGGCCACCTTCGGCCTGCCGGTCTTCCGCCACCCCGACGACGCCGGAGAGATCGCCCGCCTACTGCGGTCCGTCGCCCAGTTTCCAGAGCGGACCCACATGGTCGGCGCCTATGCGCTCGGAAAGGCCCAGCGGGTCATCCGCCTGCTGCGCGAAGGCGGCTGGGACAAGCCGATCTACGTCCACGGCGCGCTGGAGCGGCTGAACCGCCTCTATGAAGACCACGGGGTGGATCTCGGCCCCCTGCTGCCGGCCACCGTCGACAAGAAGCAGGACTTCGCCGGCGCCATCGTGGTTGGGCCACCCTCGGCCCTGGCCGACCGTTGGGGCCGACGGTTCAACGACCCGGTCCTGGCCTTCGCCTCGGGCTGGATGCGGGTCCGCGCCCGGGCCCGCCAGCGCGGCGTGGAGCTGCCGCTGATCATCTCAGACCATGCCGATTGGGACGAGCTGACCGCCACGGTGGACGAGATCCGCCCCGGCGAGCTGTGGATCACCCATGGCCGTGAGGAGGCGCTGGCCCGTTGGGCTGAACTCCAGGGCATTCCCGCCCGGGCGCTCGCCCTGGTGGGCTATGAGGAAGAGGACGAAACGTGAGGCGCCCGCGCTCAGATACAGGGCGGCAGGGTCAGCAGGCTGTCGTTCCACTGACCTTTCGCGTAGGCCCGCAGATACTTGCCGTTCGGCCCGTTGAGCACATTGATCTCGGACCGCTCGCCGCCGACCTGGAGATAGAAGGTGTCGCGGCGGCCCTCGATAGCGGCGATCACCTCGGCCTTGGTCCGCTTCCAGCCGTTGCCCCCCAGGTGGGTGATCCCCTCATGCGGGCTCTTGCGCGGCTGTCTGGTGATGCAGGTCACGCGGGCGTCGGCCATGGTCTGGGGCTCCGGGGCTTGGGCGGCGGTCGCATCCGCTATAGCCGAACTGCGCGCCCGCGCCAGTCGGGGGCGGCGGCCTGATGCGCGCCTTCGCCGAGCTTCTCGACCGGCTATCCCTGACCGCCTCGCGCAACGCCAAGCTGACCCTGGTGCGGGACTATCTGGCGACGACCCCGGACCCCGACCGGGGCTGGGCCCTGGCGGCGCTGACTGGCGACCTGTCGTTTTCCGCCGCCAAGCCGGCCTTCATCCGCAAGGCGGTGGAGGCGCGGATGGACGCCATCCTGTTCCGCTGGTCCTACGACTATGTGGGGGACCTGGCCGAGACCGTGGCGCTGGTCTGGCCCACGCGGCCTGGCGCCAATCGCGAGCCGGAGCTCTCGGAGGTGATCGATGCGCTGGCCGGCGCCACACGGCCGGAGGCCCAGCGGCTGATCGAGGGGTGGCTGGATGCGCTGACCGATCCCACGGCCCGCTGGGCGCTGCTGAAGCTGATGACCGGGGGGCTTCGCGTCGGCGTCTCCTCGCGGCTGGCCAAGCAGGCCTGCGCCGATCTGGGCGGGGTGGCGATCGCCGAGGTGGAGGAGGTCTGGCACGCCCTGCACGCGCCCTATGAAGACCTGTTCGCCTGGTTGGAAGGTCATGGAACGCGGCCCTCCCCCGATGCGCCCGGCCGCTTCCGGCCGGTGATGCTGGCCCAGGCCATCGATGAGGCGGTGGAGTTCGGCCGGCTGGACCCCGCCGACTATGCGGCGGAATGGAAGTGGGACGGCATTCGTATCCAGGCGGTCAGCGAGCAAGGGATCCGCAGGCTCTACAGCCGCACCGGCGACGACATCTCCGGGGTCTTTCCCGACGTGGTCGAGGCGCTGAACTTCGAAGGCGCCCTGGACGGCGAACTGCTGGTGCGCCGTGGGGACGTGGTCGCCCCGTTCGGCGATCTGCAGCAGCGGCTGAACCGCAAGACCGTGGACGCCAAGATGCTGCGGGCCTATCCCGCCGCCATCCGCGCCTATGACATCCTGGCCCTGGAGGGCGAGGATCTGCGGACCCTGGCCTTCACTGAACGCCGGGCGCGGCTGGAGGCCCTGGTGGCGCAGCTGGCCGACCCACGCATCGACCTGTCGCCCCTGCAGCCCTTCAAGACCTGGTCCGAGCTGGCCGACCTGCGGGCCGACCCGCCGGTCGGCGATCCGCAGATCGCCGAGGGGCTGATGCTCAAGCACCTGACCTCGATCTATGAGGCCGGCCGCCCCAAGGGGCCCTGGTTCAAGTGGAAGCGTGACCCGTTCCTGATCGATGCGGTGCTGATGTACGCCCAGCGCGGCCACGGCAAGCGCTCCAGCTTCTATTCGGACTACACCTTCGGGGTGTGGACCGCTGGACCTGAGGGCGAGCGGGTGCTGACGCCGGTGGGCAAGGCCTATTTCGGCTTCACCGACGCCGAGCTGAAGGAGATCGACAAGTTCGTCCGCGACAACACCATCGAGCGGTTCGGCCCGGTCCGCTCGGTCCGCGCCGAGCCCCACAAGGGGCTGGTGTTCGAGGTGGCCTTCGAAGGCCTGCAACGCTCCCCCCGGCACAAGTCCGGTGTGGCCATGCGCTTCCCCCGCATCAGCCGCCTGCGCTGGGACAAGCCGCCGGGCGAGGCCGATGAGCTTTCCACCCTTGAGCAGATGCTCGACCAGATGGAGCGGCGCCAGGCGGATTAGGCCCGGTTACGGCTTGGGAAGCGCCAGGGTGGGCAGGGTGAACTGTTCCAGGGCGTCAAGCTGCGGCCGGCCGAAACCCTGGCGGACACCTGTCTCGGCCCCGAATTCCAGGAGCTGATCTGAGGCCGGTTCATAGGCTGGCCAATCTTGACCCTCGCAGGTTGGCGCGCCCGTGCGGGCGAAGCCGACCCAGCAGCCGTGCATCAGGCTGGCCATGGCGCGGTCCTCGTCGCTGACCACGCTGTCGGGGGTCCTGCGGCCCCAGTATTCGAAGACGTACTGGATCTCGGCTGCGTGATGGGCGCGGGTCAGCACCCGCCGGAACCGGTCGCCCACATAGGAGAAGTGATAGAGGAAGACGGGCGCCCCATCGGCGCCCTGGCGAGCGACCCAGCGGGCCGGCGCCCCGAACACCCGGTCGGTGAAGACCGCCCGGCCCAGCGCCTCGTCGCCCTCGGCGGCGGCCTCCTCATAGAAGGACTTGGCCATGGGCGGCAGGCCCGCGGCGAACTTCGCTCCGCCGCCTGGACCGCCCAGCAGGCTGTCCTCCCCATTGTTCCAGCCGATGATCATCGGCACGTCGGTCTCCGCGCCGGCCGCAAAGGCCTGGGTGGCGGTGCGTGGCAAAAGCCGGCCATCGGGGAAGGGCCCAAAGTCGCCGTCCACCGTCTCGATCAGGGTGTCGACCGGGACGGCCCGCAGCTGGGCTACCGTGGCCTTGGCCGGCAGGTCGAGCTTTTCGGCGGCGGTGATCCCGATCTTCTCCCGGGCCGCCAGGCTATCGGGCTCGAACCAGCCGCCGCCGGACTGAACGATGGCCTTGTGGAAAAGACCCTTGGCCTGGGGCGCGGCCAACAGGGCCAGCGTGCTCATGCCCCCGGCCGACTCGCCGAAGACCGTCACATTGGTCGGATCGCCCCCGAAGGCGGCGATATTGCGCTGAACCCACCTCAGGGCCGCGATCTGGTCCATCAGCCCATAGGAGCCCAGGGGCGCCTTGGCGCCTCCTTTCATGCTTACGGCCGCCCTGGTCAGGGCGGGGTGAGCGAAATAGCCCAGCGGACCCAGCCGGTAGTTGATCGCCACCAGCACCACCCCGTCCCGGGCGAAGTTCTGGCCGTCATAGACCCAGCCGGCGCCGGTGCGGTGCGAGCCGCCATGGATCCAGACCATGACCGGGGCGGGCTTGGCGTCTGGCCGGTAGAGGGGGGCGAAGACGTTGAGCTGAAGGCAGTCCTCGCTCATCGGTCCATTGGCGCCGCCGGCGTTGGGGGCGCCGTCCTCGCGCATGGGCTGGGGACAGGAGGGACCGGCCTCCACCGCCGGCCGCGCCCCGGTCCAGGGCTGGGGCGCCTGCGGCGGCGCCCAGCGCAGGGCCCCCACCGGCGGGGCGGCGTAAGGAATGTTGCGGAAGATGCGCGCCCGCTCAGTGGCCTCGCCGGCCAGAATCCCGCTTTCGACGCTGACCCGCACCGTCTCGGCGCCCGCCGGCGTCGCGGCCAGCGCCAGGGCCGCCGCCATGATCCAAGCCCGCATCCTGAAGTCTCCATCCCGTTTGCAGGGGAGGAGACGAGGCGTGGCGGGCGGGGTCAAGGGGGTTGAGTTCGGATGGCCCTAGACGCCCACCGCCTTGCGCAGAAGGTCGTTGATGCGGCTCTGCCAACCGGGCCCCGTAGCGCGAAGCCGGTCGAGGAGATCGCCGTCCAGCCGCAGGGTGACCTGCCGCTTGGGGTTGTCCAGTGGCGGCCGGCCGCGCCGCGTCAAGGTGCCGGAGGCCGGGCGCAGGATCCTGTCGCCGTCCCGCAGTTCGGCGCGGGCCAGGACGTCATCGGACCATTCGTCGGCCTCATCCGGATCAATCCAGCCATGGGGCGTAGCGTCGCTGCTCTCGGTCATTGCACTTTCTCATCGACATCACATGGCGTGCCTGCGGCCGGGGCGTCCAGACCACCATGACCATCCGGTCGTTCAGCCAGCCGACGCTCTGAAAGCGAGGCTCGCCATAGTCTTTTCGGTCGTCCCTCAGAGTCAGGTGTCGGCCGGCGAAGACCTGTAGGGCGTCGGCGAAATCCAGACCCCGGTGGGCCAGGGTGTCGGCGCGTTTGCGCGCGTCGAAACTGATCTCCATGGGTTTGGCCTAAAATATGTAGTTACAATAATGAGAAGGTCAATTCTTGTCACTACGATTAAGGGCGCCCGCGCCGCCCCTCAGTGAAAATCCCGGCTGCGGATCAGGCGGCCGGTGACGTTGGAGGCGGCGCGGATCTCGGCCTTGTCCTCCCGCAGGCGGGAAAGCTGAGGGGTCAGGTCCTCGAAGCGCTCGGCGACCACATGGATCACCTCGCCGGCCTTCTGCAGGCGGCCGTGGACCAGCAGGAAGGCCGAGGTCATCACCAGGCGGCGGTTGGCCTCGAAGGCGTCCTTCCAGATCACCAGATTGGCCGGTCCGGTCTCATCCTCCAGGGTGACGAAGGTGACGCCCTTGGCTGTGCCTGGGCGCTGGCGAACCAGGACGAGGCCCGCCACGCAGACTTTGGCCCCGTGCCGCAGGGCCGCAAGCCGGGCGGCGGGAACCGCGCCCCGCTCAGCCAGCCCCCGGCGGAAGAAGCCGCAGGGATGGGCCTTCAGGGACAGGCGCGTGGTCCGGTAGTCCTCGGCCACCTGGTGGGGCAGGCTCATCAGGGGCAGATCGGCCTGGGTCTCCGTCGCGCCCAGTCCCCCCCGGACGGCGAACAGAGGGGCGGCGTCCTCCACCCGGCCCTCGCCGGTCAGACCCTTGGCCAGCCAAAGCGCCGCGCGCCGGTCGAGGCCAAGGGATCGGCAGGCGTCGGCCTCGGCCAGCAGCTCCAGGGAGCGCTGCGACAGGCGGGCCTGGCGGGCCAGTTGCGGCAGGGTGTCGGCCCCAGCCGCCCGCGCGGCGATCAGGCGCTCCATCTCCTCACGGTTCAGGCCCTTGATCATGCGCAGCCCCAGGCGCACCGCCTTCAGCCGGCCCCTGACGTCCGGGGTCTCCAGGGTGCAGTCCCAGGCGCTGGCCAGAATGTCGGGGCCGCGCACCTCAACCCCATGGTCGCGGGCGTCGCGGACCAGCTGGGCGGGCTGGTAGAAGCCCATGGGCTGGCTGTTTAGGAGCGCGGCGCAAAACACATCGGGCCAGCGCTGCTTGACCCAGGCCGAGGCATAGACCAGCAGCGCGAAGCTGATGGCGTGGCTCTCGGGAAAGCCATAGGAGCCGAAACCCTCGATCTGGGCGAAGCACCGCCGGGCGAAGTCGGGATCATAACCCCGGGCGACCATGCCCTCGATGAACTTGATGCCGTAGTCCCCCACATTGCCGTGGTGGCGGAAGGTGGCCATGGCTCGGCGCAGGCCGTTGGCCTCGGCGTCGGTGAACTTGGCCGCCTCGATGGCCAGACGCATGGCCTGTTCCTGGAAGAGCGGCACCCCCAGGGTCTTGCCCAGCACCTGTTTCAGCTCATCAGCTGGGCCGTGGTCGGGATGGGGGGCGGGGAAGTCCACCGGGTCTTTGCCCTCCCGCCGGCGCAGATAGGGGTGGACCATGTCCCCCTGGATCGGCCCTGGCCGTACGATGGCCACCTCGATCACCAGGTCATAGAACCTGCGGGGCTTGAGCCTGGGCAGCATGGACATCTGGGCCCGGCTCTCCACCTGGAAGACGCCGACGGAATCGGCCCGAGACAGCATCTCGTAAACCGCCGGGTCCTCCTGGGGGATGTCGGCCAGATCGTGCAGGTGCTGGCCATGGTCGGCCCGCAGCATGGAGAGGCTCTTGCGCAGGGCGCTCAGCATGCCGAGCGCCAGGACGTCGACCTTCATCAGGCCCAGCGCATCGATGTCGTCCTTGTCCCACTCGATGAAGGTGCGGTCCTTCATGGCCCCGTTGCCGATGGGCACGGTCTCGTCCAGCCGCCGCTTGGTGAGGATGAAGCCCCCCACATGCTGCGACAGGTGCCGGGGAAAGCCGATCAGCTCTGTGGCGAGCGTCGTGGCTCGGCGGATCTGCGGATTGTCCGGGTCCAGGCCCGTCTGGCGCACATGCTCATCGGGCGTGCCGGTCCCGTAGCTGCCCCAGACCGTGCCGGCCAGGGCGGCGGTGACATCCTCGGTGAGGCCCAGCGCCTTGCCCACCTGGCGGATGGCCATGCGCGGGCGATAGTGGATGACAGTGGCGCAGATCGCCGCCCGGTCGCGGCCATAGCGGCCATAGACGTACTGCATCACCTCTTCGCGGCGCTCATGCTCGAAATCCACGTCGATGTCCGGGGGCTCGCCGCGCTCTTCGGAGATGAAGCGAGAGAACAGCAGGTCCTGGTCAGGCTTGGTGGGATCCACCGCCGTGACGCCCAGACAGAAACAGACGCAGGAATTGGCCGCCGATCCCCGCCCCTGGCAGAGGATGCCTTGAGCTCTCGCCCAGGCGACGATGTCGTGGACGGTGAGGAAATAGTTGGCGTAGTCGAGCCGCTCGATCAGATCGAGCTCATGGTTCAGCAGCTTGCGCACCTTGTCGGGCACGCCCCGCCGATAGCGCTGGGAGGCGCCGCGCCAGGTGATGTCGCGCAGGTGGGCGATGGGGGTCTTGCCCGGCGGTACGGGCTCGTCGGGATATTCATAGCGCAGCTCGGATAAGTCGAAGTCGATGAGGCCGGCGACGAGGGTCGACTGCGCCAGGGCCTCTGGGAAACGGGCGAACAGACGGGCCATTTCATGCGGCGATTTCAGGTGCCGCTCGGCGTTGGCCGCCAGGCGCCAGCCGGCCTGATCGATGGTGGTCTTTTCGGCGATGCAGCTCAGGACGTCCTGCAAAGGCCGCCGCTCGGGCCCGTGATAGAGCACGTCATTGACCGCCGTCATGGGCGCGCCGCTGTCAGTCGAGAGCGTCTGCAGATGGGCCAGCCGGGGCAGGTCCCGGGCGCCATAGCCCCGCGCTGCGGCCAGCCAGACCTGGCCCCGGAAGTCGCCGGCCACCTTGGCCAGGGCCTGAGCGAAGGCCTCGTCGAGCTTCGGCGGCGGTACGGCCAGCGCCACCTGACCCTCCGCATGGGCGGCGAAGTCCTCGTAGAAGAGCTCGCAGCCCCCCTTCTTCGCCCGCCGTTGGCCGAGCGTCAGCAGGCGGGTCAGGCGGCCATAGGCCTCCCGGTCCTTCGGATAACAGACCAGGCTCGGCGTTCCGTCGGCAAAGTCCAGCCGGGCGCCGGTCAGGACCCTGATGTTGCGCTCGCGCCCGGCGCTCCACGCCCGCACCACGCCGGCCAGGCTGTTGCGGTCACAGACGCCGATGGCCGATACGCCTAAGGCCTCGGCGGTGGCCACCAGCTCCCAAGGGTGCGAGGCGCCCTTCAGGAAGGAGAAGTTGCTGGCCGCCATCAGCTCGGCATAGGCGGGGGAAGGGGCGGGCGGCATGGTCGCGCCTATCCGAACAGGCCGTGCAGCCACCATTTCGCCGGGGCGCCCGCCTCATAGAGGCCTGAGCGGAAGATCCAGAAACGGCCGCCCGCCTGGTCCTCCACCCGGTAATAGTCGCGCACATGGGTGGCGCAGACCGCCTCGATGGGCGCCTTCCACCACTCCTCGGCGATCCGTTCGGGCCCCTCGGCCAGGCGCACCCGATGCAGCTGGCCCCGCCAGCGGAACTGCACCGGCGGGTCGTCGGGGACGGGGGCCGTGGCCTCGATGGGCTCGGGCCGTCGGAACAGGCGGATGGGCCTTGGCCGCGTCGGGTCCCAGCGGGCCGGGGGCTCGGGGGAAAAGGGCGCCCGCCGGATAACCGTCCGCTCGGGCACATGGCTCTCCACGGCCTGGCTGGTCCAGACTCGCTCCGCCCCCAGGCGATTGGCCAGGCGGTCCACCAGGGGGGCGATCTCGACGCCCCCGGCCGCGGCCGGCTCCGCGGCCAGGGCCGCCTGGCGGGCGCTTAAGGTCTCCACCTCGAAGGCCGCCAGGGTGACCTGCTCAACGCCAAAGCCCGGATCCACCTGGTCGAGCCTGGGCAGGAAGAGGCGGGTGATCCGGAGCGCCTCCCGCGCGCCCACGGCCAGGCCCACCTCCACCGTCTGGGGACGGCCGTCCACCCGGTGGTAGGCGAGCTCGAAGCGTCGCGCGCCCTGTCCCTCGGCGGTCAGTCGGGCGCAGAGCCGTTCGACAATGTCGCCGCACACCCGGGCCAGATCGTCCGGGGTGCTGATCGGCTCGGCCAGGGCCAGGCGGTCGAACCAGGGATTGGCCGGCCGGCGGAAGGCCAGGGCCTCGGGCGCCTCGCCCATGGCCTGATCCAGGCGGGTGATCAGCTCCAGGCCAAACCGCCTGGCCAGCTGGCTGCGGGGCAGGCGGCGGACCTCCCCGATCCGTCGCAGACCCAGGCGTTCCAGCTGGGCGCAGGCGGCCTCTGAAATCCGCAGGGCGCTGGGGGGCAGATGGTCCAGCACCTCGCCCTGCCGGCCCGGTGGACAGAGGCTGGCCCCATCCCCATGACGGGCCAGGGCCCAGGCGGCGCCCGGCGTGTCGGCCACGCCACAGACCACGGGCAGGTCGTTGCGGCCGAGACGCCGGCGGAAATCGGCTGTCAGGGCGGCCTCGCCCCCCCACAGATGGGCCAGGCCCGTAATGTCCAGGAAGAGGCCGTCGGGGGGATCGGGCGCCACGGCCGGCGAAAACCGCACGCACCAGTCCACCAGGGCGAGCAGGGCCTGGGCGTCGGCCTCGGGCTCGGCCTCGGCGGTGGCGAGGTTCGGGACATAGGCCAGGGCGTCGGCGGCCTTCTGGCCGGGAAACAGGCCCAGGGCCGCAGCCGCTCGGTCCACGGCCGCCAACCGGCGGGTTCCACCGCTGGTCTCCACCAGGGCCAGGGGCGCTTCAGGAGCGGCGGCGACGGGCGGCGCTGTCGTCCCCGACGGGGAAGCGGATGGGCGGGTTTGCGGGGCGGGCGGGTTGCGCCGGCGCCAGTTGTCGATCGCCCAGGTCGGCGACCAGGCGCAGAGGATGCGCGTCATCCTGGGTCTCCGTATCGTCATAGGCCCCGGGGCTTTCAAACAGCCAGGCGCCGGGTCGCCCGCCGCGGCACCGCTCCAGGCTCGCCCGCCAGCGGGGCGGTCCCAGACCTGGTCGCCCGGCCATAGGCGCGCTGGGGGCTGAGGCGATGGACCAGCGGGTGGCCGCCGCCGATCCGCCGGCCATCCCGGAAGCTCCGCCGCCAAAGGGCCGCCGGACGATCAGGAAGCCGGTCGCCTGACCCTTCTCGCAGGCCAACTGCAGCCTGCGGCCCGCCGTCAGGTCACAGGCCTGGGCCTCGACGATCACCGCCCCCACCCCGGAAGCCCCCAGGGCGTCCTCAGCCGCGGCCAGGGCCTGGGCCTCGTCCCGGACCCAGACCTCGATCAGCCCGCCTGCGGGAAAGCCCAACCCCGCCAGGCCCGGAGGGTGCAGGTCGTCCCGTCGGGCGATCCACACCGCTGGCCCCGCCTTCAGCAGAGGTCTCGCCAGCAGGGCGGCGAAGGCGGCGGGCGCCGCGGCGGTCTCGACCTCCATCCCCTCGCCCCCCAGCTCATGCCAGCGATGAAGGGGCAGGCCCCGGCCGCCTGGGAAGCAGCGGTCTATGCGAGGGTCGCCGAAGGAGAGCGACGCGGAGTCTCCCCGTCCGCCCGTCTCCAGGGCGGCGATCTTCGCCCGCACGGCGTCCAGACGCCCGCTGCGAAAACCAGCCATGGCTCCTCATCCTTTCGTTCTTCTTTTGTTCTAGTCCGGAGTCCGCCAGAGTCAATCAACCCAGAATGAGTCGAGGCCTGAGCCCTCGCTGGGTCGGCGAATCTGATACCCCCAGGGACCGCGTGGGCGTCGTCCGGACCTGCGAACCGGAGCCCGCGCCCCGCGTTGCGTCCACATCCAGGCGCCGCATCGCAAGGAAGGGCGCGCATGCTGCGACGATTCATCGACTGGTGGCGGGGGCCAGAGCCAGCCCCCCGAACCCCTGAGGCGCCGACGCGGCAGGCTGGCGCGATCCCCTACCGTGTCACCGACAAGGGCGTTTCAGTCCTGCTGGTCACCTCCCGGCGGACAGGGCGCTGGGTCTTTCCTAAGGGCGGACTGATGAGCGGCCGCACCCCCTGGGAGTCCGCGGCCCAGGAGGCTCTGGAAGAGGCCGGCGTCGAGGGCGAGGTGGAGGATGTGGCGCTGGGCGCCTATCCGTCCGTCCGGATACGCGGTGACCGTCGGGAGGATCTGGAGGTGAGCCTCTATCTCCTGCGGGTGACCCGTCAGCTGGACCGCTGGCCCGAGCGCGGCCAGAGGCGTCGCCGGTGGATGACCCTGCCCGAGGCCGCCGCCCGCCTGGGGGATCCGGGCCTGGTCAATCTGCTGAACCGGGCGGCCGAACGGCTGGAGGATATGACGCCAACCAAGCCCGCCAAGGGCCGCCGCAAGATCAAAGCCGCGTCAGGACGCTGAGCAGGCCGTACATCCCCGCCGCCAGGACGCCTGCGGCCGGCACCGTCACCACCCAGGCCGCGGCGATACCCCAGGCGTGACGCCGGCGCACCAGGCGCCGCTTCTCAGTCTTTTCCTGCTGGCGCAGAGTCAGTTCGGCCGTCGGCGGTGGGGCTGGCGGCTCGGGCGGCGCCCCATTAGGCCGGCGACGCACCCCGCGATTGGTCAGGATTTCGCGCAGCAGACCCACCCCAAAAATGCCACCGATGGCGATGTGAGTGGACGACACCGGCAGGCCCAGGGTCGAGGCGCCCAGCACGGTGATGGCGGCGGCCTGGGCCACGCAATAGGCGCGCATGGCGTCCATCTTGGTGATCTTTTCGCCCACCGTGCGGATCAGGCGCGGGCCAAACAGGGCCAAGCCCAGCGAAATCCCAAGGGCGCCGATGGCCAACACCCAGAGCGGCAGGACGACATCGCCGGCGGTGGTGGCCGAGCCAGTCTGGGCGGCGCTGACGATGGCCGCCAGGGGACCCACGGCGTTGGCCACGTCATTGGCCCCATGGGCGAAGGACAGCAGGGCCGCCGCGCATATCAGCGGCAGGACAAACAGCCGGCTGACCTCCTTGCGCCGGTTCTCCATCTGGGCCGATCGGCGGGCCACCCAGGGGTGGGCGGCCAGCCAGGCCCCCAGGGTCATGATCCCGGTCAGGACCAGGGTCGTCTGGCCCGACGGGCTCCAGACCCGGCTCAGCCCCTTGCTCAGCATATAGAGGGTGAAAACCCCGCTCATCAGGGCGATCAGCCGGGGCACCCAGGTGCGGGCCGCGGCGATCCGGTCCTGGCGAAACAGGATGGTGACCTTGATCAGGCCGAGCAGGCCTGCGGCCACCAGCCCACCCAGGATCGGCGAGATGACCCAGCTGGCGGCGATCGCCCCGAGGGTCGGCCAGGCCACGACGCCAAATCCCGCCGCCGCAACGCCTGAACCCAACACTGCGCCGACGATGGAATGGGTGGTGGAGACCGGCGCCCCGATCACCGTAGCCAGATTGATCCAGACCGCGGCGGCGAACAGGGCCGCCGTCATCACCAGGATGAAGTCCAGGGCGGGCAGGTCGGCGGGGGGTGTTATGATGCCCTTGGAGACGGTGGACACCACGTCACCGCCAGCCAGAATGGCGCCGGCGGCCTCACAGATGCCGGCGATGACCAGGGCCGCGGCCATGGGCAGGGCCTTGCCGCCCACCGCCGGGCCCATATTGTTGGCCACGTCATTGGCGCCGATGTTCAGGGCGAGGTAGCCGGCCACCACCGCACCGATGATCGCGTAGATGGCCAGAGGGCCGTCGGCGACCACAAGGGTGGCGAAGATGGTCACCGCCACCAGGAACAGGATCGAAAGTCCTGGCAGAACCGCCTGGCGCGAAATGTCCAGGGTGGCGGCCTGCAGGCGTGTGACCTTGCCCAGGTCCTTGTCGAGAGTGGTCTTGGCCAAGATCGAGGGTCCGCCCGCGCTAATCGTCCGTAGGCGGCGCATTAGCACACACGGCCGCTGGAAACAGGGGCGTTGCGGGTCGCCATCCTCTTTCCGTCATGGTCGGGCTTGACCCGACCATCCATGCACACTGTGTCTCGCCAGTGTTCATGGGTCCTCGGATCAAGTCCGAGGACGACGGTGGTGAGGTGGCTGGAGCTGGAAGCGTGCGCCACAGTGCAAGCGATTACGCCTGAGGCGGACCGACGGCCGGCATCATCCAGTCGGGATCGGGCGTGACCGGGAAGCGGACCGCGGCGATGTGGGTGCGGCCCTCCATCCAGGCCTTGGCCAGGCGGTGGGCGCCATCCATTAGCTGGCCCTCGGCGTTCAGGATCACGGGATAGGCGAGGTCGGCGTCGAAGATGCGCCGGGCGTGGCCCGCCACCTCGCGAATACTGGGCGTGTGCCGATCCTGGAACCAGCAGTCCACGTCGAACTCGGGAATGTCGGAGAGGGGAACCTGTTGCACGGGCAGGTCCGCGGCCAGGGCCCAGAGGCGCTGCGTCCACCAGTACCCGCGCCCGCCGGGCACGGTTCGGGAGTGCTTTTCCTCTGGGGGGCCTGCCATGGCGGCAGCGTCGCTTGGACGCCGCCGCCTGGCAAGTCAGCTCAGAAGCGCAGGGTGCGGGCTTCCTTCACATGGGGCAGGGCCTGGATGTTGGCCATCAAGGCCTCGCTGGGCACCTGGTCGACGCCCACCAGGGCGATGGCGTCATCCCCGGCCGAGACCCGGCCCAGGTTGAAGGTGGCGATGTTGACGCCGGCCTCGGCCAGCATGACGCCCAGCGCGCCGATGAAGCCCGGCTTATCCTCGTTGTTCACATAGAGCATGGTCGGGCCGAACGGCGCGTCCAGATCCATGCCCTTGACCTCCACCACCCTCGGCGTGCCAGCCAGCACGGAGCCGGCGAAGGAGCGCTTGCCCTTCTCGGTGGTGACGGTGATGCGGATCAGGCTCTCATAGATGGGCGAGTCTTCCTGGTGGGATTCCGAAAGGGTGATGCCGCGCTCCTTGGCCACGGCCGGGGCCGAAACCATGTTGACGGCGTCGCCCAGCATGGGCCGCAGAACGCCGGCCAGGGCCGCGGCCGTCAGCGGCTTGGCGTTCAGCTTGGAGACCTCGCCCTCATAGGCGATGTCGATGGCCTTGACCCCGAAATCCACCATCTGGCCGGCGAACACGCCGAGCTTGCCCGCCAGCGCGATAAAGGGCGCCAGGCGCGGGGCTTCCTCGGCGGTGACCGACGGCGAGTTCAGCGCATTGGTCACAGCGCCGGTGAGCAGATAGTCGCTCATCTGCTCGGCCACCTGCAGGGCGACATTCTCCTGGGCTTCATTGGTGGAGGCGCCCAGGTGCGGGGTGGCGATGAAGTTCTCAGCCCCGAACAGGACATTGGCCTTGGCCGGCTCCTCGACGAACACGTCGAAGGCCGCGCCGCCGACGTGACCCTCGTCCAGCAGCTTGCGCAGGGCGGCTTCGTCCACCAGGCCGCCGCGGGCGCAGTTGATGATCTTCACGCCCTTCTTGGTCTTGGCCAAATTCTCGGCCGACAGGATGTTGCGGGTCTTGTCAGTGAGCGGGGTGTGCAGGGTGATGAAGTCAGCCCGGGCCAGCAGTTCGTCCAGCTCGACCTTCTCCACGCCCAGCTCCACGGCGCGCTCAGGCGACAGGAAGGGGTCATAGGCCACCACCTTCATCTTCAGGCCGAGCGCCCGGTCGGCGACGATGGAGCCGATATTGCCAGCCCCGATCAGGCCCAGCGTCTTGGCGTAGACTTCCACGCCCATGAAGCGGTTCTTCTCCCACTTGCCGGCCTGGGTGGAGACGTCGGCGGCGGGCAGTTGGCGGGCCAGCGCGAACATCATGGCGATGGCGTGTTCGGCCGTGGTGATCGAGTTGCCGAAGGGGGTGTTCATCACCACGATGCCGGCGGCGGTGGCCGCAGGGATGTCGACATTGTCGACCCCGATGCCGGCCCGGCCGATGACCTTCATGTTCTTGGCCGCGGCGATGACGTCCTTGTCGGCCTTGGTGGCCGAGCGGACGGCCAGGCCGTCATAGTCGGCGATGATCTTCAGCAGTTCGTCTTTCGACAGGCCAGTCTTCACATCGGCGTCGACGCCGCGTTGCTTGAAGATCTCGATGGCGGCGGGGCTCAGCTTGTCGGCGATGAGGACGCGGGGCATGGGCGGTTCTCTTCATCAGAGCCCCTCCCCCTTGCGGGGAGGGGGTGGGGTTGGGGTGTTGGCGGAGCGAATGTGATCATTCAGGAGGGGCGGCGTTTCACCCCCCTCCCAACCCTCCCCCGCACGGGGGGAGGGCTTTAGGAGATCAGGCGGCCTTGAGGTCGGCGGCGAGGGTCTCGAAGGCCCAGTCGAGCCACGGGGTCAGCGCCTCCAGGTCGGAGGTCTCCACCGTGGCGCCGCACCAGATGCGCAGGCCCGGAGGGGCGTCGCGATAGCCGCCGATGTCCAGGGCCACGCCTTCCTTTTCCAGCGCCGAGGCGAGCTTCTTGGCGAAATCGGCCTGGGCGGCTTCGTCCAGGGCGGTGACCCGGGGATCGACGACCTTGAGGCAGACCGAGGTGTTGGACCGGATGGCCGGATCGGCGGCCAGGAACTCGACCCAGGAGGTCTTTTCCACCCAGCGGGCCAGAGCGTCGAGGTTGGCGTCGGCCCGGCGGCGCATTTCGGCCAGGCCGCCAATCCGCTCGCCCCACTTCAGGGCGTCGATGGCGTCTTCCACACACAGCATGGAGGGCGTGTTGATGGTGGCGCCCTCGAAGATTTCGAGGTTCACCTTGCCGCCCTTGGTCATGCGGAACAGCTTGGGCATCGGCCAGGCCGGGACGTAGCTTTCCAGCCGGGCGACGGCGCGGGGGGACAGGATCAGGACGCCGTGCGCGGCCTCGCCGCCCAGGGCCTTCTGCCAGGAGAAGGTGACCACATCGAGCTTGGCCCAGGGCAGGTCCTGCGCGAACGCCGCGCTGGTGGCGTCGCAGATGGTGACGCCCTCACGGTCGTCGGCGATGAAGTCGCCGTTCGGCACGCGCACGCCAGAGGTGGTGCCGTTCCAGGTGAAGACCAGGTCGGCGTCCTTGCGCACCTTGGTCAGGTCCGGCAGCTCGCCATAGGGGGCCGACAGAACCTCGGCCTCGATCTTCAGCTGCTTGGTCACGTCGGTGACCCAGTCCTTGCCGAAGCTCTCGAAGGCCAGCAGCTGCACGGGCCGCGCGCCCAGCATCGACCACATGGCCATCTCGACGGCGCCGGTGTCGGAGCCGGGGACGATGCCGATCAGGTAGTCGTCGGGGACAGCCAGCACCTGGCGGGTGCGGTCGATGGCCTCCTTCAGACGCGCCTTGCCCAGCTTGGAGCGGTGCGAGCGTCCGAGGACAGCGTTCTGGAGATTTTCGGGGGTCCATCCGGGGCGCTTGGCGCACGGGCCGGACGAGAATTCGGGGCGAGCCGGCCGCATGGCGGGCTTGGTATGGTCAGTCACTGCGATGTCTCCCATCCTTGCAGATGAGCAGCGCCCCGTTGGGAGGGCGTGGCCCGCCGCGCACAAACGCCCATTTGCCCATCAGGACAAGCAGTTTTTTGCGGAAATCCGCCTCAGATCGCCTCAGGCGGGGGGGATGCAGCCTCGGCTTCGGCGCGCCGCCGCCTGCGGCTGGCCGCCAGGGTCCCGGCGGTCAGACAGGCGAGAATGCCGAAGAAATCGATATTGTTGATGGTGACATAAAGGTCGTCGTGAGCGCGTTCCAAGACGAAGTAGGCCGCCTGAAGCGAAAACTGGACCGCTTGGAACAGCATGGCCCCGCCGAGCCACAGGCTCGTAAAGCGGATCGCCAAGGCCAGAAATCCCAAGGCTAATGCGCCCTCCAAGACCATGCGTCCTACGAGGAAGGCCTCGTGAAACCGCAATCCATTGGCGTAGGCGAAAAGATCTCCGACCGCTGTCACAACAGCGAGTACGAGAATGAGGCTTGCGCCAGCTCGCTCGGGAGCGCCGCCACGACGAAACGCGAAGACGCAGGCCGATAGCAGCAGGGTCCACAGCAGAACCCAGGTCAGAATATAGATAGTGCCAGCAGCCATCGTTGCGCCTCTAACCGCAATTAGAGGCGCAACGAAGTTAAACTATTGCAATCAGCCGACGTCGCGCATGATCGGGGCGTCGCGCATGGGCTCGAACGGCTTGTCGGGACCGACCAGCTTGGTGCGGATGCCCAGGCGCAGCTTGGCTTCGTTCAGTTCGCCGTGCACGCCGACCATGGCGGTGCGGGCTTCCCCAAGGGCCTTGATGGCCTCGATGAGCTTGGCGGCGGCCTCGTCACCGAACACGGTGGAGACGCCAACATCCTTACGGGCCTTGAGCATTTCGGTCATCAGCTCGGTGGCTTCGACCAGGGCCGCATCAACCGACTCTTCGGTCGCAAACAGCTTGTTGGCGACGCGCTGGGCGACAAACGCTTTTTCCATGGGGGCATCCCTCCTGGGGGGTTAACGGAATGCTAACCAAGGTAAACCAAAAGTTAACGCCAGTCCCACCTTGCAACTGTGACAACTTCACGCACAGGTTGCGTTCGCGCGTGAGGCGAGCCGGGAAGCGAATAGTTAGGACTATTCCCCTAGAACGGGCGTCAGACCCGCCCCGGAGCTCGCCTCGATCTTGGTCAAGGACCGCCCTTCAGACCCTGCCGGCGCCCGCCACGAGGCGACCTTCCATGCGAAGGTCGCAGGCGTCGCGCTGATCACGACGGTCGTGGTCCTGTTGGCGGCCTGCGCCACCTTCATGCTTCAGCAATGGGCTGTGGCCCGGGAGCAGGCGCGCACCAGTTATCAGGCCCTGGCTGTGGTCACCGCCGACCTCGCCGCGCCGGCTGTCGCCCGGGGCGACCTGGACGCAGTGGTCGCCGCCGTCGGCGCGCTCAGCCACGATCGGAAGATTTCAAGGGTGCGGCTCACCGACGCCAAGGGCGCGGTGCTGGCCCAGTTCACCGCCCCAGGCCCGGCGAAAGAGGGGCTGTTGAACGTCTCGCACCGGCTCAGCTGGGACGGTCGGGTGATCGGCGAGCTCAGCGTCCAGGCCCGCCCGCCGGAGCTGATGGGCATGCTGCCCCAGTTCGCCGCCCTGACCGGCGCCCTGTTCTTTGGTGGGGTCGGCGTCGCCCTCTTCCTGTCGCGCAGCCTGGCCAGCCAGGTGATCGCCCCGGTCCAGGGGCTTTCGGAGGCCATGCGCCGGGTGGCCTCCAGCGGCAAGTTCACCCCGATCAGCCTGACGGCCCGGGACGATCTGTTCGGCAGTCTGGCCGTCAGCTTCAACCACCTGCTGGCCAGGCTGGATTCCCGAGAGCGGGACCTGAATAAGACCCTGGACGAACTGGTCGAGGCCCGGGACGCGGCCAATGCGGCCAATGTGCTCAAGTCCCAGTTCCTGGCCAATATGAGCCACGAGATCCGCACCCCCCTCAACGGGGTGCTGGCCATGGCCGATGTCATGGCGATGGACAAGTTGCCGGCGGTCCAGCGAGGCAGGCTGGAGGTGATCCGTCAGTCGGGCGGCCTGCTGCTCACCGTCATCAATGACGTGCTCGATATTTCGAAGATCGAGGCCGGCAAGCTGACCCTGACCGAAGAGGACTTCGACCTCGAGACGGTGGCCGCCACCGCGCGGGCCAGCTATGGCGTCCTGGCTGAGGGCCGGGGTCTGGCCTTCTCTGTGGAGATCGACGAGAGCGCCCGGGGTCTCTGGCGGGGCGACCCGAACCGGATCCGCCAGATCCTCGGCAACCTGCTCTCCAATGCGGTGAAGTTCACCCTCACCGGATCGGTGTCGGCCCGCTTCCTGGCCGACCCCCTGGGCGGGCTGATCCTCACGGTTCACGACACCGGCGTCGGCGTGCCGGCCGGCAAGCTGCCGCTGCTGTTCGAGAAGTTCACCCAGGCTGACTCCACCGCCACCCGCCGTTTTGGGGGGACAGGCCTTGGCCTCTCCATCTGCCGCGAGCTGACCCAGATGATGGGGGGCGAGATCCAGGCCCGCAGCCGTGAGGGCGAGGGGTCACTGTTCGAAGTGCGCCTGCCCCTGGCCCGGGGACAGGCGGCCAGATCGCCGGCCCAGGACGAAGACCCCGCCCCCCCGGTCGCGGTGGCTGAGGACCAGGAGACGGAGTCTCCCGAGACGTCCGCCGACCAGGGGGAAGGCCGTCCCCTGCGAATCCTGGCGGCGGAAGACAACCTCACCAACCAACAGGTCCTGACGGCGGTGATGGGCTCGCTTGGCCTGGAGGTGGAGATCGTCGGCGATGGCGAGGCGGCTGTGGCCGCCTGGAGCCAGGGCGCCTATGACATGATCCTGATGGATATCCAGATGCCGGTGATGGATGGCATCGCCGCGGCCCGTGAGATTCGCCGCCGCGAGACCGAGAGCCAGCGGCCCCGGACCCCCATCGTGGCCCTGACCGCCAACGCCCTGGCCCACCAGGTCAGCGAGTATCTCGCTGTGGGCATGGACGACCATGTGGCCAAGCCCATCGAGATCGCCAAGCTCTATGAGACGATCTGCACGGTGATGAGCCGGGCCGAAGAGGCCGCCGCCAAGGTCGCCTGATCGCCTGCGCCAAGGTGAACCGCAGACAACCGCACGCTCAGACGTCGGTCAGCGCCCCCATGGCTTTCTCTCCTCGACGCCGCCGATCGCGGCTGACCTGCAACGAGGAGTTAGCCCATGAAATCCCTGCTGATCGCCCTGACCGCTGGCGCCGCCCTGACCGCCGGCTTCGCCACCACCGCCTCGGCCGCCCCCGGGGGCTATGGCCCCAACCACGCCCCAGCCTATGGCGCGCCGCACCAAGGCGGCCAGCACTACGGCCCGTCCCGTGGTCCCGCCGCCCAGCCGGCCTGGGTGTCCATCGTCCAGCGCAAGGCCAATCTGGAGCGCCGGATCGAGATGGGGCAGCGCCATGGGGGCCTGACCCGCCAGGAGGCCGTTCGCCTCCGGGCCGAGTTCAATGACCTCCAGCGCCTGGAGCGTCACTACCGCCGGGGCGGCCTGACCCGCTGGGAGATGGCCGATCTGGATCGCCGGATGGACCGACTGAGCGCGCGGATCTATGTCGAGCGGCGTGACGACGACCGCCGCTATGGCCAGGGATATGGCCAAGGCTATGGTCAGGGCCAAGGCTACGGCTATCGCCGCTGATCCTGCCCCCTGAACCTGATGGCGAGCCGGTGCGACAAGCTCCGGCTCGCCATACCGGTCCTAGAGCCCTTTCCGATCTGATTGCTTCAATCAGATCGGATAAAAATGGCCCTAAATCATAAAGTTAGAGCATTTTTTGATCCGATAACCGCATCACACTTATCGGAAAATGCTCTAAATCGCCTGGGGCCGCAGCCGGCTCTCGATGACGGTGATCGCCTGACCGCGAAGGATCACCCGGTCCCCGGCCAGCTCGCAATCCAGATCGCCGCCACGGCCAGGATAGGCCTGGTGGAAGGCCAGCCGATCACGCCCCAGCTTCTGGGCGAATATCGGGCTCAGCATGCAATGCAGAGAGCCGGTGGCCGGATCTTCCGAAATGCCGGAGCCTGGGGCGAAGAAGCGGCTGACCACGTCATAGGGTCGCCCCTCGGCCAGGGCGCTCACCCCCACATTGCCCCGTCCCTGGGTGGCTGCGCCGGAAATGACCTTCAAGGCCGCCAGATCTGGTGAAGCAGCCCGAACCGCGGCTTCGTCCTTCAGGATGGCCACCAGAAACGGCCCGGCCCAGACCTCGTCGGGCTCCACCCCCAGGGCCTCGGCCAGCCCGGCGGGCGTCTCGGTCCGGCGAACCGGAGAGGCGGGAAAATCCATGGCGTAGGCCCCGTCCTGCCGCGACACGGTCAGGGGCCCCGACAGGGTGTCAAAGGTGACGGCGTCGGCGCCAAGGCCCAACTCGGCGAACAGCATGTGGGCGCTGGCCAGGGTGGCGTGGCCGCAGAGCGGCACCTCCAGGGTCGGGGTGAACCAGCGCAGGCCGAACCTGTCGGGCGCTTCGGTGCGCAGGAGAAAGGCGGTTTCAGCCTGATTGTTCTCCGCCGCCAGGGTCTGCATCCAGCTGTCCGCCGGCCAGGCGGAAAATGGCTCCACGACGCAGGCCGGGTTGCCCCGGAAGGGGGCCTGAGCGAAGGCGTCTATGGTCCACTGGCGCATGAAGGGTCTCGCAGCTGGCGTTGAGCAGACCAGTTATGCCCTGTTTCCGTATCCATCAAGGCAAGGCCTGCCTCGTCTATCCCTGCAGGGTCAGTTCGGGCCAGCGGGCCTGGGCGGCGGCGGCCGTGCGGGCAAAGCCCCGGGTCTCCCGCAATGGATTGGGGACCAGCCGCAGGGCGAACAGGTCGGTCAGGCCAAAGGGGGCGAAGATGCGCAAGCTTCCGTCGCGCTCCAGCCGCGCGCCCACAGCGAACATGGTGGTGGTGAACCGGCTCAGGGCCTCGGCGCTGGAGCTCAAGGGGGCGTAGGGCTCGCCGAACCGGTCTTCGAACCACAGGTGCACCCGGGCCTGGTTGCGCACCTCCACCAGGGTGTCGAGTGGCGGGACATAGGCCGCCGCCGCCCGGCGGATGACCCGGTCCTCAGCCTCATAGCTGAGGTCGCCCGCGTCGTAGTAGCCGAGGTCATAGTCCTTCAGCCCATAGTCGGGATCGCGGCCGGTCAGGTGGTTCACCACCTTCTGATAGATGGCCCCGGAAAAGATCATCCAGTCGGGCAGGTCGAGGTCCCAGGCGGTCTCCATCACCCCCATCAGGCTGGGGGCGGCCTTAAGGATCGCCGCCAGCCGCTGCTCCAGCTCAGGCTCGGGGCTCACCCGCGCAGGGCCCAACCATGGTCCAGGGGCCCGTGTCCCTGGCCAAGTCCCGGGGCGCTGGCCATGGCCTCCTGCACATAGGCCCAGGCCTGGGCCACAGCGGTGGACAGGTCCAACCCCTGCGCAAGGCCTGTAGCACAGGCCGAGGCCAGGGTGCAGCCGGTGCCGTGGGTGTGGCGGGTGTCCTGGCGGTCGGTCTCGAAGATGGTGTCCCCGGTGGGCGTCATCAGCAGATCCACCACCCGCTCGCCGCTCACATGCCCCCCCTTCATCAGGACGGCCCGGGCGCCGAGTTGGAGCAGGGCCTCACCGGCCCGGCGCTGGTCGTCGAGATTTTCCACCGAAAGACCGGTCAGGGCTGCGGCTTCCGGCGCGTTGGGGGTGAGCAGGGCGGCCCGGGGTATCATCAGGCTGCGCACCGCGGCGATCGCCTCATCAGCCAGGAGCGTCGCTCCCCCCTTGGCCACCATGACCGGATCGATGACCGCTGGAATGGCGCCCGCCTCGTCCAGCAGGGCGGCCACCGCCTCGACCATGGCCACGTCGCCCAGCATCCCGGTCTTGATGGCGTCGGCGCCGATGTCGCTCAGAACGGCGCGGGCCTGGGCCTGGACGATGTCGATGGGGATGGGATGGACGCCGGTGACGCCCAGCGTGTTCTGCACCGTCACGGCGGTGATCGCCGTGGCGCCATAGCCGCCCAGCGCCAGGACCGTCTTGAGGTCGGCCTGGATGCCGGCCCCGCCGCCGGAATCCGAACCGGCGATGATCAGGACCCGGCCGAGGGGAAGATCTGAACTGGTCATGGCCGCTTCTTCCATATCCTTGCGCCCCTGACGAGGGGGCCTGGCGCCTTGCCCACAAGGCGCGGTCGGGCGAGGGTCGCCCCATGACACAGCCTGCCAAGATCGCCCTGGTCACCGGCGCCGGCTCCGGCATCGGCCGGGCCTGCGCGCTCGCCCTGCACGGGGCCGGCTTCAAGCTCGCCCTCACCGGCCGTCGGGCCGAGGCGCTCCAGGCCACGGCTGCGGACCTGCCGCCCGCCGATGTGCTGGTCCATCCCGCCGACGTCTCCGACGAGGCTCAGGTGGCGGCCCTGTTCGAGGCGGTTCACGCCAGGTTCGGCCGGCTGGACCTGTTGTTCAACAACGCCGGAACCGGCGCGCCGCCGGTTCCCCTGGAGGACCTGTCGCTCAAGGCCTGGCGCAGGGTGGTGGACGTCAATCTGACGGGGGCCTTCCTCTGCACCCAGGGCGCCTTCCGGCTGATGAAGGCGCAGGATCCCAGCGGTGGGCGGATCATCAACAACGGCTCCATCTCGGCCCATGCGCCGCGGCCGCGCTCGGCGGCCTATACCGCCACCAAGCACGCCATCACCGGCCTGACGAAGTCCACCAGCCTGGACGGCCGGGCCTACGGCATCGCCTGCGGCCAGATCGATATCGGCAACGCCGCCACCGAGATGACTGCGGCCATGGCTGGGGGCGTCCCCCAGGCCGATGGCAGCCTGAAGCCTGAGCCGATGATGAATGTGGCCGCCGTCGCCCAGGCGGTGGTCTACATGGCCAGCCTGCCGCTCGACGCCAATGTCCAGTTCATGACCGTCATGGCCACCCAGATGCCCTTTGTCGGCCGTGGCTAGGGGGCCTGGCCTTAGCGCGCGGCCCTGATCGCCGCCCACACATCCAGGGCCTGGGCGGTCTCGCCCACATCATGGACCCGAACGGCGTCGACGCCGGCCTCGGCCCCCACCAGGGCGGCGGCGATGGACCCTGGGGCCCGGGCGTTGGGGGCGTCTGCGGCCGGGTGCAGGGCGGCGATGAACCGTTTGCGGCTGGCGCCCAGCAGGACCGGGAAGCCCAGGGCGCAGATCTTGTCCAGATCAGCCAGCAGGGTCAGATTGTGCTCCAGGGTCTTGCCAAAGCCGATCCCGGGGTCGAGCCAGATCTTCTCCCGCGCCACCCCGGCGGCCATGGCGGCGTCCGCCCGCGCCAGCAGGAACGCGCAGACCTCGGCGGTGACGTCGTCATAATGAGGGGCGGCCTGCATGGTGCGCGGCTCGCCCTGCATGTGCATCAGCACCACCTGGCATCCCAGTTCGGCGGCCACATCGGCGGCGCCTGCGGCGTAGCGCAGGGCGGTCACGTCGTTCCAGATGGTCGCGCCAGCGGCCATGGCCGCGCGGGCGACCTCAGGTTTCATGGTGTCGATGGAGATCGGCGAGCCCCCCCCCCTGGTCAGGGCGGCGATGACCGGCGTGACCCGCGCGATCTCCACCTCGGCCGGGACAGGATCGGCGCCGGGCCGTGTGGACTCTCCGCCCAGGTCGAGGATGTCGGCGCCCTGGTCCACCAGCCGCCGCGCCTGGGCGAGGGCTGCGGCGCCCTCATAGAGACCGCCATCGGAAAAGCTGTCGGGGGTGAGGTTCAGTATCCCCATCACGGCGGGGCGTCGGGGTGGGCGGATCAAGGGGACCTCCATGCCTCTCGCAGGCGCACAACGCCCCATCGCTTACGCCACAGGACTTGAAGGCGCCAATCGCGGGGGCGCCCCGGGCAAAATGTTGCAACTGCTCACATCAGGAACTGGAAGTCTGTCACACCTCCACCCTAGGGTGCCAGGAGGGATGGCCAACCACACACCTGGGATGCACGCCCGTGATCATCAACCCGATACGCCACCTGCGACGCCGAAAGCGCCTGCAGGCTGAAGCGGAGGAAGAGGTGACCTATCTGCGTCGCCGGTTCGGCGAGACGGCCCACGCCGCGGCCCTGGACAAGCTGAAACGCCCCGATCTCACCAGTTGGGGGCGCCATGTGGTGGCCGAAGCCGCCCGCCGCCTGGAGCCGGGCTGAGCCCCGCCCCAGGCTTCAGGGCTTGGCGTCAGGCCGGTTCCGGACCCGGCCGCGGCGAGATCGGCACCGCCACGGTGGGGCCGAGCGAGCGATGGCTCTCGGGCTCCTCGCGCTTGGGCGCCACGCCCTGGATCACATTGATGATCTCGTCTCCCGACAGGGTTTCGTACTCCAGCAGGGCCTGGGCGATCTTGTGCAGGTCTTCGATCTTTTCGGTCAGGATCCGGCGCGCCTCGTCAAAGGCGTGCTGGACCAGGGCCTTGACCTCCTGGTCGATGATCCGGGCGGTCTCTTCAGAGACGTTCTGGGTCCGCGACACCGAGTGGCCGAGGAAGACCTCGTCCTGGTTCTCCCCATAGGAGACGACGCCGAGCTTGTCGGAGAAGCCCCACTTGGTGACCATGGCCCGGGCTAGGCGGGTGGCCTGGTCGATGTCGGACGAGGCGCCCGAGGTGATCTTCTCCTTGCCGAAGATCAGCTCCTCGGCCATCCGGCCGCCCATCAGGATCACCAGGCGCGAGGTCATCTGCTCGTAGGACATGGACAGCTGGTCCCGCTCGGGCAGCTGCATGACCATGCCCAGCGCGCGACCCCGCGGGATGATGGTCGCCTTGTGCACCGGATCGGTGGCCGGAACATTCAGGGCCAGCAGGGCATGGCCGCCTTCGTGATAGGCGGTCAGGCGCTTCTCATCGTCGGTCATGGCCATGGACTTGCGCTCGGCGCCCATCATGACCCGGTCCTTGGCGTCCTCGAAGTCCCGCTGGGTGACCATGCGGCGGTTCTTGCGCGCGGCCATCAGGGCGGCCTCGTTGACCAGATTGGCCAGGTCCGCGCCGGAGAAGCCAGGCGTGCCGCGGGCGATGGTCTTGACCTCCACGTCGGCGGCCAGAGGCACATTCTTCATGTGGACGCGCAGTATGCGTTCGCGGCCGTTGATATCGGGATTGGGCACCACGACCTGACGGTCGAAGCGGCCAGGCCGCAGCAGGGCCGGGTCCAGCACGTCGGGGCGGTTGGTCGAGGCGATGACGATGATGGCCTCAGACGGGTCGAAGCCGTCCATCTCCACCAAGAGCTGGTTTAGGGTCTGCTCGCGCTCGTCATTGCCGCCGCCCAGGCCTGCGCCGCGATGGCGGCCGACGGCGTCGATTTCGTCGATGAAGATGATGCAGGGCGCGTTTTTCTTGGCCTGTTCGAACATGTCACGCACCCGGCTGGCGCCGACGCCGACGAACATTTCCACGAAGTCCGAACCGGAGATGTAGAAGAAGGGCACGCCGGCCTCGCCGGCCACGGCGCGGCCCAGCAGAGTCTTACCCGTGCCGGGGGGGCCGACCATCAGGGCGCCCTTGGGGATCTTGCCGCCCAGGCGCTGGAACTTCTGAGGATCCTTCAGGAAGTCGACGATCTCGGTCAGCTCTTCCTTGGCCTCGTCCACGCCGGCCACGTCGTCAAAGGTGACGCGGTTCTTGTTCTCGGTGAGCATCTTGGCCTTGGACTTGCCAAAGCCCATCGCCCCGCGGGCCCCGCCCTGCATCTGGCGCATGAAGAAGATCCACACCCCGATCAGCAGCAGGATGGGCAGGCTCTGCAGGATGAAGCCCACCAGGGTGAAGCCGCCGGCCGGCTTGACCGCGATGTCGGCGTTCTGCGCCTCCAGCCGCTTGACCAGCTCTTCCTGGTTGTTGGGCGTCACCGCCGTGAAGGCCTGTCCCTCGGAATTGCGCACCTCCACGGCTGAGCCGCGGATGACCGCCGAGGCCACCTGGCCGGAGTCGATCTGGTCGAGGAGCTGCGAGTAGGTGATCTCGCGTGAATTGGCCGCCTCGCCGCCGCCGCTCATCATGCTGTAGAGGCCGATCAGGACGACGACGATAACGCCCCAGATCGCCATATTGCGCATGTTCATGGTGCTTTTGATCCGTCTCGGGAAAACTCGTGTTCAAGACCTAAGATAGGATGGCCTTGGCGGTTTCACCAGCAAGGGGCGGGCCAGAGTGACCGCAGGTCGCGGTCTGGCCGCAGATTCTTTGGACGACCCAAACGAGAAAGGCCGCGCAGACGGGCTGCGCGGCCTGACATCTCTGGAAGATCGCGCCCCCGCCGAAGCTGGGAGGCCTGCGTCCTTAGCGGGCGCGCGGCTTGGGGGCCGCGATCAGGCCTTCGCGCTGGGCGCGCTTGCGGGCCAGCTTGCGGGCGCGGCGAACGGCCTCGGCCTTCTGGCGCGCGCGCTTTTCCGAGGGCTTCTCGTAATGGACGTGGCGCTTCATCTCGCGGAACGAGCCTTCGCGCTGCATCTTCTTCTTCAGGGCCTTGAGGGCCTGGTCGACATTGTTGTCGCGGACGAAAATCTGAACCAGGGGACTCTCTCCTGCCTGCCTGCCTGTTGCGCCACCCGGCGCACATGGCGGTGGCGGTGAAACAAAATACCAAATAGCCCCGAAAGCGACCGCTCCGGAGCCGAGGGCGGCGAAATAGCAGAAGGCTTGGCCCATGTCCACGCAAGACGGCGGCTTTCGGCGAGGTTAGAGTGGGTCCATGTCAGACGCCGCTTCAACTTCCTCCCCCGATCCCGACGCCTGGGCCCGCCAGGTCGAGGACCAGGTGCTCTCCCTGGCCCTGCCCCATGTGGCGCAGATGGGCTGGAGCGCTCTCCTGCTGGCCAGGGCCGGCGCCGAGGCCGGACTTTCCAAGGGCGAGATCGAGCTGCTCTTCCCCAACGGGGCGGGGGACCTGGCGGCCCTGCTCGGCCGCCGGCACGACCGGGAAACCCTTGAGGCCCTGTCTCAGACCGATCCTCAGACCTTGAAGATCCGAGAGCGCATCCGCCTGGCGGTGGAGACCCGCCTGGACGCCGCGGCCCAGGATGAGGCGGTCGCCCGTCGCTGGAGCGGCTTCCTCGCCCTGCCCCAGAACCTCGCCCTGGCCAGCCGCCTCCTGTGGGACAGCGCCGACCAGCTCTGGCGCTGGGCCGGCGACACCGCCACCGACGAGAACCACTATTCCAAGCGCGCCATCCTGTCGGGAATCCTTTCGGCGGCGCTGGCCATCCGCGTGGCCTCGGGCCGCGGCGCGTCGATGGACTTCGTCGACGCCCGCATCGCCAATGTCATGAGCTTCGAAAAGTGGAAGGCGACCACCAAGCTTCGCCCGTCCGAAGCCCTCAAGACCTTCGCCCAGACCCTGGGCCGCATGCGTTACGGCTGAGACGCCTTTGCGTCCTTCGAGGCTCGCTTCATGCTCGCACCTCAGGATGAGGGAGGTGGATTGAGGCCTCTCAGTCCGTCCTCATCCTGAGGCGCCCGAAGGGCCTCGAAGGACGAGGGCGGCGGCGCCGCCTACAATCCCGACAACCGGTTGATGTGGCCCATCTTGCGGCCGGGCTTGGCCTCGCGCTTGCCGTAGAGGTGCAGGCGGGTCTCCGGCTCGGCGGCTAACTTCGCCCAAGCCTCGGTCTCCTCACCCAGCAGGTTCAGCATCTCCACATGGGCGCGGGCCTGGGTGGGGCCCAGCGGCCAGCCGGCCACGGCGCGGATGTGCTGCTCGAACTGACAGACCTCGCAGCCGTCCTGGGTCCAGTGGCCGGTATTGTGCACCCGGGGCGCGATCTCATTGGCGAGCAGGCGGCCATCGGCCAACTCGAACAGTTCGATGCCGATGACCCCCACATAGTCCAGACGGGTGAGGATCTGGGCGGCGATCCGCTCGGCTTGGTTCGCCAGGTCGGGGCTGGCCGGCGCCGGCGCCACCGTGCGGCGCAGGATGCCGCCCTCGTGATGGTTCTCGCCTAAGGGATAGATGGCCAGCTCGCCGTCGTGGCCCCGGGCGGCGATCACCGACAGCTCGCGGACGAAGTCGGCCGGCGCCTCCAGGATGCAGGGGACGCCCCCGAGCGCCTCGAACACCTGGGCGGCGTCGGCGGCGTGCTCGACCCATTTCTGGCCCTTGCCGTCATAGCCCTCGCGGCGGGTCTTCATCAGGGACGGGACGCCGATGCGCGCGGCGGCCTCCAGGGCGTCCTCGCAGCTGTCCACCTGGGCGAAGGCCACGGTGCGGACGCCGGCCTCATTGAGGAAGGTCTTTTCCGCCACCCGGTCCTGGGCCACGGCCAGGGCCAGACCGCTGGGCGCCACCGGCGCGCCCAGGGCCTTCAGCCGCTCCACAGCGGCGGCGGGCACATTCTCGAACTCATAGGTGATGACGTCGCAGAGGTCGGCCAGGCGGGCGAGGCCGTCAGGATCGTCAAAGGGAGCGATCAGGGTCTCCCGCGCCACCCGGCTGGCGGGCGCGTCCAGCTCCGGCGTCAGGATCACCACATCGAAGCCCAGGCGGGCGGCGGCCAGCGCCAGCATCCGGCCGAGCTGGCCGCCGCCCAGAATGCCGATGGTCGCGCCTGGCGCGAGGGGAAAACCCGACTCCATCAGTCTTCGACCGTCTCGGCCACAGCCTCGGCCAGCCCTTCCGCGAAGGCGGTGAGCCGGGCCGACAGCTCGGTGTCGCCGAGCGCCAGGATGCGGGCGGCCAGAATGCCGGCGTTCTTCGCGCCCGCCTCGCCGATGGCCAGGGTCGCCACGGGAATGCCGCCGGGCATCTGGACGATGGAGAGGAGGCTATCCATGCCCTTCAGGGCCCTGGACTCCACCGGCACGCCGAGCACCGGCAGTTCGGTCATGGAGGCGGCCATGCCAGGCAGGTGGGCTGCGCCCCCGGCGCCGGCGATGATCACCTTGTAGCCCGCCGCCTTGGCCGTCGTGGCGAACTCATAGAGCCGCTGGGGCGTGCGGTGGGCCGAGACCACCTTAGCCTCCCAGGCTACGCCGAGCGCGTCGAGTTGTTCGGCGGCGCACCGCATGGTCGGCCAGTCAGAGCGGCTGCCCATGATGATGGCGACGGGCGGGCGACCGCCTGGGCTGGCGGGGTTGGAACTGGCCATCGGACGGCCCCCTTGATGGGAAAGGCGCGGAGTATAGGCGCCGCCTTTGCGCCGGCAACCGATCACCGGTACGATTCTTATGGTTAAGGCTGGATGTGATTCCCTCCCCATGAAGATCACGGGCGCGCGCACCGAACCCTTTGCGGCCATCCGCAAGCGGGCCCTGGCCCAGGCCGGCGCCCAGAGCTCCGCGGCCAGGGCCCTGCCGGCGGACAAGGCCGGCTTCCTCGGCGTGACCGAGGCCGAGATGACGCCCGCCGTCCGGGGCGCCCTGCAGACCCTGCTGACCGAGATCGACGACCTGCGCGGCGAAGTGGCGCGGCTGAAGGCCAAGCTCATTGAGGTGGAGGGTCTGGCCGACCGGGACGCCCTGACCCCGGTGCTCAACCGCCGAGCCTTCATGCGTGAGCTCGCCCGGGTGCAGACCTTCTCCCGGCGCTACGCCTCGCCGGCCAGCCTCGTTTATTTCGACCTGGACGACTTCAAGAGCGTCAATGATCGCTTCGGCCATGCGGCCGGCGACGCCGTGCTCAAGGCCGTGGCCGAGCGGCTGACCGGCCTGGTGCGCGACAGCGACATTGTCGGCCGGATGGGCGGGGACGAGTTCGCCGTGGTGCTGGTCCAGGCCACCGCCATGACCGCCCAGGCCAAGGCCGAGGCCCTGGCCAGGACCCTGGAGCAGGCGCCCATCCAGTTCGGCGACTGGTCGGCGCCCCTGCATCTCTCCTACGGGGTCTGCGAGATCCCCCATGAGGGCGAGCCCGAGGCCATCGTCGCCCAGGCCGACGCGGCCATGTTCATCCGCAAGCGCGAGCGCCAGACCGGCTGATGGCCTGGACGCGCACCTACGAAGAGGCCGAGCCCCAGCGGGTCAATCGCTGGCTGGCCCAGAACGGCGTCTGCTCCCGCCGCGAGGCCGAGGCGCTGATCGCCGCGGGCCAGGTCTCCATCGATGGCGAGACGGTGTCCGACCCCGGCCGCAAGATCGAACATGGCCAGACGCTCACCCTGGATGACGGCGCCCAGGCCCGCCTCGAGGGTCAGATGACGGTGATCATCAACAAGCCCGTCGGCTATGTCTCGGCCCAGCCAGAGCCTGGCCAAGTCCCTGCGGCCCGCCTGCTGACCCGCCAGGGTCTGTGGGGAGACCCCGCCGAAATCCCGGCCGCCGACCGCAGCCTGGCGCCGGTGGGGCGGCTGGACCTGGATAGCCGCGGCCTGCTGATCCTGTCGGAGGATGGAGTGGTGACCAAGGCGGTGATCGGCCCGGACTCCCAGATGGAGAAGGAATATCTGGTGCGGGTGCGCGGCGACATCGGCGAGCCGGTGCTGGAGCGCCTGCGCCATGGCCTGGCCCTGGACGGCCGCCAGTTGAAGCCCGCCAAGGTCACGCTGGCCGGCGACCAGCGCCTGCGCTTCATCCTGACCGAGGGCCGCAACCGCCAGATCCGCCGAATGTGCGATCTGGTGGGCCTGTCGATCATCGACCTCTACCGCCTGCGGATCGGCCCCCTGAAGGTCGGCGACCTGCCGGAGGGGCGCTGGCGCCACATCACCCCCCGCGAACGCGAAGCCCTGATCACGCCCGGCTTCAGCCCCAAACCCGCCCGCCGTCGCTGAGGCTCAGGCCAGGGCCCGTGCGAGCGCGGCGCGGCTGTCGCGGGCCGCAGTCTGGCTGACGCCCGCCTCCGGCGCCCACTGGAAGCCGTGGAAGGCGCCGGGATAGACATGCAGCTCCACCGGCACGCCGGCCCGCAGCAGCCGCTGGGCGTAGGCCAGGTCCTCCTCCAGGAACAGGTCCAGGGCGCCGGTGGCGATGAAGGTCGGCGGCAGACCTGAGACGTCCGTGGCCCGGGCGGCCGCCGCATAGGGGGATACGCCCTCCGCGCCAGGTTCATGCCCCAGAAGGGCCCGCCAGCCGAAGGCGTTGGCCTGAGGCGTCCAGACGAAGGCGCCGGCATAGGGGTGCGGATCGGCGCCGACACAGGTGCGGTCATCGATCATCGGATAGATCAGGTGCTGGAAGGCGAGGAGATAGTCCCCGCGGTCCCGGGCCAGCAGGGCCAGGCCCGCCGCGAGACCGCCGCCGGCGCTTTCGCCCATCAGGCCGATCCGGCCGCGGTCGACGCCCAGGGCCTCGGCGTTGGCGAAGACCCAGGCGAGCGCCGCATAACAGTCCTCCACCGGCCCGGGGAAGGGCGTCTCCGGCGCCAGCCGGTATTCCACCGAGACGATGCAGCAGGCGAGGTCAGCGGCCAGCGGGCGATGGACCGCCTCGTTGTCGGCCGCCGCCCCGGCAACATAGCCGCCCCCGTGAATGTGCAGGATGCAGGGCAGCGGCCCCGCAGCGTCCTTAGGGCGATAGATCAGCACCTCAACGTCTGGGGCGCCGACGGGACCGGGAATCGCCCGCCGCTCCAGGCTGGTGCGCGCCAGGTCCTCGGGCCGCACCTGGAACCGCGCCGGGCGGCCGCGCATCAGGGGCAGGATTTCCTCGGTCAGCTCGAAGGCGGGGAAGCTGTCGAGCAGGGGCAACAGCTCCGGATCGACCAGATTTCGGTTGGCGGCCTTGTCCATGTCTCGTTCCCCCTCGGCGGTTTTCCGAGAGCTTGGCAGGCGCCGCGCGCTCTAGGAAGCCTCGACGGAAGGGAAGCCTAGACCTTTCCGAGCTTGCGGATGGCCGGCGCCAGGGGACGTTCAGCCTCGCCATAGTCCGCCCAGGCCTCAGTCTTCTTCAGCAGGTCGGGCACGGTGCGCAGGGTGAAGCGCATCGGGTCCAGTCCCTTGCGCACCTGGCCCCAGGTCAGCGGCATGGAGACCCCGGCGCCCTCGCGGGCCCGGGGGGACAGGGGCGCCACGGCGGTCGCCATCCGGGCGTTGCGCAGATAGTCGACAAAAATCCTGCCCTTGCGCCTGGCCTTGGACATCACCGCCACATAGCGATCGGGCTCGTCGGCGGCCATCTGGCGGGCCACGTCATGGGCGAAGGCCTTGGCCGTGTCCCAGGTGAGCCCGCGGGCCTTGGCCAGGGGCGTGACCACATGCAGGCCCTTGCCGCCGGTGGTCTTGCAGAAGGCGACAAGGCCCAGCGCCTCCAGCCGGTCCTTCACGTCGCGGGCGGCGGCGACCACGTCGTCGAAATCCAGACCAGGGCCGGGGTCCAGGTCGAAGACCAGCCGGCCGGGCGTCTCCGGATCGCCCTCGCGGCAGTTCCAGGGGTGCAGCTCGATGGCCCCCATCTGGGCCAGGGCCGCCAGGGCCTCGATGCGGTCGATCTGCAGATAGGGCTGCTTGTCCCCGGCCACGTCCACCTGCTCGATCAGGTGCGAGGCGCCCTTGCCCGCATGGCGCTGGAAGAAGGTCTGGCCGCCGATCCCGTCCGGGGCGCGGATCACCGAACAGGGCCGGCCGCGGATATGGTCGATCATCCAGGGGCCGACGGCCTCGAAATAGCGGGCGAGGTCGGCCTTGGTCAGGGGCGCGTCGGTGTCGGCCGAGCGGGGCCAGAGCGCCTTCTCGGGGCTGGAGATTGTCACCCCCATGACCACCATGGCGCCGGCGGGTCGGCCCTTGCCGCCAGTCTTGGCTGCCGAGGGTTTCGGCTGGGCGAGCTCGACCTCCTCCACCGGGGCGGGCTTTTCGGCCTCCACCTCGTTGGCCGGCTTGTCGGCGCGCAGCCCCTTGAACGAACCCTGGCGGACCATGCCTTCGCCGGTCCAGCCGGCGAATTCGATCTCGGCCACCAGGTCGGGGCTCGCCCAGTTGATGTCGCCCACCTTGCGCGGCGCGCCGGGACCACTGAAGGGGCTCTTTTCGGCGGCGTGGGCCTCCAGGCGGGGCAAGACCCTTTTGACCACGGCCGCGCCAAAGCCCGTGCCCACCCGGCCCACATAGACCAAGTGGTCGCCCCGGTGGACGCCCACCAGCAGGGAGCGGAGCTGGCCCTTGGCGCCGGTCCAGCCGCCGATCACCACCTCATGGCCAGCCCGGCATTTGGACTTGGTCCAATCCTGGCTGCGGCCGGAGCGATAGGCGCCGTCCATGCGTTTGGAGATCACCCCTTCCAGGGACAGGCGACAGGCCGATTGCAGCACCGCGTCGCCGGCGGTCTCGAAGTGCTCCACATAGCGGATCTGGCCGGCCAGGGGCTTGGCGCGCCGCTCCAGCACCGCCTTGAGCCGGTCCTTCCGCTCCCGCAGCGACAGCTCGCGCAGGTCCTCGCCCTCCAGAAACAGGGCGTCGAAGGCGAAGAAGATCAGGTTGTCGCTGTCGCCGTCGGCCAGGGCGGCCTGCAGGGCGGGGAAGTCCGGGGCGCCATTGTCGTCCAGGGCCACGGCCTCGCCGTCATAGATCCCATCGGGCAGGGCGGCCGCGTGGTCGGCGATGGCCTGGAACTTCTCGGTCCAGTCCAGGCCCTTGCGGGTCTTCAAGGTCGCCTTGCCGTCTTTGACCCGCAGCTGCAGGCGATAGCCGTCGAACTTGATCTCGTGGGCCCAGCCCTTGCCTGACGGCGGCCGGTCCACGGACTTGCAGAGCTGGGGTTCGACGAAACCGGGCAGGGCGGCGGTGGTCTTGGGCTCGGCCTTGGTCTTGGTCGCAGACTTTGCGGCCTTGGCGGGTTCGCCCTTGGGTCGGGTCTCCCAGACGTCGTCGGCCGGGGCGGCAGCCTTGGCCTTGCCGCGCATGAAGGGCTTTGGCCCTTTGCCTTTGCCCGCGGTGATGGCGTCCATGGCGCGGCCCGAGGCGATGGAAGTGTCGGCGGTCTTCAGCAGGTCGTCGCCCTCCACGGCGGCCTCGTCGCGATGCTTGATCAGCAGCCAGTTCTCCCGCTTGCCGCCGGTGCGGTCGCGCTTCATCCGAACCAGAACCCAGCTTCCGTGCAGCCGCTCGCCCTCCAGCACGAATTTCAGCTCGCCCTTCTTCAGGGCCTTTTCTGGATCGAAGCCCGGCTCCGGCGCCCAATAGCCCCGGTCCCACAGCATGACCGACCCGCCGCCATACTCCCCCTTGGGAATGGTCCCTTCGAAGTCGCCATAACCCAGGGGGTGGTCCTCGGTGGCCACGGCCAGGCGTTTGTCGGCGGGATCACGGGACGGCCCCCGGGTCACCGCCCAGGACTTGAACACCCCATCCAGCTCCAGGCGGAAGTCGTAGTGCAGGCGGGTGGCGGCGTGTTTCTGGATGACGAAACGCAGCCGTTTGGAGGGCGTGACAGCGTCTGCCCCGGAGGGCTCGCTGGTCTTGGCGAAGTCGCGCATCTCGCGATAGCGCGCCAGTTTCTCCGCCATGACGTCGTCCTCCTGCTCGTCAACTGGCCAGGGCGGAGGCCTCATGGACCGGATCCTCGCCGGCCAGGGCGCCGACAAAGGCGTCCCGCCAGGCGCCGACATCCTCGCCCCGAACATTCTCGAACAAAGCGCGCCAGCGCTCGATTCGCTCCGCGAGCGGCATGGTCAGCGCCCGCTTCAGCGCCTCGGAGATTTCTTCGGGGCTGTTGGGATTCACGATCAGGGCGGCGGGCATCTGGTTGGCCGCCCCGGCGAACCGCGACAGGATCAGCACCCCAGGATCGGCCGGGTCCTGGGCGGCCACATATTCCTTGGCCACCAGGTTCATGCCGTCCCGCAGGGGCGTCACCAGTCCCACCTTGGCCGCCCGGTACAGCCCGGCCAGCTCGTCGCGGCGGTAGTTGCGGTTCACGCAACGCAAGGGATTCCAGTCCAGGTCGGCGTGCTCGCCGTTTATGCGCCCCGACAGGGCGTCCAGCCGGCCACGGATCTCCTGATAGGAATTGACCGACTCCCGGCTCACCGGCGCCACCTGCACCATCAGCACCTCGCGGCGCAGGTCGGGATTGTCGGCCAGGAACCGTTCGAAGCCCAAGAAGCGCTCCTCCAGCCCTTTGGAATAGTCGAGCCGGTCGACGCCGACGATCAGCTTGCGAAACACCGTGTGGGCGGCCATGCGGTCATAGGTCAGGCGCGCCCGGTCAGACGCCACCATCTCGGCGAAGTCGGCCGCATCGACCCCGATGGGGAAGGCGCCGGTCTGCACCGTGCGGCCAAAGGCCCTCAGCCGGTCAGGCCCCAGCACCTCGCCGCCGGCCTCGGCCAGGACGTATTCCTGGAAGGCGGTGACATATTCCGGCGTCTGGAAGCCCACCAGGTCATAGTCGAACAGGGCCTCCACCAGGGCCTTGTGGCTGGGTAGGGTGACCATCAGCTGGTGAGCCGGCCAGGGGATGTGCAGGAAGAAACCGATCCGGTTCTTTACCCCCAGACGGCGCAGCTCCCGGGCCATGGGGATCAGGTGGTAGTCGTGAACCCAGATCAGGTCGTCCGGCTCGATCAGGGGGCGCAGGGTCTCGGCGAACCGGCGGTTCACCCGCTGATAGCCCTCATCAAAGGTGCGGTCATAGGCCGTCAGATCCACCCGATAGTGGAACAGTGGCCACAGCGTCTTGTTGGCGTAGCCGTTGTAGTACTCGTCATAGTCGCTCTGCTCGAGGTCGACCGTGGCGACGGTGACGCCCTCGATCCGGCGCATGGCCAGTTGGCCGGTGAACATGGGCGTGGTCCGCCCGCTCCAGCCGAACCAGATGCCTGAATACTCCCGCAGCGCCGCCGCCAGAGCCATGGCCAGGCCGCCTACGCTCTCCTCGCCCTTGCCGCCGGGCGGATTGACCCGGTTGGAAACGACGATCAGGCGACTCATAGGGCGGCCTCCAGCCAGTCCAGCACGGCGTCCACATGCTCCAACCGATGGGTGGCCGCGCTGTTCCGCGCCGGGCCCACCAAAACGCCGGTTCCCCCCAGGCGGCGGGCGGCGGCGAAGGCGGGCTCATCGGTCAGATCGTCGCCGACAAAGACCGGGATCGCCCCCTGGAAGGGGGCTGTCCCCATGAAGGCCGCCAGGGAGTCGCCCTTGTCCGGGCCAGGGGTGCGCAGTTCGACCACCATGTGACCCGGCTGCATCTTCAACCCGGTGCGAGCGGCCCAATCCTTTGCCAGGGTCAGGGCGGCGGGGGCCTGATCAGGCGCCTGGCGATAATGCAGGGCGACGCTGAGCCCCTTGGCCTCCACCAACAGGCCAGGGGCCGCGGCCGCCAAATCATGAAAGGCCTCGGCTACAGCCGGAAGGTCGGGATGAGGCTCAGGCGGGCTATGGGTCCCGTCAGGCTCGCGCCGGTCCAGGCCGTGGACAGCGGCGGCCGGTCGCACGGCGCCATCAAGAATGTGATCGATCTCGGCCAGGGTCCGGCCCGACAGGATCGCCACCCGGCCGTCCATCCGTCGGACGAGCTCTTCCAGGATGGCGGTGCGGCGCGGCTCTGGCCCCACATCCTGGGGGCGGGCGACGATGGGCGCCAGGGTGCCGTCGAGGTCCAGAAACAGCGCCGTCCCGGCGAGGTCGAGAACCGGCGGCGCCCGGTCGGTCGGTGTGGTGTCTATGATGCTCATGTCGTGGAATCGCCCCCAGCCTGACGCAGAACGCCCACGGGGGCCGTTGGCTCCTTTTTTCACATGCCGTGGCGGTTCGTGGCGAACCGGGCCATGGCCTTGACGTTGCCTCAACCGAGGTAAGGCTAACTGCCCGTGATCTCCACCGCCCCGACCCGTTTTGCTGCCCAGGAAGGTGATTCCATGCCCAAGGCGCCTCAAGCCGATGCGATCGTCCTGTTCGGAGGCGCCGGGGACCTCGCCCTGCGGATGCTGTTTCCGTCTCTCTATTTCCTGGACGCCGACGGCTTCCTGCCTGACGGATTCAAGATTGTGGCCGCCGCCAGGGCTGAGATCGGACGCGGCGCGTTCGAGGCCATGGTCCGCGACGCCGTGACAGAGCGGGCCAACCCGCAGGCTCTCGACGAGGATGTCTGGAGCCGGTTTGTCCAGCGGCTGGACTACCGGGCGGTGGACGCCACCAAGGCTGATCGCCTGTCCGCCATCACCGAGGCCCTGGGGGAGGCCAAGGCGCCGATCTTTTATCTGGCCCTGTCGCCCAGCCTCTATGTGGGGGTCTGTCAGGCCCTGGCCGGGGCCGGCCTGATCAGCCCGCAGAGCCGCATCGTGCTGGAAAAGCCCATTGGTCATGACCTGGAGAGCTCGCGCGGGATCAACGCCGCCCTGGCCGAGGTGTTCGAAGAGGAGCAGGTCTTCCGCATCGACCACTATCTGGGCAAGGAGACGGTGCAGAACCTGATCGCCCTGCGGTTCGCCAACACCCTGTTTGAGCCCCTTTGGAACAACCTGACCATCGACCACGTGCAGATCACCGTGGCCGAGACCGAAGGGGTGGGGGAGCGCTGGCCCTATTATGACGAGCATGGCGCCCTGCGCGACATGATCCAGAACCATGTGCTGCAGCTGCTGTGCCTGGTGGCCATGGAGCCGCCCTCGGACATGGAGGCGGAGTCCCTGCGCAACGAGAAGGTCAAAGTGCTGCGCTCGCTCCGCCCCTTCACCCGCCAGGACGTGGCCCAGGCCAGCGTGCGGGGTCAGTACGCCGCCGGCGTCGCCCAGGGCCAGTCGGCGCCCGCCTATGAGGAGGAGCGCGGCCAGGAGAGCGCCACCGAAACCTTCGTGGCGCTCCGGGTGGATATCGACAACTGGCGCTGGGCCGGGGTGCCCTTCTTCCTGCGAACCGGCAAGCGCCTACCTGAACGGCGGACCCAGATCGCCATCCAGTTCAAGGGCGTGCCCCACTCCATCTTCGGCGGCCAGGCCGAGGGCGACCTGGTGGCCAACCGGCTGGTGATCGACCTGCAGCCGGACGAGGACATCGAGCTCCTGCTGATGAACAAGGCGCCGGGGATTTCCCAGGGCGGCATGCGGCTGCAGTCCCTGCCCCTGTCGCTGTCCCTGCTCCGAGCCTATTCGGGCCCCAATGCGCGGCGGCGCATCGCCTATGAGCGGCTGATCCTCGACGTGATCCTGGGCAATAGCGCCCTGTTTGTCCGCCGCGACGAGGTGGAGCAGGCCTGGCGCTGGGTGGACGGCGTGGCCGAGGCCTGGGCCGAGGCCGGCATGGCGCCCAAGCCCTATGCGGCGGGCAGCTGGGGTCCGGCCGGGGCCTTCGCCCTTATCGAGCGGGCCGGCAGGGCCTGGTACGACTGAGCCCCGGGTCTAACTGGCGCCCGTGGAGCCGAAGCCGCCGGCGCCGCGGGCGGTTTCGTCCAGGCTGTCGGCTTCCTCCCAGGCGGCCTGGATCACCGGGGCGATCACCAGCTGGGCGATGCGGTCGCCCCGGCGGATGGTGAAGTCTTCTTCTCCCAGATTGATCAGGATGACCTTCATCTCGCCGCGATAGTCGGCGTCCACCGTGCCGGGCGAATTCAGGCAGGTGATCCCGAACTTGGCCGCCAGGCCTGAGCGCGGGCGCACCTGGCCCTCGAAGCCCGGCGGCAGGGCCATGGCCAGGCCCGTGGGGATCATGGCCCGCTCCATGGGCCGCAGGACAATCGGCTCGTCCTCGGCCACGGCGGCCCGCAGGTCCATGCCGGCGGCGAGCGCCGTCTCATAGGCCGGCAGGGGCAGGTCGGCATTGTGGGCCAGGCGGGTGATCTTGATCGTTGGGCTCATGCCAGGGCCTTCGCCATGCGTTCGGCGAGCTTGGTCGCCACGTCGGATTTCGCGGTCTTGTCCCAGCGCTCGACGCCCGTGGCGCTGACGATGGAGACGGTGTTGTCGTCGCCGCCCATGACGCCTTCGACGCTGACATCATTGGCCACGATCCAGTCGCAGCCCTTTCGGGCGAGCTTGGCCTGGGCGTAGGCCTCCACATCGTTGGTCTCGGCGGCGAAGCCGACCACCAGCCGGGGGCGGTCGGGTCCGGCCGCCGACAGGGTCGCCAGGATGTCGGGGTTCTCCACCAGCCGCAGGGCCGGGGGCGCGTCGCCGGTCTTCTTGATCTTCACCGCGCCTTCGTCGGCCGGGCGCCAGTCGGCGACGGCGGCGACGCAGACGGCGAGGTCAGCCGGCAGGGCGGCCTGGCAGGCCGCCAGCATCTGCCGGGCGGTCTCCACCTGCACCCGCTTGACTCCCGCCGGGGCCGACAGCGCCGTGGGGCCGGACACCAGGGTGACCTCGCAGCCCAGGGCCGCCAGGGCCTCTGCGATCGCATAGCCCTGCTTGCCGCTGGAGCGGTTGGTCAGATAGCGCACCGGGTCGATGGGCTCGGCGGTGGGGCCGGCGGTGACGATGGCGCGGCGGCCGGCTAGGGGGCGCTCAGCCTCGCTGTTCAACATTCCCATAACGGCTTCGAAGATGACCGCAGGCTCGGCCATCCGGCCGGGGCCATATTCCCCACAGGCCATGGCGCCCTCGTCGGGACCCACGAAAGCGACGCCGTCGGCCTTGAGGGTCGCCAGATTCCGCTGCGTGGCGGGATGTTCCCACATGCGCACATTCATGGCCGGGGCCATCAGCACCGGCTTGTCGGTGGCCAATAGGGTGGTGGAGGCGAGATCTCCGGCCAGGCCATGGGCGGCCTTGGCCATCAGGTCGGCGGTGGCCGGAACCACCACCACCAGGTCGGCTGAGCGGGACAGCTGAATATGGCCCATCTCGGCTTCGTCGGTGAGCGAGAACAGCTCGGAATAGACCTTGTCCTCGGCCAGGGCCGACAAGGACAGGGGCGTGACGAACTGGGCGCCCGCGCTGGTGAGGATCGGCCGCACCCCAACGCCAGCCTTGCGCAGCAGGCGGGTCAGCTCCAGGGCCTTATAGGCGGCCACCCCGCCGCCCACGATCAGGAGAACTCGCTTATCCGGCAACGTCACGGGCCCTTTCGCTTGCCTGAGACGCTATAGCCGTAACTGGCCTCTGGACAAAACCTTGCATCTGTTCTTTTTTCGTTCCGATACAGCCTGGGGCTGAATTCTGGAGAGAAACACGGTGATGATGCGGTCAGTCGGCGCCCTTGCGGCGGTGGTCAGTCTTTTCATTCTCACGGCCTGCGACAATGGTCCCTCGGCGGTGACGCCGGCGCCCAGCGCAGGCGAAGCCGGGCAGGACGCCTCAGCCACCGCCCCGGCGGCTTCGTCCGCCACGGCCCGGGCGCCGGTCCCGCAGGTGGACGGTCGTCCTCTGTGGTCGGAGACCCAGCGCTATTCCGCCCAGGAAAACGCCGAGCGCGCCTTCGCCCGCAATGGCGAGGCCTTTGGGGCTACGGATCTGGACGACTTCGTCCGCAAGGCCCACGCCTTCGTCAATGATCCGCCGGCCGGCGCCGAAACGATCAGGCGGAACAATGGCGACACCCTGATCTATGATCCTGACGCCAACATCTTCGCCGTGGCCACGGCGGCCGGCGCGCCCCGGACCATGTTCAAGCCCGACAATGGGGCGGCCTATTGGGAAGAGCAGAAGACCCGCGAGGCGGAGCGCGGCGACGACTGAGCAGGCCCAAGCCTCAGGCGAGCGCGCCAAGCAGGAAGGCGCCGCCAGCGGTCAGGGCGCCCAGGAAGAACCACAGCCAGCCTGACTCCCGTTCGGGGGCCACCACGGCGACGGGGGGTTCGGGGCTCTGCAGGCGTCGTTTCAGCCCATGCAGGATGTCGAGGCTCTCCTGGACGGCGCGCCTGGCCTGGGCCGGCGGGGCCAATTCCCGGGCGATCCAGCGGCGCACGACCGGGTCTGCGGCGGCCCAGATGTCGTGATCGGGATCGATGCGGCGGGCCACGCCCTCCACCGTCATCATGGTCTTCTGAAGCAGCACCAGTTCCGGGCGCAGGCGCATGTCGAACAGGGCGGTGATCTCGAACAGCTGGATCAGCACCCGGCTCATGGAGACCTGGCTGGCGGAGCGGCCGAACACCGGTTCGCCCACCGCCCGCAGGGCCTGGGCGAAGGCCGTCCGGTCATGGTGGGCGGGCACATAGCCGGCGCGGAAATGCACCTCGGCGACGCGCAGATAGTCCCGGTCGAGGAAGCCCCAGAGGATTTCCGCCAGATAGCGCCGCTCGTCAGGGCCGAGGCGCCCGACAATGCCGTAGTCCACCGCGGTGATCTTGGCCGGCGCCTCGACGAACAGGTTTCCCTCGTGCAGGTCGGCGTGGAAAACCCCATGGTCCAGGGCCTGGGACAGGAAGGCGCGAAGCAGGTTGGTGGCCAGTTGCGGCCGATCAAGCCCCGGCAGGTCCAGGGCGGCGGGATCGGACAGGGGCGCGCCTGCGGCCCACTCCAGGGTCAGGACCTGCTTGCCGACCCCTTCCCAGACCACGGCCGGCGCGGCCATGTAACCGTCCCGGGCCATCACCTCCCCCAGCTCGTCGCAGCCAGCGGCCTCCAGCCGCAGGTCGAGCTCCAGCTCGGTGGCGCGGATCACGGTCTGGGCGAAGGCCCGGGGCTCCAGCCTGCGGGCGGCGGGCACATAGCGGTCCACCAGCCGGGCGGCCTGGGCGAGGGCTGCAGAGTCTTCAGCCACCCGCGCGGCGATATTGGGCCGCAGCACCTTTACGGCCACCCGACGGCCGTCCTGAAGCCGCGCATCATGGGCCTGGGCCAGGGAGGCGGCGGCCACAGCCTCACCGAACTCCGAAAATTGGGTTTCAATCGGCGCCCCCAGGGCGGCCTCGACCTGGGCCCGGGCGATTTCGGCGGGGAAGGGGGGCAGGCGATCCTTCAGCCGAGAGAGGTCCTCAGCGAACTGGGCGCCGAAGATGTCGGCCCGGGTGGACATGAGCTGGCCAAGCTTGATGGCGACGGGTCCCAGCTGCACCAGGGCCCGGGCCAGCCGCTCGCCGGGGCGGCCAATCCGCGCCTGCTTGCCGGCCAGACGGCGCAGGACGCGGCCCAGGTCCCGGATCGGCGGCGGGTAGAGGGCCTCGAGCTCGGTCGGCAACAGGGCGTCGTGACGGGCCAGGGTCCAGGCGGCGGCGAAGAGCCGGCCATAGGCGGCGGGTCGCGCCATGTCAGATGGCCCAGCCCTGATGCAGGGCCGCCACCCCACCGGTGAAATTGGTGTAGCTGACCCGCGAGAAGCCGGCCTCGCGCATCATCTGGGCGAAGCTCTGCTGGTCGGGGAAGCGGCGGATGCTCTCCACCAGATACTGGTAAGACTCCCGGTCCTTGGCCACCAGCTCGCCCACGGCGGGGATGACCTTGAAGGAATAGGCGTCATAGGCCTTCTGCAGGGGCTCGGTGACCGGCCGGGAAAACTCCAGACACAGGAAGCGGCCGCCGGGCTTCAGCACGCGCCGGGCTTCGCGCAGGGCCGCGGGGATGTCGGTGACGTTGCGGATGCCGAAGGAGATCACATAGGCGTCGGCGCAGGCGTCGGGCAGGGGCAGCCTTTGCGCGTCGCCGACGTTCCAGCAGATCTCGGGCTCGGAGCCCTTGTCGCGGCCCGCCGCGATCATCTCGGCGTTGTAGTCCATCAGGAGGATGGTGGCGTCAGGGCCGCCCCGCCGCTCCTGGGCCCGTCTGGCCATCTTGGCGAACCGCCGGGCCATATCCCCGGTGCCGCCGGCGCAGTCGATGATGACCTCGCCGGGCTGAGGGTTCAGGCGTGCGGCGACGGCGTCCTTCCAGAGACGGTGGACCCCACCGCTCATCAGGTCGTTCATCAGGTCATAGCGGCGGGCGACGCTGTCGAAAACTCCGCGCACCAGGCGCGGCTTCTCGTCGGCCGCAACGTCGCGAAAGCCGAAGGTGGCGGCAGGTCCGGTCATGGCTCGCCTCTTAGCCTCCCTGAGCCCCGCGCGCCAGCGCCAGGCCGCAGGGATGCGGTTGAAGTTGATCATGCCGCCGGCCTCTGCCAATCGAGACGACATGCCTGAACTTCCCGAGGTCGAGACTGTCCGCCGCGGCCTGGCGCCTGTCCTGGACGGCCAACGCCTGGCCCGGGTGGAGGCGCGCAGGCCCGACCTGCGCTTTCCCTTCCCGGACGGCTTCGTCCAGCGGCTGGCTGGCGCGCAGATCGAGACCCTGTCGCGGCGGGCGAAGTACGTGCTGGCCCCCACCGACCGGGGCGACACGCTGGTCATGCACCTGGGCATGAGCGGCCGTTTCGAGATCGCCCGGCCGGAAGGCGCGATCCGGCCAGGCCAGTTCGTCTACGCCGCCGATCCTGATCCCAAGCACGCCCATGTGGTCTTCGAGACCGAGGCGGGCGGCCGGGTCACCTACTACGACCCCCGAAGGTTCGGCTATATGGGCCTCATCCCCACCGAGGCTCTGCCCAGCCATCCCTGGTTCGCCGGCATGGGGCCAGAGCCCCTGTCGGACGCCTTCGACGCCACCCATCTGGCCCGCGCCTTCGAAGGCCGCAAGCAGGGGCCCAAGACCCTGCTCCTGGATCAGAGGATCGTGGCGGGCCTGGGCAACATCTATGTTTGCGAGGCCCTGCACATGGCCCGCATCTCCCCCTTCGGCCCGGCGGGCAAGATCAGCCGGCGGCGGCTGACCGGCCTGGTGGACGCCATCCGCCAGGTGCTGACCGCCGCTATCGCTGCGGGCGGCTCCACCCTGCGCGACTACGCCGCCGCCGATGGGGCCCTGGGCTATTTCCAGCACAGTTTCCGCGCCTATGGTCGAGGGGGCGAGCCCTGCCTCAATTCCGGCTGCTCAGGGACCATCGCCCGCGAGGTCCAGGCCGGCCGTTCGACCTTCTTCTGTCCCGTCTGCCAGAAAGGCTGAAACCGATGAGCCGTCTGTTCAGCCTGCTAGGCCTTCTGATCCTCCTGGCCACAGGGGCGCCGCAGCCCGTCCGGGCCGAGCCCGCCCTTTGGATCGTTCGCGACGCCGATTCAGAGATGGTGCTGTTCGGCTCCATGCATCTCCTGCCGCCGGGCCTGTCCTGGCGGCCCAAGGCGCTGGACGACGCCCTGGCCCAGGCCGACGACCTCTGGTTCGAGCTGCCGGTGGATCCGGCGACAGAGCAAGAGGCCGCCCGCCTGGCCCTCCGGCTCGGGGTGCTGCCGCCAGGGCCTGGCCTCTATGAGCAGCTCCCCGAGCAGAGCCGTCTGCGCCTGGGGCGGCTGGCGGCGAAGTATGGCCTGCCTCCCAATGTGCTGGACCAGATCAAGCCCTGGTTCGCCGAGATCATGCTGGTCACCACCATGCTGGGCGCCGAGGGCGCAGCCGCCGCCCATGGGGTCGAGCAGCAGGTCAGCGCCACGGCGCCCGCAGGCGTGCGCCGCCGGGCCCTGGAGACCGCCGAGGATCAGCTTCTGGCCTTCGACCATGTGCCCATGGACGAGCAGTTGAACAGCCTGGCCTTCAACATGTGGATCATGGAGGAGGATCGTACGGCCTTCGACCGGCTCGTGGCCGCCTGGATGGCCGGCGATCTCGCCACCCTGGAGGCCGAGGCCGTGGCGCCCCTGGAGGCTGTGGCGCCAAGCCTCTACCAGCGCCTGATCGTCGCGCGGAACGCCGACTGGCTGGCCCAGTTGCAGGACCGGCTGGAGGGCTCTGGCCGCACGGTGGTGGTGGTGGGCGCGGGCCATCTCGTGGGGGAAGTGGGCCTGCCTGAGCGCCTGCGCGCCCTTGGCTACGACGTCGAGGGGCCTTAATCGGCAGGGCACGTGACTGAAGAGGAGGCCGCCATGTCCGCGCCCAGCTACGAGACCCTGCTCATCGAGGCCCATGGCCCCGTCACCCTGATCCGCCTGAACCGACCCGAGGCGCTGAACGCCCTCAATGGCGCCCTCCTGGCGGACCTGGAGGCCGCCCTCGAGGCCGCCGAGGCCGATGCGGAGGTGCGCTGCATTGTCCTGACCGGCTCGGCCCGAGCCTTCGCCGCCGGCGCCGATATCAAGGAGATGGCCGACAAGTCCTATGCCGACATGTTCCTGGCCGACACCTTCGCCCGCAGCGCCCGGAAGATCGAGGCCTGCCGCAAGCCGATCATCGCCGCCGTCGCCGGCTTCGCCCTGGGGGGCGGGTGCGAACTGGCCATGATGTGCGACTTCATCCTGGCCGCCGACACCGCCAAGTTCGGCCAGCCGGAGATCAATCTCGGCGTCATGCCTGGCATCGGCGGCACCCAGCGCCTGACCCGCTTCGTGGGCAAGTCCAAGGCCATGGAGATGATCCTCACCGGCCGCATGATGGACGCCGCCGAGGCCGAGCGCGCGGGCCTGGTCTCGCGGGTCCTGCCGGCTGACACGCTCGTGGAGGAGGCCCTGGCGGCGGCCGCCAGGATCGCGGCCCAGTCGCCGGTGGCGGTGATGATGAACAAGGAGCTGGTGGAGACGGCCTACGAGACCACCCTGTCGGCCGGGGTGGCGGTGGAGCGGCGGCTGTTCCACTCCCTCTTCGCCTTCGACGACCAGAAGGAGGGCATGGCCGCCTTCGTCGAGAAGCGAAAGCCTGACTTCAGGGGTCGCTAGGTGCGGATCCTCGCCTTCGGGGACTCCTATGTGGCCGGGGTCGGCGATCCCGGCCACCAGGGCTGGATCGGCCGCGCCCTGGCTGGGCGGCCGGAGGTGACCCTCTACAATCTGGGGGTCCGGGGGGACACCAGCGCCGATGTCCTCGCCCGCTTTCCGGCCGAGGCCGCCGCGCGGCTGACCGGCGCAGAGGTCTGTGGACTGGTGTTCGCCTTCGGTCGCAACGACGCCAGCCAGGCCGAGGGTCGGCAACGTCTGACGGCGGCCGAGAGCCTGAAGAACGCTCACAGCCTTCTGACCCAGGGCGCCGCCCGCGCCCCTGTCCTGATGGTTGGCCCCCCGCCGGCCGACGAGCCGGCCCTGGCCGCGCGGGTCGAGGGGCTCAATGAGGCCTTCAAGACCCTCTGCGTCCGCCTGAAGGTCCCCTATATCGACATTCTGCGTCCCCTGGCGGTCAGCGGGACGTGGCTGGCCGAGGCGCAGGCGGGCGACGGCGCCCATCCCGGCGCGGCCGGCTATCAACAGATGGCCGAGCTGGTGGCCGCCCATCCGGCCTGGCGCAGTTTCACGGGCTTGGGTTGAATCCCGCCGCCCGGGTCAGGCGCCATTGACCGGCCGCCCGCCATCCCGTATATCCGCGCCTCCGATTTTCACCGCCTGGACCTGCGTTCGGGCGCGTTACTTTTCGAGAGCTTTAGAATGGCCAACACGCCCGGCGCCAAGAAGGCGATCCGCAAGATCGCCCGTCGCACCGAAGTCAACACCGCCCGCCGCTCGCGCGTACGGACCTATCTCCGACGCTTCGAGGAGGCGGTCGCCGCCGGCGACGCCGCCGTGGCCAAGACCGCCTTCGTGGAGGCCCAGTCCGAAGTCATGCGGGCGGTCACCAAGGGCGTGATCCATAAGAACACCGCCTCGCGCAAGGTCTCGCGCCTGGCCGCCCGGCTGAAAAAGCTGGCCGTCGCCTAAAGCTTGACCTTCGCCGCCTCTCTGGCGGCTTAGAGTCTTGAATTTGTTCGAAGAATGAACGAGCCCGCGCGCCTGTCCGGCGTGCGGGCTTTGTCGTTCCCAGGCGCCGGGGTGCGACTCCTGCGACCAAAGTTCTCACTCAAGATCGACCATTTCGGCTTTTCCCTTGTGGCGCGAGGGCCCGCGCTTGAGTCAACGAAAATATCCGCGGACGGCGCGAAGAATCACCGTTGACCCCCCCCGGTCCCGGACTAGTCTCTGGGGCTTCAACACAGACGTGTTTTCCATCTGAATTCGGATGAAAAAACGGGGGGCGTGACTCTATGCGCTCTCCGGGTAAGACTCTGTGTTTGTTGAATAAACGTGGCCGCGGCGTGGGGTTGCGGCCAATGGTGGCGGATGTTGGGGGAAGAGCGAAAATGGCTTCTGGGGGATTGGCGGACAGGTCGACGGCGACGCCGGCTGGGGCGGTCTGGACAAAGACCTGCCTGACCCTGAAACGCGAGCTGGGCGACGCCACCTTCGGCTCCTGGCTCGGCCATGCCGCCCTGCGTGAGCGGTCCGAACATGAGGTCTGCCTGGTGGCGGCCACCGGCGTGGCCCGCGACTGGATCCGCCGGCACGCCTGGCGCCGGATCGGCGAGCTCTGGGCCCAGAACGACCCCGAAGGCCGGGCCCTGGATCTGAAGTCCCGCATGGAATTCGACGGGGCGGCCCCTGCAGAGCCCGTGGTGGCCGAGGTGACCCTCGCCAAGGCTCCGGCCCCGTCCGCCTCCGTTCTGCCCCTGCGCGAGGCCCCTGAGGCCCTGGAGGGCCCCGCCGCTCGACAGACGCGGACCCATGGCCTGCAGGAACGCTTCACCTTCGACACCTTCGTGCCGGGCCCGGCCAATGAGTTCGCCTTCGCCGTGGCCCGTCGGGTGGGCTGCTGGGCCGACGGCCATTTCAATCCGGTGGTCTTCCATGGGCCCTACGGTTTCGGAAAGACCCACCTGCTGAACGCGCTCGGTTGGGAAGCCCTGCGCACCGCCCCGGACAAGAAGGTGGTCTATCTAACCGCCGAGCGGTTCACCCAGACCTTCGTCAAGGCCGTCCAGGACCGCCAGACCGCCGCCTTCAAGGACGAGCTGCGCGACGCCGACCTGCTGCTGATCGACGACGTTCACTTCGTCGCCGGCAAGGCCTCGACCCAGGAGGAGCTGTTCCACACCCTGATCGCCCTGGTTCAGGACGGCCGCCGGGTGGTGATGACCGCCGATCGTCCGCCCCATGAACTGTCAGACCTGGAGCCCCGGCTGCGCTCGCACCTGCAGGCGGGTCTGGTCTGCGGCATCGAGCCCGCCGACCGCGACCTGCGACAGGGCATATTGGAGCGCAAGCTGACCATGCTGGCCCGCCAGGGGGGCTTCCCCGCCCAGGCGCGGCCGGAGGTGCTGCAGTTCCTGGCCGACCGCTTCAGCGACAGCGTGCGCGAGCTGGAGGGCGCTCTGAACACCCTGGTGGCCAGGGTTGGCGCCCAGCTGGCCGAGTTGAGCCTGGACGAGGCTCAGAGCATCCTGCGGCCCCATCTGTCGGCGCCGGAGCGCAAGGTGACGGTGGACCACATCCAGAAGGCCGTGGCCGAGCATTTCGGCCTCACCCAGGCTGACCTGCTGTCAGAACGTCGGGCCCGCTCGGTGGCCCGTCCCCGTCAGGCGGCCATGTGGATCGCCAAGCAGATCACTACCCGCTCCCTGCCCGATATTGGCCGGCGGTTCGGTGGTCGCGACCACACCACTGTGCTGCACGCGGTGCGGCGGATCGAAGCCCTGAAGGCCGAGGACCCGAGCCTGGCCCGCGACCTCGACCTGCTGCTGCGCAAGCTGCGCGGCTAAGCGCCTTAGCCGACCTCAAGGTCCGCAAGCCCAAAGGCCCGCCACCCCCGGCGGGCCTTTCGCTTTTTCAGCCGGGGAGACGGCCGGGAGGAAGGCGCGCTCGATGACGGCCAGCTCCAGGCCGGCCAGCTCAGCCCCGCCGCAGCCGCCGGATCAGGGCCTGGGCGTCCGCCGGCGGCCGCTGCTCCACCCGCCGGTAGTCGCGGCAGTCCAGGGTGCGCGAGACGAGCCCCGCGCTGACCATGGCCCGGCGCAGGATAGCCGGGTCGCCAAAGGTGTGCAGGGCGTTCAGCCGCGCGTTGAACGCCGGCTCTGTGACCGCGTCGCCGGCCGGCAGGGCGGCCCACAGGGCCCAGAGCGCCAGGGCCTGTTGCGAAGGCTTGGCCGGCCATTGAGCCAGCCGCCCCTGGGCGTCGAACTGCCGGGCGAGCTTCTCCACCCTGGCGAGATCGGCCGGCGTCTCGAGCGGCGCCTCAGGAGCGACGGAGCGGGCGCGGAAGTGCTGGAAGTTCTTCGCCCCGGCCGCCCGGGCCAGGATGTTGAGCATCTCCACATGACCGGGCGCAGGTCCCTGGCGGGCCAGCTGGTCGCGCAGGGACTTGGCCAGGGCCGAGATGTCAGGGGCGGTGAAGGGAATGGCGGTTCTGGGCATCACTCATCCTCATGAGGCGCCAACCCCATTTGCTGGGGCGTCGAGGTCACCGACTTTCGACCCGGCGCTTGGCAGGACAAGCGGAGCGAGACGTCTTGAGGGCAGGTTTAGCTCCCCGGATGGGGCGGTGACGCCTGGGTGAACTGCAGACCCTGCACTGGCTTCTACCAGCCGCCGTGGCGCGGGCAAGCCTGATCGCGCCCACGAAAAAGGGCGGCCGCATCGCTGCGGCCGCCCTCACTCGTCTTCAGGATGGAGGAAGAGGCTTTAAGCCTAGGCCTCGGCCCCTTCCTTCTTGGACAGGTCTTCGCCGGTCACCTGGTCGACGACCTTCATGGACAGGCGGGTCTTGCCGCGATCGTCGAAGCCCAGGAGCTTGACCTTCACTTCCTGGCCTTCGGTCAGGACGTCGGACACCTTGGCCACGCGCTCGTTGGAGATCTGGCTCACGTGAACCAGGCCGTCCTTGGCGCCGAAGAAGTTCACGAAGGCCCCGAAGTCGACCACCTTCACCACCTTGCCGGTGTAGATGGCGTTCAGCTCGGGCTCCGAGGCGATGGACTTGATCCAGTCGCGGGCCGCATCGATCTTGGACTGTTCGGAAGCCGCGATCTTGATCGTGCCGTCGTCGGAAATGTCCACCTTGGCGCCGGTTTCGGCGACGATCTCACGGATCACCTTGCCGCCCGAACCGATGACTTCGCGGATCTTGTCGACCGCGATCTTCATGGTTTCGATCTTGGGCGCGTATTCCCCGAGCTCAGCGCGGGGTGCGTCCATGGCCTTGGTCATCTCGTTCAGAATGTGCTGGCGGCCTTCCTTGGCCTGTTCCAGCGCCTTCTTCATGATCTCCTCGGTGATGCCGGCGATCTTGATGTCCATCTGCAGCGAGGTGATGCCATCAGCGGTGCCGGCGACCTTGAAGTCCATGTCGCCCAGGTGGTCTTCGTCGCCCAGGATGTCGGAGAGTACGGCGAAGCCGTCAGACTCCAGGATCAGGCCCATGGCGATGCCGGAGACCGGCTTCTTCAGGGGCACGCCCGCATCCATCATGGCCAGCGACGCGCCGCAGACCGTGGCCATGGAGGAGGAGCCGTTGGACTCCAGGATCTCCGAGACCAGGCGGATGGTGTAGGGGAAGTCTTCCGTCGCCGGCAGGACCGGGCGGACGGCGCGCCAGGCGAGCTTGCCGTGGCCGATTTCACGACGGCCGGGCGAACCCATGCGGCCAGCTTCCCCGACGCTGAAGGGAGGGAAGTTGTAGTGGAGAAGGAACTTCTCCTTGTAGGTGCCTTCCAGGGCGTCGATGAACTGCTCGTCGTCGCCGGTGCCCAGGGTGGCGACCACCAGGGCCTGGGTTTCGCCGCGGGTGAACAGGGCCGAGCCGTGGGCCCGGGGCAGGATGCCCACTTCCGAGACGATGGGACGGACCTTGTCGACGGTGCGGCCGTCGATGCGCAGGCCGGTGTCGAGGATGCCGCGGCGGACGACGTCAGCCTCGAGCTCCTTGAACACGCCGCCCAGCTTCTGGCTGTCGGCGCCGTCGGGATTGGCTTCAGACTTGGCCATGGCCGCCATGGCCTTTTGCTTGGCCTGGCTGAGCGCCTCCTGGCGGTCCTGCTTCTTGGTGATCTTGTAGGCCGCGGCGATGTCGGCCCCGACCAGGGTCTTCATCTGCGCCTTCAGGGCGTCGGTGTCGTCGGCGGCGAAGTCGAAGGGCTCCTTGGCCGAATGCTCGGCCAGGTCGATGATCGCCTCGATCACCGGCTGGATCGACTTGTGGGCGAAGGAGACGCCGCCCAGGACCTGCTCTTCGGTCAGTTCCTGGATTTCGGATTCCACCATCATCACCGCGTCGGCGGTGCCGGCGACGACCAGGTCCATCTGGCTGGTCTTCAGCTCGTCCAGGGTCGGGTTGAGGACGTATTCGCCCTCAATGAAAGCCACCCGGGCCGCGGCGATCGGGCCCATGAAGGGGGCGCCGGAGATCACCAGGGCGGCGGAGGCCGCGACCATGGCGACGATGTCGGGGTCATTTTCCAGGTCGTGGGCCAGGACGGTGCAGACCACCTGGACTTCGTTCTTGAAGCCCTTGACGAACAGGGGGCGGATCGGACGGTCGATCAGGCGGGAGACCAGGGTCTCCTTTTCCGAAGGCCGGCCTTCGCGCTTGAAGAAGCCGCCGGGGATCTTGCCCGCGGCATAGGTCTTTTCCTGATAGTTCACGGTCAGGGGGAAGAAGTCCTGGCCGGGCTTGGCGCTCTTGGCGAACACGGCGGTGGCCAGCACCACGGTCTCGCCATAGGTGGCAAGCACTGCGCCGTCAGCCTGACGGGCCATGCGGCCGGTTTCGAGGGTCAGCGTCTTACCGCCCCACTCGATGGTCTTACGTTTGATGTCGAACATGAGTTTTTCTTCTTTCAGATCCCGCAGGCGTATTCCTGGCGGGGGCGGACAGGGCGTCGGACTTCCGAAATCCTCTCCAGGTGAACAGGCGTGATGAGGATTTCGTCGCAACCCTCAGCGTGCGTCTTGGGGCCTTGGCCCCGCCGCCCGATAGTCCCCGGCCTGTCTCGGAGGGGGGCGGTGGTGGTTCGCCGCGATGGCGGCGGCGGGACCCTTAAGGCAGGGCCCCATATGCGACGCCCCCGCTTTTGCGGGGGCGCTGAACTTCCTAGCGGCGCAGGCCGAGCACCTCGATGAGCGCCTGATAACGGTCGGCTTCCGACTTCTTCAGGTGATCGAGGAGCGACCGGCGCTGGGAGACGAGCTTGAGCAGGCCCCGGCGCGAATGGTTGTCCTTCTTGTGGGTCTTGAAGTGCTCGGTGAGGTTGACGATCCGTTCAGTCAGGATCGCGACCTGCACTTCGGCGCTTCCGGTGTCGCCCTCGCTACGGGCGTGGGTCTTGATGAGTTCGGCCTTGCGGTCCGGGGTAATCGACATCGTGCATCTCCGCTCTATTCGAGATGAAAGACACGGGACGGCTCGAGCTTGCCGGCGCGCATCTCGCAGAGGGCCACCATCACGCCACGACACATGGCCGAAACGGTTCGAGCGCCCGGCGCAAGCCCGGCTCTCAAGGTTTCGACCTGTCGGGGAACGAGAACGATCGACCGTCCCTGCTTAAGTCTGAAGGCGTCTTCGTCGGTCACGGCCAACGCCGGGATGTCGTCCAGCGCGGTCTCGACCGGAAGCAATGCCTCCGACTGTCGGGCCTTATGCCCCAATTCCTCAAGTAAATCCAGCCCGATCGCCCGGGCCTCGGTGAAGGCGCCGACCCGGGTGCGCCGCAGGGCGCTCACATGGGCCTCAGCCCCCAGCCGCAGGGCCAGATCGCGGACCACCGAGCGCACATAGGCGCCCTTGCCGCAGTCCATGATCAGCTCGATGTGGTCGGCGTCGGGGGTTTCCCCCACCGCCAGGCCATGGATCATGACGGGGCGCGCCTTCAGCTCCACCTCTTCGCCGGCCCTCGCCAGGTCATAGGCCCGCTCCCCGTCCACCTTGATGGCCGAATAGATGGGCGGGACCTGCATCACCTCGCCCTCGAACTCGTGCAGCACGGCCTTGACCTGATCGGGCGTCGGGCGGACGTCGGAGCGGGCGGTGATCTCGCCTTCCCGGTCCAGCGTGCTGGTCGACGCACCCCAGCAGATGGTGAACCGGTAGCCCTTATCGGCCTCGACCATATAGGCGACCGTCTTGGTGGCCTCGCCCAGCGCCAGGGGCAGGACGCCGGTGGCCAGAGGGTCGAGGGTTCCGGCGTGGCCGGCCTTCTGGGCGTTGAAGATCCTGCGGACCTTGCCCACCGCCTGGGTGGAGGTGAGGTCATAGGGCTTGTCCAGGCAGATCCAGCCGGACACCGCCTCTCCCTTGCGCCGACGGCCCATGGTTCTCAGTCCTCTTCGGGGGCGTCGAGGTCCTGGCGGACCTTGGGATCGTCGAACAGCCGGCTCATCTGGTCGGCGGCGTCGAAGGTCTCATCGTGCAGGAATTTCAGCTCAGGCGTGGCCCGCAGATCGATCATCCGGCCGAGACGCCCGCGGAAGAACTTGGAGGCCCGGTTCATCGCCGCCACCACCTCGGGCGCGTTCTCCCCGCCCAGGGGCTGAATAAAGCAGACGGCATGGCGCAGGTCGGGGCTGACCCGGACCTCGGTGATGGTCACCGGCGCGCCCGACAGGGCCGGGTCGTCCAGGTCCTCTTCCCGCAGGATCTCCACCAGGGCGTGGCGGACCAGCTCGCCGGCCCGCAGCTGGCGCTGGCTGGGACCGCGAAGGGCGGGACGGGCGCCGGGCGTGCGCGAAGCCGGCGTGCGGGAGGGGGGACGGCGTTTCATGGCGAGGCTCTCGCAGGATCTGGCCTGGCCGGCGGCTCGAACGCCCGGCGCAGGGAAGGGCGCGCTTCTAGTGGTCAGGCCCCGGGAAGTCTAGGCCTGGGCCGCGGCGGCCGCCAGGGCGCTTAGGCCCCTGTGCGCTGGCGGAAGAAGTCGATCACCCGGGCCTCGGCGGCCTTGGTCGGCCCATCGGGGGCCAAATGCAGGGTGAGCGTCGAGTGCGGCGCGATGGGGGAGGGGGCCGCATCGGCGTCCTCAAGCTCGATGGCCTCGAAGCGTTCGCCGAACTCCGCCCGATAGCGGTCGAACCGGGTCTGGCCCACCAGGGCGTCGCCCTTGAAGCGCAGGCCGATCATCGACAGGTCTTCAGCCTCGAACCGCCCCTTGGCGCAGGCGATCTCGGCCGGGCTGACCCCTATGGCGCTCGCCCGCCGCTTCGATCCAGCGGCCAACGGCAGGGACGGCTGGGCCAGGACCGGCGCCACCATGGCGGGCTCTGTCATCATGGCCAGCGCAAAGCCCCCGGTGAAGCACATGCCCACCGCGCCGACCCCCTTGCCGCCGCACTCGGCATGGGCCTGTCGGGCCAGCGCGCGCAGCCAGTCGACGATGGGGCTCGACCTGTCGGTGGACCAGATGTGGAATTCCCGGCGCACGCAGAGCGCCTTCAAGAACTCGGCCGCCAGATAGCCCTGGCTCACCGGCCTGCCCGGTTCCCCGAACAGGCTCGGGCACCAGACGCTCATTCCCGCCTGGCTCAGCCGCTCGGCGAAGGCCAGGACCAGGGGGTGCAGACCCGGCATTTCGTGGATGACGATGACCGCCGGCCCCGTCCCCCGGCGATAGACGGGCCGGACGAAGCGGCCGTCGTCGAATTCAAACCGCTCGAAACCGTCCAGCTCAACCGCCGCCATGTCGCCTGTCCCCCGCCCGTCGAAGGGAGACTAGCTCAGCGACGCAGCATGTCGATCTCGCCCTCGAACCCCGACAGCCGCCAGACCCCCTCGGTCTGGGTGAAGATCAGCAGACACGGGCCGTCCTTCTCCCGGGTGGCGCAGACCCGCCCGTCGTCCAGAGCCTTGAGCGATCCGGCGATGGCCACCCGTCCGGGCAGGGGCTGGGCGGCGTCATAGCCATAGTATTCGGCCACCCCCCGGAACACCTGCGGGCGGACCAGCTGCTCGCTGGCGGCCTTGGCGATGGCGGGGCCCAGCAGGGCGCCCAACGCCCGCATCTCGTCATTGCCCCCGGCGCGGGCGGTCTCGGCGGCGATACGGGCCTCGATCTGAGCCCGCAGGGCCTGGCGGTCCACATGGCGATCAAAGGTCGCCTCGTCGCCATCGCGAATGGCGGTGAGCAGGGTGTGCACGTCGCCGGCCGCATCCAGCCGCTGGGCGCCGCCGGCGCAGGCGCTGAGCGTCAGGACGAGGAGGACGGGTACCAGAAGGCGCAGGGATCTCGGCATGGGTGTCTCCAGGGGCTGCCCATCAGCACGCCTCAAGGTGGCGATCCGAAGGCGCGGGCGATCTCTTCATCCCCCAGATCGGTGATTTCGACCAGCTTCAGCCGCGCGGTCTCGCCCGAGACGAGGCTGATGCTGGAGCGGGGTCGCCGCAGCGCCTTGGCCAGAAAGGCGATGAGGGCGGCGTTGGCCGCCCCGTCCACGGGGGGCGCGGAAACCCGAACCTTCAGATAGGCCCGGCCCTCAGCATCCTGGCCCCAGCCGTCGGCGCCGTCCCGTCCGCCCTTGGGCGTCAGCCGCACGGCCAGACGCATCCCGGCGGGCTCAGATGAGCGGAGTGACCAGGGCGCGATAGAGCGCCGGCAGCAGGATGTCCTTCAGGCCGATCAGCACGAGGATGACGATGATCGGGCTGATGTCGACGCCGCCCAGGGGCGGGATGATCCGCTGCACCGGGCGCATCACGGGCGCGGTGATCGCCTCAAGCGCCCGGGCGATATTGTAGACGAACTGGTTGCGGAGGTTGATCACGTCGAAGGCCACCAGCCACGACAGGATCGCGTTGATGATGATCGCGTAGATCAAGAGCTGGAGGATCGCCCCAATAATGAAGAAGACGAACTCAAGGATGGCGGCCATGGGGGATCCCGATCTGACTTAAGCCCCGGTTCTAGCCGCGGGCCCTCCCCCCTGACAAGGCGGCGCTGCGCCCTGAACCTTTGAGCCGCTTGACAGAATTCCGCCGCACGCCTAACTCCGCGCCTTCCTGGGGGCCGTAGCTCAGTTGGTAGAGCGCCTCGTTCGCAATGAGGAGGTCAGCGGTTCGATTCCGCTCGGCTCCACCAGGATTTTCCCATCTCTCACGGTGACACCGCGCGCCATCCGCCCTTCGAGCGGAACCGCAGGCGCGGGCTGGCGTTCTCCAAGCACATGCAACCCTGGAGAGATGTCATGAACTCGATCATCTATATTGTCGGTCTGGTTGTCGTCGTCGGCGCCGTGCTCGCTTTCGTGTTCTGAGCCCCCGATGATCAAGGCTTGAGTCATCGCCCAGGTCAGTCATGGGCCAGGCGATGACTCTCAAGCCCACCTCTATCGACATCGCGCCTCGGATTCCACGCCCTGGCCACATGGCTAGATACCTTTCGCCGGACGGCTAGACATGTGCGACATCCTGGCGCCCCTCAGAGCAGCTAAGCTCTGGTTAACCCAGTCGGAGCTACACCTCTTCCCTAAAATGGGGAATTGAGCCGTGCCGTCCTGGGCGCCCGCCGCTGGTCTTGGTCTGCTGAGTCTGGTCGCCGCCCTGACCCTGGGCGCGGCGCCCCGTGACGCCAGCGCCGCCGCCGCCATCTTCCCCCCATGGTGGGACGCCCCCCGGGCCCTCGCCGCCGCCGACCGGGCCGGCGCCGTCACCGGTGTCGGAACTCAGCCCTTCATCATCATCGCCGCCCCTGATCCGTCGCCGTCCCATGGTCGGACCCTGGCCTCGGCCCTGCGCGCCCAAGGGGCCTGGCTGGTCATTGATCCCGGCCTCGCCGGTCCATGCACGCCCCCCGCATGACCCCTCCGCCCCCCTCTTTCCCCCGCCTGGCCCCGTCGCCAGACCACCAATGAGCTCAAAGCCATGACCCGTTCACGCGCGCTCACCCTGGAAGATCAGCGAGCCTTCGGCTTGAAGGTGCTGAATGGCCTGATCTGTCTGTTCATCCCCCTGGTGGGGCTGGCGGCCTTCCTCAATGAGGGGCCCTGGATGGGGCTCAGCTTGGCGAGTGCGGCCTTGGCCGGCGCCTCCCTGCTGATGACCCGGGCGGGCGGAGCTGCGGCGCGACTGACAGTGAGCGTAGCCCTCATGGGGGCGGTGTCCCTGCTGGTGGCGGCCTTCGCCGGCGCGCCGTGGCAGGTGGACATGCACATGGCCTATTTCGCGGCCCTGGCCACCTTGATCGTCTTCTGCGACTGGCGCGCCATCGCGGCCGGCGCTGCTACTGTGGCGGCCCACCACCTGGTTCTCAGCTTCGTCCTGCCCGCGGCGGTCTTTCCCGGCGGTGGTGATATCGCCCGGGTCCTGGTCCATGCCGTGATCCTGGTGATCGAGGCCGCTGTCCTCGTCTGGGCGGCGATGCGCATCCTGCAGATGTTCGCCACCTCCACGGCCGCCGTCTCTGAGGCCGAGGCGGCCCGCCGGACCGCCGAGGGCGCCACCAAGGCGGTGGAAGAGTCCCGCGCCGCCGAAGCCATCGCCGCCCAGGAGCGCCTGGATCTGCAACAGGCGGTGGATGAGGAGCGCAAGGCTGTGGTCGACGGCCTGGCCACAGGCCTGGGCAAGCTGGCCCAGGGGGTTCTCACCTATCGTATCAGCGAGGCCTTCACCCCCCAGTACGAAGCCCTGCGTCGGGACTTCAACAGCGCCGCCGAGCGGCTGCAGGACGCCCTGAGCGTCATCGCCCAGGCGGCCACCAATATGAGCGGCGGGGCCGGCGAGATCAGCCAGGCGGCCGACGATCTTTCGCGCCGCACCGAACAGCAGGCTGCCGGCCTGGAAGAAACCGCCGCGGCCTTGGACGAGGTCACCGCCACGGTGCGCAAGTCCGCCGAGGGCGCCAAGGAGGCCGCCGAGGTGGTCGCGCGCTCCCGTCAGGACGCCCAGAAGGCCGGTCAGGTCGTTGGCGACGCCGTCCAGGCCATGAGCGAGATCGAAAAGTCCTCCGAGCAGATCACCCAGATCATCGGCGTCATCGACGAGATCGCCTTCCAGACCAACCTTCTGGCCCTCAACGCCGGCGTCGAAGCCGCTCGGGCCGGGGATGCTGGTCGAGGTTTCGCGGTGGTCGCCTCCGAAGTTCGCGCGCTCGCCCAGCGCTCGGCCGACGCGGCCAAGGAGATCAAGTCTCTCATTAGCGCCTCTTCGCAGCAGGTGGCCCAAGGGGTCGGCCTGGTGGGTCAGACCGGCGAGGCCCTGCAGCGGATCGTCGCCCAGGTGGCCGAAATCGACGGTCTGGTGCGCGAGATCGCCGCTGGCGCTCAGGAACAGGCCACTGGCCTGCACGAGGTGAACACCGCGGTGAACGACATGGACCGCGTCACCCAGCAGAACGCGGCCATGGTCGAGGAAACCACCGCCGCCAGCCACGCCCTGGCCAGCGAGGCGCAGATGCTCGCCGACAGCGTCGCCCGGTTCGACATCGGAACCCCCCGGGCTGTGAGCGGGTCTGCGAGGGCGCCTACCCGCCGCGTCGCGGCCTGAGGAGACAGGCGCGGTCTTGTTCCGCTAAAGGGGCGTCATGCTGTCTGCCTCTGCGACCCTTCGCCTGCGCGCGCGCTTTCGACTGGCCCTGGCCCAGGCCCGCCGTCTTCTGACGTCGGGCGCGGCGCCTCATACGGACGCTGACCGCCTCCAGATTGAGGCGGAGATCGCCGAGGGCGCCCGCATCTCCGGCGGCTATTTCGCCCTGCTCTTCTGCTCCTGCGGCATCGCCGCCCTGGGGCTGCTGCAGTCTTCCGCCGCGGTGGTTATCGGCGCCATGCTGATTTCGCCGCTCATGGGGCCGATCATGGGCATGGGCATGGGCGTGGCCCGCCTGGACGCCCGGGCCTTCGAGCGGGCGGCTGTAGCCCTGGCTCTGGGGGCGGCGGTCTCTGTGGCCGCCTCGGCCCTGATCGTCTGGGCCTCGCCCCTGAAAGACGTCACCCCGGAAATCCTCGCCCGCACGCGCCCCACCCTGCTGGACCTGGTGGTGGCCATCCTCTCGGGCATCGTCGGGGCCTATGTTCTGATCACCAAGCGGCCGGGCGTCGTGGCGGGCGTGGCCATCGCCACGGCCTTGATGCCGCCCCTGGCGGTGGTCGGCTATGGCCTGGCCACGGGGGCCTGGAACATGGCCGGCGGCGCCTTTCTGTTGTTCCTGACCAATGTGGTGGCGATTCTTGGCGCGGTGTTCGCCGTCGCCCGACGCTATGGCTTCCAGCCCGTGGTCCGCGGGCGCCGCCGTTGGGAGGAGATGGCCCTGGTGGCGACCCTGCTGCTGCTCTCCCTGCCCCTGGCCGTGTCCCTGCGCGATATCGTCATCGAGGCCCGCGAGACCGCCCGGGTCCGCAGCGCCATCGAGGCGGCCTTCGAGACCGGCGACCAGCACATCACCGACCTGCAGGTCAGGGCCAGCGGCGCAGGCGTTGAACAGGTGCGCGCCGTGGTGGTCACTGGCCGTTTCCAGGCCCGCGCCGAACAGCGGGTGGCCGAGGCCCTGGGGGGCGGGCCTGACATTCAGATCGAACAGATTCTCACGGCCGACGGCCTGCCCCGGGCCGACCCAAGCGGCGGGGCCCTGGCCAATCGGGCCCTGGCCACCTCCCGACCCCTGCGGTCGACACCGGAGCAGAAGCTGCGGGACATGCTCACCGGCGTGGGCGTGGTGGAGGCGGTTCAGGCGCAAGACGGCGGTCGGCTGAGCGCGGCGGTCCGCCTGAACCGACCAGCCACCCTGGATGACTACGCCGCCCTCGAGGCCGCCGCCCAGCGTTTCCTGCCCGAAGTCGATCTGGAATTGACCCCGCCGTTTCTGGATCTGCCGGTGATCACCTTCGAGGAAGGCCGCAGCACCCTGGACGCCGCCGCCGAACGGCGGATCGCCATGATCGCCTGGGCCTTTGAGCGATGGAACGTTCAGGGGGCCGAAGTCGTTGGGTCGGCCAGCCCCGGACCTCGGGGGCCAAGGCCCCGGGACCTCCGGGTCGCCGAGGCCCGCGCGCAAGCCGTGGCCGATCGGCTGGAGGCCCTGGGCGTGCGCGACATTGAAATCAGAAGCGAGACGCCCGACGTCTCGCCACAGGACCCCTCGGCCCTGTGGTTCGCCGCTGTGCGGCCCCTCGGCCTGCCCAGCGCCGAGGCCGAGGACGCCCCTGCCGACAGCGAGACCGCACCGTGAGCGACGCCCTGCTGGCCGGCCTGGTCCTCGTTTTCGCCCTGACCCTGTTCGCCTGGGACAAGGTTCGTCACGACCTGGTGGCGGTCTGCGCCCTGGGCGCCTGTCTGATCCTGGGGCTCACCACCCCCGATCAGGCCCTGCAAGGGTTCTCCGACCCCGCCGTGGTGGTGGTGGCCGCCGTGCTGATCATCGGCCGGGCCATTGAACTGACCGGGGTGGCCGCGGCGGCCACCTCGCGGCTGGCCGCCCTGCGGATGCCCTTCCCTCTGCAGCTCAGCATCCTGCTGATCGCCGCCGCGGCCCTGTCGGCCTTCATGAACAATATCGCCGCCCTGGCGATCACCATGCCCGTGGTGGCCAGCGTCTGCCGCGCCGCCCGCCTGCCGGCCGCCGCCGGCCTGATGCCGCTCGCCTTCGCTACGATCCTGGGGGGCATGACCACCCTGATCGGCACGCCCGCCAACCTGATCCTGTCCTCGATCCGCCGGGAGGAGTTGGGGGAGCCCTTTGGCTTCTTCGCCATGTCGCCGCTTGGCGTGACGGTGGCCGGCGCCGGCCTGCTCTATCTCTGCCTGATCGGCTGGCGGCTGACCCCCCGGCGGGCCGGCGAAGAGGCCGCCAGCGGCGGGCGCAACGTGTTCGAAATGGTCCCGCCCCGGCCGGCCCCCGACGAGGAGGGCAAGACGCCCGAGATCGACCACGAGGCCCTGTTCGCCCAGATCAAGGCCTCGGGCGGCCACGTTCTGGCGGTGGTCCGCCGCCATCGCCGCATCAAGCTGGACAAGCTCGACCGTCTGTCGCCCACCGACCGGGTTCTGGTGGTCACGACTGATGATCCGTGGGAGCTGGCGAACAAGGTCGGCGGCAGCCTGGCCTTCGAGCGGTCCAACGCCGCCGATGCGGTGACTTCCCGCGTGGCGGTGGCCCACGGTTCGCCCCTGATCCGCCGCCCCTATGACACCATCGCCGCCGAGACCGACCAGGAGCTGCGAGTCGTCGCCGCCGGACCTCGGGCTGCTGGCGCCGAGGGCTCCCTGGGGGCCATGGAGATCCGCGCCGGCGACCAGCTGGTGCTGCACGGTCCAGCCGAGAAGCTGGAAGCCTTCCTGCGCTATGGCCGCCTGCTGGAGCTTGATCGCAAGTCAGCCGTGGTGGTGCAGCCCAAGCGCGCGGCTCTGGCGCTGGCCATCTATGCGTCCGCCGTGATTGCGGCTGTGGCCTTTGGCCTGCCGACGGCCCTGACCTTCGCTGCGGCAGCCGCCGGCCTGGCGGCCCTGCGGTTCCTGCCCTCTGGCGAGATCTACTCGTCCATCGACTGGCCGGCCATCGTCCTGCTGGCCGCCATGATCCCGGTGGGTCAGAGCTTCCAGACCAGTGGGGCCGCCGCCATCGTCGCCGACGCCATGGGGGCGGGCCTGGGGGGCGCGCCCCTGTTCGCCGCCGCCGCCGCGGTCTCGGTGGCCACCATCGTGCTCTCCCTGTTCCTCAACAATGTGGCCACAGCCGTGATCATGGGGCCCGTGGCCATTGGCATGTCGGCCCAGCTGGGCTTTCCGCCGGACGCCATGCTGCTGGCGGTGCTCATCGCCGCCTCGGCCGACTTCCTGACCCCCATCGGCCATCAGAACAACCTGCTGGTCATGGCGCCGGGGGGTTACAAGTTCCGCGACTACGCCCGGGTCGGCGCGGCCCTCAGCGTCCTGGTGGTGCTGGTGTCGTCAGGCATGATCTCCATGTTCTACGGCTAGGGGCGGGGGCCTCGGTCAGCGCGGCCGTCCTCGGCCTTCGAGGCCCTTCGGGCGCCTCAGGATGAGGACGGAATGCGAAGCGCCACCCACCTCCCTCATCCTGAGGTGCGAGCGCAAGCGAGCCTCGAAGGACGCAAGGCCCAGCCCCGCGCCCTTGCCTTGGCGGGGGGCAAGCCGCCACTATGTGGGGCGCATCGAAACCCCAGGACCAGAGCCCGTGTTCAACCGCCTGTTTGGCAAGAAGACCCCTAAGGCCCCGCCCTCCACAGGCGGGCGCCGGGTCTATGCGGTGGGGGACATCCACGGGCGCCACGACCTGCTGGAAGGTCTCCTGCGGGAGATCGCCCGGGACGTGGGCGCTGATCCGCCGGACGCTCAGCCGATCCTGATCTTCCTGGGGGACTATGTGGACCGGGGGCCCGGGTCCCGGGAGGTGGTGGAGACCATCCTAGCCCTGCGCCAGCGGTCGGGCTTCGAGGTCCGTGCGCTGAAGGGCAATCACGAAGAGGCCCTGCTGCGCTTCCTGGACGAGCCGACCTTTGGCTCTACCTGGGCCGAGCATGGGGGCAACGCCACCCTGGCCTCCTACGGGGTTCAGCCGCCGGCCACCCGCACCGATCCCGAGGCCTGGGCGGTGGCCCGGGAAGCCTTCGCCGCCACCCTGCCAGGGGCGCATAAGACCTTCTATGACGAGCTCGGGCTGATCACCGAGGTGGGGGACTACGCCTTCGTCCATGCCGGCGTGCGGCCGGGCGTGGGGCTGGCCCACCAGACCGAGCGGGACCTGTTGTGGATCCGCGGCGAGTTCCTGCAGGCTTCGGGCCCCTTCGGCAAGGTGATCGTGCACGGGCACACGCCGATGGAGGAGCCCCAGATGACCCCTCACCGGCTCGGCCTGGACACCGGCGCCTACGCCACCGGCGTGCTCACCGCCGCCCGGCTGGACGACGGGGGCCAGAAGATCATCCAGGCCCGGGTGAGCCGCGTGGCGGCCTGAGGCCAGGGATCAGTCGTCGATCACGTTCCCGGCGGGAATCTGTCGATAGCGGGCCTCCACCAGGGCGAAGGCGCCGAAAGCCAGCAGGCCAAGCGCCACGCCGATCAGCAGGCCGTCCCCCCAGGGCGCGTCCTCCAGCGCCTGAAGGGCCTCGGCCAGGCCCGCGGCCTCGGCGGCGTTGGCGTGCAGCCCCGCCTGGATGAGCATCACCCCCATGACCGCAAACGCCCCGCCGCGGGCGCCATAGCCTAGGCGGCCCATGGGTTCGGCCACCCGCCGCACCGCGGGATCACAGACCAGGGGCTTGGAGAGCCCCCCAGCGATCGCCTTGATCAGATTGCCCAGGCCCGCGGCCAGGACAAAGGCCCCGACGCCGACGATCAGCCATTCGCCCCCCGGATAGGCCAGAGCCTGTTCGGCGGCCGCCTGCTTGGTCGCCCCATCTTCGGGATCGCCCAGGTCCTCCAGCAGGTCGAGGGCGCTGAATACCGAAAAGCCGAGGGTTCCATAGACAAGGCCGCTGATCGCCTGACCGGCCCGGCTGGCCAGGGCCTTGGGGCTGGCCCCCTGGCGCTCGGCGTCGAACACCGACTGCAGCAGCCGCCATCCGGAGAATCCATAAAGACCAAGCCCCGCCGCCCAGAGCAGCAGAAAACCCAGCGGCCAGTCGGCCCAGGCCTTCACCGCGCCAAGCGACCCCTCGGCCTGCGGGACCATCTCCAGCGCCGCCAGGACAGCGATGACGCCGATGCTCAGATAGACGAAGCCCCGGGCGGCGTAGCCGAACCGGCAGGCCAGCTGGGTCAGGGCCCCAAGCGGCGCGGCGCCCAGCCAGTTCAGGGTCTGGCGAAGCGCCGTCTCGGCGTCGTGGTCTGAGGCTGTGGCCATGGCCGGGAGCGAACGTGCCCGCGACGGCCGAGGTTCCGGGGCCTAGTGAGCGTCGTCCCAGTTTGCCGCCGCACGGGCCTCCACCACCAGGGGCACGGAGAAGGCCACGGCGGGTTCCGACGCGGTCTCCATCACCTGCTTGATCACCGTGATCGCTGCATCAGCCTCGGCTTCGGGCGCCTCAAACACCAGTTCGTCGTGCACCTGCAGCAGCATGCGGGTGGAAAGCCCGGCCTGGGCCAGGGCGCCGGGCATGCGGATCATGGCCCGGCGGATCACGTCGGCGGCCGTCCCCTGGATCGGGGCGTTGATGGCGGCGCGGTCGGCGAAGGCGCGCATGCCGGCGGCCTTGGCGCCGACCTCGGGGATGTTCACCTTGCGGCCGAACAGGGTGGTGACGTAGCCCTGGCTGCGCACCTTGGCCTTTTCGGCGTCCATATAGTCGCGGATGCCGGGGAAGCGTTCGAAATAGGTGCGGATATAGGCCCCGGCCTCGTCCTGCGGGATCGACAGCTGGTTGGCCAGGCCGAAGGCGGAGATGCCATAGACGATGCCGAAATTGATCGCCTTGGCGCGGCGGCGGGTCTCGGCCGGCATGCCATCGATGGGCACGCCGAACATCTCGGACGCGGTCATGGCGTGGATGTCCAAACCGTCCAAAAAGGCCCGTTTAAGCTGCGGAATGTCGCCCATATGGGCCAAAATGCGCAGCTCGATCTGGCTGTAGTCGGCGCTGATCAGCAGGTGGCCCGGCTCGGCCACGAAGGCCTTGCGGATCTTGCGGCCCTCCTCGGTGCGGATCGGGATGTTCTGCAGATTGGGGTCGGACGAGGACAGGCGGCCCGTCGTGGTGGCTGCGAGCGCAAACGAGGTGTGGACGCGGCGGGTGTCCGGCGCGATGGCCGCCACCAGGGCGTCAGTATAGGTGCCCTTCAGCTTGGAGAGCTGGCGCCAGTCCAGCAGGACCCGGGGCAGCTCGTGGCCTTGGGCGGCCAGCTCCTCCAGCACCGAGGCGTCGGTGGACGAGGCGCCGGACGCCGTGGTGCGCTTCGGCGCCAGGCCCATCTCTTGATAGAGGACCTCCCCCACCTGCTTGGGTGAGCCCAGGTTGAAGGGCCGGCCGGCCAGTTCGTGGGCCTTGGCCTCGAACTCGGCCATGCGCAGTGAGAAGTCGTTGGAGAGGCGCCGCAGGTGCTCGGGATCGACGGCGATGCCGGCCACCTCCATGTCGGCCAGCACGGCGGCCAGCGGCCGCTCCAGGGTCTCATAGACGGTGGACAGGCCCGCAGGCGCCAGCTTGGGCTTCAGCACGTCATAGAGGCGCAGGGTGACGTCGGCGTCCTCGGCCGCGTAGCAGGTGGCGGCCTTCAGCTCGACATTCTTGAAGCTTTTCTGCGCCTTGCCCGAGCCCGCCACCTGCTTGAATGGGATCGGCTCGTGGTTCAGCCACAGGCGCGACAGCTCGTCCATGCCGTGGCCATGCAGGCCCGCCTCCAGCACATAGGAGATCAGCATGGTGTCCTCGACCGGCGCCACCCGCACGCCATAGCGCGACAGGACGGCCAGGTCGTACTTGGCGTTCTGGGCGATCTTCAGAACCGCCGGGTCCTCCAGCATCGGCTTCAAGAGCTCGATGGCTACGGCTAAGGGGATCTGGGTCAGGTCCGAGGGCGCATCCAGCGCCAGGCCCTCCATCTCCTCATGGGCGAGCGGGATGTAGCAGGCCTGGCCGGGCGCGACGGCCAGCGACACGCCGCACAGGCCGGCGCTGGCCGACGACAGGGCGTCGGTCTCGGTGTCGAAGGCCACGATGCCGGCCGCCCGGGCCTTCTCGATCCAGGCCTCCAGCGTGGCCACATCGCGCACGCACTCATAGCCGTTGACGTCGATGGCCGGCGCCTCGGGCGCGGCGCGCGGTTCCGGCGCTGGCTGGCTGGGCGCCGCGTCGCCGGCGCTCACCCGCCTGGCCAGACTGCGGAACTGCATCTCTTCCAGGAAGGCCGCCAGCACGGCGGGTTCCGGCTCGGCCACGGCCAGGTCGTCGATGGGGGCGGGCAGGGGGGTGTCGCAGTCCAGCTGCACCAGCTGGCGCGACAGGCGGATCTGGTCGGCGAAGTTGATCAGGGTCTCGCGCCGCTTGGGCTGCTTGATCTCGCCCGCCCGCGCCAAAAGGGTGTCGAGGTCGCCATATTCGTTGATCAGCTGGGCGGCGGTCTTGATGCCGATGCCTGGCGCGCCCGGCACATTGTCGACGGAGTCGCCGCACAGGGCCTGGACATCCACCACCTTATCCGGCGGCACCCCGAACTTCTCGATCACCTGCTCGCGGCCGATCTTCAGGTTCTTCATGGTGTCGAGCATGAAGACCCGGTCGCCGACCAGCTGCATCAGGTCCTTGTCCGACGAGATGATGGTCACCTCGCCGCCCGCATCACGCACCTTGCAGGCATAGGCCGCGATCAGGTCGTCGGCCTCATAGCCGGGCAGCTCCAGGCTCGGCACGCCGAAGGCCCGGGTCGCCTCCCGCACCAGGGGAAACTGCGGGATCAGGTCCTCCGGCGGCGGCGGCCGGTGGGCCTTGTACTGGTCATAGAGGGCGTTGCGGAACGTCTTCTCCGAATGGTCGAAGATCACCGCCAGGTGGGTGGGGCCATCGACCTGGGCCCGCATCTCCACCAGCAGCTTCCACAGCATGTTGCAGAAGCCCGACACCGCCCCGATGGGCAGGCCGTCGCTCTTGCGCGTCAGCGGCGGCAGGGCGTGATAGGCGCGGAAGATATAGCCCGACCCATCCACCAGAAAGAGCCGCACCGGCGGCCCATCCTGAGTGGTCGTCCGCGGCAGGTCCGGCAGGGGGGCGGTCTCAAGCGTGTCGGTCATGCGCGGGAAGATAGGCGCGCGAGGGGCGGTGGTCACGTGCGGAGGTGGGGGGATATGGCTAGTTCGCGACATGAGCGGGATCAGCTCGCGGCCAGAAGCATACCTTCCCCGGCTGCTGTACTCGGCAGCGCCATTTACCTAGTCCTAGCAGGCCGATAGCACTCCAACCGAAGTCGTGCATGACCCTAGCCAACCCGCCGCGACGTCACCACTACGCCCCAGTCTTCTATCTCAAGCGTTGGACCGGCGCAGACGGCCAGCTAGAGCAGTTCAGCCGGCCGGGTGGGCGCAATGTGAAAGCTCGTCGAGTTGCGCCTACGGCCACAGGCTTTGCAGAAGACCTATACGCAATGCCCGGTCTGGCCGATCACTTGGTCCAACAAGTTGAGCAGAAATTCATGCAAGAACTCGACAATCAGGCGGCTGAGGTGCTGGCGAGCCTGGAGAAGGGCTCGGTGGTCTGGAACTCAGCCACCCGAAGTGCATGGACGCGCTTTATCCAATCTCTCCAACTGCGCACACCCGCGGATGTCGCCGGCGTGAAGCAGCGCACGCTCCAGGACTGGGGAGTATCGATACCCAAAATCCAGGAATCCTACGAGGCCATGCGCCGAATTGGTGGCCCGGAGACTTTTGAGGAGTTCATGTCGTCTGAGGATCCGTTGATCGTGGAGCGGGTCGGGATGAAAATCCTCACGGTTCTGATCGACGCGCCTGGAATGGGCCAATTTATCAACAACATGATTTGGGACGTCATGAACCTAGATGACGCCCGCCTGGACCTTCTGACTTCCGACCGCCCTGTCGAGCAAGTGCTTGGCTTGGGCAATCCCAAGAGCTTCCTGAGCGTGCCAATCGGGCCCAAGCGGCTGTTCTTAGCCGCCCGGAAGCGATCGACGATCGATGCCATTGCCCGCGCCTCGCCCACTGAGATTGTCCGCAGGAGGAACCGCGCGACCGTCTGCTACGCTCGCGAGTTCGTCTGGGCAACCGATCGATCGCAAGCGATATTCATCGCAAAGCATCTTGCTTCTGTCCCAAGCCAGACGCTCGGGGAGCGCCTAGCTCGGCGCTAACACAGCGCCACGAAGGGGTCGTGAGGTGCAAGTCGTTTGAGAGCGGACCCAATATCTTGCGTCTCAGGGCGCGCGTACCCACAGCCCCTTGATGTTCTTGAAGTGTTCATGTAGATGGATAGCGTTGCCGTTAGGTCAGCCATGGGGCCAGCCAATTGTCAGCGTTCCTCCTCCACCTACGCAGTTCCGTTTCGATCAGGCACGTCGAAAATGACATTGATGCCTTTGAGCAAGCGATCATCCCTGACACGCATTACGCGTTAAGCCGCGAGGGGAGGACGGCCAACTATGTTGTCGTACCCGATCGCGGCATAGACGAGTTCCACGGGTACCTGACGGCGCATGCGCGACGGTACAGCATCGAGCGCATTTCCCTGATTGAGATTGGTCGCTCTTGGCGGGTTGCTGAGCAGGGCTGCGTGGTAGCTGAAACCTACGATGCCGAGGATCAGGTCCAAGACGTATTCAGGGACGAAAGCTTGGCAGCCGAGGACTACTGCGGAGAGTGGCGTTATGCACTAAATGATGAGACGCGCTGCCCCGGGCAGATCCGTGTCCGCACTGGTCTCGACAGATGGCTTTGGAACCACGGGTGGGGCTCAAAGGAGCCGAACCAGCGCACCTGCTGCCTCCTGTTGTACTTTCATCATCCCCTCGAAGAGAATTCGCGTTGGCTCGCCGCCTTGCGAAGCCGGCTGGGTAAGACCTCGCGACCCCACCTCCGGGATGATAAGTCGGTCTTGCTGACTTGGAATGGTGCCGCGCCACGCCAGCTATTCGAACACGAGCGCTTCCGCCCCTACATTTTTGACCCTTCGGTCCACACTGCACTCGCCTTTACGATGGGTGTCCGGGAGAAGCACACAAACGGGGCGCTTGAGTCTGTCCGAGCGCCGTTGCAACCAGACCGCGGTCAGGGCGACCGACAAGACATTGGGGCCCGCGCCCCACCGAGGCTCGTAGTCAGCCGCACCAGCCAAGTCGACGCGCAGCTACTGAAGTCGGCTTTGGAAAAGCTCAGAGCCGAGCGTAGACAGCGGTGACGCCTTTCCTGATTGAGGAGCGGCTTCTGCGCCTGAGGAAGTAGACCTGCCTGAGACTCTCAACGAGATCAGCCGAAGAGCGGAACTCTAGGCAGGCGACTAGGTGGGCGAACTCGCCTTCTTAGCGCCACTGAAACACCACATCCAGATCCGGCAACGCCCCCCGCTCCGTGAACGACCCGAACGTCCCCGTCTCCAGATAACCCGGCAGGGCCTCCACCAGCGCGCCATAGGCCGCGCGGAAGGGGGCGGTGGCTGAGGAGAGGCGGCGCACGCCCAGGGCGGCGAGGTGCTGTGCCGCCGGCGTGGTCGGGCGCAGCATGATGTTGAGGGGGGCCTTGATCCCATCGGCCAGGGCGCCGATTACCGCCTCGTTGGCTGGGCCGGGCGTGAAGATCCCGCTGGCGCCGGCTTCGAGATAGAGGGCTGCGCGGCGCAGGGTTTCGGTGAGCGCGGCCTCGCCCTGGGCCAGGTCGCGCAAATAGATGTCGGTGCGCGCATTGATGTAAAGGGCCACGCCCTCGGCGTCCGCGACTTGGCGGGCTGCGGCGATCTTGCGGGCGTGCAGGTCGGGCGCGCGCAGGCCGTCCTCCAGATTGATCCCTACCGCGCCGGCGCCGACCACCTGGCGGATGGTCTCGGCGAGGGTCGCGAGATCGTCGGTGTAGCCGCCCTCGATATCGGCGGTGACGGGGAGGTTGGTGACGCGGACCACGTCGGCGATCACCGCGATCAGGCGGCTGACCGGCAGGGCGTCGCCGTCGGGAAAGCCTTGAGCCCAGGCCACGGCGGCCGAGGAGGTGGCCACGGCCTTGGCCCCGGCGCCCGCCATCAGGGCCGCGCTGGCGGCGTCCCAGGCATTGGGCAGGATCAGGACCTCGGGGCCTGCGTGCAGGGCGTGGAAGGCGGCGGCGTGGTCGGTCATAGGGCGGGCTCCGTGCGGCGTTGCGGGCATCTGAGCATGGGACGGGGGGGTGAGTCCGGCGGACTTCGGACGTGGACAGGAGGGAAGAGGGGACACGAAGGACACGAAGACAGACGAAGGGCACGAAGGCGCGGCGGCCAAGCCTTTGTGTCCTTTGCGATCCTTTGTGTCCTTCGTGTCCGTTCTTGACGGCGCCTGCGGCGGGCGGGGGGCGGGACCGTGCGTGCTTCGAGGCTCGCTGGCGCTCGCACCTCAGCATGAGGGGGTGGGGGCAGGACGTCACAGTCGTCCTCATCCTGAGGCGCCGCGGAGCGGCCTCGAAGGACGAGGGCGGCCGCACGACCCCCGTCACCGAACCTTCACCGCGACAGATCGCCCGGCCATTAGCCCCCGGCGCCGTCCCGTGATATGGCCCCTTCCCCGCGGGTCGGGCGTTTTGGGACTGTGATTTGCCGCTGGCGGCAGGGAAGGGCGCGAGATGAGCAGAGTTCTGGTGATTGGGGCGGGCGGCGTCGGATCGGTGGCGGTCCACAAGATGGCCATGTCCCCTGAGATCTTCAGCCATATTACGCTCGCCAGCCGCACCAAGGCCAAGTGCGACGCCATTGCAGAGTCGGTGAAGGCGCGCACCGGCGTGGTGGTGGAGACCGCCGCCCTGGACGCCGATGACATCGCCGCGACCACGGCGCTGATTGAGCAGGTGAAGCCCGTCCTCGTGGTGAACCTCGCTTTGCCCTATCAGGACCTGGCGATCATGGAGGCCTGTCTGGCGGCGGGCGTGAACTATCTCGACACGGCCAACTACGAGCCGAAGGACGAGGCCAAGTTCGAATACAGCTGGCAGTGGGCCTATCAGGACCGATTCAAGGAGGCCGGGCTCATGGCGCTGCTGGGCTGCGGCTTTGATCCCGGCGTGACCTCGGTGTTCACCACCTACACCGCCAAGCACCTGCTGGATTCCATCGAGACCCTGGACATCCTCGACTGCAATGGCGGCGACCACGGCCACCCCTTCGCCACCAACTTCAACCCTGAGATCAATCTGCGCGAAGTGACGGCGCCCTCGCGGCACTGGGAGAACGGCCAGTGGGTCGAGGGGCCGGCTCTGGCCAAGAAGCAGGTGTTCGACTTCGACCAGGTCGGCGAAAAGAACATGTACCTCATGTACCATGAGGAGCTGGAGTCGCTGGCCAAATTCTATCCGGAAATCAAGCGCATCCGGTTCTGGATGACCTTTGGCGACGCCTATCTCAAGCACCTCGACGTGCTGGGCAATGTGGGCATGCTGCGGATCGATCCGGTGATGTTCGAGGGTCGCGAGATCATCCCCCTGCAGTTCCTGAAGGCGCTGCTGCCCGAGCCGGCCTCGCTCGGCCCCCGCACCAAGGGCAAGACCAATATCGGCACCATCGCCACCGGCCTGAAGGACGGGGTTCAGAAGACCGTCTACATCAACAATGTCTGCGACCACGAAGAGGCCTATGCCGAGACCGGCAGCCAGGCGGTCAGCTACACCACCGGCGTCCCGGCCATGATCGGCGCGGCCCTGATGGTGCAGGGCGTCTATTCCGGCGCTGGCGTCTTCAACATGGAGCAGATGGACCCCGATCCGTTCATGGACATGCTGAACACCCACGGCCTGCCCTGGAAGATGCGGGAGCTGGCTGCTCCCCTGGACTTCTAGAGCGCCATGGAGACCAAGGCCGGCGGCGCCGGCGCGTTCGCCCGTTTCGACCTGTCGCGGGTTCCGTCCCCCTGTTTCGTGGTGGATGAGGCGGCCATTGCGCGGAACTTGGCCGTGCTGGCCGACGTGGGCCATCGGGGCGGGGCCCAGGTGCTGCTGGCGCTGAAGGCCTTTTCCATGTGGTCGCTGGCCGGCCTGGTGGGCGAGCACCTGGACGGGGTCTGCGCCTCAGGCCTGTGGGAGGCGCGGCTGGCGCGGGAGTTTTATCGCGGGGAGCTGACCACCTATTCGCCGGCCTATAAGGCCGATGATCTGCCGGAAATTCTGCGGCTGTCGGATACGGTGATCTTCAATTCGCCCGACCAGATCGCGCGGTTTCAGGGGCTGATCGATGCGGCGCGGGGGGCGGGCGAGACCTTCCAGATCGGCCTGCGCCTGAACCCCGAGCACAGCGAGGCCGAGGTCGCCAAGTACGACCCCTGCCAGATCGGCTCCCGCCTGGGCTTCCCGGTCTCGCAGCTGAGCGCGGAAAGCCTGGCTGGCGTTGACGGCCTGCACATCCATGCGCTCTGCGAACAGGGCTTCGAACCCTTGAGCCGCATCTGGGCCTCGCTGGAGCCAAAGCTCGCCGGCGTGCTGGGCGCCCAGATCAAGTGGGTGAACCTCGGCGGCGGCCATCACATCACCCGCGCCGATTATGACCGCGAGGCGCTGGTCGCCTTCCTGCGCGATGTGAAGGCCCGGCACAGGGTCGAGTTGTTCCTCGAGCCTGGCGAAGCCATTGCGCTGGACGCCGGCATCCTGGTGGGCGAGGTGCTGGATGTGTTCGACAACGGCATGGCCATCGGCATCACCGACATTTCGGCCACCTGCCACATGCCCGATGTGATCGAGGCGCCCTATCGGCCCGCCATGCTGAATGAGGCCGAGGGGGGCGTGACCCTGCGTCTGGGCGGGCCGTCCTGCCTGGCCGGCGACATCATCGGCGACTATCGGTTCGCGGCGAGGCCCGCGCCAGGGACCCGCATCGCCTTCCTCGACCAGGCGCACTATTCGATGGTCAAGACCAACACCTTCAATGGCGTGCCCCTGCCGGCCATCGCGCTGTGGAACAGCGACACCGACGCGCTGAAGATGGTGCGGGAGTTCGACTATTCGGAATTCCGCGACCGGCTGTCCTAGAGGCTCGCGTAGGCCGCCTCGATCAGCCGGCGGGCCCGGGGATCGCCCAGCAGGTGGGCCGACTGCTTGTTCATGACGTAAGCCCCGGCCAGCCCAGTCTCCGGATCGGCGAAGGCGCAGGAGCCGCCCCAGCCGGAGTGGCCGAAGGTCTCTTCCCCCGGCCCCCAGGGCTTCAGCGGCCCATTGCGCATGACGCCGGCGCCCCAGCTCATCTCGAACGGAAGCACGAGGTCTTGCCCGGCGATCCGCTCGCGGGCCATCTCGGCGATCAGGGCGGGCGAGAGGATCATCTCGCCATCCAGCCAGCCCCCTTGGGCGAGCGCGCCCATGAGCTTGGCGAGCGCCGGCGCCGTGGCATGGCCATTGGCCGAGGGGATCTCCGCCCGGCGCCATTCCGCCTGGCCGCGGCCGCCGGGGGATGACCAGGGCTCCAGGAAGGCGGCCTTGGTGGGCGCGTTGATCTCGCCGAAGTCGGGAAAGGCCGGCGGCCGCTGCAACTCGGCGCAGCGACCATGCTCGGCGTCCGGCAGGCCGATCCAGAGGTCCAGCTCGAAGGGGCCGGCGAGGTCTTCCCGCAGGGCCGTGCCCATGGTGCGGCCGTCCACCCGGCGGAAGATCTCGCCCGCCAGATAGCCATAGGTCACCGGGTGATAGCCGCTGGCGCTCCCCGGCGGCCAGAGCGGGGCCATGGCCGCGAGCTTTTCGCAAGTGGCGTCCCAGTCGAACCACAGGGAAGGCTCGACGGCCTCGACAAAGCCCGACAGGCCCGCCTGGTGGGACAGGGCCTGTTCCACCGTGATCTCGCCCTTGCCGGCTTGTGCGAACTCCGGCCAGACCTCGGCGACAGGCTGGTCATAGGCCAGCCGGCCCTGGTCGATGAGGCGGGCGACCATCAGGGCGGCCACGGCCTTGGTGGTGGAAAACAGTGGGGTCAGGGTGTCGGCGGTGAACGGCTGGCTGCGCGCCCTATCGGCGTGGCCGGCCCACAGGTCGACGATCAGCTCGCCGTGGCGGACCAGGGAGAACCGCGCGCCGAGCTCCTGGCCTTGCGCAAAGTTGGCCTCGAAGGCGGCGGTGACGGCTTCGAGGCCCGTGGCGGCGTAGCCGTGGATCTCGGGAACAGGGGCGGCGGTCAGTTCAGACGCTCCATGCGGACATGCGGCGAGGTGGCCTTCAGCCGCTGGGCCATGGCCACCAGGGGAAGCTCCTTGGCCTTCCACATATGGGCCGCCGAGACGGTCTCGGCCACCCCGCCCACGGCCCTGGGCAGGGCGTAGGCCGGCGCCAGGCCGTCCAGCACGGCCGCGCCATAGAGGGCCGAAAGCAGGTCGCCGGTGCCCTTGGGCGCTTCGGGGGCGCGGGGATGGGCCGCCAGCCAGGCTTCCTTGCGGTCGGCATAGATCACGCCGACCTCGTCGTCGCGGACCACTGAGGAGATCAGAGCGGGCTTGCCCAGCAGCCGCGCGCCCGCCAGGGCCTGGGCCGGATTGCGGGTCTCGGCTCCGGTGAGCCGCTGCAGCTCCCAGGTGTTACAGGCCACGAGATCGGCCCTGGGGACCAGGTCGGCGGTGACGGCCTCGGCCACGTCGATGGGCACATAGAGGCCCTTGCCGGCGTCCCCGAGCGTCGGGTCGATGATAACGAAGGGCTTGCGGGCGCTCGCCTCTCTGGCGCCGGCGCGGATGGCGTCGATGGCCCGGGCGGCGGCCCGCACCTGGGGACTGCTGGCGAAATAGCCGGTGATCACCAGATCGACCTGGGAGAACAGGCCATTGGCCTCGATGCCGTCGAGCATGCCGTCGATGGCTTCCACCGGCACGGCCGCGCCCCCGGGCGGTCCCCAGCCGGGGTGACGCCCATAGAGCACGGTGGGCACGACCATGGCGTCCACCTTGAACGGGGCGAGGGCCAGGGCCTGGGCGGAGCCGCCGACACGGCTGGCGGCGACATGACTGGAGATGATGAGGGCGAGCGGCATGAGGGCCGCATAGAGAGCCGCCGCGCCGGGACCCGCAAGGGGCCTCGACGCGGCGTTGCAAATAATTCTCCCGCCTGAAACGGGAGCGTCTAAAGAAGTTCTAGTAGCGGTAGTGATCCGGCTTGAACGGACCGGCTTCCGGCACGCCGATATAGTCGGCCTGGTCCTTGCTGAGGCGGGTCAGCTTCGCGCCGAGCTTTTCCAGGTGAAGGATGGCGACCTTCTCATCCAGGTGCTTGGGCAGGGTGTAGACCTTGGTCTCGTACTTGCCGCCATTCTGCCACAGCTCGATCTGCGCCAGGGTCTGGTTGGTGAAGGAGGCGCTCATCACGAAGCTCGGATGGCCCGTGGCGTTGCCCAGGTTCACCAGGCGGCCTTCCGACAGGACGATGATCTTCTTGCCGTCGGGGAATTCCACGTGGTGGACCTGGTCCTTGATCTTGTCCCACTTGAAGTTGCGCAGGCCGGCGATCTGGATCTCGGAGTCGAAGTGGCCAATGTTGCAGACGATGGCGTTGTTCTTCATCGCCCGCATGTGTTCGACGGTAAGCACGTCCTTGTTGCCGGTGGCGGTGACGAAGATATCGGCCTTGTCGGCCACGTCCTCGACGGTGACGACCTCATAGCCTTCCATCGCCGCCTGCAGGGCGCAGATCGGGTCGACCTCGGTGACCATGACCCGGGCGCCGCCATTGCGGAGCGAAGCGGCCGAGCCCTTGCCCACATCGCCATAGCCCATGACCACGGCGGTCTTGCCGGCCAGCATCACGTCGGTGCCGCGGCGGATGGCGTCCACCAGGCTCTCACGGCAGCCATAGAGGTTGTCGAACTTCGACTTGGTGACGCTGTCGTTCACATTGATGGCGGGGTAGGGCAGCTCGCCCCGCTCGGCCATCTGATAGAGGCGATGAACCCCCGTGGTGGTCTCTTCGGACACGCCCTTGATGGCCGCGCGGATGGCCGAATAGAAGCCCGGCTTTTCCTTCAGGTAGCGCTTCATCACCGCATAGAGGGCTTCTTCTTCCTCGTTCTGCGGGTTGTTCAGGACCGAGGGGTCCTTCTCGGCCTTGGGGCCCAGCACGGTGAGCAGGGTGGCGTCACCGCCGTCATCGAGGATCAGGTTCGGATAGCCGCCGTCGGCCCATTCGAAGATCTTGTGGGCGTATTCCCAATACTCCACCAGGGTCTCGCCCTTGATGGCGAACACAGGCGTGCCGGCCGCGGCGATGGCGGCGGCGGCGTGGTCCTGGGTGGAGAAGATGTTGCACGAGGCCCAGCGGACTTCGGCGCCGAGGGCTTCCAGGGTCTGGATCAGCACCGCGGTTTGGATCGTCATGTGCAGGGAGCCGGCGATCCGCGCGCCCTTCAGGGGCTGGCTGGGGCCGAACTCTTCACGGGTCGCCATCAGACCGGGCATTTCGGTCTCGGCGATCTCGATTTCCTTGCGGCCAAAGTCAGCCAGGCTGATGTCCTTGACGATATAGTCGGTCATGTCGGTGGGTCCTGCGGTCCTGTCGCCGGCGCGCGCATGGCGCGCCAAAGATGCGGTTTTGGCGCTCTATAGCCGGGACGCCGGTCCGGAGCAAGGATCGTATAAAGATATCCTTATATCTTCCTTACCAGGGGTCATCGACCTCGCGATAGGCGCTCCAGGCCCTGGCGGCGGCCCGCAGCCGCTGGTCCCGGTCGGCGGCCACTTCACCGGCCAGATGTCCGGCGGCGTAGAGGGCTGGTCCCTCGAGAGCGAGACTGGTCAGCAGGGCCTCAGCGGTGGCCCCGTCGTTCAGGGCGCCTAGCGCGGTCTGCAGAGCCTTGACCTTCTTGATCAGGCGCCGCGCGGCCTTGTCCTTCAACAGGGGGCGAAAGGCCTCGGCGGCATAGCGCAGCTTCTTGGCCTGAATCCGCACCTGATGGCGCTCCGCGTCCGACAGCTCCGTCAGCCCGCGGCCCTGCTTGGCCAGCTTGCGTCGGCGCGCGCCCAGGGCCTGGATGGCGAAGTCGGTGGCCAGGCCGCCCGCATCGTCCGTCCTTGTCAGCCAGTCGCCGGTCTCGATCCAGGCATGCAGGTCGAGCAGCAGGGCGCGGAAGCGGGTGGAGGCCGCCGCCCCCCGCGCCCGGGCGTGGGCCCGGCCGCGGGCGGCCTCCAGGGCCTGGCCAAGATCGGCGAGCCCATGAATGGCGGCCTTGCCCTTTGCAGCGGGGCGGTAGGTCTCCTCCAGGAAGACATCCAGGTTGCGCGCTTCATCGCAGGCGCCGGCCAGCCATTTGAGCTCGCCCTTCAGCCCATCCAGCTCAGGCCCGGCCACCAGGGACTTGAAGGTGCTCATGGCGCTGCGCAGGCGTCGGACCGCCACCCGCAACTGATGGACGGCTTCGGGGGAGTCGCCGCCGCGACGGAGGATCAAACCGTTGGCGGCGATCTGCGCCAGGGCCGAACGGGCGATGGCCTGGAAGGCGGCCGAGGCTGACATCGCCGGCGCAAGGCCGGCCTGGTCGTGGCGCCGGGACTCGGCCTCGCCCTCCACCAGAGCGAAGCCCCGGTCGGCCTTGGTCTCGAAGCTCAGATAGAGGGGGGCGGCCTCGCACAGCTGCCGTGCCAGGGAGAAGAGGGCCGTGGGCTGACCGGCCTTCAGCTCAAGCTCGACCTCGCACAGGGTCGTGCGCCGGCCGCCGGCCAGGATCTCACCCTCGTCCAGGGCCAGTTCGATCTGGGCGTCCTCCCAGACCAGGTTGCGCGCCCGCCGACGGACCTGGACGGCGAACAAGGGCTCCAGACGTGACGCCTGCTCCTCCCCCAGAAGATCGCGCAGGGGGGCGTGGCTGAGATCAAGCTGATCGCTGTCGACGGCGATCTCGTGCTCCTGGCGGCGCAGACCCTTGCCGGCCTTCAGGGTCTGACGGCGGCCTTGCGGCTCCTGGCGGATGCGCAAGCCAGCCCCCAGGTCGCGCAGGCGACGGTCAGGCGTGTCGAAATAGATGGCCGCCAGATCGATGGCGACGTCCTCACCCGCCGGCGCGGCGCCCAACACGGCTTCGATATCGGCCGGGTCGCAGAGGAATTTCAGTTCGGTCTCTTCCGGGGGAACGCTCAAGGGTCGGCTCCGATTCGAAGGCGTTTTCCTCCCCGGCCAAGCATCCTATAGGGGAGGCCATAGCGATTGCGCCGCGGCGCAGACCAGGAGTGCTCCCCATGAACGCCCCGATCCGCCATGTCGACCCAGCCCAGCCGCGTTTCGACTGGACGTTGGAGGAAATCGAGGCGCTTTTCGAGCGCCCCTTCATGGAGCTGGTGTTCGAGGCCGCGGCCATCCACCGCCGCTGGTTCGATCCGTCCGAGGTGCAGCTGTCGCAGCTGTTGTCAGTGAAGACCGGCGGCTGCGCCGAGAACTGCGGCTATTGCAGCCAGTCCCAGCACTTCAACACCGGCGTGGCCGCCACCAAGCTGATGGAGGCCGATACGGTGATCGCCGCGGCCGCCGAGGCCAAGGCCGGCGGCGCTCAGCGCTTCTGCATGGGAGCGGCCTGGCGCGACCTGAAGGATCGCGACCTGCCCAAGGTGGCGGCCATGATCTCCGGCGTGAAGGCGCTCGGCCTTGAGACCTGCGCGACGCTGGGCATGCTGAAGCCGGAGCAGGCCCAGGCGCTCAAGGAGGCGGGCCTCGACTACTACAACCACAACCTCGACACCGGGCCGGACTACTATGACCAGGTGGTCACCACCCGGACCTATCAGGACCGGTTGGACACCCTGGCGGCGGTGCGGGACGCAGGCCTGTCGACCTGCTGCGGCGGCATTGTCGGCATGGGCGAGACCCGGCGCGACCGGGCTGGCCTGCTGCATGCGCTCGCCACCCTGCCGGCCCATCCTGACAGCCTGCCGATCAACGACCTGATGCCCATTCCGGGCACACCGCTGGGCGACAGCGAGGCGGTGGACGGGCTGGAATTCGTGCGCATGATCGCGGTCGCCCGCATCGTCTGCCCCAAGGCGGTGGTGCGCCTGTCGGCTGGTCGCGAGCACATGTCGCGGGAACTGCAGGCGCTGTGCTTCCTGGCTGGGGCCAACTCCATGTTCGTGGGCGGCAAGCTTTTGACCACCAGCAACCCGGACAAGGACACGGATGCAGCCCTCATGGCCGAGCTTGGCCTGCGGCCCATGGGAACCGCCCCGGGCGATATGGCCTGAGGCCGGGCGTCAGTTTTCCCACAGCCCCCTGTCGGCGCGGACAACCTTTAGGCGTCCTAAGGTCTAGCCTCGCCGCGCCGGGGCGCCTATCTGGCTGAGACGCCGAGGGGGAGTGCTGCGGTTGTCATCGATTATTTCCGTAAAGGGTCTGACCAAGACCTATGCCGGAGGCTTTGCGGCCCTCAAGGGCGTCGATCTGGAGATCCGCGAGGGCGAGATCTTCGCCCTGCTGGGGCCCAACGGGGCGGGCAAGACCACTCTGATCTCGATCATCTGCGGGATCGTCAATCCCACCTCAGGCGAGGTCCTGGCGGACGGCCATGACATCCTGCGGGAGTTTCGCGCCGCCCGCTCCAAGATCGGCCTGGTGCCCCAGGAACTGGCCACCGACGCCTTCGAGACGGTGTGGGACACGGTCAAGTTCAGCCGCGGCCTGTTCGGACGGCCGCCGAACCCCGCCTATCTGGAGAAGGTGCTCAAGGACCTGTCCCTGTGGGACAAGAAGGACTCCAAGATCATGGCCCTGTCCGGCGGCATGAAGCGCCGGGTGATGATCGCCAAGGCTTTGTCCCACGAGCCGAAGATCCTGTTCCTCGACGAGCCCACCGCTGGCGTCGATGTGGAGCTGCGCCGGGACATGTGGGAGATGGTGCGGTCCCTGCGCGAAAGCGGCGTCACGATCATCCTGACCACCCACTACATCGAGGAGGCCGAGGAGATGGCCGACCGGATCGGGGTGATCCGCAAGGGCGAGATCATCCTGGTCCAGGACAAGGACGTCCTGATGCGCCAGCTGGGGGAGCGGCGGCTGACCCTCCATCTGCAGTCGCCCCTGACCGCCATTCCGCCGGAGCTGGCCGGAGAGCCCCTGGAGCTGGCGGCCGAGGGCCATGAGCTGATCTACACCTTCGACGCCCAGGCCGAGGACACCGGCATCGCCGCCCTGCTGCGCAGGCTGGAGGCCAACGGCATCGACTTCAAGGACCTGCAGACCAAGCAGAGCTCCCTGGAAGACATCTTCGTCAGCCTGGTGAGGGCGCCCCAATGAACCTCTATGCGGTCAAGGCCATCTATCAGTTCGAGCTGGCGCGCACCTGGCGCACCCTGATGCAGTCCATCGCCTCGCCGGTCATTTCCACCTCGCTCTATTTCGTGGTGTTCGGTTCGGCCATCGGCTCACGAATGGTGGAGATCGACGGGGTCAGCTACGGCGCCTTCATCATTCCGGGCCTGATCATGTTGTCCCTGCTGACGGAGAGCATCTCCAACGCCTCCTTCGGCATCTACATGCCCAAGTTCTCCGGCACGATTTATGAGGTGCTTTCGGCGCCCATCTCGGTGGTGGAGATCGTGGCCGGCTATGTGGGGGCCGCAGCCACCAAGTCGATCATCCTGGGCCTCATCATCCTGGCCACGGCGCGGATTTTCGTGCCGTACGAAATCGCCCATCCCCTGGTGATGATCAGCTTCCTGGTGCTGACCGCGGTGACCTTCAGCCTGTTCGGCTTCGTCATCGGGGTCTGGGCCGATGGCTGGGAGAAACTGCAGATTATCCCCATGCTGGTGGTCATGCCGCTGACCTTCCTGGGTGGCAGCTTCTATTCGATCAGCATGCTGCCGCCGGTCTGGCAGACCATCACCCTGTTCAATCCGGTGGTCTATCTGGTGAGCGGCTTCCGCTGGAGCTTCTACGGGGTGTCCGATGTGGATATCGGCATCAGCATCGCCATGACGCTCGGCTTCATGGCGCTCTGCCTGGGCGCGATCATCTGGATCTTCCGCACCGGCTACAAGCTGAAGGCCTGAGGCGGGCTGCGCCGGCTACTGATCTTCGTCGAAGCGGGCGGCCACCAGGGCGCAGAGCGCCTCAAGGGCGTCAGCCGCCTGCTCGCCCTCGGCGGCGATGTGGATTGTGCTGCCGAGACCGGCGGCCAGCATCATCAGGCCCATGATCGAGCGGGCATCCACGGTCTGGCCGTCCTTCGACACCTGGACCTCGGCCTCGAAGGATGAGGCCAGTTTCACGAACTTGGCCGAGGCGCGGGCGTGCAGACCCCGCTTGTTGAGGATCTCGACCGTCCGTTCGGCGGTCATTTTTCGCCCGCCAGGACGTAGGAGGCCACGGAGATGTACTTGCGTCCGGCCTCCTGGGCGGCCGAGACGCAGTCCTCCAGGCCGCAGCGGGTGCGGACGCTGGCCAGCTTGATCAGCATGGGCAGGTTGAGGCCGGCGATCACCTCGGCCCGGGTCTGCTCCATCACCGAAATGGCCAGGTTCGACGGCGTGCCGCCGAACATGTCGGTCAGCAGAATGACCCCGGAGCCGGAGTCAGCCCGCGAACAGGCGCCGAGGATATCCATCCGGCGGCGTTCCATATCGTCCTCGGGTCCGATGCAGATGGCTTCGACCGCGCTCTGCGGTCCCACCACGTGCTCCATCGCCGACACGAACTCGGCGGCCAATCGCCCGTGCGTGACGATCACGAGCCCGATCATGCCCACGCTCTCAAAGGTTATCCCCTGTCGGCCGCGCTGTCGCAGGATGCAGGCCAGAAGCCGGCTGTGATACGCGCCTTCCGCACGTCATCCAAGTGTGTCCAGGGCGTGACTCAGTTTCACAGGGGCGGAATTCTCCAGCGCCGCGAGCGTCAGCAGGGGTGTTTCCACCCCAAGATGTGTCACAGTTTCGAGATCGGGCAGCCGATCCGGCGTTCCCAGGCGAATCCACAGGGCGATCGGCGCCAGGGCGAGGGCGCTCACCTGTCGGACGCCGAGCCCTCGAATCTCCATCTGGCCCGCCAGGCTGTCGGGGGCGCGGCCAAACAGGCGTCCCCCCGAAACCCAGATCACCACCCGATCGTCGGCCACCAGGCGAAAGCCATGGTCGAGGCATCTAAGGGCGAGGTCGCTCTTTCCGGCCCCGGAGGGCCCCTCGATGAGCACGCCCCGCCAGCCGACGGGTCCGGGCCTGGCGATCAGGCCAGCGTGAAGGATCACCGGCGGGCCTCGGGCAGGACGACGGTGAACCGGGCGCCGGCCACTTCGCCCGCCGCGTCGGGGGTGGTCCCTGTGGCGTCATCATCAATCCGCGGACGGTTCTCGGCCCTGATCGTGCCGTTGTGGGCCAGGATGATCTGGCGGGCGATGGACAGGCCCAGGCCGGAATTGCCCCCGAAGGCCGCCCCCTTGGGCCGGGAGGTGTAGAAGCGTTCGAAAATGCTCTCCAGGTTCTCCGGGGGTATGCCCGGACCATCATCGTCCACGGTGATCAGGGCCTGGCCCTTCTGGCGGCCGAGCGAGACGCGGACCACGCCGTCCGGGGCGCTGAAGGACCTGGCGTTGTCGATCAGATTGCGCAGCACCTGGCCAAGGGCGCCCTCCTGGCCGGAGACCATGACGCTCTCCACCCCTTCCGGAACCGTGAAGGTGACGGCGGCTTCCCCCGGTCGGGCGGTAGCCTGATAGAGGGAGACTACGTCGGAGATGAGCCGCCTGAGGTCCACCGGCGTCGGCGGCTCCCGCGACAGTTCGGCGTCCAGGCGCGAGGCGTTGGAGATGTCGGTGACCAGGCGGTCCAGCCGCTGCACATCGTTCTGCAGCACCGCCATCAACCGGTCCCGGGCGGCGGGCTCCTCCACCAGACCCAGGGTTTCAACCGCTGAGCGCAGGGAGGTCAGGGGGTTGCGGATTTCGTGGGCCACGTCAGCGGCGAAGCGCTCGATGGCGTCGATCCGCTCCGACAGGGCGTGGGTCATGTCCTCCAGTGAGCGGGACAGGTCGCCCAGTTCGTCGTCCCGCCGGGAGATGTCGGGGACGGAGATCGCCCGCGCCCGGGCCAGGCGCACCCGGTCGGCGGCCCGGGCCAGCCGGCGGACGGGGTGGGCCACCAGCCGGTTTAGCAGCAGCGAACTCATCAGCGAGACGCCGATGGCGATCAGGATGAAGGGCAGCAGGGCGGCCCGTTCGGCGGCGATGATCTCGTCCACATCGCGGGCTTCCAGGGTCAGCACCCCCAGCACGGCCTTCACATGCTGGATGGGGATGGACACCGACACCACCCGCTCGCCATCCACGCCCACCCGCAGGCCCGCCCAATGGACCCCGCGCAGGGCGGTGTTCACCTCCGCCCTCAGGGCGGCCTCGGCCTTGGCCGCCTCGGCGCTTTCGGGGGAGTCTTCGGCGCCGCCGCTGAGATTGAGATCGAGGCCAGGCCCGTCGCCGCGGGCCCTGGCCGGGGGCAGGGTCCGCCACTCCACCCGATCCGAAACCCAATAGGAGTCGGCGATCAGCCGGCCTTCGGCGTCGAAGAGCCTGGCCCGTTGCGACCGGGGATTGGACAGGAGTTGGAGGATCTCAGAGGCGTAGGCGCCGTCCATCATCGGCTCGGGCTCGCCCACCGTGGCGGCCTGATCGATGATGGTGGCCAGCAGCTCGCCCTGGGTGGTCAGGCTGTCGATGCGCGCATTGACCAACCCCCGGCGCAACTCGTTCAGCACCAGGGCGCCGGAGATCAGGATCGTCAGCCCGACCAGATTCAGGACGATGATCAGCCGACCCAGGCGCGAGCCGGGCAGCCACGGCCACCGCCTGCGCCGGGGCGGTCGTTCAGGACTCGCGATAGCGGTATCCGACGCCATAGAGGGTTTCGATTGCGTCGAACTCAGGGTCGATCTCGCGGAACTTCTTGCGCATGCGCTTGATGTGGCTGTCGATGGTGCGGTCGTCCACATAGACCTGATCGTCGTAGGCCGCGTCCATCAGGTTGTCGCGGCTCTTCACGAATCCAGGGCGCTGGGCCAGGGACTGCAGCAGCAGGAATTCGGTGACGGTGAGCTTCACCGGCCGGTCCTCCCACAGGCAGTCATGGCGGGCGGGGTCGAGGGTCAGCCGGCCCCGCTTCAAGGCCCGCGCCTCGCTCTCGGACGCCGGTCCGGCCACCCCTTCGCCGCCATCGGCGCTGGCCCGCCGCAGGACCGCCTTCACCCGTTCCAGCAACAGACGCTGGCTGAAAGGCTTATGGATGTAGTCATCGGCGCCGAGGTTGAAGCCAAGGATTTCGTCGATCTCATCGTCCTTGGAGGTCAGGATAATCACCGGCAGGTCGCTGGTGCGACGCAGGCGGCGCAGAACCTCCATCCCGTCCATGCGCGGCATCTTCACGTCCAGAATGGCCAGATCCGGGGGCTCGTTCTCCAGGGCCGCCAGGCCGGCGGCGCCGTCATAGAAGGCCTTCACGGCGTGGCCGTGGCTTTCCAGGGCGAGGCTGACCGAGGTGACGATGTTCTCGTCGTCATCGACCAGAGTGATGTTGGCCATAGGAAAAGAGCTCCTGAAGACTTCGGCGTTGTGGCGCAGCTAGTGGTTCGCCCTGATGGCCTCAATGTGGCGTCGCCGAACCGGACAAGGTTAAATTCCCGACAGAATAAGCCGTTCCAGCATCAAGAGGAGCTTAATTCTATTGGGCCATTGTGTGTCCAAGGTCCTGGGGAGCGACCAGATGGAACGGCCTAAAGTGCATTACGAGGTGTTTGTAAGGAAGACGGTCGGCTCCGGCTGGACGTTGGAGATGGCGACCGAAAACCGCGGGCAGGCTGTGGCCGTGGCCGAGGAGCTGATCGCTGAGCGGCGGGTGGCCTCGGCCCGGGTCACTAAGGAGTCCATGGACCCTGAGACCAACGAGTTTCAGAGCGTCGTCATCCAGTCTCTGGGTTTGCCGGACACCGCCAAGGTCAAGAAGGCGCCAGAGCGCAACGATCCCCTCTGCGTGACGCCGCAGGACCTTTATACGGTTCACGCCCGCGAACGGATTGGTCGTCTGCTGGACGGCTGGCTGGCCCGCAATCACGCCACCGCCTTTGAGCTGTTGCATCGGGCTGATCTGGTGGAGCGGCTGGAGGCCTCCGGGGTCGAGCTGCAGCACGCCATCCAGAAAATCGCCGTGCCGGAGTCCCAGGCCCGCGGCATTTCGATCCACGAGATCATGCGGTCCTTTCAGGGCCTGGTGGAACGGGCCATCGAGCGGCTGCTCGGGGACGCCCGCCGGGGCGACCTGCCCGACGTGGACAAGGAAGGCTTCGCCGCGGCCGCCGAGCGGATTTCCCATGCGCCCGACCGGGCCTATCTGCTGGGGGCCGGGGTCGCCGCCTCCATCGCGCCAGCCCGCAACTGGAGCGACAAGGTCTCGCGCCTGCTGGACCTGGCGGACGCCGCGCCCATCGCCGGCCCGCCCCGGGGCCTGGCCCTGCAAACCATTGAACAGCCCCTGGCTGAAATCCTCGGCTCCTCGGCTGGCCTGGACGGGCTGATCGGCAAGGATCTGGACCTGGGGGTTCGCCTGGCGGCCATGACCCGCCTGGCCGCCCATGATGCGGTTGAAGCGCTCATCCGGGTTGAGCCTTCGGTGGCCAAGATCATGCCTGAGCTGTCAGAGCCGGCTCAACGCCTGGCCAAGTGGCTGGCCACCGAGGACTTCCGCGCTGTGCGCAGCGCCATCACCAAGCGGGTGCTCAAGGAGCTCAACGGCCCCCGCCGGCTCAAGCCCAATGATGGGGCCGGCGAGATCGACCTGCTGCGCGGCCTGGCCATGGCTCTGACGGCGGCGGCTGGCGACCTTGTGCCTCTAGACGATGTGCACCAGGCCTTTGTGAACCGCTCCAAGATGTTGGTCACCGGCGACTTCGTGGAGGCCTATCTCGGCAAGGGCCAGAGCGCCCTCCAGGAGGCCGAAGCCCTGATGTGGCTGGTGGAGAACGTCATCGGTTCGGCCAATAAGCGGCTGGCCGTGCGCTGGCTGTCGGCCGTCGTGGGCTCGCTGGCCTTCGAGAAGGACGCCCGCAACCCCGACACCTCCGCGGCCCAGAGGCTGTTCGCCCTGGCCAAGCTCTATCGGGGCGTGGGCCGTGGGGGACTGTCGCCCGAGGACTATTCGCCAATCCAGCAGAAGCTGGGGGATCTTGGGGGTCTGGCGGAGGCTGACGCCAAGGTCACCCAGGGCCTGGCGCGGGCCAACGCCCCGGCCGCCACCCGGCTGACCTTGCTGTTGAAACTCGCCTGCGGTGAGGCCGCGCCCCTTGGGCCAGCCGCCGACCGGGCCAAGGCCGAGGCGCTGAAGCTCGTTCGCCTGGACGACACCCGCGCCGAACTGGCGCGATCGCCTGAGCGCATGGCCGAGGTCCGGACCCTGATCCAGGCCGCGGGCCTGGCGGCCTAAAGCCCCAGAACCTCGCCCATGGCCGCAACGACCCGGTCGACATCGGCGAGTTCCATGCCCGGATAGAGGGGCAGGCTGAGGGTGCGGTCGTACCAGGCCTGGGCGCCGGGCAGGTCCTGTTGACCATAGCGCTCCCGGTAATAGGGCTGGGTGTGGACAGGGATGTAGTGCACCTGGCTGCCGATCCCCCGATCCTTCAACGCCTCCATCACCTGCCGACGGCTCTTTCCCAGGCCTGCGAAGTCAATCAGCACGCACATCAGGTGGGGGGTGGCCACGCTGCCCTCCGGTGAGGCGGCGGGCCGCACGGCGGGGGCAAGCGGCGTCAGGGTCTCAAGGTAGCGGGTCGCCAGGGCCTGCCGGGCGGCGGAAAACCGGGGCAGCTTGGCCAGCTGCGAATGGCCCAGCGCGCAGAGAATGTCCGGCAGCCGGTAGTTGAAGCCCGGCTCAGCCATCTCATACCACCACGGATCGCCCCCCGTGGGCCGCACCATGCCATGGCTGCGCAGGCGCCGCAGGCGCTCGGCCAGGCCAGCGTCTGGGGTGGTGATCATGCCGCCCTCGCCGGTGGCGATGGTCTTCACCGGGTGGAAGGAGAAGGTCGACGCCGAAGACCAGCGCCCGGAGCCCACCGAGATTTCAGCATTCCCCTGCCGCAGGCTTGACCCAAGGGCGTGGCAGGCGTCTTCCACGACCACGGCGCCGGCGGATTCGGCCAGGGCCGCAATGGCCGGCAGGTCGAGAACCTCGCCGCGCAGATGAACCGGCAGAACCGCCGTCACCGCGCGGGGCGCCGCCTGCTCCAGGGCCCGGGACAGGTCCTGCGGGCGCATCAGACCGCTGTCAGGATCCACGTCGGCGAAGATGACCTCGGCGCCCACATAGCGGACGCAGTTGGCCGTCGCCAGGAAGGTGGTGGAGGGCACGACGCAGAGGTCTCCCTCTCGCACGCCGAGGGCCAGCATGGTCAGATGCAGGGCCGCGGTTCCGTTGGCGCAGGCCACGGCGTGTTCGGCGCCGACCGCCTCGGCGAAGGCGGCTTCGAAGGCCTCGACCCGCGGGCCGGTGGTCAGCAGATCGTCGCGCAGGGCGTCGGCCACCGCGGCGATGTCATCGTCTTCAATGGTCTGGCGGCCATAGGGCAGGAAGGAGTCGACCATGGGACCTCAGTCTGTGGCGCGGCGACGGCGGCCTGCGGGGGACTTTTCCAGCAGCGCCAGGAGGCCATCCCCGGTGAGCCACTCCTCATTGGTGTCGCTGGCGTAGCAGAAGTCCTCGGCGACCACGCCGTGCTCTGTTGCGAACGCCTTGCGGGCGTATTCCACAAAGGCCGGCTCGATGGCGTAGCGATCGCCCAGATCGGCGGTGGAGCGGGCGTCGTCGGCGGAGATCATCATCTCGTGCAGCTTTTCGCCGGGGCGGATGCCGACCACCTTGTGCGGCAGGCCTGGCGCCATGGCTTCGGCCAGATCAGTGATCTTTGTGGAGGGGATCTTCGGCACGAAGATTTCGCCGCCGCGCATGATGTCCAGGGAGGACAGGACGAAATCGACCCCCTCATCCAGGGTGATCAGGAAGCGGGTCATGCGAGGATCTGTGATCGGCAGCTCCGTGGCGCCCCGATCCAGCAGGCGCTGAAAGAGCGGCGCCACCGACCCCCGCGACCCGACCACATTGCCGTATCGGACGACGGAAAAGCGGGTGCCGATGTCGCCGGCCAGGTTGTTGGCGGCCACGAAGGTCTTGTCCGAGGCGAGCTTGGTGGCGCCGTAGAGATTAACCGGGTTGCAGGCCTTGTCCGTGGACAGGGCCACCACCTTCTTCACCCGGTTGGTCAGGCAGGCCCAGACCACGTTCTCCGCCCCCAGCACATTGGTGTGAATGCACTCCGAGGGATTGTACTCGGCGGCTGGGACCTGTTTCAGGGCCGCGGCGTGGATGACGATGTCCACCCCCCGCAGGGCCAGGGTGAGCCGCTCGCGGTCGCGCACATCCCCCAGGAAAAAGCGCATCCGGGCCATGTCCTCAGGGCCGTAGCGCTCAGCCAGGTCGATCTGCATCTCGTGCTGTTTCAGCTCGTCGCGGCTGTAGACGATCAGCTTGCGCGGGGCGGACCGGCTGAGCACCGTATCGATGAAGCGGCGCCCGAAGGAGCCTGTGCCGCCGGTGACAAGGATCACCTTGCCGTCGAGGTCGAGGGAGTCTGGTGCGAAACGGCCCAAGGCGGCCTCCGATATGATCCGTGCGAATCTTGGCCGCAGTCTTCGACCCCTGGCGTAAAGAGACCGCTAACCATGAATGCGGCACACCGACGCTATGGAACAGATCCATCGCCTGCGCCTCGCCCTGCCCCTCCTGTTCAGCGGTCTCGTGGCCCTGAGCGCCAGCCCGGCGGCTGCGGCCGGCGCGCCCAAGGGGGGCGACAAGAAGAAGGGCGGCGGCGCCTCCTTCATCCAGTTTGCCACCCTGACCGCCACCGTGGCCGGAGAGCGTGGACGACGGGCGGTCCTGACCCTGGAAGCCGGCCTCGATATCCCTGACGAAAAGCTGCGGGAGGCGGCCGAATTGTCGACCCCGAGGCTGAGGGCTGCCTTTTCGCAGAGCCTGCGGGTCTATGCCGCCGGGCTCGCCCCTGCCGCCCTGCCCAATGCGGACTACATCGCCCGGCAGCTGCAGCGGGACGCCGACCGGGTCCTGGGCAAGGCCGGGGCGACCCTTCTGCTGGGCACCATACTGGTGAACTGACGACCGCCCCCGGGCGCCTGGCCTCACATGGCCGAGATGCCGCCATCCAGTTTGAGCTCGGCTCCGGTCATGAACCGGCTCTCGTCGGAGGCCAGATAGAGGGCGGCGTTGGCGATGTCCGACGGCGCGCCGATGCGGCCGAGCGGCACCTGCCGGGCGAGCTTGCTCTCAGCCTCTTCTTTGCCGAAGCGCTGGCGCAGGGGATCGAGGATCGGGGTGTCCACAAAGGTCGGGTGGATGGAGTTGGAGCGGATATCCAGCCCCTGCTTGGCGCAGTGCAGGGCGATGCCCTTGGACAGCAGCCAGACCGCGGCCTTGGAGGCGTTATAGACCGGGCTGTTATGGGCGGCGATCAGGCCGGCGATGGAGCTGATATTGATGATCGAGCCCGGCTGGCACCGGCGCATGTATTTCAGCGCATGCTTGGTCCCCAGGAAAACGGAGTCCACATTGACGCCCATCACCAGCTTCCAGTCCTCATAGGACAGTTGCTCGATGTCGCCGCCCCGGCTGATCCCGGCGTTGTTGATCAGCACCGACAGCCCGCCCATGGCCGCGTCGGCCTCCTCCAGGGCGTAGATCCACTGATCTTCCCGGGTCACGTCCAGCGGCAGGGCGAAAGCGACTTCCTCGCCCACCGCCGAATTGATCTCGGCGGCCTGGGCCTTGGCGCCTTCGTGATTGATATCGGCCAGGGTGACCATGGCGCCCTCGGCGGCCAGGGCGGCGCCCATGGCTGCGCCGAGTCCCTGGGCGCCCCCGGTGATGAAGGCCTTCTTTCCTGCGACCCGTCCGCTCATCTGGTCCCTCCCTGAGATCTGTCAGTCTGTTGTTTTGGTCCGGGCCTCAGGCGCCGGCGATCTGGTCCATGAACTGCGCCAGTTTGACGTCCAGTTCGGTCACGCCGCCGGCGTCATGGGTGGTCAGGGTCACGTCCACCCGATTGTAGACGTTGAACCACTCGGGGTGGTGATCCAGCTTGTCGGCCATCAGGGCCACCCGGGCCATGAAGCCGAAGGCTGCGTTGAAATCGTCGAAGCGAAAGGTCTTCACCAGGGCCTCACGGTCGCCTGGCCCCGCCGACCAGCCTTGCAGCTGATCCAGGGCCGTCTGGACGCCCATGCGTTCGGGCCGGTTCACTGGGCGGCCTCAGGCACAGGGAAGGTCAGGCCGGTGGCGGCGGACAATTCGGCCAGGGTCTGATCCACATCCACCACCTTGATCGCCTTCATGCCCAACTGGGCGGCCGGCTTGCAGTTGACCCCAAGGTCATCGAGATAGACGCAAGCCGCCGGCGCCACGGAAAGCGCCTCGCACATCATCTGATAGATGCGCGGATCAGGCTTGCGCACGCCGGCCTTGGAGCTTTCGATCACATGGTCGAACAGGGGCATGATCTCGCCCATCAGCCCCCGGGGCTTCTGCGTCCCGTCGGCGCCGGGGCTGTGGTGGCTGACCATGTTGTTGGTGATGCAGCCCACCTTGAAGTGCTGCTTGCAGATCTTCAGGGCCTCCACCATGCGCGGCCGCACCACCCCGGAGATCAGCGGCAGGACGTCTGCGCCGCGGATGGGAAAGCCGAGGGCGGTGGACTCCTCAAGGAACAGGGCGTCAAAGCCCGCCGTATCGATCTCATTGCGTTCGAACAGGGCCCAGGCGTTGGTGTCGGGATTGGTCGCATTGACCCGGCGGATATGATCCGTGGGCGCGCCGATGGCCGCCTCATGCCGGGCGAAAGCCTCGAAGGGCGAGGAGGTGAAGACGCCGCCGAAGTCCCAGATCACCGCTTCGATCGCCATCGCACCTATCCTTCAAACGCCTGTTTTACGCCGCGAAGCTAGAGACGGCGCGGCTGACGTGCAAGCTAGGGGGATGGTCTTTCGCCCGCATCTATCGCCCCTGGCTCGCCGTTATGGCGGGACCGCCTTCGTCCTGTGCCTTCTGGCCATTCTGTTTCTCTCACTTGCGCCGGCTGACGCCACACCCGCGCCGTTTCTGTGGGGGGATAAGGTGCGTCACGCCCTGGCCTATTTCGTCCTCACCGGGCTTGGACTGCTGGCCTTCGGGCCGCGCCCCGTGCTGCTTTTGGCGATCCTCAGCCTTGGGGCGGGGGTGGAAATCGCCCAGGCCCTCATGGGGTTGGGGCGAGAAGGCGACATCCTCGACCTGCTGGCGAACCTGAGCGGCGAGGCCGCGGCTCTGCTGATCTGGCTGACCTGGGTGCGGGCGGGGCGGGCCCGCTGATCCGGCCAGACGTGAGGTATGCCTGCGCCAGAGTGTCGTAAATACAAGGGGTTCGCCTGCTGAGGGATGCGCGCGCCGGCTCCATCTCGCCTGAGGGGAGAATCCTACAGCGTTAACGAGGTCTAAACGCGCAGCGTGTGGGCGAGGGAGTTCTCGCCATGCGTATGCGCGCCGTTTCGCCACTTGTCGTCGCCCTGGGCCTGACCCTGGGGCTGGCCGCCTGTGACGCCCGCCCGCCCATGCCGCCGTTCGCCAAGTCGGACGCTCCGCCCGCGGCGGCCGCCACCGATCCTGCGAGCGCGCCGGCGCCTCAGGACCAGGTCCTGTCCCAGACCGTCAATTGCTGCGCCTGCCCGCCAGCCGAGGCGACCTGTCCCGACGCCCGACCCGCCCCCGCCACGCCGGTGGCCAGCAAGCCTGCGGCGCGTCCGCACCCGGCCCGGCGACATGCCGCCTACGAGGGCGCTGGCTCGGGTTCGGCCGTCGGGAGGGAGCGGGAGTATCGCCGCTATCAGGGCCCCGATATCGCCACCCAAGGGGGCTATCAGGCCCGGGCGGAGTCCTATCAGGACCAGTACAGGGGCGAAGCCTATCGGGAGGAGCGCTACGCCTATGCGCCCCCGCCGCCGCCTCAGGCGCACAGCTACGGCGAGCAGCATCAGTCCTACAGCGAACATCGCAGCTATTCGCAGCAGTCCAGCGGCTATGGCCACGCCGTGGCCGCCGGTCCCTGCTGCGCAGGTCGGCCGGCTGAGGCGGCCGGCCGGGATTCCGGCGGCTATCTGACCTGGCCGGGCAAGCGCCCGCCGGCGCCCTATTACTGAGCCGCCAGCCGCTCACATCGATCTGTCACGCCCGGGGGGGATAATATGAGAATGCGTTCGCCGAGTGGTCCGTGGTTCAAGTGGTACGAAGTCGTGGCCCTCGTCGCCTTTGGCAGCGTGGCCCTGATCTTGGCCAAGCTCGGCATGGTGTTCTGAAGCCTCAATTCCACAGGGCCGGTCGGCGGTCCTTCCAGGACTGTTCCTTCTCCAGCTGGCCGGCCAGACGGTAGAGGGTGGCCTCATCGGCGAAGCGTCCGGTGAACATCATGCCCACGGGCAGGCCCTCTTCGGACTCCCACAGGGGCACGGACATGGAGGGCTGACCGGTGAAGTTGGCCGGCGGGGTGGTGGCGTAGGTGGCCGCCTGGCGCTTATCGAATTCCCGGGTGTCGGCCATGTTGGGGTCGAGCCAGTCGATCCGGGGGGCCGGCGTGCTCATCACTGGGGTCAGATAGACGTCGAAATCCTCGAAGGCCGACAGGATCTGCCGGTTCATCAGGCGCAGCTGCTGGAAGCCCCAGAAAGCCTGCTGCCCGTTCACCCGCTTGCCGGCCTCATAGCCGCGACGGGCCAGGGGACCGAGTTCGTCCTCACCGGGCTCGCGGCCGAGCTTCTCCACCCAGCGGGCTACATTGGCCGAGAAGTTGGAGGCGCTGGCCAGGCTCTGGGCGCGATAGAGCTGCCGGTAGTCCACCCCCAGGCCCTTCTCGAACACCTCGTGGCCAAGGCCCTTCAATAGCTCCACGGTGCGCAGCAGGTGGGTGAGCATCTCATCGGGGATAGGCCGGCCGCTGGGGGTCTCGGCCGACCAGGCGATGCGCAGGCGGCCTGGGCTTTTGGCCACCTCGGCCAGATAGGGGCCGTCCTTGGCCGGCGCCTGGAAGGGGTCGCCAGCCTGCGGATAGCCGGTGGCGTCCAGCATGGCGGCGGAGTCGCGGACGGTGCGGCTGACCACGTGGTGGACGGAGAAGCCCAGGGCGCCGTCGACCACTTCGCAGATGGGCGTGCGGTCGCGGGTGATCTTCATGCCGAACAGGCCGCAGCAGGCCGCCGGAATGCGGATGGAGCCCAGGCCGTCGCTGGCGTGGGCCAGGGGCACCATGCCGGCCGCCGTGGCCGAGGCCGCCCCGCCAGACGATCCGCCGGAGATGTGGTCAGGGTTCCAGGGGTTGCGGCAGGCGCCCAGCTGGTCGGAATTGGTCACGCCGGGAATGCCGAACTCCGGGGTGTTGGACTTGCCCAGCAGGACGACGCCCGCGGCGCGATAGCGGGCGACCAGTTCGCTGTCGGCCTCGTCGGCGGCCACCTGGGCGAAGCGGCTGCCGGAGGTCCGTGGCCAGCCCTGCACCTGGGCGCCCAGATCCTTGATCAGGAAGGGTACGCCCTTGAAGGGGCCATCGGGCAGGTCGCCGGCGGCGACAGCGCGGGCCTCGTCATAGGCCTTGTGGACGACAGCGTTCAGCACGCCATTGTGGCGCTCGACCCGCTCGATGGCGGCCTCGACCAGTTCGGCAGGGCTCACCTCGCCCTTGGCCACCAGGGCGGCGAGCCCCAGGCCGTCGTGTTCGGCATATTCGTCGAAGGCCATGGCCCAACTCCCTGCCGGTTTCCGGCTCTCGTTTCCTCTGAGCCGAAGAGTTCAGGAGTTGGGGCGGCCTGTCCAGGCCTGTGGGGTTTAGACGTCCACCTCGGCGTCCAGGGCGTTTTCCTGGATGAACTCCCGGCGGGGTTCGACCAGGTCGCCCATCAGGCGAGTGAACATGCCGTCGGCGTCGTCGGCATGGGCCACCTTGACCTGCAGCAGGGTGCGGGCCTCCACGTCCAGGGTGGTTTCCCACAGCTGGTCGGGGTTCATTTCACCCAGGCCCTTATAGCGCTGGATGGCGAGGCCACGGCGGCCGGCCTCCATCACCGCGCTAAACAGGTCCAGCGGCCCGCGCACGGTGGTCACCTTGTCCCGACGGGCGAAGCTGGCCGGGGCGGCGAAGGTCTCGGCCATGGTGGCGGCCCGCTCGGCCAGGCGCAGGGCGTCGGCGGCGTGCAGCAGCAGGTCGTCCAGCACCACGCGCTCGGACACGCCGCGGCGGACGCGGCTGAAGACATAGCCGCCGGTGGCCGCGGTCTCGCCGCTCCAGGGACCGTCGCCTTCTTCGGCGTAGAGGTTCAGGCGCCTGGCGGCGGCCTCCAGGTCGCCGTTCTCCCCCAGCAGGCCGGCCAGGGCCGCCTGCTCGATGGCGAAGGCCGGGGCGCGGGAGGACAGTCGGTCCACATTGGCCTTGGCTCCGCGGGCGGTCTGGACCAGGGCGTGCAGGTCGGGGCCAGCCAGGCGCTCGCCATTGGCCAGGGTCAGGGTGGCGCCATCGACACCCTCATTGACCAGGAAGGCCTCCAGATCGGCGTCATCCTTCAGGTAGCGGATCGACTTGCCCTTGGTCGCCTTATAGAGCGGCGGCTGGGCGATATAGAGATAGCCCCGCTCGATCACCTGCGGCATTTGCCGATAGAAGAAGGTGAGCAGCAGGGTGCGGATGTGGGCGCCGTCCACGTCGGCGTCCGTCATGATGACGATCTTGTGGTAGCGGATCTTGTCGATGTTGAAGTCGTCGCGGCCGATGCCGGCGCCGAGCGCCGTGATCAGGGTGCCGATCTGGTCTGACGACAGCATCTTGTCGAAGCGGGCGCGCTCGACATTCAGGATCTTGCCGCGCAGGGGCAGGACGGCCTGATTGTCCCGGTTGCGGGCCTGCTTGGCCGAGCCGCCGGCGGAGTCCCCCTCGACCAGGAAGATTTCAGACTTGGCCGGGTCCTTCTCCGAGCAGTCGGCGAGCTTGCCTGGCAGGGAGGTGATGTCGAGCGCCGACTTGCGCCGCGTCAGGTCGCGGGCCTTGCGGGCCGCCTCACGGGCGGCGGCGGCCTCGGCGATCTTCTGGACGATGATCTTGGCTTCGTTGGGATGTTCCTCAAACCAGGTGGACAGGCCCTCAGACACCAGGCCTTCTACGGCGGGGCGCACTTCGGACGACACCAGCTTGTCCTTGGTCTGGGACGAGAACTTGGGGTCCGGCACCTTGACCGACAGGACGCAGGTCAGGCCTTCGCGGGCGTCTTCCCCGGTCAGGGAGACCTTCTCGCGCTTGGCCGCGCCTGAGCTCTCCGCATAGGAGGTGATCAGCCTCGTCATGGCCGAGCGGAAGGCCGCCAGGTGGGTGCCGCCGTCCTTCTGCGGGATGTTGTTGGTGAAGCAGAGCACGTTCTCGTGGAAGCCGTCGTTCCACCAGAGGGACAGGTCGATCTCGACGTTTTCGCGGCGGCCGCGGATGACGATGGGATCGCGGATCAGCGAGGTCTTGGCCTTGTCGAGATGACGGACAAAGGCCTCAATGCCGCCCTCATAGGACATGACCTCTTCGAAGGGCTCGGCCCCGCGGAAGTCCTTCAGCCAGATGGTCACGCCGGAATTGAGGAAGGCCAGCTCCCGCAGGCGGTGCTCCAGGGTCTTCCGGTCGAAGTCGATGAAGGCGAAGGTGCTGGTCGAGGGGTAGAAGGTCAGCTCGGTGCCCGAGAGCGGCAGGCCGTTCTCACGCATCGGCGCCTCGCCGGTCTCCACCAGGGGCGAGACCGTATCGCCACGGCGGAACTCGATCTCATAGGCCTTGCCGCCACGATAGATTTTCAGCTTCAGCCAGTCGGACAGGGCGTTGACCACGGAGACGCCAACCCCGTGCAGGCCGCCGGAGACCTTGTAGCTGTTCTGGTCGAATTTCCCGCCGGCGTGCAGCTGGGTCATGATGACCTCGGCGGCCGAGACGCCCTCACCCTCGTGCATGTCCACCGGAATGCCGCGGCCGTCATCGGTGACGGTGACCGAGCCGTCACCATTGAGGATCACCTCGACCCGCGTCGCATAGCCGGCCAGGGTCTCGTCGATGGCGTTGTCCACCACCTCATAGACCATGTGGTGCAGACCAGACCCGTCGTCGGTGTCGCCGATATACATGCCCGGCCGCTTGCGCACCGCATCCAGGCCCTTCAGGACCTTGATGGATTCCGCGCCATATTCGGCTTGGCCGTTGCTCACCGGCGTTTCGCCGGCGCCTTGGGTTTCGTCGCTCATCAGGGTCTTCTTACACGTCCAGTAGGGCCAGGCCCGAAGCGTCCACCCGGACGCCCTGGGCTCGGCCGCGAAGGTCTTCGAACAGGTGCTCGTCGGTTCCGGTCAGGAAGGCCTGCAGGCCGAGCGCCTCGATTTCGTCGAACAGGGCCCTTCGCCGACGGCGATCCAGGTGTGCTGCGACTTCATCCAGCAACAATATAGGGTTTGGCGCTGATTCTGCACGCGAAAGTCTCGCCGCCTGGGCCAGGATGAGGTTCAGGATCAGGGCCTTCTGCTCGCCGGTGGAGCATTCCGCGGCCGGACGGTCCTTCTCCAGGTGGATGACGGCCAGATCCCCCCGGTGCGGTCCAGTCAGGGCGCGGCCGGCGGCGGCGTCACGCTCCCGGGCTGCGGCCAGGGCGGCGATCAGCCGGACCTCGATCTCGCTGGTCTCGACACCGTCCTTGGCCATCTGCTCCCACTCGCCGGTGAGGCTCAGCCGCGCCTGAGGGAAGGGGCGCTCGCCCCGGCTGTCGATCTCGGCCTGCAGGTCGGCGAGAGTGTCGGCCCTCGCGCGGGCCATCTGGGCGCCGGCCTGGCCCATCCGCGCCTCCAGGGCGCCCAGCCAGGCGGGGTCATTGGGGCCGTCGGTGAGCAGGCGCATCCGCTCGCGCTGGGCCTTCTCATAGGCGCTGGCCTGGCCAGCGTGGCCAGGCCTTGCGGCATAGACCAGGCGGTCGAAGAAGCGCCGGCGCTCTGACGCGCCCTCCAGGAACAGGCGGTCCTGGGCCGGGGTCAGCCAGACCTGGCGCTGCAGGTTCGAGAGCCGTCCCGGCGTTACGGTCTCACCCTCCAGGCGCACGGTGCGGCGGGCGGCGCCGGCCGCCTCCACGCCGGTGCCGACCTTGAGGGTCTCTTCGCCCAGGGCGATCTCGGCGGCCACCGCCCAGGCGCGCCCCCGGGCTTCGCCGGGCAGGCGACGGCCGATCTCAGCCATGGCCGCCCCGCGCAGGCCCCGGCCAGCGGTCAGCAGGGAGACGGCCTCCAGCAGGTTGGTCTTTCCCGCCCCGTTGGGTCCGGCCAGCACTACGGGCCGGCCGTCCAGGGCCAGGTCTGCCCGGACATAGGACCGGAAGTCGGTGAGGGTCAGGCGGGTGAGGACGGCGCGGGTCACGGAGGGCTCATAGCCGCTTTGGGCCCCAGACGCGAAATCTACGGGCGAGCTTGTGGCGGCGGCCTGGCCTGGATAGCGATGGATCATGACCCGCGACGCCGCCCTGTTCGAACCGCCGCCGCCACAGGCTCGGGCTGACCGCGGGGCTGTGACAGGCGTCCTGGCGGCGCACGGGGCTTGCAGGTTCGAAGGTTGGGACCTGGCGGAGGCCGATCTCTCCGGTCTCGACCTTGCGGGATGCGCCTTCATCCGCTGCCGGGCGGGCCGGGCCAGTTTCGCCAATGCCGACCTCACCGAGGCGCGGTTTGAGGGGTGCGACCTCAATAACACCGCATGGCGCGGGGCGCGGCTGGCGGCGGCTCACCTGGCCGACTGCAAGCTGACCGGGGCGCAGTTTCAGGAGGTCAGCGCGCTGGGCCTCACCTTCGCCCGCTGCCTGCTGGTCAACGCACACTTGCGGGGGGTGAGTTTTCGCAAGACTGAGCTCGAGGCGTTGAACCTGCAGGGCGCTGATCTGGCGGGGTGTGATTTCCGCGAGGCGGTGCTGATCGACTGCAATCTGCGCGACGCCCACCTGGCCGAGGCGCGGTTCGAGGGCGCCAATCTGCGCGGCGCAGACCTGGGAGAGCTGCGGCTGTCGGACGCCAGCCGATTCCGGGGCGCCTTCATCTCCAAGGCCCAGGCGGCCCAGCTCCTGGTCGGGCTGGGCCTGAAGGTGGTCTGAGGGGTTCTAGACCCGCAGGGGCATCAGCACGTACTGCACGTCGCTGTCAGCCGGATCGAGGACCAGGGCCGGATCATTGGGCCCGCCAAAGCGGAACTCGGCCTCCGGGGCGGTGATCTGGTCGGTGACATCCAGGATGTAGCGGGCGTTGAAGGACAGCTCGAAGGCCTCGCCGGAATAGTCGGCCTCGATCTCTTCCACCGCCTGGCCGGCTTCCATGTTGCGGACGGTCAGGATGATGCGGCCAGGCTCGATGGCCATGCGCACCGAGCGGCTCTTCTCGGCCGAGATGGTGGCCACCCGGTCGACGGCCTTGGCGAACAGCTTGTTGTCCACCCGCAGGATGCGGTCGTTGTCCTTGGGGATCACCCGGCCATAGTCGGGGAAGGAGCCATCGATGACCTTGGACGTCAGGGCGGTGGCGCCCAGTTCGAAGCGCACCTTCTGTGGCGAGAGCTGCAGGTCGATCTGCTCGCCGGCGTCGTCCAGCAGGCGACGGGCTTCGCCGATGGTCTTGCGCGGCACGATGACGCCCGGCGCCCCAACGGCTCCCTCCGGGGCCGGCATTTCGGCCAGGGCCAGGCGGTGACCATCGGTGGCCACGGCGCGCAGCTTCTGGATGCCGCCGTCATTGACCACATGCAGATAGAGGCCGTTGAGGTAGTAGCGGGTCTCTTCGGTGGAGATGGCGAAACGGGTCTTGTCGATCAGGCGGATGAGCTCGTTCACATCCACGCCGATGCGGCCGGACAGCCCCTCGGCGGACATGACGGGGAAATCGCCCGCTGGCAGCACCGGCAGGTTGAAGCGCGAGCGGCCGGCCTGGACCGTCAGGCGGGGGTCTTCGCCGGTGAAGCTCAACGAGACGTCAGCGCCCTCCGGCAGCTTGCGGACGATCTCATAGAGGGTGTGGGCCGGCGCGGTGATCTGGCCGGGCTGATCCACCTGAGCCATGGCCTCGTCGGTGATCTCGAGGTCGAGGTCCGTGGCCGAGAAGCTCAGGCGCTCGCCCTCGGCCGAGAGCAGCACATTGGACAGGATCGGGATCGTGTTGCGCCGCTCGACGGCGCTCTGCACATGACCCAGCGCCTTGAGGAGCGCCGCCCGTTCGATCGTCAGCTTCATGATTCCGTCCGAACCTCCCTGCGCCGACGAGACGATTCGTCAGCGCCCCCCGGGTGGAGGGGACTTGGGACTTTACTCATTTGCCCGGCCTGGGAAAGCCCTGGCCGGGCCGAAGGCGGCGGTTCTGTCTCAGGCCTTGGTGTCCACCGCGCCGCCGGCCTCTTCGGTCTCGCTCGCCGCATAGGGGTTGGCTCCGGCGTTTTCGGAGGGCGCGGGCGCCAGATCGGCCCCCGACCCCTTGGCGGCGACCACCACCATGGCCGGCCGCACGATACGGCCAAACAGCTCATAGCCGGTCTGCAGGGTCTGCAAGACGCCGCCTGCAGCCACGTCGGGCGCCGGCTGCTCCATCATCGCCTGGTGCTTGTGGGGATCGAACTTCTCGCCCCGCGGCGGCTCGATCTTCTTCAGGCCGTTGCTCTCAAAGGCCGTTTGCAGCGCCTTTTCGGTCATCTCGACGCCGAGCACGAAGTTCTTTACCGCCGGATCGTCCAGGTCTGACGGCGCGGCCGCGGTGGCCCGGGACAGGTTGTCGGCGGCGCCCAGCAGGTCGCGGGCGAACTTCTGGATGGCGTAGGCTCGCGCGTCATTGGCCTCGCGCTCGGCCCGGCGCTTGGTGTTCTCCGCCTCGGCGGCGAAGCGAAGCACCTGTTCCTTCAGTGAGGCGTTCTCGGCCTTCAGGGCCTCCAGCATCTCGATGGCGGCGTCGGCGACGGCCTCGGTCTCAGCCGGCGTGTGATCGTCGGACATTCTCTACTTCCTTACGCATTCATCACCTGGCCCAGCACCTTGGCGGTGTAATCCACCAACGGGATGATCCGGGCATAGTTCAGGCGAGTTGGGCCGATCACGCCGATCGCGCCCAGAACCTTCTGACGCCCCGTCATATAGGGCGCAGCGATCACGGAGGAACCCGAAAGCGAAAACAGACGGGTTTCGGCGCCGATGAAGATGCGCACCCCTTGCGCCTCGCGCACCCCGTCCAGCAGGCCGATCATCTGTTCCTTCTGTTCGAGATCGTCGAACAGCATGCGCACCCGCTCCAGATCCTCCAGCGCGTCGCGGTCGCCCAGCAGGTTGGCCCGGCCCCGGACGATCAGGGCCCGATTGGCGCCGTCGCCGCCGCCCCAGGCGGCCAGTCCGTCCTCCACCAGCCGGGCGGCCTTGTCGTCCAGCTCCCGGCGGGCGCGGTCGAGGTCCTGGCTGATCTCGCTGCGGGCGTCGTCCAGGGTCTTCCCCCGGGCCCGTGTATTGAGGAAGTTCGAGGCCTCCTGCAGGGAGGATGGCGTGACCCCGGCGCCCAGGGCCATGAGCCGGTTCTCCACGGTGCCATCCTCGAACACCATGATGGCCAGGGCCTGGTCGCCGCCCAGGGCCACGAACTCCACATGCTTGACCTCGGCGTCGCGCACTGGCGTCACCACCACGCCCGCCCCTCCGGCCAGACCCGACAACAAGGACGACGCCTCATTGAGGGCCTCCTCGAAGCTGCGGCCCTGGACCCGCAGGCGGGTTTCGATCAGGCGGCGCTCGTCCTCGCCGACATCGCCGACCTCCAGCAGGCCATCGACGAACAGGCGCAGGCCCGCATGGGTGGGCAGGCGCCCGGCGCTGGAATGGGGCGCGCCCAGCAGGCCCAGCTGGGTCAGGTCCTGCATGGTGTTGCGGATCGAGGCCGGCGACAGGGAGACGCCGCCCCGGGACAGGGTTCGTGAGCCGACGGGATCGCCGGTGTCGAGATAGCTCTCGACGATGCGGCGGAAGATGTCGCGCGCCCGCTCGTCCAGTTCGGCGAGCGAGGGCCCGCGGGAGAGCAGTGGTGTGTTCACGTTCTGGCGGCCGAAGCCTTCACCTGTTGCGAGGGCCCATGGACGGGCGGTTCAAGTTTTAGGATAAGCGCGCGCCACGGCCGTGCAAGTGACGCGGCGCTCTGGCGGTCTTGTTATCACGCCGCTCACGACCTCAGGAAAGGTTCTCGCCATGCGCCCCTCCCAACGCGCCCCCGACATGCTGCGCGCCGTCACCCTAGAGACCGGGGTCAACCGCTATGCCGAAGGCTCCTGCCTGGTCTCCTTTGGTCACACCAAGGTGCTGGTCACCGCCAGCCTGGAAGAGGGCGTGCCCCCCTTCCTGCGCGGCAAGGGTCAGGGCTGGGTGACCGCCGAATACGGCATGCTGCCCCGGGCCACCCACACCCGTGGCCGCCGTGAGGCCGCCCAGGGCAAGCAGTCGGGCCGCACCCAGGAGATCCAGCGGCTGATCGGCCGGTCCCTGCGGGCCGTCACCGACATGAAGGCGCTGGGCGAGCGCCAGATCTCCCTCGACTGCGACGTGATCCAGGCTGATGGCGGCACCCGAACCGCCTCGATCACCGGCGCCTGGGTCGCCCTGCGCCTGGCCACCCGCTATCTGATGGATGAAGGCGTGCTCACCGCCGACCCGATCCTCGATCAGGTGGCGGCCGTCAGTTGCGGCGTCCATCAGGACACCCCGGTGCTGGACCTGGACTATGAGGAAGACTCCGACGCCGAGGCCGACGCCAACTTCGTGCTCACCGGGGCCGGCGACATCGTCGAGATCCAGGCCACTGGCGAGAAGCGCGGCTTCACGCAAGGCGAGTTCGACGCCCTGTTTGGCCTGGCCCGCAAGGGCATGGACGAGCTCTTCGCCCTGCAGTTGGCCGCCGTCGCCCGATAATGGGGGCCGCGCTGGATCGCTAGCCAGCCCGTCTCCCTCGGGCTTGGCCCGAGGGTCCATGCGCACTGGGGCCAGCCCCGTGTTCATGGATGGTCGGGTCAAGCCCGACCATGACGGCGGGAGGTGAGCTCAACGCTCGGCTGGCGCGCTCATCGCAAGGTGAGGCGCGCCGCATAAAGCAAAACGGCCGGGTGCGGGGTCCGCATCCGGCCGTTCTGGTATCTCAAACCTCAGGCTGAGGCCGAAAGGGCATTGGACCCTTAGAGGCCGATCAGCAGGTCGCGCTGGGCCGAGGGCGGCATGCGGGCCAGTTCATTGGCCAGCGGAGCCATCCAGCGGGTCAGGAAGCGTTCGATCGCTGCAAACATGTTCTGCCCCTTTGTGCAGTGCAAAATGTTGCATTGCACATAGGCCTGGGCCCTTTCCCCCGCAACGGCCAGGCCGAAAAAACTGACAGTTGCGCCGCAAGATCACGCTCATGTGTTGTCGCGATGCAACATCGGGCGTCGGCGGGGGCTAATCCTCCTCGCCGAAGTCCTCATCCCCGGGGCCGGGCTCATAGTGCAGCAGGTCGCCCGGCTGGCAGTCGAGCTCGCGGCACAGGGCCGCCAGGGTGGAGAACCGCACGGCCCGGGCCTTGCCGGTCTTGAGGATCGAGAGATTGGCGATGGTCACCCCGACCCGGTCGGCCAGTTCGGTCAGCGACATGCGCCGTTCCAGGAGAACGCGGTCGAGAAGCACGCGGATGGGCACTTTGGCGCTCCTCAGATGGTCAGTTCGGCTTCGCGGCGCAGGCGGGCGCCCTCGCGAAACACCTCGGCCAGGACAAAGACCACCAGAACAGAGAACCAAGCGGTCAGGCTGAGCGACGGCTCCACGGCGTTGGAGTCCGGCAGGATGGCGCTGGAAAGCGCCCAGAAGGCGTAGCGGCCAAGCTCCAGTCCCGCCAGGATCAGGCCCACCATGCGCAGACGCCGCACATTATCCGGGTGGAAGGGGTCCCCGGCGGTCAGGGTGGCGAAGATCTTTCGCAGCTGGGCCACGATGATCAGGATGCCGCCCATATAGACCGCCGCGGCCAGCAGGCCGAGGGTCACCACCGGGCCCCGGTTCTCAATCTCCTCTCCCCCCGCCGTCACCGCGATATCGGCCAGCAGGTCGGGATTGAAGGAGAAGAGCAGGGCCGCCAGCATCAGGACGCCGACGACGCTGACCCCGATCCAAAGGGCCACATAGACCACGTCGAGGATGATCTTCAGAAAGCTCGATACCGAGCCTGGCCCCAGAGCGCGCATGGTGGTCTAGCCCCGCTATATTTCCGTCCTCAGCCTAGAGGATGCCGGCGCCGGCGACCACGGTGACGATGGGCAGGACGGCCAGACACAGGGCGCAGGCCAGGGCGAAACGTTCAAAACCGTTGGAAAAAGCGAAGCGGGGCATGGGTGAAGTCCTTGATTGAGAGGCGCCCGGGGGCGGGGAAGGTTGGTGGGGCCGCCTTGGCTCCATGTCGTTAGTCGATACGGACATGCCGTTTTTCGATCAAGGAAATTATCGAAAAACGATATTAAATCGTCGTAAGGAAGTGGACGATCTGTCATCTGCGTCGCCGTTTGCCCACGCGCCGCCGGCTGCCTATGTTCGCCTCGTCTCAAGGAAGGATGGCCTATGGCCCTGAAGCTCGAACCCGGCGCGCGGCTGGTGGTGGCCACCCACAATCCCGGCAAGGCCCGGGAGCTGGCGGCGATCCTGGAAAACCGCTTCGACCTCGTCACGGCCGGCGAGCTTGGCCTGCCCGAACCGGAGGAGACCGAGACCACCTTCGTCGGCAACGCCCTGCTCAAGGCCCGGGTGGCGGCGCGCGGGTCTGGCCTGATCGCTCTGGCCGACGATTCCGGGCTCAGCGTCGCGGCTCTGGACGGGGCGCCTGGGGTCTATTCGGCCCGCTGGGCGGGACCGGACAAGGACTTCGCCCTCGCCATGGCCAAGGTGGAAGCGCGGCTGGAGGCCACGGGGCTGAAGGACCGCGCCGCCTGGTTCACCTGCGCCCTGGCGGTGGCCTGGCCGGACGAGGGCCCGGCCCTGGTGGTGGAAGGTCGCCTGGACGGTCAACTGGTCTTCCCCGGCCGGGGCGACCGGGGCTTTGGCTATGATCCCATCTTCGTGCCGCAGGGCGGACAGGAGACCTTCGGCGAGATGGATCCGGCCGCCAAGGACGCTATGAGCCACCGGGCGCTCGCCTTCGCCAAGCTCAAGGCCGCCCTGCTTTGACGCCCCCCGCGCCCCCCCTGGGGGTCTATGTTCACTGGCCCTACTGCGCGCGGATCTGCCCCTATTGCGACTTCAACGTCTATCGCGACCGCGGCCGCGCCGACGAGCAGGCCGCCCTGGTGGACGCGATCATCGACGATATGAGGACCCAGGCGAAGCTGACGGGGCCTCGGACCCTGGTGTCGGTCTTCTTCGGGGGCGGGACGCCGTCGCTCATGGCGCCAGAGGCCGTGGCCCGGGTTCTGGAGACCGCCTGCCAACTCTGGACGCCGGGCGCCGATCTTGAGGTCAGCCTGGAGGCCAATCCCACCGACGCCGAGGCCAGCCGCTTCGCCGACCTGGCGGCGGCCGGGGTGGGTCGACTGTCCCTGGGGGTGCAGGCCCTGGACGACGCCGCCCTGAGCTTCCTCGGGCGCGACCACGACGCAGCGGCCGCCCGCCGCGCGTTGGAGATGGCCGCCAGAACCTTCCCGCGCCTGTCCCTGGACATGATCTATGCCAGGCCCAGCCAGACGCCGGAGGCCTGGGGTGAGGAACTGCGCGAGGCGCTAAGCTATGGTGCCGAACATGTCTCGCCCTATCAGCTGACCATCGAGGCGGGCACGGCCTTTGACCGCGCCGTTCGTCGCGGCCGCTTCTCGCCGCCCGATGATGAGCTGGGAGCCGCCCTTTACGACACCACCCAGGCGGTGCTCGAGGCCGCCGGCTTCGAAGCCTATGAGGTCTCCAACCACGCCCGTGGCGAGGCCGCCCGCTCCCGCCACAATCTCGTCTACTGGCAGGGCCTCGACTATGTGGGCGTCGGGCCAGGCGCCCATGGACGGATCACCGTGGATGGCGTGCGCTGCGCCACCGAGGCGCTGGCCCGGCCCGGCGCCTACATCGCCCAGGTGGCCGAATCAGGTCGCGGCTTTGCTGACTACGAAACCCTGTCACCCGCCGCGGCGGCCGAAGAACGCATCATCAGCGGCCTGCGCATCTGGTCAGGGGTTACCTTCGCAGAAGTGGCGCCCCTTGGCCTGTCGCCGAACCATGACCGGTTCAAAGCCCTTGTGGCGGAGGGCCTGCTCGCCCGCAGCAATCAGGGGTTGTTCCCGACGCCGGCTGGCCGACTGCTGCTTGATCATGTGGTGCGGCGCCTCTTGGTCTGAAGGCGACGCTTGCTTTGCGGGCTCCGACCGGCGAACCCTTTTCCCATGGCCCATCCCGTCGACCCGCCGCCCCTGTCTGACGCGCCTCTTGCGCCGGGCCTCTATATTGTCGCCACGCCGATCGGGAATCTGCGGGATATCACCCTACGCGCTCTGGATGTGCTGGCTGCCGCCGATCTGATCCTGGCCGAGGACACCCGGGTGACCGGCAAGCTGCTGGCGGCGTTCAAGATCTCCGGAAAGATGGAGCGCCATGACGAGCACGCCGCCGAACGGGCCAGGCCCAAGGCCCTGGCTGTGCTGGAGCAGGGGGGGCGGGTGGCCCTGGTGTCTGACGCCGGCACGCCGCTGATCTCAGACCCCGGCTATCGCCTGGTGCGCGAAGCTGCCGCCGCCGGCTTTCCCGTCCATCCCATTCCAGGGGCCTCAGCCCTGCTGGCGGGCCTATCGGTGGCGGGCCTGCCGTCTGACCGCATCCTGTTCGCGGGCTTTCCGCCGCCCAAGAGCGCGGCGCGGCGCACCTTCCTGCAGGAGGTGGCGGGTGTGCGGGCCACCCTGGTCTTCTTCGAAGGCGCCTCCCGCCTGGGGGAGAGCCTGAGCGACATGGCCCAGGTGTTTGGCCCCCGGGAGGCTGTGGTCTGTCGGGAGCTGACCAAGCTCTATGAGACCGTGGTGCGGGGGCCCCTGGACGTACTGGCGGCTGATCCGGCCCTTCAGGCGCCCAAGGGCGAGATCGTCATTCTGGTGGGACCTGGTCGGGAGATGGAGGCCACGGCGGCTGACGCTGACCTCGCCCTGCGCGAGGCCCTGGGGCGGCTCAAACCCGCCGAGGCGGCCGGCGAGGTGGCCCGGGCGCTGGGTCTGCCCCGTCGGGAGCTCTATCGCCGCGCCCTCGAACTGAAGGCGGACCAGGCCGATGCGGAGGCCTGATCCGGACCAGGCCCTGGCCGCCCGCCAGGTTCGCGGCGCCCAGGCCCGCCGCAGCGGCCGTCGGGCGGAGGCCTGGGCCGCGCTGTGGCTGATGCTCAAGGGCTACCGGATCCTGGGCTTTCGACTGCGCACCCGCCTGGGGGAGATCGACCTGCTGGCGCAGAAGGGCGCCGTGTTGGCGGTGGTGGAGGTCAAGAGCCGGCTCACCCTGGCCGAGGCCCTGGCCGCCGTGGCGCCGGACCAGCGCGATCGCCTTCGCCGGGCTGGCGCGGCTGTGGCGGGGGGGCGGCCTCGGCTGAAGAACCTGGCGGTGCGGCTTGATCTGATCGCCCTCGCGCCAGGACGGCTGCCCCAGCACCGGCCCGACGCCTGGAACGGCGCGTGAGGGGGCGAGCGTGACGTCCGCAGAGGCTGAAATCCTCATCGCTGAGGCCGGACGCCTGGAGTCCGGGGCGGACTTTCCCCTGCTGGAGGCCGCCATCGCCTGCGCCATCCACGATGATCCTGCCCGCGACCCCCAGGGGGTGCGAGACCTGGCCGCCGCTGGGGTCGAGCGCCTGGTCGCCCGCCTGCGACGGGAGAGCCAGGAAGAGGCCCTGGCCGAGACCATGTCCGGCGACCTGCGGCTCTCGGGCGACCTGTTCACCTATGACCACCCCGACAACGCCGACATCATCGCCGTGGCCCAGCGGCGGAAGGGGCTGCCGGTTACCCTGGGCATTCTCTATCTACATGTGGCCAAGCTGGGCGGGCTGAACCTCAAGGGGGTGGACTTTCCCGGCCATTTCCTGCTGCGCATCGACACCCCCGAAGGGCCCCTGGCGCTCGATCCGTTCAGCGAGGGACGGGTGGTGCTGCCCTCGGAGCTCACCCGTCGGGCTCTGCACGCCGGGCTGACGCCCAATGTGGCCGATCGCCTGGATCTGCTGATGACGCCGGCCGCCGATCGGGCCGTCCTGATCCGGTTGCAGAACAACATCTTCGCCCGAGCCGCGGCCGCCAGGGACTATGGACGGGCCGAGCGGGCCGCCCTGCGCCGGGCGTTGCTGGATCCTCAGGATCATCGTCCCTGGCTGGACGTGGCCGCCGCCCGGGAGGGCCAGGGCGCCCTGGCCGGCGCTCTGGAGGCCCTGGCCCGGGCCGGCGAGCTGGATCATGGCGCCGCCCTGGCCGCCCGGGTCCAGCGGGAACGGGTCCGGCTCAGATTGAACTGAGGCGCCGGGCCCTGGCGCTCTCGCCCGGCGCCGCCTATGTCGGAACAGCTGTTGAACCAGGAGCGCGTCATGGCCTTGAAGGTCGCCGTCCAGATGGACCCCCTAGAGTCGATCAACATCGAGGGGGACACGACCTTCCTGATGATGCTGAGCGCCCAGGCCCGCGGCCACAGCCTCTGGGTCTATACGCCCGACAAGCTGTCCCTGGAGAACGGCCGGGTCACCGCAAGCGGTCGTTCGGTGCGTGTTCAGGACGTCAAGGGCGATCACGCGACCTTCGGAGACTGGGAGCGCCGCGACCTGGCCGAGATGGATGTGGTCCTGCTGCGCCAGGATCCGCCCTTCGACATGGCCTACATCACCGCGACCCACATCCTGGACGCCATCCATCCGAAGACCCTGGTGGTCAACAACCCCACTGAGGTGCGCAACGCCCCGGAAAAGCTGTTTGTCACCACATTCCCAGGAGTGCAGCCCCCGACCCTGATCACCTCGGATATCGAGGCCATCTACGCCTTCCGGGCCGAGCATGGGGATGTCGTGCTGAAACCGCTCCACGGCCACGGGGGCTCCGGCGTGGCCCGCCTGCTGGCCGATGATCCCAATCTCGACGCGCTGCTGGAACTGCACGCCGCGATCGGCCGCGAGCCCGTCATCATTCAGAAGTTCGTCCCCGACGTCACCAAGGGCGACAAGCGCATCCTGCTGGTGGACGGCGAGCCGGTGGGGGCGATCAATCGGGTGCCGGGCGCCGGCCAGATCCGCTCCAACCTGCGGGTGGGCGGCCGGGCCGAGGCCGTCGAGCTGACGGCCCGGGACCGCGAGCTGTGCGGCATCATCGGTCCGGAACTGAAGGCCCGTGGCCTCTTGTTCGTCGGCATCGACGTGATCGGGGACTATCTCACCGAGATCAATGTGACCTCGCCCACGGGCGCCCGAGCCCTGCAGAAGTTCACTGGGATCGACGCCACCGATCTGATGTGGGCGCGCATCGAGGCGATCCGCGCCGGGGCATAGGATAGCCCCCGACGACGCCGGGCAATTTACCGTTGTCGCAGCTTCCCGTTGTGTTCTATGTTTGTTCGCGGTCTGGGCCGCGGCGATTGCGGCTCTGTGGATAAATTCGCCCCAAAGACCGCCTTTGGCGTCGGGGCAGACCTTCTTTGGGGAGCGCCATGGCGGGGGTGGTGACGGTGGCCTTCGACGGCGTTGAGGCCCGGCGTGTGGACGTCGAGGTCCAGCTGACCGGCGGGGCGGTGGCCTTCGTGGTAGTCGGCCTGGGGGACAAGGCCGTGGCCGAAAGCCGTGAGCGGGTGCGGGCGGCCTTTGCGGGTCTTGGCCTCGCCCTGCCGGCCCGCCGTATCATCGTCAATCTGGCCCCGGCCGACCTGCCGAAGGAAGGGAGCCACTATGACCTTCCCATCGCGCTGGCGGTCATGTCGGCCATGGGGATCATCCCGCCGGACGCCCTGACCGGCTGGGCGGCGGTGGGGGAATTGTCCCTCGACGGGCGTATCGTCCAGGTGGCCGGGGCCCTGCCGGCGGCGGTGGCGGCCGGGGGCATGGACCTTGGCCTGATCTGTCCCGAGGCTTGTGGGGCCGAGGCCGCCTGGTCCGGCGACACCCGGATTCTGGCCGCCCCGTCCCTGATCGCCCTGGTCAACCACTTCCGCGGGACCCAGATCCTGTCGCCGCCGCAGCCTGGCCCCGTGGTGGAGGGCGAGCGGGTCCCGGACCTGCGCGAGGTGAAGGGCCAGGAAGGCGCCAAGCGCGCCTTGGAGATCGCCGCGGCGGGCGGCCACAACCTGCTGTTCATGGGGCCGCCGGGCTCGGGCAAGTCGATGATGGCGGCCCGGCTGCCGGGCCTGTTGCCGCCTCTGTCGGCGGCCGAACTGCTTGAGACCTCCATGATCCATTCGGTGGCCGGCCTGATCGCCAAGGGCGAGCTGACCCGCCAGCGGCCCTTCCGAACCCCTCATCATTCGGCCAGCATGGCCGCGCTCACCGGCGGCGGCCTGAAGGCCAAGCCCGGCGAAATCTCCCTGGCGCACAATGGGGTGCTCTTCCTGGATGAACTGCCGGAGTTCTCCGCTCAGGCCCTGGACAGCCTGCGTCAACCGCTCGAGACCGGCGAGGTGGTGGTGGCCCGGGCCAACGCCCATGTGCGCTATCCGGCCCGCTTCCAGCTGGTGGCGGCGATGAATCCTTGAGGTTGCGTCGCACTTTGGTCGCTAGTTCCGACAGGTAGGTAGAGGAGATCGATCTCGATCTCCTCTTTTCCGATGGTGATGCGGTTGGTCGTGGCCTCCACCATCTGGCGCTTCTGAGCGCTAGTGAGTGCTGACCAACTCTCAGTCAGACTATGGGCTCCCGTCATAGCTTCCTCCTGGGAGGCCATAGAGATGCGCATAACGTCGAGGTCCGCTTGAAGGCGTGGCAGCTCCTCGTCGAGCTGCCGCCGGCGCTCGGAGAGGGGTTTGTGTCGTCTGCCAAAGTCCTCAGTCGCAAGCCCGCCTTCGCGGTGAAGGGTGAAGAGTGCGTCCTCCTCGGCATCAAGCTTTCGGACCTCGGCGAGGGCGCGCTCAATGAGGCGCTCCTTCTCGTGCATCGCATCGGCTGCGGCGCGATTGTGCGCGGCGATCTCTTCGGGCGAGACAAGGAAGCGTCTTAGCTCAGACAGAAAGACGGTCTCAAGATCGGCGGTCGGTATCTTGTTGCGGCAGCCTTCGCAGACGTATTTTGGGCTCCCTGCGCGGACATACATCTTCGTTCCGCAATGGCAGTGAGCGATGCCGGCGAACAGGTGCACGGCCGTACGCGCGACGGGCTTTATCTTTGCCCGCTGTGCTTCGAGAATTGACTGACATCGGTCCCACAGCTCCTCGGAGACGATGGGCTCCACCTCGTTGAAGACCCATTCGCTCTCTGGCTTGAGTTCCCACGCCTTCGCCCGATCAGCCGAACGGGTGTAGTTCTGACGATGCAGACCCTTTGCCACAGGATCGGCAAGGAGCCGGTGCACGCTCGTTCCGGTCCAGGCATCTCCGCCGCGGGTGCGGTATCCACGCTCGGTGAGAAGACGCGCAACGGTGCGCTTCCGTTGATGTTCGGCGAACAGCTCGAACATCAGCCGCCGAACGGGCGCTTCATCTGGATCGATGACGAGGCGCTTGTCTTGATATCGGTAGCCGAAGGGAGCCTGGCCGCCAGTCGACTTTCCGAGCCTTGCTCGGACGGGCACTGACGCCGCCACGCGTTCAGCAATCTCCTCACGCTCCCACTGCGCCATTGCCGCGATCATCGTGAAAAAGAGGCGGCCGGCCGGGGAGCTTGTATCAATGGCTTCCTGAAGCGAGACGAGGTCTGCGCCTTCAGCCCGGAAGATTTCGGCAAACTCCAAGAGCTCTTTGGTGTTGCGGGCAAGCCGGGCGAGCTTCGAAAACACCAGGCCTGATATGCGGCCCGACCGGATGTCGCCGAGCATCCGTTGCGCCTCGTGGTGCGCCATAACGGCCTTGCCGCTGACGGCTTCAAGCCGGTAGGTCTCCGCCACTGCCCAGCCTTTGGCTTCGGCATAGGCACGGGCGCGCCGCTCATGGTGTTCAGGGCTGTCGCCCTGCGCTTGGTCCTCAGTTGAGACCCGTATCCAGATCCCAACGTGCCTACTGCTGGGGTTGTCCTCGGGGGACATCTAGTCGCCTCCTCCATCCAGAACAAAGAGGGTACGATATTCTGCGGAATCTGTCAGTGAGCACTGGCGAGAGAACGCCGATATTCCTACCTTAACCCAAGCTTGAGCAAGAGGAGTCGAGCATGGCGAAGAACACAGGTAGCGGCTTTCGACAGGGCGCGGTGAAGAGCCGTAGCCAGTTCACCAATCCCCGCACGGGCCTCGCGGTGAAGCGGGACGGGGCGACCGGCAAGTTCCTGGCGGTGAAGAAGTCCGGCGGCGTCTTCAAGGGCGTGACCAAGGAGCGGTAGGAGCCGTTGGTCGGCGGCGCCGTACATCGCCCGCGGTGCTGCAGATGCGATCGGTAGAAGTGGTGGGGGTCCCTTAGGACCCCCTGGCCTCCTCATCGCGCTCCTGAATGAACCGCATCACGATCCGACCGGTGAGAGGCACCGCATCACAGCTGATGCTGAAGCCCAGACCGTCCTTGTTCGGCCACGCCGCGCCAATGGGTGTCCAGATCGCCGCCTGGCCATCGCCCTGGACGCGATAGAGCCGATGGGTAGGTTTGCGGCTCAGGGGTAGGGATTGGTGGGCCATCGTAGTCGTCCTCCATAAGGACCGCGGGACATCCCGCGGCTTCATGGGGAGCAACGGGAGCGGGACATTGAGCCGGCGGTCACACGCCGCGCCATAGGCGCGCCCGAAGGGAGCAAGCTGCACGGAGCACGCAGTGCGGAGGAAGCGACGCTGGGTTGACCGGCGGCGGTCACGCTCCACAACGCTCAGAACCACGAAGCCGGGTCGCCCGGGGCTCTTGGCGGGGGAAGAGGAGGCGCAGTCTCTTGGCTGAGCCGCGAAGGATCGAGCGTGACCGCGCTGAATGGTCGGGACGGCGCACCATCGATCATGAGGCGCAGGTAGAAATGGCGGTTCGGGAGATTGAGAAGATCATGGACATCAAACGTGGGCTGAAACTCACGGGCAATGAGCGTGGCGTCTTCAGGCCCCACACGGAAGCTGATGAGGGTCCCTGCGTTGCCCAGCACGGCGTGACGAACGTCCGGCTCCAGCTGGTGGAAGTGCTGGTGGGCGAGGGTGAGGCCAAGCCCGTATTTGCGTAGCTCCGACATCATGTTGGCGAAGGCGAGGGTGGTGAAGCTCTGGAACTCGTCGACGTAGAGGTGAAACGGGCGGCGCTCGCCGGCTGGCGCATCAGCACGGCTCAGGGCGGCAAGCCCAATCGTCGACACGATCAGGCCGCCAAGGACCGAGCTGCTGTCTTCTCCCAGCCGCCCTTTCGCGAGGTTCACAAGGAGCACACCGCCCTCGTCCATGAGCCCGCGAAAGCGAAGATCGACATCCGGCGTCACCAAAATGCGATTGAGCGTGGGATCGGAAAGCAGTGCGCCCAGCTTGTTCTGGATAGGCGCCACCATCTCTGCGCGCATCCGATCCGGGGCCTTCTCAAACTCGCCTGACCAAAAGCGGCGTATCGTTTCATTCCTGACACCACGGGCGATATGTCGCCGGAAGTCCTTGTCAGTGTAGAGGCGGAGAATGTCGGGCAGGGTGGAGTCCGGCTGCTCGATCAGCGCGAACAAGGATGAGCGCAACACATGCTCCATGCGGACGCCCCAAGCGTCCGGCCAGAGTTTGCGAAGGGTGTCGAGAAGACCAGACACGGCCAGCGGTATTTTGTCGTCCCGGACCCTTCGAAGGGGATTGTACCCGAAGGGCTGCCTGGGGTCTGGCGCGTCGAGGTACCGCACGCGCTGGCGCTGATGATCTTGAACACCCGCAGCGATACGCTCAACCAGGTCGCCGTGTGGGTCTATGAGCGCAAACCCGCGGCCGGCAGCGAGATCCTGGAGCACCAGGCTTTCGAGGAAGGTGGACTTCCCGACCCCCGTCTTGCCGATCGCGTATAGATGAGAAAGCCGGTCGCGTTGATGGACGCCAAATGGGCGAAACCGTCGGTGGAAGGTGGAGCGGCCGAGATATGTAGGCTGATCGGGCGTTGAGTGCATACCTAATGGTGTCGCAGGCTAGTCCCACAGGCACGGGGTCAGAACTTCACGCTTGTGCGCCTCGCAGGTGGCCGTCCCTGGTCCGAACTGGCTCATCGCTCCAAGCCGAGCACTCTCCGCACGCGACCCGCGAAACCATTTCGCTGGACTCCCTCAAGTTGCAGTAGCAGTGTTCTCCCAATGAAGCTCGGGGGAGCCCACCATGAAGTTGTTACTACGCCGCGATCAGCGGTCAGGCATGCTTGGGAAGATGGTGTTCAGCCTTGATGTGAGGGCTGACATCAAGCCCGAGGAAAAGGCCGCCATCGATAAGTACAAGCTTGGCGACACCATCCTCTATGAGAGCCACACGATCGAAGGCGGCTCAGGTCTCCTTGGGATCGCCTCGCGCATGGCGATCAATTCCACTGTCCGCGTGAGCGTAACGGTTCGGGATCTTGCCGGCGGCAAGCGCATCGAATGCAAGGACATCGTGGAGATGCTCGCCATCGAGGAGCACGTTCGTGAGGCGGCGAAGCTCTTCGCCGACGTCCTGAACGCGGCCAAGCACTTCGGCGGTGAGGAGGTTGTGGAGCTCGCCTAGCTCCATGGTCTGGAACACGAATTTCTCAAACTGGCTGTCCGGAAGCTCGCGCACGCGCGAAATGGACGAAACACGGCTTGCCTGGAGTGAATCTCAGGCGCTTTGGAACGCCTCTCCGCTCGCCACAGTTCAGCTCGGCGACCGCGTCTGGGAGTTTATGCAGAACCTCACCGATCCGATGGATCGATGCCCTGCTGCCCCTGTCCTGGTCGCGATGTGGGACGTCGCAGAGACCGTCTTCAGGGCCGAGAACGTCGGGCCTATTGAGCCTATTTGGCCGGCAATCGAGGGCGATGCGCAAATTGCGCTGAACTTTCGCAGGATGCTCGCCCGACGACGACGGTATGCGGCCGACTATGAACGCACACATGGGATCGTCACCACGCAGCTCGCCCATGCCTGTCGTCAACTCGTCGAAGCGCTGCCGGAAAGCTGCTTTGGGGACTGGCCCGACGACGGTTCCGCGTTTGAAGTGCCCCTTATCGAACTAATCGATGATCCGGCGACGCTCATCGAGCAGCTATTCATCTTCCCGTATACCGACGAGACGATGGCTCGCGAGCTCTTTTTCGAGCTGCGGGAGCGGTACGGAACGAACCTCCTTGTTGCTTCGGGCTTCCCACCCGACGCCAACCCACAGGAGGTGACCCACAAGCTCATCATACCGACCCGACAGCGGGGAAAAAGCGCAGCCGAGCTCGTGGATATGTATCTGGGTGGGACGCCGTTTGCCCGCATACTTGAGTTGCCCGTTCCGTTGCATACGCCAGACGAGGTGCGCTTCGAGCATGCGCACATCCTTGGCGGCACCGGTCACGGGAAGACGCAGCTTCTCCAGCGCATGATCCACGCCGATCTGGTTGCAGCGAAGGCGGACGGACGTTCAGTCGTCGTGATCGACAGTCAGGGCGACCTGATCAACAAGCTGCTGCGTCTCGACCTCTTCGACCCGGATCAAACCGGGAGCCTGGCAGACAGACTCGTTCTCATCGATCCCAACGACATCGAGTTTCCGGCTGCCCTCAACCTTTTCGATGCACATCTGGATCGGCTCGCTGACTACCGGCCGGTCGATCGCGAGCGGGTCCTCAACGGGGCAGTTGAGCTCTACGAGACGCTGTTTGGCGACATGCTGGGGGCCGAGCTCACTCAAAAGCAAGGCGTCGTTTTCCGGTATCTGGCGCGCCTCATGGTCTCAATCTCAGGCGCCACCATTCACACCCTCATGCAGCTCATGGAGGATGGTCGGCCCTTCAAACCGCAGATGGCGCAGCTCGAAGGTTCGGCGCGCTACTTCTTCGAGACCGAGTTTTTCCACCCGTCGTTCGCTGCCACAAAAAAGCAGATTCTGCGCCGGCTTTGGGGGGTGCTCTCAACGCCCACGTTCGAGCGAATGTTTGCGCAGCCCGCCAACAAGCTCGACCTCTTCGAAGCCACGAGGGAAGGAAAGATCATCCTCATCTCGACGGCCAAGGATCTTCTCAAGACCGATGGCAGTGCGCTCCTCGGGCGCTTCGTGATCCGGATGCTTGCTCAGGCAGCACTTGAGCGCTCGGTCCTTCCGGAGGGGGATCGGACACCCACCTATGTCTACGTCGACGAGGCGCAGGAGTACTTTGACCAGGGCGTCGAGACGCTCTTGCAGCAGGCGAGGAAGTACCGCGTAGCCTTCGTGTGTGCGCATCAGAGCCTCGACCAGGCGTCACCGCGGCTCCGTTCAGCCCTCTTTTCGAACACGAGCTTCAAGTGCGCCGGTGGGGTTTCGGCTAAGGATGCGCGGGTGCTCGCTGATGAGCTCGGAACGACCGCTGAGTTCATTGGGAGCATGAAGCGTAGGGGCGGCCGCACGGAGTTCGCCGCCTGGATCAAGAATTGGACACCCTCGGCGGTGCGCCTCTCCGTTCCTCTTGGGTATCTTGAACGCCAGCCCACGATTTCCGAGGAGGTGCTTGACGAGCTCGTGGCCCGCAACAGGGTCCGCTATTGCGGAACCACAGAAGCATCAATCCGGCCTCTGTCGCCAGGTGCTGAAGGCGAGGCAAGCCCGACAAGCCCTCCACAGGTTGACCCAGAAGGTGACCATCCGCTCGTTGACCCCAAGAGCCCGCCCGCTGCCGGAAGCGCGCCGGAATCTGGCCGGAGCCCGAAAGAGCAAGCTCCGCCAGCCGAGCACGCCGAAGTCATCTCTCCGCGTGAGCGGGAACTTGGGAAGGGGGGCAAGAAGCACCGATATCTTCAGAACTTGGTGAAGGGCCTCGCGGAGCAACAAGGATTCCGCGCCACAATCGAAGCCCCACTCGCCGGCGGCCAAGTGGACGTCCTGCTCACCCGGACAGATCTAACCATTGTGGTCGAGGTCTCTGTCTCAACGCCCGTGGAATGGGAGCGTCAGAGCATTGCACGGTGTCTGGCTACCGATGTGACGAGCGTGGTTCTCGTGCTGGCTAAGTCAGAGAAAACTGCCGCACGATACCGCGAAGCGATCGTCTCCGGACTCGATGATGTCGCGTTGGCGCGCCTTACCATCCTCTATCCAGATGACGTGCCGGATTTCCTCGCTTCGTTTGGCGCGACGGCTGAGAGCGGCCCGCCTCTGGTAAAAGGTTACAGGGTGGTTGCCACACGAACGAGGATCTCGGCTGACGAAGCCAGAGTACGACGCGACGCGCTGGCGCGGCTCGTCGCTGGATCGATGCGACGACAGGATGACTGACGCGCCGTCGCCGGATGGCCGAGTGGCGCGTACGCAAGGTCTCGGCCTGCCAACGAGTCATGAGGAAGGGGCGGTTCGCCCCGTTGGGAATCGTTTCGAAAAAGCCTGTGGTGATGGGCGGGTATTTTGAGCAGAAGCTTCAATCAGATCTGATGCAGCTAGACCGAGTTGGACCGCGCAGCCTCCGCCGCGATGTGGCCTGCAAACGAGGTCACGAAGGTCTTCAGACTCGTCATGTCCGAAAGCTCCTTCACTTCGCCGGTCGTGCCGGCTGTCCGCGTCGAAGCCAAGAGCGAGGCTGTGGTGTAGAGCTGTTCCTGCACAAGCCGCTGGCACAGTACATCGTACCGTTTGAGGTAGGACGCCCCCTGAAACTCGGTGAAGACCGGGAAGTGTGGCGAGCGGTCCCGAACGGGAGAACGTGAACCCGGCGCGTCCTCAACCAACATCAGCCACCCGACGAACGGGCGGGGTTGTTTGCCGAACGCCTCTTCGCGGTAGGCTGTCCAGAAATCGTGAGCGGTGCCGATGGCTTCTTCGGTTCGGTTGTTGAAGTTGTTTCCGAACGAAGGACCGACTTGGCTTTTGAGTTCGATCGCGGCGATCAGGCGGCCTTCATGGATGACGAGCAAATCCCAGAGTTTGGTCGGCCGAAAATAGCCCGGAAGTGTCACGACGGCTCGATCACGATGGATCTGTGCGTGGCTCAGTCCATTAGCGTGGACCAGGTCGATGATTAGGGCGATGAAGCCGTCCATGTTTTTGCCGGCTGTAACCCCCGCACGTTCGCCTGCGTCGACCTTGCCCGCCTCAATCTGCTTCTGGCGAGCCTTCTCACGATTGCCCCAGAAAGCCATCACGGCCTCACGGGACTGTCGTTCATAGTCGGCGAGATTTAGAGTCATACAGTGATCCGGTTGGGGCTAAGGAGCGCACGGTCGGCGGCTGAAAGCCCGTAGAGCTCTGCTGCAGCCGTATTGCACGCATCTTGGTCGCCCCGTTCGGCGGCGTCCTTCAAAGCGTTGCGCAATGCCGGAGTCACGTCCTTCCAGAGCGGAAGCCGAATGCGACGAAGATACTGCGCCTGGAACCGCAGATACCCACCGCGCATCTTGGTCGAGTAGGCCGCGACGAAGAGATGGGCGATGCCAGAAATTAAGACGGCTTGGAGCGCGCGAAGATCCCATGCATCCGAAGTCACATGATACAGATTGTGGTGTGGATAGCAGGTGCCTGGGTCGTAGACGATCTGCGCATCGCCCTTGATATCGGGAATGAGCAGCTTCGGTTTTCCGACGAGCGCAGGGTGGATGCGGTCAATAGTGCGATACCAGTTGGCGGGCGTCTTCTTAGCGACATGGCGCCCTGCGATCTCAGGCTTTCGAGCCTCCAAATAGCGCTTCAGGCGCGGGTATTCGTCGAGGGAAACCAGACCGCCCGCGTCGGCAAAGGGGTTGACCACCCCGAGACCACGCCAGACGAGCGATCCGGTCACGATATCGCGGGTCATCGCCAACGGAAGTTTGCGATCATCCTCCACATCCAGCTCCGCAAGCGGGCCGATGAAGGCTCTATCAGCTCCCGTGGCGACGCCGATGCCGACCTTGCAGCCTGCTTCCTCTAGTGTCGGGAATCGAGCCTCGAGTTGGCGAACCAGTCCAAGCTGATCGAACCCCTCTAAAAGCCAGGGATCGTCGCCCGCCGCGACCACGCTCACCTCGGTGACCGTAGCGTCTGGCGTCGTTGTCCGTGTGATCTGCTGCGCAAGCTCGGTCAGGTACGTTGTGTCGATGTCCGGTCGCTTTGCCAGGCGCGTGACATTGCCGCGCTCGTTCGCGATCACGAATATCGCCGGGTAAGCGATGACATCGGAATGAAAAGCCGGTGTGTCCACCATGTCGATGTAGGCGCGTAGATGATAGTGGTTCGCCACTAGTCGCCTTAGCGGACCGCCGTAGCGGTTTTTCGTCCAACGGTCGGCACATATGAAGCTAAGTGCGCCACCCTTGGACAAGAGCTGCAACGAGCGCTCTATGAAAGGAATGTAGATGTCGGCCCGGTCGTAGACCGTCTCATACCGTCGCCGGTATTCCCCGATCAGCACGTCCGACAAGAGCTCCTGTCGAACGTAGGGTGGGTTCCCGATGACATAGTCGAACGAGCCGTTGATTTCGGCCAAAAGGAAGTCATCGGAGATCAGCCAGCTGGAGCAAAGGGATTCTGCATCAGTATGGCTGAGGCCTGCGCCCTGAAGGAGGGTGGCGAGACGGCTGCGTGTTTCCCTGAAGGTTTCCTGATGAACCTCCACAGCGAGGATCGCGCCAGCAAGCTGCGTCTGCGACACCGCTTCGTGCGCCTTCGCTGCGGAAAGCAGTCGCGCAACGGCCGCCAAGAGAAAATCTCCCCCTCCGAAGGAGGGCTCCAAAAGCCGCTTTGTGTGGAGGGGCTTATCATGCGTGTAGCCGACAATATCGAGGATGAACTCGACGACCTCGCTACGTGTGAAGATCGCGCCTCTTTCTTCAACGCCAGCCGTCGCCATTGTGCGTACAGCTTCTCGCAGTGGGCAGAACGTCGGAAAAGATGGCTGCACCACCCGAGGAATAGAAGTTGAAGGCAGCTGCATAGGTCACAACAATTGTAAGGGACGAGTCCCGTGCGCGCCAGGAGGGTAGGTGCGCGCGAGCGATTCGTCGTCAAGGTTGAATGTGGTGACGGATCGGACAGGCAGTATGTGCGCCAAGGCAGATCGCAGATCCGAAACAGCTCTGCGCGTGCCGCGTGGGCGACCCATTGTTGAGTTCCCTGGCTGGGCCACCGCTCCCGCAGCCTAAAGCGGTCGTCGCGAGCTTGTAGGTGGCCTTCGGTAGGGGTTGCTTGGCGTCTTCAGGCCCGGCGAGTGCCGGCATGACTCGCGCTACATCTGAGCGCGTGAACGTTTGAGGAACTCGTCGCCCCTTTATGCGGGCATGATTCTGTCCCAGACTGTCAGGGTTCGCCGCTTTCGCCCAGACCGAATACCATATATGGCTGTGGATAACGCGCGGCGCGCAAAATGTGGGGTATTGCCAAGCCCCATTTGGCAGTCCAGCGTTATGAGTGCCAGTGCAGGGCCGCTGCACGCAAAGTGGAAGGATTGGGAAATGGCTAAGCCGCCCAAGGGTCCGCACCGCTCCGCGACTTCGGGTCGCTACGTGACGACGCAAACCGCCGTCCGTAACCCGCGTGGAACGGTGTCGGAGCCGCCGAAGAAGAAGTAGCCGTGGCTACCCACCTGAGTTCGGCTGGCGTGATGCGGCTGGGCTGAGGAAGCAGAGAGGAGAGGTCGGCTCTTAGTTTGGCGACCGAGACCGACTTCTCCCCTCACCACCAGTAAGTCACCGGCGATTCGGAGAGGCTATGTCGCGTCCTGCGCAAAACGCAACCCTCCAACGATTCGTCCGGTGGCAAACCCAGTTCACAGTTTGCAACGAGGACGAACAGCTATGGCTGACCGAGCAGTACGAAAAACGGGTAAGGACAAAGACGGTGACATCACCGCGCTTTGCGACAGTGGGGCGCCGTGGTCACCCCGGAAGAAAGCTGATGCGATCTACGATATCGAGAACAAGATCCACACCTATCATGTTCCCTGGACCAGTGGCCGGACGGAGATCAGGGTGGTCAATGATCCCGTGAAGGGGAAGTATCTGCGGACTGACCGAGACAGTACCGCCAGGAACAATCTCGACGAGTTGCCCGACTGCTAGGCGGATGCGGACGTGCGAGCGGCGCTCGTACGTCCGCTCCATTCGGTGTGGCTGAAAAATCTAGCCCCAGTTGCTCCAAGCGTTTGGAGCGGAGCCGCGGCTCGGCGCGGCTCAGAGACTAAATCTGGGTGTCATTCGGAACCGAGGCTTCGAGGGCTTCGAAAAGGCCTTTTGGGCTCCCACCGAGCGCCCTGACAATTACGACGAACTCAACCAAGTCCAACCGCCGCACGCCGCTCTCCACGTAGGAGACGAACTGCTGAGACCGCCCGAGCCTTCGGGCGAGTTCGACCTGGCTCACCCCCTTCTCCTCGCGAAGTGTGCGGATAGCCCGGATGACTGATGCGTAAGCGTCGGTGAAAGCCGACTTCGACATGCGGAAGAGCCCGGTGAAACCGAGCCCTTCCGCTATACGCAAAACTCGGATACATGTTTTTTCGGTACACGAGTTTTCGGTGTTGAAACAGCGGGGAGCAGCAATGCGCGCTATCGTGGGGTTGATGCTGGTCGCGAGCCTTTCGGCCTGCGCAGCGACCGGCCAGTCACTTTCGAATTCATCTCCGGTGACAGCATCGGCGGCCGTACCTGTCTGGACGCCCACCATCGATTGGAAGGGTGTGAACCGGGCGAACTACGAGAAGGACTACGCCGAGTGCCGCGCCTATGCAGATGCGGACCCCAGCACCAATGGCGGGGCGCAGGCTAGGAAAGGCGCAATGAAGTGGGGGCTAGGCGGGCTGGCCGTGGTCGGGGCCGCCACAATCATGACTGGAGGTGCTGCGCTTGCGGCTCTCCCCGCGATGGCCGCGCCAACTGCCCTGTATGCTGGCGGCGCTGCTGCGACCGGGGGCGTCACTGCCAAGACGGTCGCGGACGCAAAGTACCGGAGCACCATAGCGCAATGCCTAGAAGGGCGCGGCTACCGAGTCCTCAACTAGGCGAAACATACCTCATCGATATTGGAGAGCCACATGGGGAAGAGTTTCGGTATCGCTGCGTTCGTACTGCTTCTGGTCTCCGTGCCCATCCCAGTCGTTGGCAACTATCTGAGCCTTCTCGCCGTCCTCATCCTCTGTCTCGGCGCGCTCCATGGCGAGAAGACCTGGACCGTAGTGGTGGACCTGCTGGCATGGGTGAAGATGTTCCTCCTGTCGCCCACTTGGCACCTCATGATGTTTGGGGGTGGCTACGTCCGCGGGACGCAGAACTGGGCGAGCAAGGTCAATCGGGACGCTGGCGTCCGCGATCCAGGCCTCGACCAGTTGATAGTCGGCAGCAACAGCGCAGTGAGCGGCCTCAACACGACCACGCTGCTCTTCACTGTGGCAATCCTAGCGGCCCCTATCGTGATCATGATCTGGCGGAGTCGGAGCACTGTTGCCGCAACGCCGCCTCGCGGCTCGTAGACGAGGCTGGCACCACTGCAGGCCCGCGAGGCAGGGCGGGAAGCCGTGTCCTTACCTCCGGAACGTATATCGACGGCCACTGCCGAGTGGCGCTCGCTGGAGCCGAGTGGCGCTCTCTGGAGCTCTGAAGATCCATACTGCATCGGCCAACTACGGGGCCTGAGGAATTCACACCTGGGTACGAAGCACGTCCAAGCTCACCACCAGTGGCCGCTACAGAACTAATCAACGCGGAACGTCGGCAGGGTGCCGCCTATAGAACTTGCATCCGATAGTAGTGAGTTAATTTGACGTTCTTGGCCGTGAAGATTGATCATCCTAGCCTGTATAGACGCGCGATTTAGGGCCGAAACGCCTGCCTGAGTCATTCCCTCGTTTAGAAAATGCTGCCCTATATTCTTTACAAAGCTGACGTGCGAAATGGGCGGTAGCTTATGTCTTGCTGAGAGATAAGCCCGCTTGAACTCCGGCAATATCGCTCTCGCCTCATCAAATAGAGACATATTCATCGAAAACTCAAATACGCGCTTTATTGTTCCAAAATACTCAAGAGGCTTCTCCGCGGCATAACTTCCCGCCTGTAGTGCCATTTTAAAAAATAAAGAACGATCTTGGTGCATCAAAACTTCTTGCCGGTCCAACATCACGACGTCTGCGGGGGACAGCGATAGCTTCTGCTGCGAGAGTTCTCGAATTACCCGCATGATGCTCAACGCATCATCATGCTGGCCCAACGATTTCAGGATGACGCCGTAATGCAATCCGTTCGAAATGTAGGCCTTCGCTACATCGCCGGAAAACAAATCTAACTTTAATAGAACATCGAATGCACGCTCAATGTAAAACTTAGCGCGCCCAAGGGTTATTCGGTCGCGGCCCTCAGCGAGAAGCATCTCCGCTATGAGCGCAAGTAAATTCGAAAACTGGAATGAAGCGCTGGAACTCGGAAGCGCCGATATTCGTGCAGCTAGCGGCTCCGCTGCTAGGAAAATTAGTCTTGGATCCCCAAATTTCCCGTAGCTCCGCCTAAGAAAGTTCACACGACCCATGAGAAACGCGTCGATTCCCGCTGCGCCAGCAGTCGAGAGTCGGTCCATTCCCTCTTCGTCGATCACCCGCAAGGCTGAGACGGGCGGCGGCGGAACAGAAAGTCCGCTATAGAGGGGCTGCCCGAGGGGCCAGCCAGCTCCGAGTTGTGGTGATCTGCCTCTCATCCATCAACTCCAGATCGGCCAGTTCGTGGAAATTGCTAGTCGATAGGAACTATGAAATCGTCATAGCCAGCCTGCCTCAGGAACTCATAACTATCCCAAACGGCGGCAGGGACGTTCTGTGGCGTCTGAAATCCCTGATCAGCATATATCTTAAGCCTCTGTAGATCTCCCACCATGAGGCTAATCGTTTTTCGGATCGGAACCTCAGCGTTCGGATAATTGTGAAAGCTAATCTCTGGGGAAGACACCGACCAAGCGACATCCGGCCACTGTTTAGTTGCAGTGGCGAGTGCGCGGCGCGACATATAGGGTTTTGTAACAAGGAGGCCGCTGCGCACCGAAATGCCGCGGTCGTGAAGAAGATCCCGCGTGAAAACAATATTATCTCCCGTATTGGCGGCGTTCCGTTCAACAATAATTGCGTGTTGGGGCACACCAGCCTGCTTTGCAATTTCAGCGAACCGTTCGCCTTCAGTGGTGCGCCAAAGGTCCTTCGTGACCTTTCCAAGGCCACCGGAGGTTACCAAAAGTGGGGCGAGGCCTTTCAAGAACAGCGTTGATGCGCAGTCGGCGACGCGCTCATCGTGGCTCCCTAGAGCTAATATGAAGTCGGCGGGGGCGAGCGGATTCCGGATTGTATGAAAATCCCAAAGCGCTTGTGCGTGAGCAAGTTCAATCGGCGTTGGTTTCTGAAGCATGATCGTAGGCTCGCAAGAAGGAGAGGACGAGAAGTCGACGCTGATCCTCAGGCACGTGCTCCTGCGGTCCGAGGGGAAGTCTACCATGAAGCGTGCGACGCTGGTCCAATATGAGCAGGTGGCCGCGTTTCATGCGATAAGTAATGGCGCTCCCTTCAAGTAGTTCGTGGATTTCTTCGAGAGACCGCATAGCAGAGGGTTCAGTATGGGTGCTGCGGAGGTGGCCGGTGTATCGACACAGAAATGCCCCGCTTCGGTCGATAACCTTGAATGGATTCGCGTCCTCTCCGATGTTGACCAATCCCTCGACCACTCCATCCCGAAAGGCAGCCTGACTGAGCTCTGCGAGAGCTGCGGCGGTGAGGCGGTGTTCGATGGCTAGGGCGTCTGCGATCAGAGTCTCCCCACCGCATGCAGGATCGGGCCGGAGGCATAACAGGCAACTAAATTCGGGTGGGTCTGATGCGTTAACGAAGTCAATGTGAAGCGGAAGCCGTCCCACACCACGCGATCGGTCCGCGGGCCGGGTTAGATCGACCCCCACTTCCCGCCACGTAGCGGGCGGCACGGTGAATACACGGATGGGGCGCCCAATCGTTGTGAGTAGTAGAGTGATTGCAGCCGACGAAGACGTGGCCGGCCAGAAATCGAGAATTGGCTCGAGATCGACCGCCACAAATCCGAAAGAGCGAACATTAGCCTCAAGCTGATTAGCGAACTTCGCCAGCTTCGCACTAATTTTGAGATGAGGTAGCCGCTGCTCATACTTCCAGTCACTAAAGGCCCATCCATCAACGGGGAAGGCTGAAGCTAGCGCAACCAGCTCGTCTAAGACGCCCGTCTCGGGCTTTATCGCTGAAATTGCGGACAGCTCGTTGACGTCGTCCATGGTTGACTCACGGGCCGAGGAGCTTCTTGCGGATTTCGTGTGCTTTGCGAGCGGCGCGATACCAAAACAAGCCAAACCCGACCACTGAGACAGCCAGTCCTCCAGAGGCGCCAAGGAGGATCTGGTTTACTGCATAGCCCTCCGGAGTAAGGACGAGGGTCGCTGCAAGGGTGCCAAGAACCGCACCGCCCACTGTAAGTGTGAGTGATTGATGGAGGTTCGCTTCTCCGCGGGCTTCGTCGAGCTGACTGAGAACGTCCGCCCTAACCATTCTCACAGCAAGCTGGATGCCGTCGGGCATGATAATCGGGGCGGAATGGGGCACCTCACCAGCCAGCTCTGCAGCAAATTTTGCAAAAGGCGCACTAAGGCTGCCCGGCTCGTCCACCATTGGTGACGATGCAGAAGGACGAAGCACCGAGACATCGATGCCTTGGCTCTTCTCGGTGGGCCGCTGCACAGCCTCACGCTCGCTTTCTCTCACCGATCACTGGATCGGCTCTAGCCCTGAGGCGGCTACGCTACCGCTAAAGGCGAGAAATGGCACTACTAGAAAACCAAGTATGAATAGGGGGCCTCAGGAGGCCGCTCCAACGGTGCCCCGGCGGGCTATACGGCGGTTCGCACCGCACGGTGAACACCTTGACAGCAGATTGCTCCTGCTGGGGTATACTACAGGTTGTTGGGGAACCGCCTATGCATCTGAGTAAGCTCACAATTTCCCGGTTCAGGTCGTGCCTTGAGACGGATTTGACGTTTCAACCGGATCTGACTGTTCTAGTCGGCGAAAACAACGGCGGGAAGTCGAACATCATCGACGCCATACGATTGTGTACGGCGCCGTTGAGCGGACGGCGTGATCGTTACTGTGAAGAGGAGGATCTAAGGCTGGGAGCGGATCCGGCAAACTTCGAGATCAGAACTGAGTTCGAGGACCTTAGTGCCACTCAGAAGGGTCTCCTGATTTCAGCCGTGCCAAATCCCGCTCAGGATCGCGCAAAATTTGGGCTGCGGCATGAGCCTAGCTCCGCGGCTCAGAAGCGTGGTCGCACATCGATGTGGGCTGGCGACCATGTCGGCGGCGAACCTGAGATGGGTTCAACAGATCTCATCCGCCACGTCTATCTTCCGGCCCTTCGCGATGCACGTCAGGCGCTCGGCTCCGGCGGAGCGTCGAGGATCGTAGCTCTCTTCAGGCATTTCCTGACGTCGGAGGACGAAGAGAAGTCCCTTCTCGGCTCAGTCCAGAGGGAGGGCAAACACGACGTGCTTACGCGCATGAACGCCGAGATCGAGGCTGCCCTTGGCGAGCTCACAAGTGGTGTTCGGAAGCAGGCGGCGAAGGTGAACTTCGCGACCACGACCCTCCTCGATGTAGCGCGAGACCTCCGCTTTAAACTTGGTGATGCCGGCATCGACCTCGGGGAAATCAGCGCTTCAGGGTTGGGTTACGCGAACCTCCTCTATATCGCCACCGTCGCAGTCGAACTCGCGCGGGCGCGTGACGCCGACCTCACCCTCTTTCTCGTCGAGGAGCCGGAGGCCCACCTTCATCCGCAACTCCAGATGCTCGTATTGGAGTTCCTGCTCGATCAAGCCCAAAAGTCCCGGGTTCAGGAGGCGCGGGCGGGCCATCCTGAAGGCCGAATCCAAATTATCGTCTCAACGCACTCGCCCAATCTGACCGCTTGGGTTTCGCCAAAGCACCTGGTGGCGGTTCGTTCAATCCACGAGCCGGGCGCGGAGGGAGCGTCAGGTTACTCACATACGAAGTGCGTGCCGGTGGCCGCCTTAGGGCTTACTGAGCGAGCTCTAGGTAAGATCAACCGCTATCTCGACGTTAGCCGCTCGGCGCTTCTATTCGGAAATCGCGCGCTCCTTGTAGAGGGGATCGCCGAGGCCCTGCTGCTGCCGGTTATAGCGCGCCGCTTCGTCCTAGCTGGCGACCGGCTGAGGCCCGCGTTTTTGCGCTTCAAAGGCGCTGTCTTGCTGCCGATCGATGGCGTTGACTTTAAGCCGTACCTCGATGTGCTGCTGGCGTCGAAAAATGGTGCGCGGATTGCGGATCGCGTCGTGGTGTTAACTGACGCCGATCCGCAGTTGGACGGGAATCGCAAGGAAGATCTGGATGCCCGCGCGGCGGAATTGGATGCCGCTGGCACCCTCCATGTGTTCACGAACCAACGCACGCTTGAGCATGAGCTGTTTCAGGAAGGCAATGAGGCGCTTCTGAAGCGGGCATTCCTGGTCCTGCACCCCCGCTCTGAGACCCAATGGAACCAGCAAGTCGGAGCGAAGCCAGAAGCTGAGCGCGCGGACGCGTTTGTGAAGTTTCTGGCCGACAGGCAGGTGCGGAAGGGCGACTTCGCCCAAGCCATCGCGACGCTTTGCGAAACTGAGAACGCAGTGCTTCAGGTGCCGGCCTACATCCGCGACGCCATCTTAAGTGTATCTGCGCCGTGATTTTCGATGATCTGACAGCGGAGCAGCGGCGTCTCGCTGATCACCCCGATGAAGCTTTTACCGGTGCGTGCCCCGGCGCCGGCAAGACCAGAACGATCCTTGAGCGTGTACACGTAATCTCGCAGACACGGCCACCACGAAAGGGGGTCGCGGTGTTGTCGTTCACAAACACAGCCGTTGACGAATTCCTCGGCCGCTGCCGCGAGGTGGGAGAGAACCAGCTTGTCGAATTCCCGAGCTACGTAGGTACGTTCGATGCCTTTCTAAGACACTTCATCGTCATGCCTGCCGGAGTGCCTGGTTACGATGGTCGTCCGACGGTAGTGGACAGCTGGGACACCCTCGAGGTGGAAATCCGTCTGGGTGGTGCGCGGGCGTTTCGGGGACCTGGTGTCAGTCTAGATGCGTTCGATCCCACGACGGGCCAGCTTGAAGTATCGCGGATCCGCGATACTCGGCTGAGGCAGCATGCGACCCAGTTTGCACAAGCGTATGAGCAGGCCGCGCGGCTGCGCCGACGAGCGCTCTTCCAAGCAGGCTATCTCAGCGCCGCTGACGTTCGCGATGTGGCGGTGGCGCGTATCAGAGATCCAGCTGTAGGCTCGGCGCTTAGAGCCGCGCTGGCCGGCCGGTTCATCGAAGTGATCGTGGATGAGGCTCAGGACTGCAATCCACTTGATCTTGAACTGGTCCGCTGGCTTCGGGCGCATGGTCTTCGGGTCAGCCTCGTCCACGACATTGATCAGGCGATCTATGGCTTCCGTCGGGGCCAACCCTCAGAGTTAGCGCAACTCGCGGGTGAGTACGACCAGGCGAATAGGCTACCGCTGACTGGCAACTTTCGAAGTTCACCGGCCATTTGTGGGCTGGCGAGTACGCTCCGGCCAGATCAGCGGATGGACGAGCCCCTCGGACGATACAAGGACCTCGAAACGCCCGTGCTCCTGCTGAGCTATCGTGGCGCATCTATTTCACCAGAGATCGGTGGAGCTTTCACGGCTCAGATGGAGCGGTTCGAGATTCCTTCAAAAGAGTCAATTGTCTTGGCGCATGCAAGGCGAACCGCTCGTATCGCCGCGGGAATTCCTACGGAGCGCGATGTTGGCAACTCACGAACCGAAAGGATCGCTGATGCTGTTGGCCAGTTTTGGTCCCCGGCTTCTGGCGCACGCCGGCGCGAGTCTGCGCTCACTTCGATTGAAGGACTGCTTCTAGATTTTGCAGGCCTTCGACAGGCAGGCGAACCACCGTCTCGCACCGTGGCGCGCCTCGCGCTCGACGCTAGATTGCTGCGGCGGCAGGCCTTGGTGATCGCGAGTAACTCGCCACCAACATGCGAAGATTCAGATCATGGCCGCAGCGGCTGGCTAGCGGCCATGCGTGGCGAGATTGATGCGCTCGGCATCCAGCCTGGTCCTGGTGTGTCTACGCGAAGCTTCTTCCGTGCGCCGCGGCATGGCTCGTGGTCTCGCCATCTGGAGGGCCATCCGGTGAAGGAAGCGGCGATCCACTACGCTACCGTGCATGAGGCAAAGGGACGAGAATATGCAGCCGTGTGCCTTGTGATCCCACCCAACCGCGCACCGACCAACCGGACAAACGCATTATTCGATGCTTGGGAGACTCGGACGGACAGCGAGCCAAAACGCGTCATTTACGTTGGCGCCACAAGAGCTATGCAGCTCCTTTGCCTCGCGATCCCACAGAGCGTAACCGACCGCACTCGGCAGATCCTGGAGAACAGTCAAGTCCCGCATGAGATGGTGGATTGCTGATGATGAAGGCGGCAGCTGTCACCACCGGGGCGATAACCTGCGAATTCGTCAGACCTTATTCCACTCAAAAGGGACATGAAGCTTAAGGGTGAGATTGAATCATCCGTCGGTGACTTCGGGGACGTTGGGGAGTTCGTGAACTAATTGATCTAGAAGCGTCGCGGTTAGATGGTTGTTCGAGGCGGCTGAGCGCTCACCCACGCATCTGATTTTGCCCACCCGGTGGAAAAGGTAGCCAGAAGTTCGATGTGCGCTCCAACACGGTCCACTAGTCAAAATGTGACCTCTTGACGCTCGTGCAGTAGCATAGGATTCAGACTTCAGCCGCCGCGCAACCGACGTGTCCAGCCCGCCGTACTTGGCCTTTCAATCGAAAAACGTCAGGCGGCGCTCTCAGAGGGCGCGCAAGCAAGTGGATTGGAGCTGAACCCCTCAATGAAGCGCTGCCGTGGGTTCTAAGGTTGTGCTATATGTCGGAGCGTCGGCCACAGCGTTCAGTGGTAATCACGACACACTGAATACAGGGTAGTTCAGTCGGAGGCAGGGAATTGCCGATACCAATCATTGTGTGGGGGCTGGCTGCAGCCGGCGGTGCCGCGATGGCATATATGAACCGTAATAAGATAAAGGACTTTGTCGAGAGCGACGCTGGAAAAGGACTTGTGGACCTTCTGGTCAATTTCACCGAGGCTAATAACGATCCCCAAATAAGAGCCCGTATGAAGGAGCACATGGATCACTTGGTGAGTATGCCGCTAGCGACCAGGTTATTGCTTGCACCAAAATACTTAAGTGAATTGGCGGATGACGAGCGTAACTACCTCCGCAGCTATGGGCACCTGCACTGCGTAGAACTCGAAAATGCCGGCCGTTCCGATGAAGCTGCGGCAGTGAGGGGAATTGTGCATACACTGGAGGGAATGTGTCGCTAGTTGACCTGAGCTGCTGACGAGATGCGCGGCCATCTCATGCTGCGCGTCATTTTGGAACGGCGCCGCAAACTGCAGGATTCAATAAATGGGCTCTTACGCAACGGTCAGCTAGAGGCGGCTGCAGAGGCGCAAAGCCCAGACAATATTGCGGATAGCTACCGAGCCGGACTTGTAGAATTTCTGGATCTCCTCACTGCTCCTTCTCCGGAGCTAGTTCGGTATGTGATCTCCGTCCATGACTATGTAGGAATCGAAGCGATAAAATTGCGTCGCCTCCATTATGATTATATTCGAGTTGTGAGAGACCCTAAATTCTCGCCGCAATTCTCTGATATATGGGCAGCTGTCATCGGAGCCGCCAACCCTTCGCCAATCGAAGCAATATTAGGTTCAATAAAGTTCGTCGAACGCGGTGTATCCGCGAAAAGAGACCTCGAACGAATGGCGGCTTACCTTAGCCGAATCCAACATTTGGATACCACAGTCGAAAACTCCGTTATTGGACCAATTGCAAGGCTGACGGGCACATTGGTTAACCGCCCGTGATCGGGTGCGCTAATGCCGATCCCACCCGCTATGGTTGACATTTACCGGCGTTCGCCGAACATTGTTGGCGGGGGTGCAGATGACACAAATCAGAGGCTGGAACGGGTTTATCCTCAGCGCAATGGTTGCGGGTATCACTTTGTCGCTCAGTGGCTGTGCCTCGTTGCGTGGAGAACCGCGCGCTGTCACCGCGCCGCCGACCTATGATGAGACCACGGCTCTTCGACACTACACATCCTTGGGTACCGAAGAGCAGCGCACGTCTTACCGAAATGAGGTCGCTTACCGGTGGATCGCCGCTTCCGACTCAGAATTCGACGCATTCCGGCACGGGCTCTCCAGGGAGATGAAGGGCATCAATGTTGGGTCAAACCTCGCCGTCTTGCTCATGAACGGCGCGGCTGCGGTGTCCGGGGCAGAAGCCGCGCGAGCTCTCGCTGTTGGGTCAGCGACGGTTGTCGGTGCGAACGCAACGATCACCCGAGAGGCCTTTTTGGACCAGAGCATCGCGACCGCTCTCACTACGGCTCAGGCGAGCCGGACACGTCGGTTAACGGACATCCGCCGACGCCTACTTACCAACAACGCAGGTGCCTATCCGCTCGGCGAGGCCCTCATCGACATTCGTGCCCTGAACGCAGCTGCAAGCATTAACAATGCGTCAGCGCAAATGGCGGCGACCGCCAACGCGGAACTCGCGGGTGCACAGGAAGAGGCTGGCGGGGTTGTCGCCATCTCGCTCGCCAGCCCTGACGTGCATGCGGTTCGGAAGGCCTTTTCCGACTATGTCATCACTGTTGCGGACACCGCGATCCTGGACAAGCTGGCCCAGCTCGTCGCCGCAAAGCCCGATCCGAACCTCCGGCTCTATCAGCAGAACATCATGGACGCTTACGCAAAGCGCGCGGAAGGTGGGAAAGAAGCCGTCAATGCGCTTGCACCGGCCATGAAGAACATCACCGGCAAGGAGTTCGCCCTATGAGCCTCCTTCGGACTTATGGCGGATCTTATGAAATGGGCCGCGAAGAACTGGAGGCGTGGCTCAACCAGATCGAGGACATCACGGTCGCCACCGTGACCGTGATTAAGGTTCACAAGGCCACCAAGATGACGCACGCGATTGTGGACCTGGAACTCGGCAGGCCGAGCAAGAGGGCCGCCGTGCAGATGGGGCATCTGCCGGTCGGGGGCTCACCTATCCGCGGACAGGCGTTCGTCTTGAAACAAGCGATGGATGTGACGATACATCGTCCCTAGCAACGGGCATGCCGTCATTACTGCGGCGGCCCCAACGGCAGTGCCTTGCGTTCTAAGGACTGCTTCGCTGCGCTTGACAGAATTAGATCACCTGCCAGACGGGGCGGTGGACTTAGGTGACATCAGGGACCTTACTCACAAGAAGCCTCAAAAGGGGTGGGAGATTCCTCTCTCGAGCTCTACCTGCGCCTGGGGCCTCGGGTGGACATCTAAATTTGCCCACACAGTGTAAATAGAGGCCAGAAGTTCGATGTGCGGCCCAACACGGTCCACCGAAGTGCGAAAGTCGCCATTTGGCGACCACCGAAAACGGAAAGCGTGGCTCAATTCCTAGCTCTTTTCCGTCTGCGATAAGGTTCGAGCTTATCAATTCGACCGTTTTGATCTTCTGGTCGTCATCCACCGTTTCGTGGCCTTGTTGAGCCCTATTTCCGAGTTCGAGCTTTTCGAGGACAGCGTCGAATGGATCCCGTGGATCCGGCCGTTCGACCGCGTCTCGAAGGTCTGCTCGCTCGGAGAGCAGGGCAGCTTTCCGCTCCTCGAACAGGTCCTTTTCGATGTCACCATCGAGAAGCGCGTCAGTTAGACGGCGAAGACGTTCCTCACACAGCCCAAGTGCTCGCTGCGCCTGTTGCCGCTGCGCTGCCACGACGCGCTCCCGGTCCTTCTTTCCCTGGTCTCCCATGCTTTGGACATCCAGAAGCTCCTCCGTGCTGAGAGCCGTCAGCTTGAGAAAGCAAGAGAGCTGCTGATCAATCCGGTCCTCGCGGAGGCTGGTGCCCCGACATGTCTGCGAATGGCAGCGGTAGTAGATGCGGCCCTTCTGCCGCTCTCCGACCAACGACCGGCCGCAGCGCGCGCACTTGATGAGCTGGCGGTACGCAAACCCGTGCCGGGTCGTCCGAATGACAGCCTTGCCGGCCATAATCTGCTGGACGAGGTCGAATGTGGCCTTGGGGACGAGAGGCTGGTGTAGGCCTTGGAACGTCTCCCCAGTCGTGCGGATATGCACGATGCCGACGTAGAAGGGGTTGTGAAGGGCGCGGGCGATAGTGTTGAGCGTCGGCGACCTGCCGCTACGGCTGGTGGTGAGGCCTCGCCGGATCAGTTCCTGATGCAGAGTGCGCAGCGGATAGCGCCCGGTCGCATAGAGCTCGAACATCTCACGGACGAGCGGTCCCCGCACCGGGTCGATCTCTTTGGCCTGGGCCTTCCCGCGGTCGATGTATCCCAAGGGCGCGGGAAGGGGATAGAAGCCCTGCTTGAGGCGGCCGTAGAACCCCTTCTTCACCTCCTGGCGTAGGTTGCGGATGTAGTCGGCGGCGACGACAGCCTGGATGTCGGCCGAGAGTCGGCCGCCGCGCGATGCGAGATCGAGGCTCTCGTGCGCAAAGTGGACCTCGACCCCGCGATCGATCAGCTCGCCAAGGTGTGCCCAGTCCTTCAGATTTCGGGCGCTTCGGTCGATCTTGTGGATGATGACCCCACGCGCGCGACCGGTCTCTAGATCGGCAAGCATGCGATTGAACATGCGCCGGCCCAGCTTGGCGGCGGTCTCCATCTCCTCGTACCAGCCAACGATAGGGAGGCGGTTGCTGGCCGCGTACGCCTCAATGGCGCTCTTCTGTTCTTGAAGTGATGAGCCGCGCTCGCCCTGCTTCACGGTCGAGACACGCGTATAGGCGAAGTACGCATTCATAGGTCGGGGGATGCGGAAATCGTAGGGCGCCCATCGGAATCTGTCGAATCTGCAGCGGTCTGCCGGCGGCTCAAGATCCGGTCGCCGATAGCGATCAGATGGAGGACGTACTGGCGTAACGCTTCGCGCGCTTCCTCACGCGTAGCCTGGTCCGCCTCCGGCAGGTAGCGGTCCAGGAAGAGGTCACCTGGCTGTCTGTCATGTGTCTCTGACATGCTGACACGATGCTCGGATCAGCCCGTATGCGGTAGACGTCGGTCTGTGACGTTGAGCCCCTTGGCGCTTGCGCCACTTCACATATGAGAAGGCTGCAAGGAGCCACGCATTGCGTGGCGGGACGCGCCGTCGAGCAGCCGGCGGCGCTGAAAGCGCACCCTGTGGCGGGCCCGTAGGAGCCGCGGAGCGGCGGGACCGAGCCCGCCCGCCGGCTGCTCTCAAAACGGGGCGTTGCGGGGTTCACCCCGCTCGAAGGGGTCGGGCGAGACGCTTTGCGGCTCGAACGCAGGGGAAGGCCTTCCCCTCCCGGCAAAGGCTGACTGGCACCGCCATGGTAGACTTGGCGCATCCCCACTCCGCCGCCTGTCGCAGCTCCTTCCCATTCGGGAGTGCCGGAATGGCCGGCATTCCCACTGTGAGCGGGAGCAGGGCGATGTCACGGGATCGCGAGCGTATTCGTATTTTGAATGATCAGATGCGTGTCGCTGGACCAACACCAGGCGACCAAGCCCTTTGGCTGACAACGCGCGGCGTAGACCAGCTCGGCCCCGCAGTCCTTGCCGCGGCCGTCCAAAGAGTTCGGACCTTCGACCATTTCGACGGCGACAATGACCCCTACGGCGAGCACGACTTCGGTTCCTTCGAACTCAACGGCGAACGGCTCTTCTGGAAGATCGACTACTACGATCTGTCGATGACGCAAGGCTCTCCCGACCCGGCTGATGAGGCCGCTACCCGTCGGGTGCTGACCATCATGTTGGCCCTTGAATACTAACTATGGCGACGGCTCTGGCCGTCGCTTTTCTCTTTCTCAGACGTCCCAATCGTCAGGAAGTCACCAGCCCCGCTGTCATGAAGCGGCCCCGTGCGGCTCAATCAGCCCCGGGTATGCTTCATCATATGCGCGCCACCACACCGATCGTGTCTGTGATCCTCGATGACCGAAGGATCGTTGAGCTGTTGTACGATCCCGCAAAGGGCGCAACGGCGCTAGCAGTGGGCCATCCTGACGGCCAAGCGTCCGTCGAACCGTATGTCGATCTCCCCAATGGCGACCGCCTCACACCGTACTCGGCTGACAACGCCTTGATCACATCGGGCTGCGTCTTACTCCCGTCAGCTATCGGCCAGCCGGCCGAGATTGAGGAACTGGTCGCGGCGATCCGAGCATTTCTGTTCCGCTATGTCGATCTGCCCGGTACGTTTGAAGCGATCGCCGCCTACTACGTCCTGCTCTCCTGGGTGTACGACGCCTTCTCGGACCTGCCTTATCTCAGATTCCGGGGAGACTTCGGGACCGGCAAGACCCGCGCCCTGCTGACCATCGGTTCTCTTTGCTACAAGCCGTTCTTCGCCTCCGGGGCGTCCACCGTTTCGCCGATCTTCCACATCCAAGACGCCTTTCGGGGCACGCTCGTCCTCGACGAAGCCGACTTCCGATTTTCTGATGCGGCGGCTCAGCTCACCAAGATCCTCAACAACGGCACGACGGCGGGGATGCCGGTTCTCCGGACCATGACCAACCGGAATCGGGAGCTCCACCCCCACGCCTTTCGCGTCTTCGGCCCCAAGATTGTGGCGATGCGTGAACGCTTCTCCGACCTGGCGCTTGAAAGCCGTCTGCTCACATTCGAGACGAGTGGCCGAACCGTTCGAGATGACATCCCGATCCACCTGCCTGAGCTGTTCCATGTCGAGGCGCGTGAGCTGCGGAACCGGCTCTTGGCCTGGCGCATGCGCTCACGGTTCTCGGTCGGTCCTGATCCGTCACGGGCCGCTCAGGGCCTAGCCGCCCGCTACCGCCAGAGTTCGCTCGCACTGCTGTCGCTCATTGATGATGCCGAGGTTCGTCTCGCCATCACGCGCGAGCTTGCGGGCGAGGAGGCGCGCGTTCTCTACGAGCGCGCCGACACCCTCGAAGCCGCAATGCTCAGTGCAATTGCAGAAGCGTTCGACGCTGCCACCGGCCCCCATGCTTCGATCAGCGAGATTGCCGTCCGGTTCAACTTGGCAAGTGCTAAAGAACTTGGTCGGGCAATGACCAACAAGTGGGTGGGTGGGTTCATCCGAAAGCGTCTCCACCTTGCTACCCTCAAGACAGGCGGGGTGTATGTCGTACCAGCCACGGAACGGGGAAAGCTGCCCGTCCTCCTTGCCCGCGCCGGCATATCCCCGCCCCTGTCCCCAGCGGTCACGGAAGAAGGCGTACCGTCATGATCTGACGCCGTGTCGCGCTCGTGGCCGTGACCGATGATGAGGGCTTAGCAGCTAAGTTCTTTGTCGAATGGAGAACCCATCCACGTTCAACTATGTGCGCATGTTCAGGACGCGCCACGCGCTGACGCAGGAGGATCTTGCGCAGCTCGTTGGCCAACGCTCGCCGGCCGTGATCTCGAAGATCGAAAGTGGCGAGCGCGTACCCTCCCTACGCGTCGCCCTGGCGCTTCAGGTGCTTTTTCGCCAAGTGCCGCAACATTTGTTCCTCGAGTTCTACGAGCACGTCGAAGAAGAGGTGATGCGCGCTGCTGCGCGTCAGTACCGAGCTGTCGAGGGAAAGTCGGATCGCCGGTCCAACGCGAAACGGGAGCTGTTTGAAGGGATCGTCCGCGAGGCTAGCGCCGAGGCCGCATGACGGTCGTTGCCAAGGGGCGCTTCCGAACGCTCGCGGTTTATCCCACCGGGCTCGGCTTCGGCTGGGTGGTCTGTGAGGGACCGTTTCAGCTCATCGAGTCCGGTGTGTTCGCCACGCTTGATAAGGGGCGCCCAGCCGCGAGCGCCCGAAAGCTCGTGCGGCTTATCAAGCGCATCCGTCCGGGTGAGTTTGTGATCGAGGCGTTCGATCAACGAAAGCCGCCGGTGCGGGCGATTGCCGGGTCGCTCGTCAATGCTGCCGCCGACCGTGGGTTGTTCGTTGAAGCTCACAGTCGGGCGACGGTGCAGCAGGCGTTTGAGGCGGTCGGGGCGCGTACGCGCGAAGACATCGCCGCTGTGCTTGCCCGGCATTTCCCGGCGCTTGCTCTCCGGCTACCAAAGCGACGACGACCCTGGGAAGGTGAAGACAAGCGATTGGCCATCTTCAACGCCGCTGCGGTGGTGATCGCCCACTACCACAACGGAGCGACCGCGCTCCTCGATGAGAGAGGAAGCGCGGCCTAGGTGCTCCGCAGATTGTCCATCTGACGCCCCGCCGGCTATGGCCGGCGGGGCGTCGCACTCTACCAGAAATCCAGGAAAATTCCATCGGGAGGCCCGGACCTGAGGCGCTGCATGACGCGCGTCGTGGTGCATTCCCACGCTCAAAGTCCTGAGACGCGAACGCACATGGCGAGAGTAAGCATCGTCGAGACAAAAGCGACCGCCTCCCGTCTCGCTCGCAAACCGGTGGGGGTCATAGCGGTTCAGGTTTTTGGCGCGGCCTGAGAAGCCAGGAACTCTGTCAGCTCTGCGATCGTCGAGAATAGCTGATCGGGCTTTGACGCAGCTAAACCCGACACATCGTCGATTCCCCAGGCCGATCCAATCGCAATGACCCCTGCCGCACGAGACGCTTCCGTGTCTTGTGCCTGGTCGCCGATATGGAAGGTCTCGCAGGGCCGTGCGCCCGCCTGTTTCATCGCAAGCAAAAGCCCTTCAGGATGGGGCTTTCGCTGTTTCACCTGATGATAGCCGACCACTATGTCGATGGGCCACGCGTGCTCCCGGATGAACGCTTTCGCCACCATGTCAGGGCTCTTGGTGACAATGGCCAGCCTATGCCCGCGCGCCTGCAGATCCTGCAGGAGCTCGTGGATACCATCATAGACTTTGAGATTGCTCGCCTGGGCCATCACGGCTCTCCAGTTCCGAGCCACTCGCAAATGCTCGACGGGCTGCGTGTCTACGAGGGTCTGGTCGAAGTCAAAAATGATCATTCAGAATGCCATGCTAGTTTGCTGCCCAGAAGTGGGGGGCGAGGACTCAGGAGGAGTCTCGCGTCCCAGGCATTCGAGGAAACGGGACAAAGCCTCGCCGTCGGGGATAGGCACAGCCCATCTGTCGATGATCAGTTGTCGATTGCCCCGAGTTTTTTCCTCACCCCGGAGCCGCTCTGGATGATCTATGCAGGCAAGCGCGCGACGTTGCTCTCGGGCAAAGCGCACTGTGTGCATGGTCCCGCCCTTGACGTCTGTTTCAATGACGAGGACCCCGTCCGACAAGCCGCTCTGGATACGATCACGTTCCGCGAAGGCGGTCCGCATGGGCGTCATGCCCAGTGGGTACTCACTGACAAGGCACCCTTCGGCCCCAACCAGCTGCGCCGCTAGCCCCTTATTCGCGGCAGGGTAAACCTTGTCCAAGCCGTGCGCTAGAACAGCTACGCCGACGCCCCCGGCGTCGAGACAGCCCTCGTGACCCAGTGTGTCACAGCCGTGTGCAAGGCCGCTCACGATAGCGAATCCGGCCTTAACGGCTGATGCTGCGGACTTTCGGGCGACGCGCGCGCCGTAGTCTGTCGGCTCGCGCGTGCCGACGACGGCGAGGCTGGCGTCTCCATTCAGACCTTTTGTCGACCCCTTCACATAGAGAACCGCGGGCGGATCTGGGATCATCTTCAGCCTTGCTGGATAGCCGGCGTCAGACAGGGCGAACGCCCGGATTCCGGCGTCCTCGCTCTTGCGCAGCTCCGCTTCGGTTCTTGTCCAGGCGTCAGCCAGATCATCCGCGCCCAGACGGGCCTTAGTGGCACCAGCGATCACCATGCGCTGAAAACGCTGGGGGTCCGGATCGACATTGATCCCTTCAACGATCCGCAACGCCCCCCGGCGCCCCACGCCCCTGAGCTTCATCAGCGCGACCAAGGCGGTCACTGTCGGTGAGGTGGCTGTAGCCATGGCAAAATCCCTACTTCGCCTTCAGTGCTTCCTGCTCGCCCTTTTCCCAAAGCTTATCCCATTTTGCGGGCATCTGATCGTTCGTTGGATTGGGACACCAGGCGACGCTCTCGTTTTTTGCTAACGCGACGCCATAGACTTTGGCCTTCGGGTTCGCTTCAAGGATCGCGAGGGCAATCCGGGATAAGGTGTCGCCCCTAGTGATGAAGTCGTCGAAAACGAAGACGTTGCGAGCTCCAAGTTTGGCAGAAACGTACTTCGCCTTGTCCAACTCCGCGTTCCTCTCGTCCACTGAGAAAAAGGTGTGAATTTTCTTGTGTGGGTTCTTCTGAAGCGCATTCAGTTGGAATCGTGTGCCCAAAGACACCGCGCAATGTGAGGCGATGTAGGGAATCGCGCGGTTGGCTTTGGCGGTGGTCTCTCCAGAGGAGAGAGCGGCGACAAAGACCGTGTCGCTCAGATCGACTTGCGTCGCCTCAATGAGCGCCGGAACCGCGCCATAAAGAAGGCGAGCAGCGCCGAAGACAGCGCCACTTTCATTTTCCTTGAATCGCGAGAATCTCTTTGTCCAGGGCTCTTGACTGTCGTCTTTCAGCTTGTAGCCAAGCGCGTAGGCGTGGGTGATCCCAGCGCTCTGGCTAAGCTGTGGAAACGCCATCCATCCCGCGAGGGGGTTCCAGTTCACCACGCCCACTGCCAGCCTCCTGTGCGCAGTCTAAGGCTACGCTTACAACCTCTCGTAACATTGAGGGGCTCGTTAGCGCTAGTAGAAGTGGAGCTGCGTTTTGGTCACGGCTGGCGCTGCTGCTCTCCAAGAGCACCGGGGTCCGGCCGTTAAGGCAAGCCAGATGTATGGCGGGGCTTTGGCCAGCGATAGGCTAGCAGTCTAGTCAACCTCGATGATGCAGCCTGAATGGTGATGGTGGGCGAGGATCGAAGAGCTTGCGGTGCTTCTAGGGTCGCGACTTTTGGAGGCAGAGATTGATCCTCAGTCTAATCGATCTTTGCTTCGACGCCGCACTCGTCGCAGAAATACCGCGCGTAAGTCCCCACCCCCCGACCATCCTCACCATGAAAGCCTTCGACTTCTCCGGCATAGGTCGTGGGGTCGCGGAGGAAGGCAGCCCCATCCTTTTCGGTAGTAGTTGCTACACCCTTTTTGCCGCACTCGGGGCACAAGAGATAGTCCGTGAATTTCTCTACTGCAGCCATGACCGCCTCCTGAGCCAGAGTCACTATAGGTGTTGTACGTGGTCCCAATGTCGAAGGCGATCCAAGCCTGCTCCCGATGTATTGGAAGGCGTGAGGCAGCATACCCGCGTAAAAACGCACAGTCGGCATCGGTGGGAGGTGAACCGCTCGGGCAGCAATAAGCATGCCCCCAATGGCGAAGTACCCGGTTGCCACGCCGTTCATAGGCTATCCAGTGGGTCTGAGGTCCACGCGAGATGCGACAAACAGAGTCAAGAGCGAACGTCGTTTGGATATAGTCCAGACACGCTCACACCGAGCAGGCGATCTAGGGCCGGAAGGGTGCGTCTAGTTGGCTTCCACTCGCTTCGCTCCCAGTGCCTCCAGGTGCCCTCATCGACCTCAACAAGTGCAGCTGCCGAGCGTATCTCCAGTCCGCGCCGCCGGCGCGCGCACTTGAGCGCGTCGGCTAACGTCAGTGGTTCCGACCACGGCTCGCAATCCAGGAAGCGAATGATCGCCGGATATCGGCTTACAGTCGGCTCTCGTGTATCCCGCTCCCACCACATCAGCGTCTTCGCATCGATGCCTAGCTGAGCTGCCGCATCCACACGGCGGAGACCCAATTCGCGCCGCCGTCGCCGAAGCCGTGTGCCAAGGCTGTCGCCTGAGAGTGCCTCGTGCTCTGGCGTGGCGGCGGTAAGGCGCACGGGGAGGGGCAGTCGCCAAAGTGCGACGCAACTATGAGCTTGCCTTGCTACTCAAGAACCGAACTCTGCCTGGGTCTCAAATAACCGGCCCGCAGCCTCCCTTCTCGCCTCCCGCGAACCGCAGAACCGCTCCGCGGTGCCTCAACACGCGGTTGACGCCTGAGGGGACGGCGTTGTCCCATATTGGCGGGCGCCGGTCCTGGTCAGAATAGTCAGTATCTCTGCTTCTGCGCACCTGTTTGCATATTCACCATGGACCGTTAGACGATAACCCAATAGTCGGGATTTGACATGAGGTCGCTGGGTGGACGAATTTGATCTCGTAGGTGATCGTTACTGTGCGCTAGACGATTCACAGCAGATGCGCCTCCTTCCGATATGGGTCGAGCGCATCGCCTTTTTGTATGCAAACCTCTGGCTGGGGCCTTTGGGTCTCAGAGTTAAATACCAATCATATCTTGGCCAAGCCTCAGAGTGAGGTGGCGCCGGTTGTCCGTACAGTTTGGCGGCTTGGCTAAGGTAGGTTCGGGTTCAGATTACGCCGCCAGTTTGTGCTCAGGGTTGGCCCTATCCGGGGCGAGCCCCGGATAGGGCGGCGCCTGGATTTGTCCATAGGCCTCGTCGGGGGTGGCTCCGGCAAGGGCCGAGTGGGGCCGGTTGGTGTTGTAGTAGCTGATCCACTTGGTGAGCCCGGCCCGCAGCTCCGATCCGGTCTCGAAGGCGTGGATATAGACGCACTCATATTTGAGGCTTCGCCAGAGCCGCTCGATGAAGACATTGTCCATCCAGCGGCCGCGGCCGTCCATGGAGACCCGCACGCCGGCGTCCTTCAGCAC